>Ga0183260_10001403_pt1 | contig 20126 bp, 21 predicted proteins | sample AntDrymUQ4972206_2_FD_129768 | JGI IMG/M metagenome (GOLD analysis project Ga0183260, IMG submission 129768) | Polar desert sand microbial communities from Dry Valleys, Antarctica - metaG UQ497 (22.06) (version 2) (version 2) | ecosystem: Environmental > Terrestrial > Soil > Desert | place...
ACGACACCGCAGCCGCTCGCGCAGGAGGTGGCCGTGCGCGCCGCGGTGATGGCACAGAAGACCGGCCAGAAGCTCCTCGGCGTGGTCGAGAACATGACCGGCGAGATGTTCGGCTCGGGCGGCGGTTCGAAGCTCGCGGACGAGCTCGGCGTGCCGCTCCTCGGAATCGTGCCGCTCGACACGGCCCTGCGCGCCGCCGGCGACCTCGGCGTTCCCGTCGTGGAGGCGGCTCCCGAGTCGGGCTCCGCCTGCGCGATCGTCGCGATCGCAGAATCACTCGCGGCGTCGCGGCAGGCCGCGATCCGTAAGCCGCTGACTCTTCTCTCTTGAACGACGAAGGGCGCCCGCAGGCGCCCTTCGTAGCCTCGGACGCCGCACCTAATGGCGCTCGCGGATCTGCTCGAGCACGAACTTCCCCTCGCGCTGCAGGCAGGTCATCTCGACTTTGTCGCCGACCTCGATCCGCTCCGGCTTGCGCTCGCCGATCGTGCAGGACTGCGAGGCGCTGCCGTCCGCGGGATTGACCACGATCGCCGAGTCGGAGATCGACCCGACCGTGCCGCGCACCGTCAGGCGGACGCTCGGACGGGTCGTCTCGGCCTTCTTGCAGTCGGCACGCTTCGAGAGCACCGCAGTGTTCGCTCCGGTCCCGGTGCCGAGCTGGCCGTCAGTCAGCCCACCGCTCTTGCTGAACGAGCCCGAGAGGCTGCCGAAGAGGACCCCGTCGCGGTGACCGGCGGTGCCACGCAGCCAGCCGTCGAGCTTGCCGTTGGAGTTGACGGCCGAGAAATGCGCGTTCGAGCGGTTGTCAGCCGCCCGGATCTTGAGCGAGCCGTCGACCCAGCCGAGCTTCGTGCTCGTGTTGTAGACGCTGTGGACCCGCAGCTCGATCGGGCCGGCGAGATCAGGAGTCGTGCTCGTCGACGTGCCGGTGTAGCGGCCCGCCGAGATCTCGATCGTCTGGCCGTCACAGGTCAACGTGCGAGTAGTCAGATGCGCTGTCGTCGGAGCGGAGAGCGTCGCGCTCACCTGGCTGACGTTGCCGGACTTGAGCTTCGCCGCCGCGACGCCGCTCGCAACGAGCGCGGCGAGCGCGGCCACGACAAGAATGTTCTTCCTCATTAGATTTCCCTCCGTTTCGCGGATGCACACAGTTAGACACCGCAACGTGGGCGAATCCGTGAGGAATTCTTGAGGATTCCGTGAGGCTTGAAGCGATCCGTGCTAACGGCCATCAATCGCCAGAACGACAAGCACGATCGCCACGATCAGTGCGACTGTGACCGCGACACAGCAGAGATAGATGAACGCCGCGGCCTTCATGCACGTACACGATCGCTAGCGAGGCTCAAAGTTGACCCAGATGAAGATCGAGTAGCCGACCACGAACACGGCTACCGACACCAGCACGTAACGAACCCACTTCCTCACCCTTGTCGCTTGCTCCGGGTCGGACGATTTCAAACTGAGGCACTACCTGACGACATCTAGACTCGAGTGATGCCCCACGCCGCAGCTTTCTTCGACCTCGATCGCACCCTCCTGCGGCGCTCGAGCGCGCTCGCGCTCGCCGGTCCGTTCCGTGAGCACGGCGTGATCGGGCGCGGCCAGCTCGCCAAGGCTGCCGCCTGGCAGCTCCTCTTCGCCGCGCGCGGGGCTGGTGCCGAAACGGTGCGGAAGGCCGCTGAGGACGGTCTGATCGTCCTCAAGGGCTTCCGCGTCGACGACCTCCGCGCCCTGGTCGCGACCGCGATGGAGCCGATCCTGAAGCCGCTTGTCTACCAGGAGCCACTGCACCTCGCCACCCGGCACCGCCAGCGCGGCGAGCCCGTCTACATCGTCTCCGCGACGCTGCAGGAGATCGTTGAGGAGCTCGCGCACGAGCTCGGCTTCGACGGCGCGATCGGCTCGACCTGCGAGATCGTCGACGGTGTCTACACCGGCCGCTCGCTCCGCGGCGCACATGGAAAAGGGAAGGCGGCTGCGATCCGCGAGCTTGCGGCGGAGGAAGGGCTCGACCTGGGGGCCTCGACCGCCTACTCCGACAGCCACACCGACCTGCCGTTCCTCGAGGCGGTCGGAAAGCCTGTCGCCGTCAATCCGGACCGGGAGCTCCGGCGGGTCGCGGTCGAGCGCGGCTGGCCAGTCCTCGAGTTCGACGAGCTCGCCTATCCGGCACTGCGCCACGTGCATCCCGCGCTGATCGGGCTCCCCTTCGTCGTCGGCGCAGGCGCCGCCGTCTGGGCTGTCAAGCGGCGTGCGGCCTGAGGAGCGGATCGCCGCCCTTGGGTTCTCCGAGGCGGACACCGCGACCCTCTCCGAGCACTTCGTCGACGCCGAGTCGCGCGGAAAGCTCGGCCACGGGCTCAGCCGGATCGACTGGCTCGAGACGCTCGACGACCTGCGGCCGGGCGCCCGCCCGCAGCGAGTCGGCGCCGAGCCCGGCTACGAGCGGTGGGACGGCAACGGCGCTCTCGGCTACCTGACGCTCGCGGCCGTCTGTGACGCGCAGCTGGCGGATCCGCCGGCGCACGCACGCGTCGTCGTCGCCTCGAACTGCTTCCCGACCGGCGTTCTCGGCTGGTACGCGCGTCGGCTGGCGGAGGGAGGGCTGGTCGCCGCCCTGACCGCAACCTCACCCGCGCGGCTGCCGCATCCGCAGGGCGGCGAGCCGCTGGCGGGCACAAACCCGCTGGCGATCGCGATCCCGAGCTCGGACGGCAAGCCGCTCGTCGCCGACGTCTCGATGGGCGCCGTCACGTACGGGGACGTCCTGCGAGGCGCAGCGAGCGTCGACGAGCTCGTCCCGTTCGGGGGCGAGCACGCGCACAAGGCGTTCGCGCTCGCGCTCGGGCTCGACCTCCTCGTCGGCGCGCTGGCGGGGGAGGGATACGGCGCGGTGCTCGTCGTCGCGCCGCCCGAGGCGGATCCGGTGCCCGCTCTTCGAGAGCGAGCCGCCGGTCTTCGGCTCCCAGGCGATTCTTAGGAAGGTGCCGCGGGGAAGCGCGGGTCGTCCCGGATCGAGACGAGGTCCTCGTCTTCCTGCGCCCACTCCCGCATCAGCTCGCTTTGCGCGACGGCCTTGTTCAGGTGCTCGAGCGAGTCGTCGGTCTTCCCCGCGAGCGCCTCGTAGCAGGCGAGCTGGTAGTAGAGCATCCGATGCTCTGGATGGAGCTCGAATCCGGCGGAGACGGTCTCGATCGCAGCCTCGTGGTCACCGACCTGCGAGAGCGGCGTCGCCGCGAACCAATACTCCCAAGCCGACGGCGTGTAGGCCTCGCCCGGCTTGCCGCCGACGGCAAGCACCGTCGTCCCGGGCTCCTCGGCGACCGCCGACCGCTCGACCTTCGGGTCGCGGATGAAGACGATCGTGCCTGCCGCTGCCTCCGTCTTTTCCCCGTCCAGCGTGAACGTCGCCCGGCCCGTGAGCACGACGTAGACCTCCTGGTGCTGGAGCATCTCCTCGGTGTGGTGCTCGACGACGTCCTGGCCCGCCTCGGCCGCCGCGTAGGCGTTGATCCCGAAAGCGCGGATGTCGAAGTGCTTGCGCACGGGCGTCCACTGCAGCGTGCCCGGGCCCGGCAGCGCGCCGATCTCGGCCAGGGTCGCCTTGTCCCATCCCTTCACGGTCTCCTCCTCAGCTCGGTCAGCACCACCGGGTCGATCTCGTCGTCGCCGTCGACACGCTCCTCAAGATTCGCGACGCCGGCCCAGTCCTCGAGGCGCTCGTAGCCGAGCTCTCGCACACGCTCCTGGATCTCGGCGCGCAGCTCGTCGTCGACCCTCAGCCACTCGTGGCGCGGGGTCTTGCCGAAGAGCTGGTCGTGCAGGAAGAACAGCCGGCGCAGCTCCGCGATCGGCGTCTCGTGGTCGTCCACCCGCAGGTCGAGGACGACGTCCGAGAGGCCGGCGTAACCGCCGTCGCGCCTGACGACGAGCAGCGAGGCGGACTGCTGGCCACGCCGGTCGCCGCCCGCTGCCTGGGCCGCAGCGAGGCTCGCCAGCAGGCGTTCGGCCAGGGAGCCGTCGGTCGCCTCGAACGTCTCCGCAAGCGCGTCGACCGTCTCGCCGGACACGAGGATGTTCCCCTGGGCGGCGTACCCGGGTCCCGTCCGGCCACCGGCCCAATCCTGGCAGCCGGAACCGGTGAAGGTGGCGCCGCGGCCGGCGGTGTCGACGACTCCCAGCTGTCGCTCGTCACGGCCCTCATCGGCATCGGTGAGGCGCTGGACGACTTCTGACGCCGCGAGCCCCTGGCGGAGCAACGCGAGCCCGTCGGGGCCGTAGCGCGGGTTCGCATACGACTGCGTCGCGACCGCGCCCGCCTCGGGGTCGGCCCACGGGACGACCGACCCAACCGCGAGGAACTTCGACTGCACAGCGACACCCCACTCGCCCTGGTCGAGGTCGCAGGCTACGAGCGAGTAGGTCGAAACACGCCTAGCCATACGTGAGGGTCGTCAGGTCGAGCGCGAGCAGCTCTTCCGTCGGCACGAGCACGCACGCAACCTCAGGTCGCGCGAGGGCGTCCTTGACCGCTTGGGGCGTGAGAGCGCGTACGACGACCGGGGTTCCCTGCGCGTGCGCGTTGCGCAGCTTCGAGTCGTCCGCAACGTCGTCGAGTACGAGCGCGCCCTCCACGTCAAGCGAGCCGTCGAGCGCGAGCTCGGGCACTCGCCGGCCGGTCGCTCCGAACCAGCGCTCCCTCACAGCTCGACCGATCCGCCGGGCTCGGGCGCGAGAATCTCGACGCCGGGAGCGAGCGCGCGCAGCTCTTCCGGGGTGCCGGTAAGGACCGGGAATGTGCCGTAGTGGCTCGGGACGCAGCGCTTGACGCCAAGCAGCTCGAGCGCGACGGCGGCCTCACGCGGACCCATCGTGTAGTGGTCGCCGATCGGCAACACGGCGACCTCCGGCTCGTAGATCCGCGCGATCAATGCCATGTCGCCGAAGACGTTCGTGTCGCCGGCAAAGTAGAGCTTGAAGCCGTCCTCGAGCTCGAAGACGAGGCCGCACGGCTCGCCGAGGTAGGTGAGATCGTTCGCGCTCGACGAGTGTTGTGCGTGCGTCAGGGTCACCTTGATCCCGTCGAGCTCGGCGGTGCCGCCCTTGTTCGGATCGTGCGCTCCGTTCATCACGACGCCCTGTTTCGTGAGCCAGCCGCGCAACTCGACGGGCGCCACGACCGGACAGCCGAACGACTGCGCGAGCGAGACCGTGTCCCCCGTGTGGTCAGAGTGACCGTGCGTGAGGAAGATCGCGTCGACCCGCTCCGGCTCCAGCTCGTCCGCCGGGCACTTCGGGTTGCCATTCAGGAATGGATCGATGTAGATGCGCTTGCCGCCCGGGGTGTCGATACGGAAGGCCGCATGGCCGAGCCAGGTGAGTGTCGTAGCCATCCCGAGAGCCTAGAGGACCGTCCGGCGCGGCGGCGAACATCGGCGCATGACCCTGCGCCTCTTCTCCGTCGGCCTCGTGCTCGGCGCGGCTCTGTCCGACGCCGCCGGCCACCACTCGCTCGCCTACTACGCCCTCGTGACGGCCGTTCCGGTCGTCGCGATCACCGCCCTCTCCGAGCTCGGCGACGTGCTCGACGGCTCGGCTGCGGAGCCGCACGACCGAGGCATCGCCGCGCTCTCGGCGCTCGCGCTCCCCTTCGTCCTGCTCGGGACGGCGGTGCGCGCGCCGTTGCTCTCGGAAGGGGCTCCCCCTGCGATCGGCGTCACTGCCGTCGTGGCCGCACTCGGGATCTTCAGCGTCCAGGCGCTCGTCAGAGCAAGCGTCGCGGTACCGACGTTTCGCGCTGCCCACCGCGCCAAGTAACACTTTGCAACTTGGCTAAAACGGAAGGCTGGCGGCGGCGTCGCGCGCGAGGTCGATCAGCGGCTGCACGAAGAAGAACGAACCGACTGTGACGACGAGGGAGAGGAAGACGGCGCTCTGGAGCAGCGGATCGCGCGGCGGCGAACCGCCCACGACGACCGGCCTCAGCTCTGTGGCAGGCCGCAGGTAGAGCGCCCGAATCACGCCGAGGTAGTAGTAGAGGGAGATCGCTGTCGCGATCACGCCGGCGACGATCAGCCACCAGAGGCCCGCCTCGTAAGCGGCGGAGAAGACATAGAACTTGCCGAGCAGACCGCCGGTGAGCGGCATGCCCATCGCGCCGAGCATGAAGACCCACATTGCGGCGCCCAGAAACGGCCGCTCCCAGCCCATCCCGCCGAGGTTGTCGAGCGTGACGGGCACTCCAAGCTCGCGCTCGCGGGCCGCTACAACCGCGAACGCGCCGATCGAGGTCGCACCATAGGGGATCAGGTAGTAGAGGAGCGCGCGGGCGCCCAGCTGACTGTTCGCCGCGACCGCGATCAGCATGAAGCCTGCATGGGAGACGGACGAGTAGGCGAGCAGGCGCTTGACGTTCCGCTGCACGAGCGCCGCCAGGTTCCCGACTGCCAGCGAGACGATCGCGAGCACCGCGATCGCGATCGTCCAGAGGTGCTCTTGCTCCGGAAAGGCGGAGACAAGGATCCGCAGAGTCAAGACGAGCGCCGCCACCTTCGTCGCGGCGGCCATGAAGGCCGTCACCGAGGTGGGCGCACCCTCGTAGACGTCCGGCGTCCACATGTGGAAGGGTGCCGCCGACGCTTTGAAGGCGAGCCCTGCGATCAGCATCGCGAGCCCGGCCAGCAGCAGCGCCCCCCCGTTGCGGCCGTCGACCGCGATGGCGTTGAAACCCAGCTGCCCGGTGGCGCCGTAGACGAGCGCCGACCCGAAGAGCAGGATCGCCGAGCCGAAGCCGCCGACGATCAGGTACTTGAGCCCCGCCTCGAGCGAGGTATCGCGGTGCGTGTCGAGCGCGCAGAGGATGTAGAGGGCGATCGAGAACCACTCGAGCCCGAGGAAGAGCGTCATCAGGTTGCCCGCCGTGACGAAGAACGCCATCCCCGCGCCGGCGGCGGCAAGCAGCGCGTAGTACTCACCGGCGTGGTCGCGGCGGTGCTCGCCCCAGGAGACGAGAACGGTGAGCGCGCCGGCGCCGGCGATGATGACCGCGGCGAGCGCGCCGAGCCGGTCGCGCGTAAAGGAATCAGCGATCAGGGTGCGGCCCTGTTCGCTCTTGTCGAACACGATTGCGGCGAAGACGCCGGCGGTGACGAAGCCGGCGAACGCAACGAAGGCGGTGAACCCGCGGCGCATCCACCACGGCACGAGCACGCTGCCGAGGAGCGCGACGCCGGACGCGCCGAGCAGCGCCAGCGTCGGCGCCAGCGCGAGCCAGTCGATCCTGGGGGCTGGGATCATTCGGTCGCCTCGAGCGTGTCCTTCTCTGGGAACGAGCGCTCGGAGATCGAGGCCGGCCAAGCCGAGAGGAAGAGCAGCGCGGCCACGAGCGGGACGACGAGCGCCAGCTCGAGCGGACGCAGGTCGGGTGCGTCGTCGCGGACATCCCCGCTGCGAGCGCGGTGCAGCACGGCCGAGATCAGACGGAGCATGTACATGGCCGCCAGCACAATCGCGCCGGCGCCGACAGCCGCCCAGCCCCAGCCCGCGTCGTAGACGCCGGCGAGGATCAGGAACTCGCCGGCGAACGCGACCGACCCGGGCACCGCGAGCGCAATGATCCCGGTCGTCATCAGCACGGTGGCGAGCGCCGGTCGCCCCCGCGCCATCCCGCCGAGCACGGCGAACACACTCGAGCCGGTACGCGTCTCGACCATGCCGGCCAGCAGGAAGAGCGCCGCCGAGACCAGCCCATGCGCGACGGACTGGAGGACGGCGCCGTTACGCCCCAGGTCGGTGAGCGAGAAGAGGCCGAGCACGATCAGACCCATCTGCGCCATCGACGAGTAGGCCGTCACGGAACGCAGGTCCGGGGCGCGGAACGCGAGCAGCGAGCCGTACACCAGCCCGACGGTCGCGAACGCGAGGATCGCAACCTGGAAGTCGTCGACCGGCTCGGGGAACTTCGCGATCACGATCCGCAGCAGCCCGTAGACCGCAGCCTTGGAGACGACGCCGGAGAGGATCGCGGCCACCTCCGGCGGCGATTCGCGATAGGCGTCGACCAGCCAGCCGTGGAAGGGGAAGATCGGCGCCTTGACCGCGAACGCGGCGAGGAAGCCGAGGAAGACCCACTCGTTCGTGGACGTGCCCGAATCGACAAGGGAGAACGTCCCCTGCGAGAGACCGAAGACGACGATCGCCGCCAGCATCAGCAGCGAGCCCGCCATCGTGTAGATGACGAAGGTCGCGGTCGCGCGCACGCGGCCCGGTCCGCCCCAGACGCCGATCAGGACGTAGATCGGGATCAGCATCGCCTCGAAGAAGACGTAGAAGAGCAGCAAGTCCTGCGCGGTGAAGACGCCGACGATCGCGCCCATCAGGAAGAGCAGCAGCCCGTGGTAGGCGCGGCCGCGCTCGCGGTTCACGCACAAGGCATAACCGATCGAAGCCGTACAGACGACGGCGGTCAGGCCGGCGAGCCAGAGCGAGTAGCCGAAGAAGCCGACGTGGTAGGAGACGCCGAGGTCGCTGAACCAGCTCTGCCGATCCTGCAGCTGGAGCCCCTGGTCGAAGTCGAAACCCGCGACCGCGACGGCCCAGAGCGCCACCTCGGCGAGGGCGGCGAGCAACGCGAGCACGCCGGCTGCGCGGCCGGGCAGCGGCAACAACCACACCACCAGGGCGACCGCCAGCGGAAGGACGATCAGCGCCGTGGTCATTGGACGGAAATGAAGACGACGACAAGGACGGCGACCGCGCCGGCGATCGCCAGCGCATAGGTGCGGAGATAGCCGGTCTGCGCCTCTCCAAGGGCGCCACCCGCCTGGCGGGCGCCGACGGTGACGCCCTCGATCGAGCCACCGATCAGCGGCTCCTCGACGCCGCGGCGGAAGAGACCGGAGACGAGAACGGCGGGCTTGTAGAAGACCAGGTCGTAGAGCTCGTCGAACCAGAGCTTGTGCTCGAGTGTTCCCTGCATGCGGTCGAGCCGTGGCACCCGCCACTTCCGCGCCCCGTAGAACATCCAGGCGATCCAGATCCCGGCGACGCCGAGCCCGACCGCGAGTGCGCTCGTGACGTAGTCCTGCGTCACGCTCGGCTCGACGAGAGCGAGGTGCTCGCGGCCAACCGCGATCGGGTCGAGCCACTCGCCGAACGGATGCCAGATACCGGCAATCTGGATCCAGCCGCCAATCGCTGCGAGCACGGTGAGCACGGCGACCGGCGCCGTCATCGTCCACGGCCCTTCCGGGTGGCCCCGCCCGTGGTCGTGCTCCCTCACGAGCGGCTGCGGCTCGCCGAGGAAGACGATGAAGAGGAGCCGAAAGGTGTAGATCCCTGTCAGCAGCGCGCCGGCGAGTCCGGCTGCGAACAGCAGCTGGCCGTAGCCGCCGCTCGCGAGTGCTGAGGCGAGGATCGAATCCTTGGAGAAGAAGCCCGAGAGCGGCGGGATGCCGACGAGCGCGAGCGAGCCGACGAGGAACGCGATGTACGTCCTCGGCAGCGAGCGCCGGAGGCCGCCCATCCTGCGAATGTCCTGCTCGTTCGCGAGGTGATGGATTACGAGCCCGGCGGCCAGGAAGAGCAGCGCCTTGAAGAACGCGTGCGTCATCAGGTGGAACATCCCGTTGCCGTACGCGCCCAGGCCCGCGCCGAGGAACATGTAACCGATCTGCGACATCGTCGAGTAGGCGATCACGCGCTTGATGTCGGTCTGCACGAGTGCGACGAGGCCGGCGACGAGGAGCGTGATCGCTCCGAGCCCGGCGGCTAGGTCTGCGATCGTGGGCGCCAGCTCGAAGATCGGGTGGGCGCGCACGATCAGATAGACCCCCGCCGTGACCATCGTCGCGGCGTGGATCAGCGCCGAGACCGGAGTCGGGCCCTCCATCGCGTCCGGGAGCCAGGTGTGGAGCGGGATCTGCGCCGACTTCGCGACAGCCCCGCCGAGTAGGCCGAGCGCGACCAGGTTGACGGCCGTCTGCGACATTCCGCCGGCTCCGTCGAACGCCCTCTCGAAGTCGAGCGTGCCGGTCTGCCAGATCAGGACGAAGAATGCGAGCGCCATCGTCGCGTCACCGAACGCGTTCATCACGAACGCCTTCTTGGCGGCGGCAACGGCTTCGGGCCGCTCGTGCCAGAAGCCGATCAGCAGGTAGGAGGCGAGACCGACGAGCCCCCAGCCGACGAGCAGCAGCAGGAAGTTCCCCGCCTGGACCAGCAGCAGCATCGAGAAGACGAAGAGCGCCATGTACGCGAAGTAGCGCCGCTCCTCGGGGTCGCCGTGCATGTAGCCGACGGAGTAGAGGACGATCAGCCCACCGACGCCCGAGACGATCAGCATCATCGTCACGGACAGCGGGTCGACGAGCAGCGAGAGGCCGACGTCGAAGTCGCCGGCGGTGAGCCAGGTCCAGGCCGTCGTCACCTGCTCCCGCTCCTCGCGGCCGCGGCCAAGCAGGCCAACGAACGACACGACGGCGCCGCCAAACGCAGTGAAGACAGAGAGCGTCGAGAGCCACGCCGCGGTCGACCGCGAGATCGAGTCGCCGAGGATCGAGATCGCCAGCGCTGCCGCCAGGGGCGCCAGAAGACACAGCCAGGCGCCGGCGGTCATGCCACTGCCTCGATGGCAAGCACGCGCGCGACGATCGCCCGAACCGCAGGCGGAATCGCCCGCACCGGATCCTCGGCGGGATCGTAGGCGGTCACCGCGGCGGCACGGACGTTGAAGCGAGCCTGCACATCGTTGACGGCCCGCTCGAGCTCGTCCAGGCTGAAACCACCGTCACAGGCGTAGCGGTTCGCACGGCCGACCGAAGGGTCGAGCACGTCGACGTCGACGTGGAGGTAGACGTCGGCGACGCGCTCACGCAGCGTGTCCAGTGCCTCTGCAAGATCGGCTGCCCGCGCCCGCAGCACCCCCGACGACGCCAGCCGCTTCGTTTCTCCCGCCTCCAAATCGCGCGCTCCCGCCAGAACGACGTGCTCCTCGGGAACGGGCACGTGCCCAGGGATCGTCGCACGCAGCGCTCCCCAGCCGGAACCCGTGAGGAGCGCGAGCGCCATTCCGTCGAAGAAGCCGCTGCCCGTCGTCTCCGGCGTGTTGAAGTCCGCGTGAGCATCGAGCCAGACAACCCCGACCGGAGCCCCCAGGCCGGCGACAGTGCCAAGCGCGCTGTGGCAGTTGCCAGCGAGCACGAGCGGGAACCGGTCTGCCGCAACAACCTCACGCACCCGTTCCTGGAGTACGCGGATCACGTCCATGCACCCGGCGATCTCGTTCGGCGCAGCTTGGGAGCTGCTCACGACCACCGTCTTGACTCCCAGGTCAGCGAGGGTCTCGGCGAGCACCCCCACGCCTGCTCCCATTCCACCCTCACGCCCGAGGTCGTACGGCACCTGGAGGAGCGTCGGCCTCATCCTCGAAGCACCCGGAGCCGGTCGACGTCGAGGTCGAGCCGCTTGCGCGCGATTGCGACGATCAGGCCCAGACCGACGACGACCTCGGAGGCTGCGACGGCCATCACCGCAAGCGCGAAGATTTGCCCGTCATGGCCGCCGTGGAGGCGGGCAAACGCAATCAGCGCGAGATTCGCCGAGTTGAGCATGATCTCGAGCGAGAGCAGCACGATCAGCGGGCTGCGGCGCAGGAGCACGCCGGCGGTCCCGATCGAGAACAGGATCGCCGAGACGATCAGGTACCAGGAGACGTCTGGCCCGCTCACGCGTACCTCCCCTCCTCCTCGTCCTCGGCCCGCGAGCGCGTCCCGAGCACGACGCCGCCGACGGCGGCGATCAGCAGCACGATCGAGGTGATCTCGAACGCGAGCAGGTGGTCGGTCAGGAACAGGCGCCCGATCTCCTCCGGGCTGCCGAACGACCGCTCGACCGTAGCCTCGTCGGCGAGCCCGTCGCCTGCCTTCAGGCCGATCACAACTATGACCTCGACGAGGAGCGCGGCGGCGGCCACGATCGCGGCCAGCGAGATCCACGACGGGCCGCCCGCGAGCGCGGCCGCGCTGCGGTCTCCGAGGTACGCAATCACGAACAGGAACATCACCATCACCGCGCCCGCGTAGACGAGCACCTGCGCGGCGGCGAGGAATTCCGCCGAGGCAAGCAGGAACAGGACGGCGAGCGAGCCGAGGTTGCCGATCAACGCCAGCGCCGAGAAGAACGGGTTCGTGAACGTGATCACCGCGACCCCCGAGCCGAGACAGCCGGCCGCCGCCAGGAACCAGATCGCCCAGACGAGTACGTCGCCCATCAACTAGACGAGCGATAGGCAGGAATGGGCGTGTCGTAGAGCTCGGGGTCGGCGACCGGGACCTTCTTCATCGGCTCCGCGAGCAACATGTCCTTCGTATAGATCAGGTCGTCGCGCGAGTACTCGGAGATCTCGTACTCATTCCCGAGCGTGATCGCGTCGAACGGACACGCGAGCTCGCAGTAGCCGCAGAAAATGCAGCGGCTCATGTTGATCTCGTAGATGCGCGCGTAGCGCTCGCCCGCGGAGACGCGGTTGTCGGCAGTGTTCTCGGCTGGGACGACGCGGATGCAGTCTGCCGGGCAGGCGGCTGCGCAGAGCGAGCAGCCGACGCACTTCTCGAGCCCGTTCTCGTGCACGTGCAGGCGGTGGCGGCCGCGGAAGCGCGGGTAGACCGGCCGCTTGTACTCCGGGTACTCCTGGGTGATCGGCTTGTTGAAGATCTGCCGGAAGGTGACGCCGAAGCCCTTGGCCGTCCCGAACGGCATTAGTGGGTCTCCCGGTGACGACTAGTTGTTGCCGGGAGGCCCACTAAAGCGCCACCACGAGGATCGCCGTCACGACGGCGTTGATCGTCGCGACCGGCAGCAGGACCTTCCAGCCGAACCGCATCAGCTGGTCGTACCGGAGCCGCGGCAGCGTCGTCCGCATCCAGATGAAGACGAACAGCAGTACGAACAGCTTCAGCACGAACCAGAGCGGACCGAGCCCCTCGAGCACCGGGAAGTGCCACCCGCCGAGGAAGAGCGTCACGGCGAGGCCCGAGAGCGTGATCAGGTTGATGTACTCGCTCATCGTGAAGAGACCGAAGCGCATGCCGCCGTACTCGGTGTGGTAGCCGGCGACCAGCTCCTGCTCGGCCTCTGGAAGGTCGAAGGGCGCACGGGCGGTCTCGGCGGTGCCGGCGAGGAGGAAGATGACGAAGCCGACGAACTGTGGGAGGACGTACCACCAGTCGTTCTGCGCGGAGACGATCTCGGTCAGCGAGAGCGACTGCGCCATGATCACGACGCCGAGCACCGAGAGAGCGAGCGAGACCTCGTAGCTGACGAGCTGCGCGCAGGTGCGCATCGAGCCGAGTAGCGCGTACTTCGAGTCGGAGGCCCAGCCCCCGACGATGAAGCCGTAGATGCCGATCGAGCCGATCGCGAAGATCAGGATCAGCGCGATCGGTATGTCGGCGATCTGCCCGTCGACCTGGGTGCCGAAAATCTCCCACCCGGGCCCGAACGGGATCACCGCGAAGGTGGAGAGCGCGGTGAACGCCGCGACGAACGGCGACAGGATGTAGAGCACGTCCACCCCTGAGCCGGGAAAGAAGCTCTCCTTGCGAATCAGCTTCATCATGTCCGCGATTGGCTGGAGCAGCCCGAAGGGGCCGGCGCGGTTCGGCCCGTAGCGCAGCTGCATCCGCCCCATGACCTTCCGCTCCGCGAGCGTCATGTACGCAAAGGTGACGAGGACGAGGTTGATGATGATCGCCGACTTGATCACCGACACCCACCAGGGCTCGTTCACGGCTTCACCAGCTCGACGTCGCGGTGGAGGTCGGCCGCGTGCTCCTCGGCGATCCGAACGGTGCCGGCCGGGAGCGCGCGGTTGATCGAGGCACGCAGCAAGAGAACCGTTCCGTTCGAGCGAACGCTGACGGTCTCGCCGCTCGCGATCTGGCGCCGCTCCGCGTCGTCAGCGGCAAGCTCGATCAAGGCCGGGGGGCGCTGGAACTGCAGCTCGGAAACGCGCTCGACGGCGGGGCCGGAGAAGAGCGGCCTGTAACGCCGGAGCTTCAGGGTGCCGAGGAAGTGCTCGCCGGGCGGCGCGGCAACGGGCGGAAGCGGCGCGGCCGGAGCCGGCTCGGGCGCGGTGTACGGGGCTCGGTCCGGCAGTGGCGCCCGCTCGCCGACCTCACCGAGGGTCATCCCTCCGTAGAGCCGCTCGGAGAGCTCGGCGAAGACGGCGGAGGCGTGCGGCGACAGCTCGACGCCGAAGCGCTCTGCGAGCTTGGCGATCCAGGCGAGCTCGTCGGGCACGGGCGGGATCACCGTCCGCCGGAGCCGCTGCAGCCTGCCCTCGAGGTTGACGTAAGAGCCGTCGCGCTCGAGGTACGAGGTGCCCGGCAGAACGAGGTCGGCCCACCCGACCGCGAGCCCGTGGAACATGGTGATCGCGAGGACGTGCTCGGCCTGCTCGGCGAGCGCGCGCACGGCCGGGTCGGAGGCGGCCCCGTCGCCGGAGACGACCAGGAGCCCGATCGGCTCGGGGTTCTCCTCCTCACCGTCCGCCGCTGCCGCCCAGGCTTCCGTCGCCCCGCGTCCGTTGGGGGTCGCCGGCAGGTTGAAGGCGGCGCAGCCGGGCTTCCCGTCGAGGCCGAGCCGGTGCGCGACCTCCGCGAGCCGCGCCCCGCCACCACCACCGCGTCCCGACCAGATCAGGATCGCGCGGTCAGAGGAGGACACGCGCTGCTCCAGCTCCTCGCCGAGCTTCGGTTCTGCGAGTCGGACGACCTCGGCCCCGTTGCGGCGCGCCTGCTTGATCCAGAGCTCAACGATTGGCGCGCGGTCTGCGACCTCCTCCTCGCCGACCACGACAACGATTTCCGCATCTGCGATCGTCGCGAGCGGGGCGCGGAACGCGTCGAGCGCCGACGAGGTCGCCTCGGCAAGCACGGCGGAGTGCGCACCGAGCCCCTGGCGCAGCAGCTTCCCGAGCGCGTAGGCCTGCTCGAGCGTCTCCGACCCGGAGAGCGCGGTGACGATGCGACCCTGCGCGCCGCGCAGGAGCGCCTCCGCTCGGCCGAGCGCCTCGTCCCAGGAGAGCTCCCCGAAGCCGCGCAGGCGCACGCGCTCCAGCGGGTCGACGATCCGGTCGTCCGCGTACAGGTGCGGGAATGCGAAGCGACCCTTGTCGCAGAGCCAGCCCTGGTCGACCTCCGGGTGGTTGCGTGAGAGGATCCGCTTGACCTTGCCCTCGCGCGTGGTCGCGCTGATGTTGCACCCGACCGGGCACAGTCCGCACACGGTGGGGACGTTCTGGATTTCCCATGGGCGCGCCTCGAAGCGGTACTGGGTCGAGGTAAGCGCACCCACGGGGCAAAGCTCGATCACGTTGCCGCTGAACGGGGCGCGGTAGCTCTCGTCCTCGAAGGTGGCGATCAGCGACTGGGCGCCGCGGTTCTTCGCGATGAGCTGCCCGTCCTCGGCGACGTCGGAGGAGAAGCGGGTGCAGCGGTAGCAGAGGATGCAGCGCTCGCGGTCGAGCGCGATCGCCGGCGAGATCGGGATCGGCTTGTCGAACGTCCGCTTCGGGAACGTCATTCGCGTCTGGCCAGGGCCGTACTTGAACGTCAGGTCCTGGAGCGGACACTCGCCGCCCTTGTCGCAGACCGGGCAGTCGAGCGGGTGATTGACGAGGATGAACTCGAGCGTTGCGTTCTGGCCCTCGGCCGCCTTCTCGGAGGAGTGCGCCGTGCGCACGACCATCCCGTCCTGCGCGGTCAAGGTGCAGCCGGCCTGGAGCTTCGGGATCCCCTCGACCTCGACGAGGCACATCCGGCAGGCGCCCACGGCCGGGCCGAGGCGCGGCTCGTAGCAGAAGACCGGGATCTCGATCCCCGCCGCGGCCGCGGTCTCGACGAGCCCCGTCCCTTTTGCGACCTCCACATCGCGGCCGTCGACGGTGACCTTCACCTGCTCGACCGCGCTCATGGGGCAACCTCTGCCCCATGAGCTCTTGGGGGTGGTGTGGGGAAGCTTCGAAGTTCCCCCACATGACAGAAGAAAGGAGCGAGGCAGTCTGCACCGTCGGCAGGCAAAAGCCGGCGACGGGCGGTCAACTGCAGGGGGCGAGCGACGCTCACGCGGGCACCTGGGCAACGGGGTCGTGCGTGTGCTGGTCGACCGGCGCGAGCACGTTCTCGAGGGACGACTCGCCGTGCATCGGGCAGCCGCTCTCGAGGTGCTCCTGGAACTCAGCTCGGAACTTGGCGATGTAGCTCGCGACCGGCATCGCGGCCGCGTCGCCGAGCGGGCAGAGGCACTTGCCGAGGATCCGGTCGCAGACGTCGAGCAGCAGGTCGAGATCACCCTGGTCGGCGGTCCCCGCCTCGATCGATTCGAGGATCTGCACCATCCAGCGAGTGCCCTCACGGCACGGCGTGCACTTACCACAGCTCTCGTGCATGTAGAACTGCGCGACCCGGAGGCCGAGCTGCACCATGCAGCAGCGGTCGTCGATGACGATGATCGCGCCCGAGCCGAGCATCGAGCCCGCCTCGGCCATCGACGTAGCGTCGAGCGACACATCGATCTGGTCGGCGGTCAGGACCGGCACCGAGGAGCCGCCGGGGATGACAGCCTTCAGCTGCCGGGCGTTCGGAATCCCACCGCCGACGTCGTAGATGAGCTCGCGGAGCGTCACACCCATCGGCAGCTCGTAGTTGCCTCCGTTGACAACGTTGCCGGAGAGCGAGAAGACGCGCGTGCCCGACGAGTCGGGCGGGACGCCGATCTTCGCGTACTGCTTTGCGCCGAGCTCGATGATCTTCGGGACAGTCGCGATCGTCTCGACGTTGTTGATCAGGCTCGGCGAGGCGTAGAGGCCGGCAACGGCCGGAAAGGGCGGCTTCGTGCGTGGCTGGCCGCGCTTGCCTTCGAGCGACTCGAGCAGCGCTGTCTCCTCACCACAGATGTACGCGCCGGCGCCGCGGTGGAGGACAATCGTGACGCCGCCGAGCAAGTCGGCACCGTGCACCTCCTCGAGCGCGGCCTTGATCACCTCGAACTCGTGGAGATACTCGCCGCGGATGTAGATGAACACCCTGTCGCAACCGATCCCATGCGCGGTGATCAGGCAGCCCTCGATCAGCCGATGCGGGACGGTGAACATGATCTCGCGGTCCTTGAAGGTGCCCGGCTCCGACTCGTCCGCGTTGACGACGAGGTAGGTCGGCTTGCCGGTGTCCTGCGCGAGGAAGCTCGCCTTGCGTCCCGTCGGGAAGAAAGCGCCGCCGCGACCTCGGAGGCCCGAGTCGAGGATCTCCTGGACAACCTGCGCGGGCTCCATCGTGCGCGCCTTCGCGAGGGCCTCGAAACCACCGGCGGCGCGGTAGTCCGCGAGCCTCGTCAGCGGACCGGCCTCGGCGCCCGCCAGGACGACGAACTGCTCAGCCGGCATTGCTTGCCTCGCCGCGAAGCTCCTGCACGATTGCGGGTACGTCCCCGGCGGACAGCCGCTCGCGGTAGCGGTGGTTCACGGCAACGACAGTGCCCCAGCCACATCCGCCCGCGCACTCCACCGTGCGCAGCGTCACCTCACCATCCTCCGTCGTCTCACCCGCGCGAACGCCGAGCTCTGACTCGAACGCCTCCAGAACCTGCTGAGCGCCGACGAGAGCACAGGAGATGTTGGTGCAGACCTCGACGAGGTGCCGGCCGACGGGCTTCAGGTGGTACATGTCGTAGAAGGACGCCACCGCCATGCAGTAGGCGGGCGTCTCGTCCAGCGCCTCCGCCACATCGCGGAACGCCTCCGGCGAGAGCCAGCCGTACCGCTCCTGGGCGAGCCGCAGCGCCGGCAGGGTCGCAGAGCGTGACACGGGATAGAGCGCCCGCACCGCCTGGATCTCGTCGTGCAGTGAGTTCACCGGTCGACGTCCCCCATGACCGCGTCGAGCGAGCCGATGACCGCGACCAGATCGGCGACGGCCGCGTCGGTCATGCAGGCGGCGGTCGCGTGCAGGGCGGCGAACGAGGGAGCGCGGAACTTGACCCGCCACGGCTTCGGCCCGCCGTCCGAGACGAGGTAGCAGCCCGACTCACCGCGCGGCGACTCGATCCCCACGTAGACCTCGCCCTCAGGGACGCGGTACCCCTCGGTGACGATCTTGAAGTGGTGGATCAGCGACTCCATCGAGGTGTGGAGCTCCTCGCGCGGCGGCAGCACCACCTTGCGGTCGTCCGCGATCCACGGCTCGCCCTGCATCTCCTCGAGCCGCTCGACGCACTGGGCAACGATCCTCGTCGACTCGCGCATCTCGTCGACGCGCACCTTGTAGCGGTCGTAGACGTCGCCGCCGTGGTAGACGGGGACGTCGAAGTCGACCTGGTCGTAAGCGAGGTACGGCTCGCGCTTGCGCAAATCCCAGTCGACTCCGGAGGCGCGCAGGTTCGGCCCCGTCTGCCCGAGCGCGATCGCATCGTCTGCGGAGAGCAGGCCGATCCCCTTCGTACGCTCGAGCCAGATCCGGTTCGAGTTGAGGATCGCCTCATATTCGTCCACGGCCTTCGGCATCCGCTCGCAGAAGGCGCGCGCCTCTTCGTAAAAGCCGCGCGGGATGTCCTCCGCCAGCCCACCGACCTGGAAGTAGCGGGTGTGCATCCGCACGCCGGTGACCATCTCGAAGAGGTCGAGCACCAGGTCGCGCTCGCGGAAGCAGTACCAGAACATCGAGATCGCGCCGATCTCGAGGGCCGAGGTGCCGAGATAGACGAGGTGCGAGTGGATTCGGGAGAGCTCACCGAGCGCCATCCGCATCCAGGTGGCCTTGCGCGGCACCTGGAGCTGGAGCAGCTTCTCGACCGCGAGCACGTAAACGAGCTCGTTGTACTGAAAGGCGACATAGTCGACACGTGCCGGGTAGGTGACGCCTTTCCACCACGTCTTGTGCTCCATTGTCTTCTCGAAGCCCGTGTGCAGGTAGCCGATCACGGCGGCGAGGCCGACGACGTGCTCGCCGTGGAGGTCGACGATCAGCCGCAGCACCCCGTGCGTGGAGGGATGGTTCGGCCCGAAGTTGACCGTGAGGACATCGTGGAGCGAGGGGTCGGTCTTCAGGATCGTCGGCACAGGCTGGGGGATCCGCGAGCCGATGTAGATCGGCACACGACCGCGCTCGACGGTGGCCATCAGTGGTTCTCCCGGTGACGGTTTCGCGTCGCTGCGGTGCGAGCTGCGAGCGAGGCAAGGACGCAGGGAGCGTTCATGCCTGAAGGCATGGACGCGACTGAGGACGCCGCATCGCGCCGCAGATCGCGCGGCAGCGACGCTCTAACTGTTGGCGGGAGAGCCACTTACTCCTCCCCCGAGAAGCGCACCGGCTCGCCGCCGATCGGATAGTCCTTGCGGAGCGGGTGGCCCTCCCAGTCGTCGTCCATCAGGATCCGAACCGGGTTTGGATGGCCGTCAAAGCCGATCCCCATCATGTCCCAGGCCTCGCGCTCGTGCCAGTCGGCGGTCGGCCAGACGGGGATCACCGTCTCGACGGTCTCGCCGTCGTCGAGCCACACCTGCACCCGCAGTCGCGCGGAGTCGTCGGCGACCCGCAGCAGGTGGTAGCTGAGCGTGAAACGCTTCGGTTTCGGCTCGGGCGTCCGCGCATAGCCCTGCGCCGCGGGATAGTTGAGGTCGCGCCCCTCCGGAGTCGCGATGTAGCCGGAGACCGGCACGTCGCCCCAGCCCAGGTAGTCGGTCGCGGTGATGTCGAGCAGTAGGTTGAAGCCCTCCTCGTCACGCAGGTGCAAGCACGCCTCGAGGAGGCGCGCGGGGTCGACGACGAGCGTCGTCTCGCCCAGCGCCTCCCTCGTCTCCACGAGCCCCGGGACCCCCTCGTAACCCACTAGTGCTCCGTTCCGGAAGTACGTTGCCGCTGTGGGGAGTGGCCAGGTGTGATCTGGGGGCGCACGCTGCCCGCGCGCGGGCTGGCGGCACGTGTGCGGGTGCCGGGTGCCGCCAGGCGCGGCTGGACGCCGCCAAAGTCCAAGGGAGTTGTGGAACGGAGCACTAAAAGAGCTTCTCCAGCTCTTCGGCGACTCCGAACATGTCGGCGCTCGCGCCGTAGTGCGCCACGCTGAAGATG
>Ga0183260_10001404_pt1 | contig 20124 bp, 20 predicted proteins | sample AntDrymUQ4972206_2_FD_129768 | JGI IMG/M metagenome (GOLD analysis project Ga0183260, IMG submission 129768) | Polar desert sand microbial communities from Dry Valleys, Antarctica - metaG UQ497 (22.06) (version 2) (version 2) | ecosystem: Environmental > Terrestrial > Soil > Desert | place...
CCACGGGCCCCCTTCCCTTACAGAGCGGCTGGTCGGTCTGCGGCGTGGCCTCCCGCCCGGGCGAGCCGGGCTCCGGCAGGAGCAGCTGCTCGGGGTAGAGCACCCGAGGCGAACGTCCAGCTCGTGCCTGCCGCCGGGCTTCCGCGCGGCGGTCGGCTTCCAGCTGCCTCTGATCTCTATACGCAGGACGCGCAAGCTGCGCTTGCGCGTCTACGGCGTGAGTGCAACAGGCGGGGTCAGGTCTCAGGATCGAACAGTGCAACAAGGCGGGGTCAGGTCTCCAGATCGAACACCGCGGCGGCGGCCGCCACTTCGACATCCTCGCTTCACATGTCCTTCACCGCGTCCGCCCGCTCACCGGCGGCGCTCCCTCACATTGCTAGATTTCGCTTGCGTGCACCAGGTTCTCGTTCTGAACGCGAGTTACGAGCCGCTGAATGTGTGCTCCCTGCGGCGCGCTCATGTGTTGGTGTTCAAGGGACGGGCCGAAGTGCTGGAGCAACTCGACCGCCCGCTCCGCTCGGCGACCGACACCTACGCGTGGCCCCACGTGATTCGCCTCGTCAACTACGTGCGCGTACCGCGTGCGGTGAAGCGCAAGATCTCGCGGCGCGCGCTCTTCGCGCGCGACGGCTGGCGCTGCGCCTACTGCGGCACCGCCAGTGGACGGCTGACTCTCGACCACGTCGTCCCGCGCAGCCGGGGCGGGGGCTCGGTCTGGGAGAACGTGGTCACCTCGTGCGCGCCGTGCAACCTGCACAAGGGCAACCGCCTCCTGGAGGAGACGGCGATGAAGTTGCGGACTCCTCCGCGCCCGCCGGCTCCCGTGCTCTTCATCCACCTGGCGGCCACGAGGATCCCGCACGGCTGGCAGCGGTACCTCCCCGATTCCGCCGGCACGGCCACCGCCGCCTGACGGCTCCCGCAGACGGGTGACGCTGGGCCGGTCGGCGGCGTATATGCCTCGACCGAGCCGTCCCTGAGCCAGGAGGAGCCATGTTCATAGTCCGTCTTGCCGCACTCGTCGTCGTGGGAACACTCGCGGTGGCGATGGCCGGCTTCGCCCGCCCCGACGGGGCACGAGCGGTCGAGCCCGAGGAGCGCGGCGGCATCACCGTCACGGGTACGGCCCAGGTCGCGACCGTGCCCGATCGGGCCGAGGTCACCTTCGGCGTCGAGAGCCGAGGCCGCACCGCACGCGAGGCGCTCGCCGCGAACAACATCGAGATGCGCCGTGTGCTGACGGCGCTGCGGGGGGCCGGCGTCGCCCCCGCTGACCTGCAGACGCAGAGCGTCTCGCTCTCTCCGGTCACCTCCGAGGACGGCCGCTCGATTGCCGTCTACGCGGCCTCGAACTCGGTCACAGCTCTCGTCCAGAGCATCGGCCGGGTGGGCGCGGTGATCGACGCCGGTGTCGAGGCAGGCGCGAACACGATCTACGGCCCGTCGCTCCGGCGCTCGGACACCGAGGCCGTCTACCGCCAGGCGCTGCGGGCGGCCGTCGTGGACGCGCGCGCCAAGGCGGAGGCGCTCGCGGACGCGGGCGGCGTCGCGCTCGGGCGCGTGACCGCGATCGTCGAGTCGGGCTCGGCGCCCGAGCCTATGCCGATGATGCCGGACAGGGCAGCCCGTGCCGAGAGCTCGGCCCCGATCGAGCCGGGGACGACGAAGACGCAGGCGAGCGTGACCGTCACCTTCGCGGTGCAGTAGTCCCGGTTTCCGCCCGGGTGACTCTGGCGCTCCGCCCGAGGGGTTGCTAGAGTCACCCGCGCATGATGCTCCGAAACGGCTGAGATCCGAACCCTCTGGCGCGCGCCCCGCCGTGGGGCAGCGTGCTTTGCTCTCGCCGACCTCTAGGAGCATCACATGCTGGACACCGCAGGCAGGACGACAACCGAGCTTTCGCTGAAGGTGCCGGCCGGCGTGCCCGCCGTCGAGGTCGTCGAGCTGCGCAAGGAGTTCCTGCGCCGCAACAAGCAGGGCGGCCGCTTCCGCAACCGCCGCCGGCGCGTCCCCGCGCTGAAGGGCCTCACCTTCACGATGGAGCGGGGCGAGACCGTCGCCATCCTGGGACAAAACGGGTCGGGCAAGTCGACGCTCGTGCGCCTGCTCTCGACACTGCTCCTCCATGACGGCGGCAGCGCACATGTCTTCGGCCACGACGTCTTCCGCGACTCGCGGGCCGTGCGCAGGCTGGTGAACCGCGTCTCGGTCGAGGCCTCGTTCTTCAAGAAGATGTCCTCGGCCGAGAACCTGAGCTACGCCGCGCGCTTCTACGGCTTCTCCCCGGGAGAGACGCGCGATCGCATCCCCGAGATCCTGGGGCGGGTGGGCTTCCCGGCCGACCGCCGCAGCGAGCCGATGGAAGCCCTGTCACGCGGAATGCAGCAGAAGGTGGCGCTCGCGCGGGCGCTCCTCACCTCCCCGGTGCTGCTTCTGCTCGACGAGCCCACCACGGGCCTCGACCCGCGCTCGAAGCTCGAGGTGCAGACCTTCATCCGCGAGATCCGGGACTCGCACGACTCGACCATCCTGCTCTGCACACACGACCTCGCCGAGGCCGAGTCGCTGGCCGATCGCATCGGGATCCTCGACCGCGGCGAGCTGCTCGCGCTCGAGCCGGTCGAGGACCTGAAGCGCCGCTTCGGTGGGGGGACGCTGGAGGAGGCCTTCTTCAGCGCGACGGGGCGCTCCTTCGAGGAGGAGACCTCCGAGGACGACGAGGAACGGGAGGTGTTCGCATGAGGACGGTCGAGCTGTCGCTGCGCCACGAGTTGATCTCTCTCGCTGGAGTCGTCGAGCGCAACGTCTACCTGGTCAAGCGCTACATCTGGTGGGACATCGCGTTCTTCCTGTGGACGGTGGCGAACACGCTCACGATCGTCTTCATCGCGAAGGGGATCGAGGCAGGCGGCGGCACGATCGACGTCAACCGCGTCACGACGCAGCTCCTGATCGGAGCGGTGATCTGGGCCTATCTCGGCATCATCTTCGAGGTCCTCACGGAGACGGTCGCCTGGGAGCGCTGGGAGGGGACGATCGAGTACACGTTCATGGCGCCGCTCTCGCGCCCCGTGCACCTCTTCGGCATGGGGCTCTTCGCGATCGTGTTCGGGCTCATCCGGGCGGGCCTGCTCTTCGCCGTCGTCGCCTTCTTCTTCGATCTCAGCATGCCGCGGGCGAACTTCCTGGCCGCGCTGCTCGTGCTCGTCGTCGCCTCGATCTCGTTCATCGGCATCGGGATGATGACGGCGGTGCTGCCGCTCATCTCGCCCGAGAAGGGCACGCAGCTCGGCTTCGTCGCGCAGGGGCTGCTGCTCGTCGTCTCGGGCGTCTACTACAGCGTCGAGGTGCTCCCGCAGTGGATGCAGTGGATCGCGACGATCTCGCCTGCCACCTACGCGCTCGACGGCATCCGCGACGCCATCATCGGGGGAGACGGGGCCGGGCGCATGTGGGACGAGATCTGGCCGCTGCTCGTGATCGGCGCGGTCTCGATCCCGCTCGGCCTGTGGGTCTTCAACCGGGGCGAGATGTACGCGAAGCGCCATGGGAAGCTGAAGCGCAGCGGATGATCTCGATCCGCGAGGCAAAGAGCGACGAGGAGCTCGAGGCCTGGCTCGACGTCAAGCAGGTCGTCGTCCCCGATGAGGCGGCGTGGACGGTCGAGCGCATGCGCTCGGTCGAGACGCCCGATCGCCTCGTGCTCCTCGCCGAGCTCGACGACGTCGTCGCCGGCTGCGGTCTCGTCGAGCGCTCGCAGCTCGCCGGCCTCGGGTTCGTCGCGCCGCGCGTCCTGGCCGGCTATCGCCGTCGTGGTGTGGGCACGGCGCTCCTGTACCGGCTCGGCGAGCACGTGACGGCGCTCGCACTCTCGGAGGTCGTCGCTCACGTCGAGGGCGCCGACCCCCGGCTCCGCCGCCTTCGCGCGCGAATTCGGTCTGCGCGAGGTCGATCGCCAGGTCGAGCAGGTGCGCGAGCTCGGCGACGAGAAGCAATCCGCGGAGCTCCCCGGCGTCGAGCTGGTCTCGATCATCGATGCCGCTTGTCCCTCGATCACCTGGTCGCAGTCGCCCATGTGCGCGCGCAGCAGCGCTGAACCGTTGCAGCCGAAGGCGGCGAGCTCGCCCCGGGTATCCCGCCGTCGGGCTCGATCTTCACGACCTCCCGTCGCAGGAGTCGCCGTCCGGCAAGGTGTACGCGGCTTCGACAGCGTCCGCGATCCCGACACTGAGCGCGTGACAGATCCGGGCAATCTCGTTGCCCCAGGACGGCGGACGCCACCCTGTAAGCGTGAGACCTTCACAGCGTGTACACCGCCACAGCTCGCGGCGGAGGCCCTTCTCGCTGGCTTCCGCGATCTTCCAGACCAGCGGAGCCCGGCACTTGTGGCACGTGTCGAAGAGAGACGGTTGCTTCGGTATCGGGCCCATCGCCTGCGGGAGGTAGTCCTCGCCTTCGTCACTGTCTTTTCTCACCATGGCTCCTCGCGCAGGCGTTCCCACTCCTCCAAGCACGCCTCGCAGGAGTCGTAGTCGCCCGTCGCCCGCACGCCACGAAGGCGCGCGCCGCACAGCGCGACGCGCCAGTCGAAGGAGAGGTGGGCGACCGGCCGCGGAGCCTCGCCGTGCTCGATCTCCGGCTCGACCCTCTCCAGCATCGGGCTCACGTCGTCACCTCCAACAAGGTTCGTGTCGAGCCGGGCTCGGCCCGCATCGGACTCCCCGAGACGATCCACAAGAAGCCCACGTCCTGTGCCCCGATGCCTGCCATTTTCGATCTCCTTCTGTCGCCGTTGCCCTCGCTATCGAGGGCCGCATCGTTGAGGCACCGTGCTGCGACGCCGGTTGCCGGGGCTCAGGAACCCACTCTTGATGCAGAAGCGGTCTACCCACGCGCGGCAGAGCTAAACGCGGAAGGAATACGGGCCGATGAATGCCGCCACTGGAGCTTCGCGCTCGGTCGAGGCGAATTGCCGATCCTGACCCTCTCTGACCCAGAGACGAACCGAGATTCCCTTCGAACCCGCGACCTCCGGCGTGACAGTTGAGCACTGCGGCTTGCGGTAGGTGTTCGTTGGGTCCCGCGTCACCTTCGCCGGCCGCGAGGTCCTAGGCCACGTCGTGAGCCTACGCATGACATCTTCTTGATGTGACGCATCGATCTGGCCTGGCCGTGACGACACCTGATCTCTCGCTCCCGAGGCATCACCGGGGCCTCACGAGGGCGCGGTTTGGCGCCCTTCTACAGGTGTGGCGGTCATGGAGTCATGCGGGTTTGCGCGGCTTCCGGGGGTCAGTTCGATTCATCGGATTGATCCCGCAGGCGCGCCGCCTGCCTAAGAGGCGAAGCCCCCAAAAAAACGGGAGCTCCTAACGGATCCGTGGGTTGTCGGCACGGCCGGGCAGGGAGGGTCGGAGGCCGCCGACGGTGAGCATGGCGAGGGCGATCAGGGCCTGGGCGGAGTGGAAGCCGTAGGCGCGGCGGGTGATCAGGCGCAGGGTCGTGTTGACCGCCTCGGTGCGGGCGTTCGAGAGCCGGTGGGTGAGCGTCGCGACGATGCCTGGCCGCTTCTCGCGGATCGTCTTGGCGAGCTTGACGAAGGAGGCGATCCGGCAGCGCTGCGTCCACGCGAGCCAGGCGTCCAGGAGCGCGATCGCCGCCTGCGAGTCGGGCTCGTGGAAGACGAGCCGCAGCTGCTCCTTTCAGGAGGTAGGCCGGTAGAGGCGGCGGTTGACCTGCTCGATCGTCGCGAGCTTGACCTGTTGCCGCTGCGTCAGCCGCTCCGGCCGCTTCCAGAGCGCCCAGCGCGCCCCTTTCAGCCAGCGCGCACCGGTCGTGTCGCCGGCACCACCGCCCCCTCCTCGTCGACTCTCACGCCCTCGACCACTGCCCGCTCGAGGCCTAACAGCCGAGCGAATACCCTTGCTCCGCGCACGCCGCCACCTGCCTTCCTCCGAGACCGACCGTTGACAAGCCGGAATCCTAGGAACAGAGCGGCGTGCGCCCTCTTCAGAACATCTCCACACCCACGGAACGGTTAGGACCGCCAAAAAACGCAGAGGTGCGGGCGGGGTGCTGCCGGTGCAGGGGTTCGGCGGCCCCCGCCCATGGGTCCGAGCGGCCGTGCCATAGTCATCTCCCGGGGCAGGACGCGAACTCGCATTGGGGGGAGAGGCGGATCGCGTGACGGACGGGCTGCGGCGCCCGGTACCGCCGTCGGTTCCCGCCCCGAATGGTTGCAAGCGACATCTTGAAAAACTCGGGGGAAGCGCCTCCCCCGTAGTCTCCGCCGGCGCCTCCCTCGAGTTTTGTGTGGAGCACCTGCTTATACACCTGGCGGGTGCGGAATACTAGTGCCGTTCGCAACAAGGGCTCGTGCGGCGCCGCGCTTGCTGTTGCACCGGTCTGCACCTCGTCGCCAGCTCGTGATCGTCGTAGTGATGCTTCACCTGGTGTGCGAGCGGGACGAGGTGGTCGAGGGTGAGGTCGTTGCCGGTGCCGCAGTCGACGCAGCGGTAGCTGTCGCGGGGCGTAGACGCGTTGGCGCTGGGTGCCGGCTGTTCGAGAGCCGTGCTTGTTGGGAGGGGCCGTGGTTGCGGTTGTGGTCTCGTAGGCGCTGGCAGTTGGCGCAGCGAGGAGCCGCTGGTTCGGCAGCCGAGCTGGCCGCGTGGCGGTCGGCGCTCCCGGCGAGCTCGCGCCGCCAGCTGTTCCGGTCGTTCCGCAGGTGCTCGAGCAGGCCGTGACCTGGCAGTTGCTCGACCGCAACCCGACCGACCGCATCCGCAATCGGCGGGTGAAGCTCGACGAGGACAGGGAGATCCGCCCGTTCGCGTCCTGGGATGAGGTCACCATGGTCGCGGACGAGCTTCGCCCCGCCTACAGGGCGCTCCCGTTCTTCCTCGTCGGTACCGGCATGCGACCGGAGGAGGCGCTCGCGCTCGAGTGGTACGACGTCGACAAGGCGAACGCCCTCGCCATCGAGCGTGTCCACTCGCAAGGCCGCACGAAGCCGTGCAAGAGGTCCGACCGGCGGCGGCGGTGCCGCTGCGAGCGAAGGTGCTGGAGGCGCTCGACCAGCACCCGCGCAGGATCGACACACGACTCGTCTTCCCCGGCCACGACGGCGACTACTTGAAGCTGCCGACGTTCCGGCTGCGCCACTGGACACCCGCGCTCCGGGCCGCCGGCATCGAGCACCAATCGGTCTATACGACACGGCATAGCTTTGCGGCCTGGGCGATACGCGCGGGCGTCCAGCTGTTCTATCTCCCGGATCATGGGCACCTCCGTGGCGATGATCGACCAGACGTACGGGCACCTGGTGCCCGACTCCGAGGACTACCTGCGCGGGCTCCTCGATACGTTCGACTCGGCGCTCGCGCTGACGAACGACGTGCTCGGTAAAGGGCGCTCGACGCCCCTACGATTGCTCGATTCGGTGAACGTGCGAACGTGCGTTGACGCAAGCTCCGGTGCTGTTCTAGCCTAAAGCGCCAAGGGGTCACACCCGCTGAGAAAGGAGCCGAAATGAGCCGGAAGCGAGGAGCTGTTGCGGCGGCGCTGGTGGCCGTCTTCGCGATTGGCTTCAACGTTGTGCCGTCGGCGGCGAAGGAATCGCCGCCGCCGCCGATCGCAGCTGAGCCGCTGACCCCACGCTCTGTTTTCGTCGACGATGTCCGCCTCACGATCAGGATCAAGCACGACCGTGGACGGACGCGGGTCAACGTCGATGACCCATCGCGCACGGTCGTCGTCAGGTTCACGGTGCAGCCGGGCGCGCAGTTCCCCTGGCATACCCACTCTGGGCCAGTCGTTGTGAACATCGTCTCGGGCTCGCTAACCTATGTCCCCGCCGAGACCTGCACGGAACAGACGTACACCGCGGGGCAGGCGTTCGTCGACCCCGGCCAAGGTCACGTCCACAGCGCTTACAACCCTGGGACCGAGCCGACGGTATTCGTGGCGACATTCTTCGATGCACCCGCTGAGGGGCCGCTGGTGATCCCCGCGGAGCCTGGTAACTGCTAGCGAAGCGATCGCGAGGAGCGGATACCAGCGTTCGGGAGACGGGCAGGCGGGGCTTCGCCACCCGCCAGGCCCGTCTCCTGCGCCCGGTCTAGCTGATGGTTTGGGCCACAACCAGGCGACGAATCTGCGTGATTAGGCGCGTTCGAACGGTTCTAGTCAACGTGCGTGGTGTTGTCGACACCGAGGCGGCGACGGTGGCGTGGGAGGTGGCTCTGAAGGCGCCCGAGTGGCCGGGCTCGCCCGTCTGGGTCCACTAAGACCTGCTGCCCGGAAATCTGCTGATCTTCCAAGGTCGGCTCAGTGGAGTCATCGACTTCGCGGCCTCGGGAGTGGGCGATCCCGCCTGTGACCTGATCGTCGCGTGGAATCTTCTCCCCGCCAGCGTGAGGAGCGCTTTCCGTGCCGTCCTGGAGGTTGATGACGCGACCTGGGCGCGAGGTCGCGGCTGGGCCCTGTCCATGGGACTGATCGCGCTCTCGTACTACCGGGACACAAACCCGGTGATGGCAACCAATGCGCGGCATGTGATCCGCGAGGTCATCGCCGATCACGAGCATCGCTGAATCGAGAACGGCGGTCGGCAAGAACCGAACGCTGTAGCGATCCTCCGCCGCATCGTCTACACTCAGACCGTTGTTCGAGGCGACGTGGCCTCAGGTGCGGATTCTCTTGCGCCTGGGGTCTTTTTGCATTTTCGGAGAGAGGAGAGACAATGGCGCAGGTGGAGAGCAGAAGTCGCGCGACGTCGAGTGTGGAGGCGCGCGCCGACGTGCTCGAGCGCGTCCGGTGCGAGGAGGTGAAGTTCGTGCTCCTGTGGTTCACGGACCTCGAGGGCCACCTCAAGAGCTTCGCGATCACGCCCAGCGAGCTCGAGAACGCGCTCGACGACGGCATGGGCTTCGACGGCTCGTCGATTACCGGCTTCAACGCGATCGAGGAGTCGGACATGATCGCGATCCCCGAGCCGGGCACGTTTCAGCTGATGCCATGGAAGCAGGGCGAGACCAAGGTCGCGCGCATGATCTGCGACGTGGTTACGCCGGACGGCAAGCCCTACGAGGGCGATCCCCGCCACGTCCTGCGCCGTGCGCTCGAGCGCATGGAGAGCATGGGCTTCGACACCTTCAACGTCGGCCCGGAGCTCGAGTACTTCCTGTTCCGCACGCCGGACGGCACCGAGACGCTCGACGAGGGCGGCTACTTCGCCATGACGACGCTCGACGCCGCCACCGAGCTGCGGCAGGACACGATCCACGCGCTCGAGGCGATGGGGATCCCGATCGAGTACGCCCATCACGAGGTCGGGCCCTCGCAGCACGAGATCGACATGCGCTTCGCCCCCGCGCTCGAGATGGCGGATCACACGCTCACCTACCGCCTGATCGTCAAGGAGATCGCTGCCAAGAACGGCGTCTACGCGACCTTCATGCCGAAGCCGATCTTCGGCGAGAACGGGTCGGGCATGCACACGCACCAGTCGCTCTTCACCGACGGCCGCAACGCCTTCTTCGACGGCGACGACCGCTGGAACCTGTCCGACGCGGGCAAGGCCTTTATCGCCGGCCAGCTGCGGCACGCGCGCGAGATCTCGGCGGTCTTCGCGCAGTGGGTCAACTCCTACAAGCGGCTCGTGCCCGGCTTCGAGGCGCCCGTGTACGTCGCCTGGTCGCAGCGCAACCGCTCGGCCCTCATCCGCATCCCGCTCTACAAGCCCGGCTCCGAGCAGGCGACGCGCGCCGAGATTCGCTGCCCCGATCCGGCCTGTAACCCGTACCTGACCTTCGCCACCCTGCTGCACGCCGGGCTCGAGGGGATCGAGCAGGGCTACGAGCTGCCGGATCCGATGGAGACGAACCTCTACCACCTGACGCCCGAGCAGCGGCGGGAGCGCGGCATCGTCTCGCTGCCCGAGACGCTCGGAGAGGCGATCGACGAGCTGAGCGGCTCCGAGCTCGCCCGCAAGGCGCTCGGTCCGCACATCTTCGATCGCTACGTCGAGCTCAAGCGCCAGGAGTGGGACGAGTACCGCGTGCAGCTCTCCGAGTGGGAGCTCAAGCGCTACCTGGCGGCGCTGTAGGGCGAGCGCGGCGGGGGGAGCCCTCGGGCTTCCTCCGCTCCTCTACAGGAAGCGGCGGACCGACTCGCGGTCGACCGAGAGGCCGATGACGCCGGTCTCCCCGTCGATCTGCTGGATCGTCTCGGCGCGAACCAGGCGGCGGCTGCGCGAGAGCCAGCCGGCCCGGACGGCGAGCGCGTCGGGCACGTCCGGCGCGGTGCCGTACATGGGCCCCTCGACCCGGCCGACGATGCGGCCGCGCCGGTCGGCGACCAGGTAGCCGGTGGTGCGGCTGAGATCGTGTGCGATAGCGCTCACGTGGCCAAGCTATTCGGTGCGTGCAAAGAAAGTCCCTCTCGTGGGGTAAGGAGTTTGTTAGAGGTCGGCGGCGCCGCCGGAGAGCATGAGCCTCACGTTCAGGGATTGGGACCGGAGAGGTGCACGACGGTGGCCCCGTCGGCGGAGTCCGGCTCCTGACGCTCGACGAGGCCGTGTTGCTCGAGCTCGTTGCGGACGGCGGCTCGAACGGCGCCCGTGCCCCGGCCGTGGACGACGCGGACGAGGGGCAGCCCGGCGAGCGCGGCGTCGTCGACGAAGGAGCGGACTGCCTCGCGGGCTTCCTGCGCGCGGTGGCCGCGCACGTCGAGCTCGGTCGGGACATCGAGTCGAGCGCTTGCCATCACGCGCACGGCAGGCTCGGAAGGCTCGACGCGGGCGCTGGGCCGAAGCTGTGCAACGGGAACGCGGACGCGGAGCCCGCCTGGCCCGACGATCTCGGCCTCCTCGCCCTCGACAGCGGTGAGCGTCCCCCGCACACCGAGAGCGGGCGCCTCCACCGGGTCGCCGGCGGCGAGCGGCGCCAGCAGCGGAAGCGGCACGGACAGCTCACGAATCGCCTCCTCCGCCTGCACGGCGCGCTCGGACGCCGCACCCAGGCGGCGGTCGCGCTCACGCTCGGCACGACCGGCCGCGGCGGGCGCGCTCCGGCGACGCTCGCCCTCGCGGCGCCGCGCAAGGCGGACGTCCTCGCGCAGAGCCCGCAGCTCCGCCCGCGCGGCCGCGAGCTCACGTTCGGTCTCGGCGATCGCGGACTCGCGCGCCCCCGCCGCCGAGGCCCGCAGTTTCGCGATCTCGTCCCGGAGCTCCGACTCGCGCCCGCGCACCCGCACGGCGCTCTCCGCCGCCTCGACCCGCTCTCGCTCCGCGGCGGCGCGGCCTTCGACTGCCGCGCGCTCGGCCTCCTCCGCCTCCCTCAGGAGCTCAGCGATCCGCAACCGCTCGGGTGTGACGCGCTCACGCGCCTCCCCGACGATCCCCGCATCGAGGCCGAGGCGCTCGGCGATCCGGAGCGCGTGAGATGTGCCGGGCCTGCCGAGGGCGATCCGGTAGAGCGGCGCCCAGGTCTCCGGATCGAAGCCCGTGGCTGCGTTCGCCACTCCCTCCGCGGCGCTCGCCCACTCCTTCAGCTCCGGATAGTGGGTGGTGACCACGGTCAGCCGTGCCTGACCGGCGAGGCGGGCCATCAGCGCCTGTGCGAGCGCTGAGCCCTCGACCGGATCGGTGCCCGAGGCAAGCTCGTCCACGAGCACGAGCGAGCGCTCGGTGGCCGCTCCGAGGATGGCGACGAGGTTGCTCACATGGCCCGAGAAGGTCGAGAGGCTCATCTCGATCGACTGCTCGTCGCCGATGTCCGCCAGCACCTGGTCGAAGACGGGGAGCGAGGCCTCGACGGCCGGAGGGCGCAGGCCGGCCTGGTGCACGAGCGCTGCCAGACCGAGCGTCTTGAGGGCCACAGTCTTGCCGCCGGTGTTCGGCCCGCTCACGACGAGCGCCCGCAGCCCTCCGAGCTCGAGGTCGATCGGCACTGCACTCGCGGGCCCGAGGAGCGGGTGTCGGGCGCCGAGCAGGCGCACCTCGTCCGACGGCGCGACCGAGGTGCCGCGCCAGCTCCGCGAGAGCCCGCCGCAGGCGAGCACGAGATCCAACTGCCCGGTGGCCTCCACGAGGCTCCCGAGCGCGTCGGCGTGCGCGCCCACGGGCGCCGACAGCTCGCGCAGGATGCGCTCGACCTCATCGCGCTCGGCGCTCTCCGCCTCCGAGAGGCGGTTGCTCGCCTCGACGGTCGCCAGCGGCTCGATGAAGAGGGTCTGGCCGGAGCTCGAGGCGTCGTGGACGATTCCGCGCACGCTTCCGCGCGCGCTCGCACGCACGGCCAGCACGGGTCGCCCGCGGCGCTCGGTGACGAAGTCGTCCTGCAGGTGCTGGCGCAGCTCGGTGCTCCGGGCGAGCCGGCGCAGCTCCTCGGCCACGCGTTGCCTGCCGCCGCGCAGCTGCGAGCGCAGCTTGCGGAGGTGCGGGGACGCGCCGTCGCGGAGGTCGGAGGCGTCGTCCTCGACGCAGCGGGTGATCTCCTCGGCGAGCGGCGCGAGCGTCGGGTCGACGGCGGCGGCGAGCTCGGCCAGGAGGGGCGCCACCTCGCGCTCGGCCTCGAGCGCCCGCCTCCCGGCCAGCGCGACTGTGACGGTACGGGCGATCTCGGCGAGCGTCCCCGGCGAGAGGCTGGCGCCGCGGGCTGCGTGCGCAGCCGTCTCCCTGACGTCCGCGATGCCGGCCAGCTCGGGCTCGGCGGCGCTGTCCAGGAGGGCGATCGCCTCGGCGGTCAGCGTCTGGCGCCGGCGCACCTCCTCGGGCTCGGGGGAGGGCAGGAGCTCGCGCGCGAGCGAGCCTCCATGCGGGGTCGAGGTCGCGTGGGCGAGCCGATCGGCGATCGCCGGGTACTCGAGCACCGCGAGCGCGTGGCGATCCACGCGCTCAGTGTAGGAAGTGCGTGCCGAAATCGCTCCGACTCGGCTCCCGAAGTCGAGCCCGTCCCTACAATCGGCGGGGCGTGAACACTCCGGCGCGGCACCTGCGAGTTCTCACCGAGACGATCGCGGCCGTCAACTCCTCGCTCGACCTGCAGCGCGTGCTCGAGCTCGTCGCCAGCAAGGTGGCGGGCGCGCTCGAGGCCGACGCCTGCTTCGTCTACCTCTACGACGAGCGGGCCGACGAGCTCGTGCTGCGGGCCACGCACGGATCGAACGTGGAGGAGATGACGCGGCGGCCGCGCCTGCGGCCGGGCGAGGGCATCACGGGCTGGGCCGCCGCCGAGGGGGCACCCGTGTGGCTCGCCGAGCAGGCGCACCTCGACGAGCGCTTTCGCAGCTTCCCCAACCTGCGGGAGGACGAGTACGAGTCCATCCTCGCCGTCCCCATCCTGGCCCGGGAACGGCTCGAGGGCGCGCTCAACGTGCGCACGCGCCGCCCGCGGCCCTGGAGCGAGGCCGAGGTCGAACTGCTCGTCTCGATCGCCGCGCAGGTGGCCCAGTCGATCGAGCACGCCCGCCTGTACGAGGAGGCAAGGCGGCGCGTCGTCGAGCTCGAGGCGCTCGCGCGCATCTCGGAAGCGGTCTCGGAGTCGCTCTACCTGGAGGAGTCGCTCGAGGCGATCGTGCGCACGACCGTCGACGCCGTCGGCGCGACGGGTGCGGCGCTCGTGCTCGAGGACGGTGCCGTCGCCTGGCCCGAGGGCCGTGCCGGCACGCACGCCCTCCGGCTGCCGCTGCGCCTGAAGGGACGCCAGATCGGGGAGCTCGTGTGCGACCGCGACACCCCGTTCACCGAGAGCGAGCGCGCCCTGCTCGTCTCGATCGCGAGCCATGCCGCAGTCGCCCTCGAACACGGGCGCGCCGTCATGCGCGGCGTGCTGGCCCAGGAGATCCACCACCGGGTGAAGAACAACCTCCAGACCGTCGCCTCCCTACTGCGCCTGCAGGCGAGGAGCACCGAGGCGATCGATCCCCGCAAGGCGCTCGACGACTCCGTCAACCGCATCCTCGCCATCGCCGCGGTGCACGAGGTGCTGACCGAGCGCCGGGACGAGGACGTGGAGCTCGCGGAGCTCCTGGAGCGCCTGCGCGCGATGCTCGCCCAGGGCATCGGCTCGGCCAAGCGCGTCGAGGCGGAGCTGGAGCCCGTGTCGCTCGCGGGTGGGCGGGCGACCGCGCTCGCGCTCGTCTTCAGCGAGCTGCTCGGCAACGCACTCGAGCACGGCGGCTCGACCGTGCGCGTCGAGCTCGGTCGGCGGGACGGAGAGGTCGTGCTCGCGATCGCCGATGACGGTACGGGCACGAAGGGCGAGGACGGCGGCACCGGGCTCTCGATCGTGAAGGCGCTCGTGCGCGACGAGCTGCGCGGGACGCTCACGTTCTCGAACGGCACCGGTACGCGCGTCGAGGTCGTCTTCCCGGCGTGACGCTCCGCATCCTGATCGCGGAGGACGAGACGATCATCCGCCTCGACCTGCGCGGCCTGCTCGAGGGGGCCGGGTTCGAGGTCTGCGCGGAGGCCCGTGACGGCATCGAGGCGGTCGAGCTCGCCCGCTCCGAGCGTCCGGACCTCGCAATCCTCGACGTGAAGATGCCCCGGCTCGACGGCATCGAGGCGGCCCGGCGGATCCTGGACGAGCGCGCCATCCCCATCGTGATGCTGACCGCCTACGGCCAGGGCGAGCTCGTCGCGCGCGCCGTCGAGGCGGGTGTCTTCGGCTACCTCGTGAAGCCGTTCCGCGAGAGCGACCTCCTGCCCGCGATCCACACCGCGCGAGCCCGCCACGACGAGCTCTCCCTCCTCCGCGCCGAGGCGGACTCGCTCGCCGAGGCCCTGGCCGACCGCAAGGCGATCGAGCGGGCGAAGGGGCTGCTGATGGCGAAGGAGGGGCTCTCCGAGGCTGAAGCCTTCGCGCGTCTGCGCCGCGCGAGCCAGGTCTCCGGGCGCCCGCTGCGCGTGATCGCGGACGCGTTGATCGCCACGCTTGCCGCGGAATCGTAGAGGGGCTCAGGGGGCGGCGGTCGTCTGCGCGCTCTCGAAGAGCTGCTCCCAGCGCGCGAGCAGCCTCTGGAGCTCCTCCCGGGCGCGCCGGTGCGCGGCGAGCAGCTCGGCGTCGGCCCAGTCCTCGGACAGCCGGCGCTCGAGCTCCGCCACCTCCGCCTCGCGTCCGGCCACGTCGACCTCCAGCCGCTCGAGCTCGGTCGGCCGCTGCCTGCTCGGCCGCTCCTGCTTCCGCGCGCGCTCCGCTCTGGGCTTCGGCTCGGCCACGGGCGGAGGCTGCGGCGTGACTCGCTCGTCACGCCGCTGCACGTAGTCGGCCCAGCCGCCGTCGTAGTGGTGGATCGTCCCGTCCTCGAGGGCGAGCGTCCGTTGGGCGACGGCGTCGAGCAGCGCGCGGTCGTGCGAGACGAGCAGGATCGTGCCGGGGAACGCCTCGAGCGCGGCCTCGAGCGCCTCGCGGCTCTCCAGGTCGAGGTGGTTCGTCGGCTCGTCGAGCACGAGAAAGTTGGCGCCCGAGGCGACGACGAGCGCGAGCGCCAGCCGCCGGCGCTCCCCGCCCGAGAGCGCGGCCACGGGCTTCTCGTGCTCGTCCCAGCCCGAGAAGAGGAAGCGGCCGAGCAGCGCCTGTGCCTGCGGGCGCTGGAGGCCGGTCGCTGACTGCGTGCACTCGAGCACGCTGCCGCGCTCGTCGAGCTCGAGCTCCTGCTGGGAGAAGTAGGCGGCTCGCACTCCGTAGCCCAGCCGCGAGACCCCGGCTCTCGCCGGCCGCCGGCCGAGCACCGTCTCGAGCAGCGTCGTCTTGCCGCTGCCGTTCGGGCCGACGAGGGCGACGTGCTCGCCGCGCTCGAGCGCGAAGGTCGCCCCGGTGACGAGCGTGCGGGTCTCGACGCCGACCCCGAGCTCCTCGACCTCGAGCACGGTGCGTCCGCTGCGGTCTGGCTTCAAGAACTCGAAGCCGAGCGTCCGCCGTCCGGCCGACGGTGCCGTCACGCGCACCCGCTCGATGCGCTCCTTCTGCTTCAGCTTCGACTGCGCCTGGCGCGACTTCGTCCCGTAGCGGAAGCGGGCGACGAAGCGCTCGAGCCGCGCGAGCTCCTCGGACTGGCGGTCTGCTGTCTTCGCCTGGGCGAGCGCCCGCGCAGCCTTCTCCTCGCGCCACGCGTGCCAGGGGCCGGCGAAGAACGTGGAGCGCCCGCCCTCGAGCTCGAGCACCGCCGTGCAGGTGGCCTCGAGGAACCAGCGGTCGTGCGCGACGATGACGACGGCCGCGTCGATCGTGGTCAGCTCCCCCTCGAGCCACTCGAGGCTCGCCACGTCGAGGTGGTTCGTGGGCTCGTCGAGCAGCAGGAGGTCGGGGTCGCCGCCGAGCGCCCGTGCGAGCGAGGCGCGCGTCAGCTCGCCGCCCGAGAACGTCTCGAGCCGCCGCTCGAGGTCGACACCGCCGAAGCCGAGCCCGCGGAGCACCGACTCGATCCGCTCGCGCCAGAGGTAGCCGCCCCCGTGCTCGAGCCGGGCCTGCGCCTCGGAGTAGCGGCGCAGCGTCGCCGCGTCGTGCTGACCGGAGGCCATCGCCTGCTCGAGCCGCCTCAGCTCCTGCTCGAGGCCGAGCAGGTCGGTCGCACCTCCGAGCACGTACTCCTGCAGAGTGAGCCCGCGGTCGAGCGGCGGCCGCTGGTCGTGCAGCGCCACGCGCGTGCCCTTGGCGAAGGCCAGCTCGCCGCCCTGGAGCTGGCGCTCGCCGACGAGCGTGCGCAGGAGCGTCGTCTTGCCGGCGCCGTTCGCGCCTGAGAGCGCCACGCGGTCGCGCCGCTCGACCTTGAACGAGACGTTGTCGAACAGGGGCGCTCCCGAGATCTCGGTGCGAAGGGCGGAGGCGATGAGAACGGCCATGCCGCAAGGGTAGGCGGTCCCAGAGAGTCCGAGACGGCAGCCTGGGTCGGGGTGCGGGAATCTCGACAGTGGATTTGTCAGGCCCCGTCCGCTGAGACGCCACGACAGGCGCGAGCGCCTCCGCACGCTGCGGACAGGAACCGGTGCGGCGCGAGCCCGCAGCCCACCCGAGTCGATGCGCGAGTTCTGGTGCGCCGCGCGGCTTGCAGAGAAGGACGAGTACACGAGAGGCACACCCGCCGCGTCGCTCTCCGTGCCGTTCAGTCGGCGAGGCGCTCGGTCTCGCCCCGCGTAGCCTGCGCACGCTCGCGGCCGGCGGCCTGCTGCACGATATCGGCAAGCTCGCGGTTCCCGACAGCATCCTCAAGAAGCCGGCAGCGCTGACCGACGAGGAGTACGCCTGCATCCGGCGGCACCCGGAGTTCGGCTACGAGTTGCTCGGCGAGCTCGGCGGCTTCTCCCCAGGCGTGCGGCGCCTGGTGCTCGGCCACCACGAGCGTACCGACGGTTCGGGGTATCCCCGAGGTCTCCAAGGGGTCGAGATCGAGGTCGAGACCCGGATCCTCAGCGTCTGCGACGTGTACGACGCGTTGATCTCGACACGGGTGTACCGCGAGGGGTGGTCACCCGACCGCGCCCTCCTCCTTCTGCACAAGGGGGCCGGCACGGAGTTCGACCGGCGGTGCGTCGAGGCGCTCGAAGGCATCCTGTCGCGTGAGTTCGAGCGTGCAGGGTCGGCGAGGTCGGCCGTGATGCCGCTGCAGGCGCCTCGAAGAGTGGCGGGTGGCCGCGCGGACAGGCGGTCGGCTCGTCTCGACCGCACCCGTGACATTCACGATCGAGGTCGGCGCACATGTGTCACCGCCGCCGCGTCACGAACACGTACTCGCGGCTCCGGTCGTCGAGCGGCCTTCGGTCGAACCCGCCGTACAGCGCCTCGATCTCGAGGCCCGCGACATCGATCAGCCCGAGCCACTCGTTCTTCGTCGCCCACCACAGTGAGCTCGAGCCGCCGCTCCCGAGCGTGATGTCGATCCGGTTGTCGCCAACGGCATATCGGATCGTGTGGGGAACGGGATCGTGCTGGGGCCGTCCGTCCAGGCGCGCTGCGATCTCGTGATCGAAGGCAAAGGCGTTCCACGCGAAGCGTCCGCCCGGCTGGAGCGACGCGGCCACTCGCTCGAACGTCCGCCGCCGGTCGGCCCAGGTCGCCAGGTGCAGCAGCGAGCGGAACGGGCAATAGATCAGCGCGGCCGTCTCACCGAGCTCGAGATCGCGCATGTCGCCCTCGCGGAGGTCGAGCTCCACCCCGGCCTCGCTCGCACGGACACGCGCCTGCTCGAGCATCGCCGGCGAAGAGTCGATTCCCACCACCCGTCGCCCGGTCTCGCGCGCGACCGGGATCGCGACACGGCCGGTCCCGACCGCAAGCTCGACCAGCAGCCCGTCGGCCTCGCGCGCCAGCTCGACATAGAACGGTACGTCCTCCGTCATGTGCGCCGACCATTTCTGATACTCGGCCGCGAACGCCTCGGGCCAGCTCATGCGACGAGGCTACAACGTCCTGGGAGGCTCTTCGTCGCGGCCGGCCTCGGTGAAGACTCCAGTAGCCGGAGTAGCCGCGTCCCGTCGGACAACCTATATTCGGTGTGTGCGCTTGTGGGTCGAGCGTGTCGCGGACGCTGCGTTCGGCGCCGTCTCGATGGCGGCTGGAGCCGTCGCCGCGCTCGCGCCGGTGTCCTTGCCGGGTCTCGTCCTGGGCGGCTCTGCGTGCGGTGGCGGGGGGAGCGCGCAGCGGTGCACCGGGATCGCGCGACAGCTCTCACTCGTGGGCGTCTCGCCTCGTGCCTGGGCGTACGTTGTCGGAGGCGCGCTGTGCGTCCTGATCGGCGCGGCTACGCTCCTCCTGGCACGACGGCGGGTTGCCCGAATCGCGCTCGCGCTCGCAGTGCTCTCAGTCGCTTTCGGCGGTCTCGTGCAGACGGCACGAATCGACGCGAAGCTTGGCCCGGACAGCGGCGGCACGTATGGGCGCGCGCTGGAGGATTGGGGCGCCTTCCTCTCTCCGGCTCTGCTCGAGATGCGCCAGGACGCCCTTCGCCGGTACGCGGGGAGGCGGACGGAGCCGGGCGGGCTGCGATACGACCGCGAGCAGATCCTCGACTCGTTCTCGGTGCGGGAGCAGGACGGCTGGCGACTCCTGTACGCGGCGGTCGTCGTTCTCTTCTTCGCTGCCGGCCTGGAAACCGTCCGTCGTCTCGTTCCGCACCCGTCGCTTGCCGTTGTGATGACCTCGACCGCCGGCCTGGTGGTCTGGGCGGTGGTCGTCGACAGGGCCACCCCATGCAACCCCGGCGCGTCCGAGTGCTACAGCGGCCTGCTCACGATCCTGGCCCTACTGGCCGCTGCACTTGGCTGGGGCGCGTACCTCACGGGCTTCTTCGTCCGCCGTATCGTTGGCCGCTCGGCCTCGCGCGCGAGGGTCAAGCCTGAGGACTGACCGCCGGCCCTCCTAACGCTCTGGGGGTGCCGAGCGGAATGCGCAGCGTTCGTAATGATGCCCTGAAGGGCGAGGCGGTGTACGGCGCGTTCGGCCTCTGGGGTTCAGTGCTCGTCAGGCAGTGGGCCGACGAACTCCACGCCGTACTCCGTATCGGGCAGTTTCCGACTCGACTCGAAAGCCGTGAACGGTTCCACCAGGTAGGTGCGCGAACGAACCAGCGCTGGCCCGAACCCCTGGCTGGTCGCCGATGTAGAGCGTGATCTCGCCTTCGACCACGTAGAAGGACTCCATGTCGTCGTGGTGCAGGGCGGAGCCACCTCTCGTTGATCTCGAGGCCCCGGCCGAAGTCGACGAGCGTGTCGCCGGAGATCACGCACGCTGGCTCTCGACCCAGAGCACAGTGTCGTTCGCCTTATGCCCGGGGAACACGTCGGCACCGAACGGCAGCCGGTCGCCGGACGAGTACGGGCGTGCCTCCACGAGCGCGACGCCCGCCCGCTCGGCCTCCCGGTGCACACGCCGCCCGCAGACACCTGGCAGGATTGGGTCGAGAAGTTCGGCGTCGACCCCGACCGCGTGCGCGGCATGGAGAGTGAGGACTTCGCCTGGCTGCGCACGGGCGAAGGCGAAGGACACTTCCACCGTCCCGGAGCGTGGCCGTTCGGCGTCCACGCGTACGCGGGCCGCGAGGACAACGATCTCATCCTTTGGCTGCTGTCGATCAACGCGGTCGTCACCGGCGACTCGCTCTCCGACTTCGGCGACGGACTGGACA
>Ga0183260_10001406_pt1 | contig 20112 bp, 18 predicted proteins | sample AntDrymUQ4972206_2_FD_129768 | JGI IMG/M metagenome (GOLD analysis project Ga0183260, IMG submission 129768) | Polar desert sand microbial communities from Dry Valleys, Antarctica - metaG UQ497 (22.06) (version 2) (version 2) | ecosystem: Environmental > Terrestrial > Soil > Desert | place...
TACCGGGATCCGGGGGCAGAGGCGTACCAGGCGCAGCAGCGCCGTCGCCGACTCGGGCAGATCCGGGACCGCGCCGCCGCGCTCGGCTTCGAGCTCGTGCAACGCGACACCGGCGAAGTCCTTACCGCACCTGCGTAGTGTCCTCTCGAGCGACCAGTTTCTTGAGAGTTGGGAGTTGGCGGTTGGAAGTTGCCCCTGACCCGCCCATCAGACCGCCCTGTGCACAATCCGTCCGCCCACGAGCGTCAGGGCGACGGCTCCCCTGAGCTCCCAGCCGTTGAACGGCGTGTTCCTCGAGCGCGTGCGCTGCTGCGCGGCATCGATCGTCACGGACCGATCGGGGTCGAGCACGACGATGTCTGCCGGGGCATTCTCGGCCAGTGACCCGCCGGGCAGGTTGAGCACGCGGGCCGGATTGGTGGAAAGCAGCTCCACCGCACGTGAAACGGAGATGCGTCCGGCGTGTACCAGGCGGTCGAACACGAGCGGCACGGCCGTTTCGAGCCCGGTGATGCCGAAGGGGGCCCTGTCGAATTCCACGAGCTTTTCGTCCCCGTGATGAGGCGCGTGGTCGGTGGCAATGACGTCGACCGTCCCGTCGGCGATCCCCTCCAGCATGGCATCACGGTCCGCCTCTTCGCGGAGCGGCGGATTCATCTTCAGGTTGGTGTCGTACTTCACAGGGCCGTCGAGCGCCGCGTCGGTCAGCGTGAAATGATGCGGCGCGACCTCACACGTCACGGCCACGCCGCGCTCCTTCCCTGCGCGGACGGCGCGCAGCGACTGGCGTGCGCTCATGTGGCAGATGTGGACGTGCGCGCCGGTCAGCTCCGCCAGGGAGACGTCCCGCTCGACCATCAGTGACTCGGCCACGCCGGGAATTCCCCGCAGGCCGAGAGCCGACGCGTACTGCCCCTCGTGGGCGACCCCGTCACCTTTGAGCGACGGGTCCTCACAGTGATCCACGATCGGAACGCCAAGCATGCCGGCATACTCCAGCGCCCGGCGCATCAGCAGTGCTGTCGCCACCGGCCGGCCGTCGTCCGAGAACGCCACACATCCGGCCTGCTTCTGCTCACCGAGCTCGGCGAGCTGCTCGCCGCGTGAGCCGAGCGAGACGGCGCCGATCGGGTACACACGCGCGAGCCCCGCCTCCGCCGCCTTCTTCAGGATGAACTGGGTGATTCCTGCATGATCGTTCACCGGATGCGTGTTCGGCATGCAGGCGATGCCGGTGAAGCCCCCCGCAACCGCAGCGGCCGCACCGCTGGCGATGGTCTCCTTGTGCTCCTGCCCTGGCTCACGCAGATGCACGTGAATGTCGATCAGCCCGGGCGCGACGATCCATCCCTGCTTCAGCTCGACGACCTCCGAGCCGTTCACCGGCAGATCCCGGCCGACACGGACGATGCGGCCGGCGTCGATCAGTATGTCGAACTCGCCGTCACGCCCCGCGGCGGGGTCGACCACGCGCCCCCCTTTCAACAACAGCTTCATACGTCGATCGACTCCTCGGCCTCACGCCCAGCCAGCAGGTAGAGCACCGCCATCCTTACGGCAACGCCGTTGGCCACCTGCTCCAGAATCACGGAGTACGGCCCGTCGGCCACCTCCGAATCAATCTCCACGCCGCGGTTCATCGGCCCGGGGTGCATGACGATGACGTCCTCTTTCGCGCGGCGGAGCCGCGCAGGCGTCAACCCGAACAGCGTGAAGTACTCGCGCAGCGACGGGATGAAGTGACCATGCATCCGCTCCTGCTGGATGCGGAGCATCATCACGACGTCCGCCCCGTCCAGGGCTTCGTCGATGACCGCGGTGGTGCGGACACCGGGCCGATCGAGGCCAGCCGGAATGAGCGTCGAGGGACCGCACAAGCACAGATCGGCCCCCATCGCGTTCAGCAGCAGCAGGTTGGATCGCAGAACGCGGCTGTGCAGCAGGTCTCCCACGATGGCGACGTTCAGGCCCGCAAGGCGTCCCTTGTGCGCGCGGATCGTGAATGCGTCGAGCAGGGCCTGGGTCGGGTGCTCGTGCATGCCGTCGCCGGCGTTGATGACTGCCGCACGGCAGATACGGGCCAGCAGGTGGGGCGCGCCCGACGAGCCGTGCCGGATGACAATCATGTCGGGCGCCATGGCTTCCAGGTTGCGTACCGTGTCGGCCAGCGTCTCCCCTTTGGTGACGCTCGACGTTGCGGTGGCAATCGAGAGAGTGTCGGCACTCAGACGCTTCTCGGCCACTTCGAACGACGTGCGGGTCCTGGTGCTCGGCTCGAAGAAGAGGTTCACCACCGTGCGGCCACGCAATGCCGGAACTTTCTTGATGGGGCGTGCCGCGACCTCCTTCATCGCGTCCGCGGTATCGAGAATGAGTGTGATCTCCGACGGCTCCAGGCCTGCGATCCCGAGCAGGTGCCTGCCTTTCAGCCGCTTCGCGCCGGACGGGACCGGCGGGCGGGCCTGGGCGGGTGCGTCGACGCTCATGATTCCCCCTCGATGACGACCTGGTCGATCCCGTCGGTCTCCTGGAGGCGTACCTGGACGCTCTGGCGAAGCGAGGTCGGCAGGTTCTTGCCTACGTAATCCGCTTTGATCGGCAGTTCTCGATGGCCGCGGTCCACAAGGACGACGAGCTGAATCGAGCGGGGCCTGCCGAAGTCGATCAGCGCATCCAGCGCCGCCCTGATGGTGCGGCCGGTGTACAACACGTCGTCCACCAGCAGAATGCGCCGGTCGTCGATCGAGAAGGGGATCTCCGTCTTGCGGATCACCGGCTGCGGCCCGACGGCGTTGCGCATCAGGTCGTCACGGTACAGCGTGATGTCCAGCACGCCCGTCGGAACGTCGTGGCCGCCAATCTCCTTCAGCGCGCCGGCAAGCCGTCTCGCGATGGGAACACCGCGAGTGCGGATCCCGACCAGCGCGAGCTCGTCGAGCCCGCGATTCCGCTCGATCACTTCGTGGGCAATCCGGGTCAGCGTGCGGGTGACGCGCTCGGCGTCCATCACCTCAGGCACAGGTGCCCCCTTCAGGGTGGAGGAACGGGGATGAAGGGGTTCGTCGCGGTCGGCGGCGTGGGCCGCCCGGGATGAGGATTCGTATCATCACACCTCTTCGCGGCCTCGCAGGACCGCCGTTAAAGAGTTCGCCCGGATTCTAGCACACCCCGATCGTCGGCGGACGGAGGCGAGGAACATGAACGATCTACCGGTCGTGCGTGCCGATGAACGCGATCGGACGCTCGGCAGTGAAGTCGCTGTTGAAGAGATCCGTTCTGGCGAAGCCGTCCATGTCGCGGCCGATTGGCAGGCCGAGCACGTAAAGGACAGTCGGCGTGACGTCCACGATGGAGCCGCGAGGCAGCCGGCCGGGATGCACTGGAGTGCCGTACGCAATGAGGAACCCGTCCGGGGCACGTTCGTGAGTGCCGCGGGTCGCCGGGTCCCGGAGGCCTCGCGCCAGCAGCTCCTTCATCGGGTTCAGCCGCTGCATGCCAAACCCGGAGACGAGCAGCAGCAGGTCCCCCTGGGAGAGCGACTCCACCGCTTCGCCGACCACGGCATCGGCAGCCGCGTACGCGAGCTCCATCTGCTGGGCATTCAGCCGTTGCTCTTCGTCCTGCCCCCCGCGAAAGGCTGCCCGGCCGCTGTCGCCATGATGCCAGTGGCCGGCGGTGTCCAGCGCCTGGAAGCGCAGTGCCGTCAGCCGCGGCTTGCGTTCGGCGTTCAGGCGGTGCATGGCCCGGCTGTAGACCCAGTCCCGCCGGGCGGCGGATACCACGGCCTGTTCGCGGAACCCGTTCTCAGGCGGCAAGTCTGCGGTGGTGTTCACGGCAAGCATGGCATCCCGCAGCGCGCCGGCAGGGTAGGCCACGCCGCTGTCGAACTGCGCCATGGCCCGGGGCTGGTCGTGAAAGCGATCGGCAAGCACGAAGCCCAGCGAAGGCTGCGCAGGGTACGTGATCGGCCAGCCGACGATCCCCGAGGGCACACCGGCCTCCGTGAGAATGCCCCACAGAGGCCGCACTCGCCACGCGGCCGACGTGTGCGGCTCGTCCCTGATGATCCCCAGCCGCAGGAGCGCGTGCGCAAAACAGTGGTCCGGCAGCAGATCGACTGGCCTGTGGTCCCCCAGGGCGAAGTAGGAGGCCGCAGAACGAATGCCGTTCTTGGCGGGATACATCCCCGTCGCCGCTGCCGCCCACACCGGGCCGGGCTGGGTTGGCCGCAGGGTGGCCAGGTACATCGAGGCTCCGCCGTCCAGGACCCTCCCGAAGTTCGGCAACTTCCCTTCCGTCGCTCGCGTCCGGATGTACTCCAGCGAGGCGCCATCGAAGAGCAGCATTGTGATGCGCGGGGATCCGGGGACGTCTGCCGCGACCGGGTCACCGGCAGCCCAGGGAACCGGTGCTCCCCGGGGAACCGCGGGGCCGCGTGCGACCAGCGGGAGTGCGATGGACCCGAAGGCCGCGATGATGAAAAGCGCTCCCCCTACACGGCCTCCACGCCGGCCGTGGGAATAGTGCGCCAGCGCAATTGCCAGGAGCGCAAGCGCGGATGCGGCCGTCGCCGCCGTCCCCGCAAGCATGCGCCGGGTCGCGAGTTCTCCGAGCACCGGCGCGAACGCGCTGACGTTCAGCCACATCAACACCGACGCCACGGCTGCTCCGGGTGCCGACAGCCACGCCAGCACACGCACGCTTGCCCACCCGGGTGACAGCGGATCCATGCTGAAGAACTCCCGCAGGACAATGACGACGTAGAAGAGGATCGCGAAGTGAAGACCGTAGCTGACGCCCAGCGTCAGGAACCACCGCGCGGTCGTCCCGGAGAACAAGGGCACGGACGGATTCAGCTGCAGTACCAGCACCGTGAGATAGGCTGCGCACAACACGCCGGCGAGCAGCGAGTTGGTGAACATCCGCAGGAAGCGCATTGGGGCCAAGTGTATACTTCGGCCATGCTCGCCGACGTCGACGCCACGGTGCTCGAGAACCGCCGGCTGTCTGAGCACTACAGCGTCCTCGTCCTCGATGCCCCGCCTATCGCGGCCGTCACTCAGCCAGGGCAGTTCGTCATGCTCAAGCCGGCACAAGGGAGCGATCCGCTGCTGCGGCGCCCCTTTTCGGTGTTCGAGATCCTCAGGGGCCCAGCGGGCGAGCCGGCCGCGATCTCGATTCTGAACAAGCGCGCCGGGGTGGGCACGGCTCTGCTGTACGACGTGGAGCCGGGGACCACAATCAGGTGCCTCGGCCCACTCGGTAAACCCTTCGAGGCTGTCCGCCCCCCCGCAGAAGCGTGGATGGTGGCGGGGGGTGTCGGGCTCGCGCCCTTCGTCACGCTTGCGACCCGGCTCGAGGAACTGGGCACGCCGGCCACTCTCTTTTACGGGGCGAGAACGGCCTCGGAGCTGTACTACGTGGAGCTTTTCGAGGCGCTGGGTGTGCGTACGGTGCTCAGCACCGAGGACGGCACTCGGGGCGTGCGCGGCCGGGTCACCGCTCCCCTCCGCGATACGCTGAGCGCCACGCCTGACACGACCGACATTCGACTGTACGCGTGCGGCCCGACACCCATGATGCGTGCGGTGGCGCGCCTGGCGGCGGATCACCGCCGGCCCTGCGACGTTTCACTCGAGCAGGTCATGGGATGCGGACTCGGGGGCTGTTACAGCTGTGTCGTGCTGACAACGCTTCCCGGTGGAACGCCGCACTTCGTCCGCTCGTGCATCGAGGGTCCCGTGTTCGATGCACAGCACCTCGTCTGGGAGGCACTCGAAGGCTGATATGGACCTTTCCGTTTCGATTGGCTCGCTCCGCCTGGCGAACCCGCTGATTGCGGCCAGCGGCTGCTTCGGCTATGGCGTCGAGTACGCAGGGGCCGTGGACCTGGCGGCGCTCGGCGCCGTGGCTGTCAAAGGATTGTTCCTGGCGGCACGTGAAGGCCATCCCCCGCCACGGATCGTCGAGACCCCGTCAGGGATGTTGAACGCCATCGGCCTTCAGGGGATCGGCGTGCACCGCTTCGTGGCGGAGAGGCTGCCGGAGCTGCGCCGGCATGGCGCGGTCGTCATCGTCAACATCTGCGGGACCACGATCGACGAGTACGTGGAGCTCGCACGCATCCTGTCCGACGCCGAGGGCGTTGCCGCACTGGAGCTCAACATCTCCTGCCCCAATATCAAGGAGGGGGGAATCACGTTCGGCTGCAGCCTCACCGGCACTCATGCGGTGGTGAGCGCGGTGAGGAAGGTGACACGGCTGCCGGTCATTCCCAAGCTCACCCCGAACGTCACCGACGTCGCGTCGTTCGCGCGCGCGGCGGAAGAGGCAGGGGCCGATGCGGTCTCCCTGGTGAACACCTTCCTGGCCATGGCGATCGACGTGGAGACGCGCCGCCCACGCCTCTCCAACATTGTCGGAGGGCTCAGCGGACCCGCCATCAGGCCCATTGCGGTACGGATGGTGTACGAATGCCGCCAGGCCGTGCGGCTCCCAGTTATCGGCATGGGAGGAATCGCGAACACGACCGACGTGCTGGAGTTCCTGATCGCCGGGGCGACGGCCGTGCAGATTGGCACGGCCAACTTCGTCGACCCCCTCCTGTGGTCAGGGGTGCTCGAGGGTCTGCGGGCCTACATGGAGCGGCACCGGGTAGGGGCGATCGGTGAGCTCACCGGCAGCCTCGATACGTCACGGCGGGAACACGCGTGGATCAGCTCCTAGTTGCACTGGACGTCGAGAGCGGCGCCCGCGCGGTGGAGCTCGCGGACTCGCTGCGTGGCCTGGTCGGCGGCTTCAAGATCGGCAGCCGGCTCTTCACGGCGGAGGGCCCTTCCGTCGTGCGCAGGCTCGCGGACGAAGGGGACCGCGTGTTCCTGGACCTGAAGTTCCACGACATCCCGAACACCGTTGCGACAGCTGTCTCCGCAGCCACCTCGCTCGGCGCGTGGATGGTCAACGTGCACGCATCCGGCGGCCTCTCCATGATGCAGGCGGCTGCCGAAGCCGGCCACAGGACCGCCGCCGCGGAAGGGCGGCCCGCCCCGCTGCTGATAGCCGTAACGGTGCTGACCAGCATGAACCTCGAGACGCTGGCTTCCGTCGGCGTGCAGGGGAAGATGGAGGATCAGGTCGCGCGGCTGGCGGGGCTGGCGCAGCAGGCCGGGCTGGACGGAGTGGTGGCCTCCCCGCAGGAGACCGCGTTCATCCGGCGGCAGTGCGGGGCGCGCTTTGCGGTGGTGACGCCCGGCATCAGAGGGGGGGCCGCCGCGGCAGCGAAGAACGATCAGGAACGAACGATGACCGCGGGTGAGGCCATCGCGGCGGGGGCGAGCTTCATCGTGGTCGGGCGGCCGATCATCGGCGCGCCCGACCCACGTGAAGCGGCTCGACGGATTGCGGAGGAGATCCGCGCCGTTACTTCGCGGTGAACACGAAGTGCCCTCGCCGGTTCTGCTGCCAGCAGGACTCGCTCTCCTCCGTGCAGAAGGGGGCCTCTTCTCCCTTGCTGACGATCGTCACGCGATCGGCTGGCAGCCCCAGGCTCACCAGGTAGTCGCGCACCGACGCGGCGCGCCGTTCCGCGAGCGCGAGGTTGTACTCGTTGGTGCCGCGGGAGTCGGCGTGCCCTTCGACCATGAGCCGCGTGCTGGTCCACCGCTTCAGGAACTCGAGGTTCTTCTGCAGCGCGTTGCGGGATTCCTGGTTCAGTTCCGTCGAATCCAGCGCAAAGAAGGCATCGGTGAGCACCCCTTTCTTGTTCAACTCGTCGAGCGTCATCTTCGCGAAGAGCTCTTCCTCGGTCAGCTCCCGCGGCGGCGTTGCAGGCGGAGGAGCCGGTGCGGGTGGCGGTGCAGGACGCGTCTCGGGGGGAGCCTCGGTGGTCGGTGCTGCCGGCGGTGGCAGCTCCGGCTTCTTCCTTGCGCAGGCCCCTCCGGTCACCAGCATTGCCAGCACGGCTGCCGTCGCACACACTCGAAAGCTGCGTTTCATCAATGTCTCCTTTAGAATGGGGAGCTTAACGTCCGATGTACGTGGTGTCAATTTCATCCCGCCTCTGATGGATCGGCTTCTCGACGCCACCGCGCGCGCAGAGCGCCGCCACTTCTGGTTCCGCGGCTTTCGCCGCTTCGTCATGCCGTTACTCGACCGGGCTGCCGCTGGCCGGCGGGATTTGCGCATCCTCGACTGCGGCTGCGGCACCGGGAACAACCTGCGTCTCCTCCGGAACTACGGCACCGCCACCGGCATAGATATCACCTTCAGCGGGCTCGCCTACGCCCGGGGGCAGGGTGAGCGCCTCGTGGCGCGCGCCTCTGCGACCTCTCTTCCCTTTTCGGACGGGTGCTTCCACATCGTTACGTCTTTCGACGTGATTTATGCGTTCGACAATGCGATGGCGGCTGCCGCGCTGTCGGAAATGCACCGCGTGCTGCGGCCCGGGGGGCATCTGGTGCTGAACGTGGCGGCACTGCCCATCCTGACGGGCAACCACTCCGTGCTTGGAGGGGAGGTCCAGCGGTACACGCGGAAAGGGCTCCGCCGGCACCTCGAACGGGCGGGATTCAGCGTCCAGCGGCTGACGTACACGAATGCCGCGATCCTGCCCCTGGTCGCCGGCGTGCGATTCGCCCAGCGGCTGGTCGGGCACCGGGAGTCGAATCGCGAGATGTCCGTCCCGTCGCCGCCGATCAACCTCGCGCTCTCCGGGGCGCTGGCCATTGAAGCTGCGGCGCTCCGGGTGGTTGACATGCCGCTCGGCAGCTCCCTGCTCACGCTCGCCGTGAAGGGTTGACTCGAAAGCGCAGGGCGGGCGCGCGGTCATTCCGCCCGCACCGAGTAGATACGGAGCGCCAGACGGCGTTGGTCTGCCGCGCCGGAGCGCTCGGCGGGTGAGAACGAGAGGTCGCTCTCGAGGGTGACGCGGCCCTCCGCGGCATCGAGCACCGCGGCGGGAATCGTGATTCGCTGGACGAAATCGGTCGAGGGAGAGAACCGCGCCAGTTCGGTGTCCCCCGCCATCACCCGCACGTCCGGCGCCCGGTCGAAGTACGCCGCCGGAGACTCGCCGTCCAGCGTCACCGTTACGTCGCGATCCACGGGCCGCACCCACAACTCCGCCCTGTCCGACATCCACCTCCAGGCCCTCCCGGTCGCGGGGTTGTATTCCGGTTCCTGCCACCCGGCGAGCAATCCCAGAAGAATCTGCCCCTCCGGCTGGATATCGAACTGCTCCAGTGCGAGGGGACTCGCGGGCGTGGCGCCGTGGGCGCCCGCGGCGCTCACCCGCAACGGAACGTATCCGTGGCCGTCGAGCGCACCGGCTGGCAGCACGATCGTCTCGAAGAAGGGGCCGGGGGAAACGTCCAAGGCGGCCATGACCTGCCCGTCTGCAGTGGTGAGGGTGAGCCGTGCGGGCGGAGCCCCCTCGCCGCCGAGATACCGGCCGCCGAGGATCAGGGTGTCTCCCGTCTGACGCGCACGGACCCACGCCACGCTCGGCTCGATGTGAGGCCCCAGGCGCGCGTTCGCCGTGACACCCGCGATCTCCGCCGTGAGGGCCCACCCTCGGTCCAGCATCCATCCCGGAGCGGACATGGTGTACAGGTCGGCGCCACCCGGGCGCGCGCCCGCCACGAACGCCTCTTCCCGAAACGGCCAGCGCGCCGAGGCCGTGAGCGTCCGTGCCTGAGGATCGAAGAGCGCCAGGTCGGTCCGCCGGGGGTCGGCCAGGAAGTGCACCGTCGAGTCCGGCCCGTTCCGCCAGTGCTCCACGAGCGCCAGCCACTCCCGGCCGGCTCGCGCCTGCAGCACGCGGGCGCGGTGCGAGTCGTGTTCCCACTCCTCGACCCGGCCCATGACGAAATGAAACCCGATGACCTGCGGGGAGATGTTCAGGAGGGCTCCCTGAAACACCCGGAAGGCCGGACTGCCCTCCCGCGCATAGGCCCGGGTTGCCGGAAGGCTCATTGCCAGGGAAGTGAACACGAGGGCGGCCCCGGCCACAGTGAGAGGGAGGCGACCCGCGCCGGCAACCGCGTACACGGCGAGGAACCCGACAGGAATCACGAGCGGAAGGGCGTACCGTACCGTCACGGTCTCCTGGAACAACAGGTGGAACACCGCATACGGGGCAAAGGCGAGGACCAGCAGGGCGACGGCCCGCGGCAGATGCCATGCTCCTCGCACAAGCCCGAATGCTGCGAGCGCAACCACAACGATGCCCAGCTCCACCCGCGCCCACGGCCAGATGAACGAGTGAAGGAGCGCGTTGAGCGCCAGACGGGGCTCGGGCGTCTTCCACAGCATGACGACACCTGAGAAGTCCTCGCCGGCCTGCGTGCCGAGGGCTGCCAGATAATCACCGAGCCCGCCGCTGGCCCAGATGAGCGGAACGCCCCAGCCGGTCGCGGCGATGAGGGCGGCCGCAAGGGCGGCGGTACGGTAGCGGAAGGTCACCGTGCCCGGCCACACCAATGCGGCAAGAAACAGCGGCCCTGTCAGAATCACGGTCTGCGAACGGACACCCGCGGCAATTCCACACAGGGCACCGGCAACCATGAGCTGCGCACCAGCGGGCCACTCATGGGGACGTGACCACCGGCTATCCCCGGCGGGTTCACCGCGGGGGAGGCTGCCGATCAGCAGGGCCTGGGCCGCTGCGGCGAATGCCAGACCTGTCATGTCGCTCAGCGGCCGCAGGGCGGTGAACCAGTAGAGCGGCGAGCAGACGGTCACCGCGGTCGCCCACGATGCCACCCGGCTGTCGTTCACGAGTGTCCTGAAGAGCAAGTACAGGATGGGCACGAGTGCCGCCCCGGCCACCGCGCTCCACACGGCAAGGCCTCGCGGTGCGGCCCCCGCCATCCCGACACCCTCGAACAGTGCCGTGGAGAGGCGTGCGAGGGCGACGAAGACCGGGTAGCCGGGAGGGTGTGGCTGATGCCTGGCCACGTCGAACTCGCGGACTCCGAGGGCGAAGTTGATCGAGTCGATGTCTTCGAGGGTCGGCGGCAGGTACAGCAGGTGTGCGGTGAGGAACAGAAGGGCCAGTCCGGCGATCTGCCTGCGCACGCGGTCAGACGGGATGCAGGCGAAGAGCGTCGTTCAGGCTGCCAAGGCGGTAACCGCGCAGGTCGATGGTGACGTGCTGGTACCCGATGGCGCGCAGCTGTGCGTCGATGGCGGCGGCCATCCCGGGCTCGAGCGCCCGCGGCAGCTCGTCGAGAGCGAGCTCGATCCGCGCCAGGGTCTCCTTGTCGCCGTGGTGCCGCACGCGGCAGACGCGAAACCCGAGCTCCCGCAGGACGGCCTCAGCCCGCTCGATCATCCGCAGCTTCTCATCCGTCACCTGGCTGAAGTACGGAATGCGTGAGGACAGGCATGCCGAAGCCGGCTCGTTCCACGTCGGCAGCCCCGCACGGCGGGAGAGCTCGCGGATCTCCGCCTTCGTGAGCCCGACCTCGTCGAGAGGACTGCGCACGCCGAACTCCCGCGCCGCCTGACGGCCGGGGCGATAGTCCCCGCGATCGTCAGCGTTGCTGCCATCCGCGATCGCCTCGATGCCGCGCGCGCGCGCCAGCGTGGACAGGTGCGTATAGAGCTCGTGCTTGCAGAAATAGCAGCGGTTGGCCGGGTTCGCGCGGTATTCGGGCCGCTCGAGCTCCGCTGTCCGGATGCTCTCGTGGTGAAAGCCGAAGTCGGCCGCCAGACGGAGAGCCAGCTGGCGGTGCCGGTCGGGATAGCTCGGGCTGTCGGCCGTGATGCAGAGCGCCCGTTCGGCGAGGACAGCCGTTGCCGCGTACGCCAGATATGCGCTGTCGACCCCGCCGCTATAGGCAATGATGATCGACTGGAATCCATCGAGCAGACGGCGCAAGGCGGCGTCTTTGACCCCGGCACTGGCGGCCTGCCCCTGACCGGCGGCGCCGGCGGGCGGACCCGGCGTCTGGGCCAGCGGCACGGCGCTCACTCGTCCCAGTCCCCGCCTTCGGTTTCTTCGTCCTCGGTCTCGTCGGCGTCCTCTTCCTCTTCTTCGGGGTCGTCCTCTTCGTCCTCTTCGTCGTCGTCATCCTCGACCGCCTCGAGCTCGACCGGGGACGTGCTGGTCACTTCGAGATTGGCGCCGCAGTCGGGGCAGCTGATCAAGTCGCCCTTGTCGACGTCGAACTCATCGACTTCGATATCGGCGTCACATTCCGGACACGTGGCCATTACATGCTCCTGGCGGGGCGCGCCTCGCCGGGTGTGACCAGCACACGCGCGCGTCCCACGATTCGCGTAAGAGTTCGAATTATAGCGAGAACCTGATAAATTCTGCAACGGAGCTGACGCCCGTTCGAGGGGAGCCACCAGGGACCGGCGTGGCCCCAACCACCATCACCGTGCCACCGAACAAGACCGTCATTGTCGCCGACGACACCGCTTTCGTCCGCGATCGCTTTGCCACAGCCCTGCTGAACGCAGGGCATATTGCGGTCACCGTCAAGAGCGCCCCCGAGCTGCTGGAACGGGTACGCGATGATTTCCCCCGCATCGACCTGATCGTACTCGATCTGCGACTCCCCAGAGCCGACGGCGTCGATCTCGTACGGGCGATCCGGAAGATCGATCAGGGGCAGCTTCCGATCCTGGTGTTCAGCGGGACGATTGCCACCGCGGAGGAAGTCCGCCAACTGGCCGGGCTGGGAGTCGCCGGCTACGTGAACGAGTACAGTGCCGTCCAGCACATCCTTCCGGCGCTGGCGCCGCACCTTTTCCCGGACAACTTCAACCGGCGCGGCAGCCCCAGGGTCTTACTCGGGATTGCGGTGGCGTACCGGTTCGGCAACACGATTGCGACGGCCCTCACTCTCAACATCAGCAAAGGCGGGCTCGCGATCCGCACGATGAGCCCTCTCCAGAGCGGCTCGAAGGTGCGTGTCAGATTCAGGCTGCCCGGGTCGAAGAAGGACATCGAAGGAGAATGCCGCATCGCCTGGACCGACCGTCGTGTCGGGATGGGCCTGCAGTTCGAGAAGGTGGACTCCGCCGATCAGTCCGCGATCGACGAGTTCATCGACCAGCACTTCTTCAGCAACAGGAAAGCCTGAGCAGCTACTCCCGGAGCAGCCTCAGCGCATTCGCAATGACGATGAGGGAGGCGCCCATGTCGGCGAGCACCGCCATCCAGAGCGTCGCCAGCCCCAGGAACGCGAGGACCAGGAACGCGGCCTTCATGCCCAGCGAGAAGCCGATGTTTACCCGGATATTGCGCGTGGCCGCGCGGCTCAGACGGATGGCGAAGGGGATCTTCACCAGCTCGTCGGCCATCAGCGCGACATCCGCTGTTTCAAGCGCAGCGTCGGTGCCCACCACGCCCATGGCAATGCCCACGTCGGCCGTCGCCAGCGCCGGCGCGTCGTTTACCCCGTCCCCCACCATCGCGATGGCGCCGTAGCGCAGGCGCAGCTCCTTGACGGCAGCCACCTTGTCCTCCGGCAGGAGCGACGCGCGGTAGTCGGAAATCCCCAGAGCGGAGGCGAGCCCTCTGGCGGACACCTCATGATCTCCTGTGAGCAGGACGACGTGCTCGACACCCTGCTCCCGGATCATGTCGACGACGGCCCGGGCGGCGTCCCGTGTCGCGTCGGCGACGCCGATCAAGCCGACCGTCTCGTCCCCGAGCGCAACCATCACCGCGCTCGAGCCGCCTGCCGCCATCGTGTCGAGCCCCGCGTGGGCCCGGGCGGAGCACAAGCCGCGCTCCTCGAACAACCGGTGATTGCCGACGACGACTCGCTCGGCGCCCACGAACCCCTCCGCGCCCATCCCCGGCAGGGCCTGGAAGCTCGTCACCGGGCTAATCGGCACCCCCTCCGCCTGTGCGTGTGCGACGATGGCCCGGCCGATTGGATGTTCGGATCTGGACTCGAGCGATGCCGCGAGACGCAGGACGTCAGGGCCGCCAAGCCCCCCGGTGGGCGTAACATCAGTCACCTGGAGCCTGCCGCTGGTGAGCGTACCCGTCTTGTCGAACGCGACGCAGCGCACCGCCGCCAGCCGTTCCAGGCGCGCCCCCCCTTTGATCAGCACACCCTTCCGTGCGGCCGCGGCCAGCGCGGAGACGATCGACACAGGCGTGGAGATGACCAGCGCGCAGGGGCACGAGATCACCAGCAGTACGAGCGATCGATAAACCCAGTCGCTCCACTCACCGCCGAAGAGCAGCGGGGCGGCGGTGGCGACGAGCACCGCCAGCGCCAGGACGATTGGCGTATAGACGCGGGCGAAGCGTTCCACGAATGTCTGGCTCGGTGCGCGCTGGGCCTGCGCGTCCTCTACCAGGTGCACGATGCGCGCGAGCGTCGAGTCGCGGGAAAGCCTTGTGACGTCGATCTCCAGCGCGCCACGGCCGTTGATAGTCCCGGCAAATACCTCGTCGCCTGGCCCCTTCTCGGCCGGCAGCGACTCCCCGGTGACGGGCGCCTGGTTGACGTGACTGTCGCCTGCGCGGACTCGGCCATCGAGCGGTATCTTCTCGCCCGGACGGACCACAATCAGATCGCCGATGCGCACCTCGTCCACCGGAATTCGCACGTCATCCCCGCCCCGGCGGACCAGCGCCTCCGACGGCGCCAGATCCATCAGCGCCCGGATCGCTCCCCTGGCTCGATCCATCGCCCGCGTCTCCAGCAGCTGCGCGAGCGCGAAAAGAAAGACCACCGATGCCCCTTCCGCCCACTCCCCCAGGAGCATCGCACCGGCGACCGCCACGAGCATCAGGACGTTGATGTCGAGCACGCGCGCTCGCAGCGAGGCCCAGGCTCGCCGGCCGGTATGTATCCCCCCGATGGCAATCGACACGGCGAGCGGCACCCAGGCATACGGCTGGAAGGCAGGCGTGAGATGCGCGACAAGACCTGCCGCCAGTGCGAGGCCGGATCCCCACACCAGGCGGGCCCGCAGGCTCGAGGCCGCGGACGTCCGCGGCTCCTCGTGCTCGAGCCACGCACGCATGCCCGTCTGCGCGACGGCCTCCGAGATGCGGGAGGTCGTCAGCCGTGCGGCGTCGTACTTGACCCGGACGCGCTGCCCCAACACATCTGCATCGAGCGACTCGAGACCGGAGAGCCGCGACAGGGTGCGCTCGAGGATCGCCACCTCTTCGTGGCAGTCCATCCCCTCGACCCGGAAGACCGATTCGGCGTGCAGCTCACAAACGGGACACGCGGCGGCCATCGTCAGCTCCCTGCCTCGACGAGGTGAGGCTCGTGGACGGGCGCACCTGCAGTTTCCTGAACGTGGCTGGCGGAGAGCTTCAGCAGTTCCACGATGTGCTGATCGTCGAGGGTGTAGAACACCTGCCGGCCTGCCCGCCGCGGCCGCACGAGGCGCATGCCCCGCAGGAGCCGCAGCTGGTGGGACGCCGCGGATTCACTGATGCTCACCAGCCCCGCGATATCGCACACGCACAGCTCGCCGCCGGCAAGCGCGTCGAGGATCCGCACGCGGGTCGGATCGCCCAGCACCCGGAAGGTCTCTGCAATGGCTTCAACGATTGATCCCGTCAACAGCCGCCGCCGCCGCGCGGCTCCGGCATGGGGACTGAGGTGCGATGGTTCACAGGAACGTGTCATGGCTGAATCAAACATATGAGCGAGTGTTCATATATAGAATACGGCAGGGGTCTCGTTCCGGCAACTGGCTTGACCGTTTTCCCACGTGTCAGTACTATGAAAATTCTTGTAATCGGCTGTCCTCCTACACCTTACGTGCCCGGAGTCGAGCGTGCCGACGCTGCCGGCCGGTCGTGCCCCGCGCCATTTGAGACGGCCGGCGCGCCGCAGCTCTGCTGGAGAGGTTTGTGATAGAGGTCCAGAACATCACCAAGCGCTACGGCCGGACGACGGCCGTGGACGACGTCAGCTTCCGTGTGGAGCGGGGGGAGATCCTCGGGTTCCTCGGCCCGAACGGCGCCGGGAAGACCACGACCATGCGGATTTTGACCGGATACATGCCGCCGACCGAGGGGCGCGCCACCGTGGCGGGGTACGACGTCTTCACCCATCCCATCGAGGCAAAGCAGCGGACCGGCTACCTCCCGGAGACACCGCCGCTCTACCCCGACATGACCGTCCGGGAATATCTGGACTTCGTCGCGCGCATCAAGGGGGTGCCGTCACGTGAACGGCGCGATCGGGTGACCTCGGCCATGCAGCGCACGCACGTCGCCGACATGGCTTCCCGGCACTGCAGCAAGCTTTCGAAGGGCTACCGGCAGCGGGTGGGCCTGGCGCAGGCGATCATCCACAATCCCGAAGTGCTCATCCTTGACGAGCCCACCGCCGGCCTCGACCCGAAGCAAATCATCGAAACGCGCGAACTGATTCGGGGCCTTGCCGGTGATCACACAATCGTCCTCAGCACCCACATCCTGCCGGAGGTCGCGCAGACCTGCCAGCGGGTGGTCATCATCAACCGCGGCCGGGTGGTGGCCATCGACACGCCCGAGGGGCTGACGTCACGGCTCCAGGGGGCCGCCACGCTTTACGTGCAGGTGGACGCGCCCGGCGTGGATGCGACCGAGACGCTGCAGGGGCTCCCGGGCGTCTCACGCGTGGCCCTCTCGGATCAACGCGCCGGCGTGCGCGGCTATGAGGTCGAGAGTGCGAGGGAAACGGACATCCGCCGCGAAATCGCACGGGCGGTGGTGAGCCGCGGGTGGGGCCTGCTGGAGCTGCGGCCGATGCGCATGAGCCTGGAGGAAATCTTCCTGCAGGTGACGACCGAGGAAACCCCGGAGGAGGCGGTCAGTGAACAGCGTCCGTAACGTGCTCGCGATCGCGGACAAGGAGCTGCGCTCCTACTTCGCCTCGCCCATCGCCTACATCATCATCGGGCTGTTCGCCCTGCTGTTTGGCTGGTTCTTCTACGTCTATCTCATGTCCTTCGTCCAGCGCAGCACCGGGATGGCGGGGATGGGAGGCGGAGCCACCAACATCAACCAGGACATGATCCGCTACGTGCTCATGAACTCCGCGGTCATCATCCTCTTCGTGATGCCGATGATCACGATGCGGACCTACGCGGAAGAGAAGCGCTCCGGCACGATCGAACTGCTGTTGACCTCTCCGCTGACCGACGTGCAGATCATCCTCGGGAAGTTCTTCGGCGCGATGGGGCTCTACGCGGCCATGCTGCTCGTGACGCTCCTGTACATGGGCATCCTCTTCATCTACGGCAATCCCGAGTGGCGCCCGATCGCGTCGGGCTATCTGGGCCTGCTCCTGATGGGCGGCTGCTTCATCTCTCTCGGCCTGCTCATCTCGAGCCTGACGAAGAACCAGATCGTGGCCGGCGTGATCACCTTCGCCGTGTTCCTCATGCTCTGGGTCATCAACTGGATCGGTGACCAGTCGGGGCCGACGACCCGCGTCATCGTCAACTACCTCTCAATCGTGGACCACTTCGACGATTTCGCGCGCGGCATCATCGACACCAAACACCTGGTCTACTACCTGAGCTTCATCACGTTCGGCCTGTTCCTCACCGCCAAGTCGGTCGACAGCGAGCGGTGGCGAGGCTAGTCCCCTCACTCGGACGCTGGACCTGATGAACCTGAAACGCCTGGTCTCACACGTATGCTGAAGCGGATTCTCGGTCTCGTCGGCTGGCTCGGCGTCGCGCTCGTCTTCGCGGCCGTTGCCATACGGTTTCTCCGTCCTGAATGGCAGCAGTGGTACAGCGGGCTGGCCATTGCGGGGCTCGTGTGCACGCTGCTCTACATCCTGAGCCAGTGGCGCGAGATCGCGCGGGCGTTCTCAGGGCGCGAGGCGCGCTTCGGCACCCTCGCGGTCGCGAGCGCAGTCGTCGTGCTGGCGATCCTGATCGCCATCAACTATCTGGCCTCGCGGCACAACCGGCGGTGGGATCTGACGGCCGCCAAACAGTTCACCCTCTCCGACCAGACGCGCACCATTCTGCAGAGCCTGGAGCGGCCGGTCGACATCAAGGTCTTCGCACAGCCGGACGACTTCGAGCGCTTCCGCGACAGGCTCGACGAATACCAGCACGCCACGCGGCAGGCGGCAATCGAATACGTCGATGCGGTGAAGTTCCCGTCCCGCGCCGCGCAGTACCAGGTGCAATCGCTCGGAACAGTCGTCTTCGAATACGACGGCAGGACCGAGCGCGTCACCTCCGACAGCGAGCAGGAGCTGACGAACGGCCTGATCAAGGTGGTGCAGGGAGCGGAGCACAAGGTCTACTTCGTCCAGGGGCACGGCGAGAAGGGTCCGGAAGGGGCCGAACGCGACGGCTACAGCACCATCACCAGTTCGCTGCGCGACGAGAACTACACCGTCGAGCCGCTGGTGCTCGCGCAGCAGAAAGAGGTCCCGGCTGACGCGTCTGTCCTCGTCATCGCCGGACCGCGAACGGACTTCTTCGAACCTGAAATCGACATGCTGAAGCAGTACCTTGCGCGCGGCGGCAAGGTCTTGTTCCTGCTGGATCCTCCAGACAAGCCGGGTGCCGGCGACCTGACGCGACTGACCGCCCTCCTGAACGACTGGGGCATCGAGGTCGGCAACAACATCGTCGTGGACGTCAGCGGAATGGGGCAGCTGCTCGGAACGGGGCCCGAGGTCCCGGTAGCCGCGAAGTATCAGCCGCACCCGATCACCGAACGATTCAACCTCCTGACGGCGTTCCGGCTCGCCCGCTCGGTGACGCCGGCCGAAGGAGGCACCAGCGGACGATTCGCGCAGACGCTGGTCGAGACCAGCCCGGGCAGCTGGGCGGAGACGGACGTGAAAACCCTGATGACCAGTGGTGAAGTGTCACGGGACCTGGCCGCAGGGGACAAGCAGGGTCCCATCTCGCTGGCGGCGGCCGTCTCGGCGCCCGCCGCGGAGCCTCCCCCTCCGGCCGAAGGGAAGGCGCCGGAGGACGCTCCGAAGCCTGAAACCCGGATCGTCGTATTCGGGGATTCCGATTTTGCGTCCAACGCCTGGCTGGGGATCCAGGGGAACCGCGACCTGTTCATGAACAGCGTGAACTGGCTGGCACAGCAGGAGAACCTCATCTCGATTCGTCCGCGCGATCCCGAGGATCGCCGGATCACCCTCACCAGCGACCAGCAGCGCCGGATCTTCTGGCTCACCGTGCTGATCATCCCGGGCCTGATCCTCTTTGCGGGAGTTCAGACCTGGTGGAGGAGGCGGTAGGCATGATGCGGGGAGTCCGCTCGCTCCTTATTTTGCTGGTGATTGCCGTCGCCCTCGGCTGGTACGCCTGGCGCGACTCCCAGCGGCCTGCCGGAGACGACGGGCCGAGCCGGGATCAGGTGTTCGCGGTGAAGGCCGAGCGTATCGACGAGATCGCCATCCGGTCGGAAGCGGGGGAACAGACACGCCTGCAGAAATCCGGCGAGCAGGGATGGCAGATCGTTGCCCCCACGACCGCCCCGCCGGACCCGGCGGAAGTCTCCGGCCTCACCTCGAACCTCGCGCGCCTCGAAATCCAGCGCGTGGTGGACGAAAACCCGCCGGACCTGAACGAGTACGGCCTGGCGCAGCCCCGTGTGGAAGTCGCGTTCAAGGCTGACGGGGAAGAACACCGGCTGCTCCTCGGCTCGAAAACACCGCCTGGCACGGAGGTGTACGCGAAACGCGGCGCCGACAACGCGGTGTTCCTCATCTCGTCGTACCTCGAGTCGACGTTCAACCGCAGCACGTTCGAGCTTCGTGACAAGACCGTGCTGAAAGTGGAGCGGGACAAACTCGACGCGGTGGAGCTGACGACGGGTGGACGGACCGTGCGGTTCGCCCGTGCCGACGGCGAGTGGCGGATGACGGCTCCCGTCCCGGCGCGTGCCGATTTCAGCGCGGTCGAGGGGCTGGTGAGCCGGCTGTCGGGTCTGCAGATGCGGTCCGTGATCGAGGATCCGGCCGCGGCGCGCAAGGCCGGCCTCGAAAAGCCGGTTGCGACGGCCCGTCTCGGATCCGGGAGTTCGCAGGCGACGCTCGCCTTCGGCGCGCCGGCAGAAGACGGAGCGGTCCATGCCCGGGATCTCTCGCGTCCGGTGGTGTTCACGGTCGATGCCTCCATCCTCGACGATCTCAAGAA
>Ga0183260_10001408_pt1 | contig 20104 bp, 20 predicted proteins | sample AntDrymUQ4972206_2_FD_129768 | JGI IMG/M metagenome (GOLD analysis project Ga0183260, IMG submission 129768) | Polar desert sand microbial communities from Dry Valleys, Antarctica - metaG UQ497 (22.06) (version 2) (version 2) | ecosystem: Environmental > Terrestrial > Soil > Desert | place...
CACCTTGCCGAGCGACGAGCGCGGCAGCTCGTGCACGAACGCAATCGACCGCGGCACCTTGAAGCCGGCCAGACGCTCGCGACTGAAAGCTCGGAGCTCCTCCTCGCTTGGCGAGCTGCCCGCGTGGAGCACGACGAACGCTGCGCACGCCTCGCCCCAGCGCTCGTCCGGCACGCCGACGACCGCCGCGTCCGCGACTGCCGGGTGCTCGCGGAGCACCGCCTCGACCTCGGCGGGATAGACGTTCTCGCCACCGGAGACGACGAGCTCCTTCAGACGACCGACGATCCGGTAGTAGCCCTCGTCGTCCCGCTCGGCGACGTCGCCGGTGAGGAGCCACCCGTCGGCGAACGCTGCAGCCGTCGCCTCCGGGTTCCCGAGGTACCCGGCGAAGACGTTCGGCCCGCGCACGAGCAGCTCGCCCGTCGCAGGCCCTTCGAGCAGCGCCCCGGTATCCGTGTCGCGCAGCGCGACGTCGACATGCGGGTACGGCTTGCCGGCGAAGCCGAGCTTGCGCCGGGCGTCCTGCGGTGGCAGGCAGAGGACGTTCGGTGCTGCCTCGGTGAGCCCGTAGCCCTGCACGATCTCGACTCCGCGCTCGAACCACGTCTCGAGGAGCGGCTCCGGCATCGGCGCGCCACCGACGACCGCCAGTCGGAGGCTCGTGAGGTCGGTCTCGCCGAAGCCCGGCTGCTGCGCGAGGAAGAGGTACGTGGCCGGAACGCCCATGATCGTCGTGACGCGCTCCTCGGCGATCGTGCGGAGGGCGTGCGCGGGATCGAACACCGGCTCGAGCACGACCGTGGCGCCCTTCCACCAAGCGAGGAGCGGCTGGACGTTCCAGCCGCCGACGTGGAACTGCGGCAGGACCTGGAGCACGACGTCGTCGGCAGCGAGGCCCGCGACCCGGTCGAACGAGAGGTTCGTCCAGAAGCAGTTCGCGTGCGTCAGGAGCGCGCCCTTCGGCTTGCCGGTCGTGCCCGACGTGTAGACAAGGAGGAGCGGATCATCGTCCTCCGCGACGTCCGGGACGTCGTCGTCGGACTCGAGCGTCGGGTCGCCGATCGTGGCGAGCGGCACGGCGCTCCGGCCCGCGCGGGCGAGTTCCTCGTGCTCCGCCGAGTGGAGGAGCAGCGAGGGCGTGGCGTCCGCGAGCTGATACGCGACCTCGGGCGGCGCGAGCCGCCACGAGATCGGCTGCAGACCGACACCGAGCCGGGCGCACGCGAAGAACGTCGCCACGTGGTCGGGCGAGTTGGCGGTCAGCGTCGCGAGCCGGTCGCCCCGGCGCAGACCACGCGCCGAGAGTCCCGCCGCGACACGGGTGGCACGGTGGTCGAGCGTGGCGTACGTCAGCTCGCCACCGTCGTAGCGGATCGCGACCCGATCGGGCGTCGTGCGGGCGCGGTCGCCGAGCCACCGGCCGATCGTCAGCTCCGCGGCCATCAGGGGCGATCCTCCAGGAACCGGGTGACGGACGAGACAAAGGCGTCGGGCTGCTCCCAGAAGAAGAGGTGGCCGCCGCCCTCGAACCGCTCGAGCCTCGCGCGCGGCAGGCGCTCGGCGAGGAGCTCGCTGTTGCGCGGATCGACGACGACATCGTCGGTGCCGGTCTGCACGAGCGTGACCCTCTCGATCGTGCCGAGCTTGGCGAGCCGGTTGAATGCACCCCCGGCCGAGGCCTGGGCGACCCACGCCACGGGGTCCTGCGGCGTCTCGAGTCGGCGCGCGACGATCTCGTCGACGAGCTCGGGGCGCTCCTCGACGGTCGCCGGCGCCAGCGCGTTCTCGACGAACCGCCGCAGCGCGACCGGTGGCTCGAGCGTGGCGGCGAGCGCGACGAGCGCTGCGGTCTTCTTCGGCATCGGGTGCGCGTCGGATCCGCCGGGCGTCGTGCACGCGAGCACTAGGCGGTCGACGCGTTCGGGATAGGACAACGCGAGCTCGAGGGCGATCATCCCGCCCAGGCTCGTCCCGACGACATGCGCCCGCTCCACGCCGGCCTCGTCCAGCACCTGGGCCGCGTCCGCGGCCAGCTCGGCGACCGTGTAGGGGCCGGGCGGTGCATCGCTTTCCCCAATCCCTCTGTTGTCGAAAGAAAGAACGGTGAACCGCTCGGCCAGTCCGTCGAGCACCGGCTCCCAGCCCCACCGCGCGTACCCGAGCCCGTGGATCAGAAGCAGCGGCTCGCCGCTGCCCTGCCGCTCCCACGCGATATGAATGCTCACGCCGCCGCCTTCTCGGGGAGCGGCTCGCGCTTGGGCCGGAGCCCGCGGAGCCGGAGCGGCAGGCTCGCGAGCCCGCCGGGCACGAAGAAGACGAGCGCGATGAAGAGCGCGCCGAGCAGGAAGAGCGGCTCGGAGAGCGGCACGCGGAGGACGTCAGGCAGCCCCTGCACCTCGCTCGACCCTGCGAGCGACCCGAGTCGCTGATCGAGGAGCGTGTAGAGAAAGCCACCGAGCATCGCGCCGGACCTCGTCCCCGCCCCCCCGAGGACGACCATCACGAGCAGCGCGAGCGTGAAGTTCGCGGTCGTCACCTCCGGCGTCGCCCCGCCGATCAGCAAGAGCCACACGATCCCGCCGAGCACGGCGAGGAAGCTTGCGAGCACGAAGGCGATGAGCTTGAACGGAACGGGGTTCAGGCCGAGTACCTCGACGCGCGGCTCGTTCTCGCGGATCGCGCGCCAGACGTGCCCCGCGGAGGAGCCGACGGCGAGCCGCACGACGACGAACACGAGCACCACATACGCAAGCGCGAGCCAGTAGAGATTCTTCGTATTGAGCACCCCGACAAACCCGTCGGGGATCTCCTCGTAGTTCAGGCCCGTGCCCTCCTCTCCGCCCGTCCAGCCGTACGGGTTCTTCTGCACGAGCACCGTCCCGGCCTGCGCGAACGCGAGCGTCACCATCGCGAACGCGATCCCGCCGACCCGCAAGCTGACCGCCCCGAGCACGAGGGGCAGCGCCAGCCCCACGACGGCGACGAACGCGAGCGTCGGCACGAGGCCCCACTCCCAGCGCGTCAACGCGATCGCGGTCACGTAGACGCCGACCGCGACGTACAGCGCGTGTCCGAACGAGAGGAGCCCGGTGACACCGAAGAGCAGGTCGTACGAGAGGGCGATCCCGGCGAAGAGCAGGCACAGGGCGAGCAGCTGGAGCGTCCCGGGACTGTCGAGGGGCCCGTTGAAGAGCAGCGGGATGTCGAGCCCGAGCTCGGGCACGACCGCGAGCACCAGGAGGACGCCCACCGGCACACCGATCCCGAGGGCGCGTCTCAATGCGCCACCTTCGGGGCGAGGCCGCCGGGGCGGACGAGCAGGACGGCGGCCAGCAGCATCACGACGGCCAGGTCGCCGATGCCGCTCGACGCGTAGAAGTTCGCGTACTGCTGGATCAGCGCCACGGCGACCGCGGCGACCGCCGAGCCGCCGATCGAGCCGAAGCCACCGATCACGACGACGATGAACGCGAAGATCAGGAGCGAGGTGCCGCGGGCCGGGTCGACGACGCCGAAGTAAACCCCGGAGAGCACTCCGGCGAGCGCGGCGAGCGCACCGCCGAGCGCGAAGACGATCGTGAACGCGCGCCGCACGTCGATCCCGAGCGCGGTCACCATCGCGCGATTCTCGACCCCGGCGCGGATCACGAGGCCGAACCGGGTGTAGCGGAGGAAGGCCGTCAGCCCGACGAGCACGGCGGCCGCGATCCCGATCTCGACGAAACGGTCGTTCGGGACGTTCGCGCCGAGCACCGTGGTCGTGTCGAACATCCAGTCGGGCAGGAGGATCGGCTTCGGGTCGGCGCCCCAGATCCCCTGCACGAGCGCGCCCAGCGCGAGCGCGAGCCCGACGGTGACGAGCACCTGCTCGACGGGACGACGGTAGAGGGGTCGGACGAGCACGAGCTCGATCAGGGCGGCGACGGCAGCGCCGACGACGATCCCCAGCGCGCCACCGACGAGGAGGCGCGTCCCGAACCCCCCGCCAACCTGCTCGCCGATCCACCACGCCGCGTACGCGCCGACGGTGATCAGCGCCCCGTGCGCGAAGTTGAGCACGCCCATCAGGCCGTAGATGAGCGAGAGTCCCGAGGCGACGAGGAAGTACATCGCACCGAGCCCGAGGCCGGTGATCGTCAGCAAGACGAGCGTGCTCAATGCGATCCTCCGTGGACGCCGAGCAGCCGCTGGATGTGCTCGGGGTCGGCCAGCAGCTCGTTCGCAGGGCCGGCGTGGACGACCTGGCCCGCGTCGAGGACGACGACGTCGCGCGCGAGGCGCTGGACGACAGGAAGGTTCTGCTCGACGAGCAGCACGGTCGTCAGCTCGGCGGCACGACTGAGAGCGGCCGCGACCTCGGTGACAAGGAGCGGCGCGAGCCCTTTGGTCGGCTCGTCGACGAGCAGCACCTGGTTCTCGTTCAGGAGCGCGCGGGCGATCGCGACCATCTGCTGCTGGCCTCCGGACAACGTTCCGGCTCGCTGGGTCGCGCGTTGGCGCAGCTCGGGGAAGAGGTCGTAGACGAGCTCGTACCGGGGATCGGTGTCACGCTCGGCGAGCCGCAGGTTCTCTTCGACGGTGAGACCGGCGAAGACGTCGCGATCCTCGGGGACGTAGCCGACGCCCCGTCGGACGACCGTGTGCGTCGCGAGCCGAGTCACGTCGTCGCCACCGAGCGCGATCGCACCACGCGAGCGCGGCACGAGACCCATGAGCGCGCGGAGCGTCGTCGTCTTCCCCACGCCGTTTCGGCCGAGCAGGGCCGTGACACCGCCCGTGGGGACGTCGAACGAGATGCCCTGCAGCACGTGCGACTGTCCGAGGTGGACGTGCAAGTCGCGCACGGTCAGCGCCGCGGTCACAAGGGTTCCCCGAGGTATGCCGACTGGACAGTGGGGTCGGCCATCACGTTCTCGGGCGTGTCGAACGCGAGCAGGGCGCCGTGGTGCATGACCGCGATCCGCTGGGCGAGCCCGACGACGACCTCCATCCGGTGCTCGACGAGAAGCACCGTGCGCCCCTCACCGTGCACGGAGCGGATCAGGTCGACGAGCCCGTCGACGTCCTCGACGGAAACCCCCGCCATCGGCTCGTCGAGCAGGATCACGCGCGGCTCCCCGGCCAGGAGCATCGCGAGCTCGAGCTTGCGCTTGTCGCCGTGCGAAAGCATTCCCGCCGGCCAGGCCCCACGCCCGGCGAGTCCGACTCGCTCGAGCGCCGACGCCGCTCGCTCGCGCGCCGGCTCGTAGCCTACGGCGCGGCGGATCAGGCTCAGCGTCCCGCCGAGCTTCGCCTCGGCTGCGAGCCGCACGTTCTCCGCCACGGGCAGAAGTGGGAAGACGCTCGAGACCTGGAACGACCGACCGAGACCCGCTTGCGTCCGCCGGTGCGGAGGGTCGGCGGTGACGTCGCGGCCGTCGAGCTCGATCCGGCCGGACGTCGGCTGGGTCACCCCCGAGAGGAGGTTGAAGAGCGTCGTCTTGCCGGCGCCGTTCGGCCCGATGATCCCGACGAGCTCGCCCTCGCCGACCGCGAGCGAGACATCGGCGACGATGCGTGCGCCGCCGATGTCGAGCCCGAGGTCGTGCGTGGCGAGGATCGGGGTGTCCGTGGACACGCGTCCTCGTGCGTCCGTTGGAGGGTCGCTGCTAGCGGCGCTCCGGGGGTGCCGTGTACCTCGCGCGCAGCCGCTTCGTGACCGAGGTCGAGAACTTCCCGCCCGACTCGACGAGCTTGACCTGGAACATCGGCTGCAACATCGCGTGATCCGAGGCGCGGACCGTCTGCTGGCCCTTCGGCCCGGTGAAGCTCCAGCCCTCGAGCGCCGAGATCATCCGGTCGACGTCGGTCGCCGAGCCGTTCGTGAGCGCCCGCACGATCATCTGACCAGCCACGAATCCGTCGGGTGTGAACAGGTCGGGCACCTGGCCCCGCTTCTTCATGGCGTTCACGAGGAAGTCGTTGACCTTGTTCTTCGGCGCGTTCGAGACGTAGTGCGAGAGGAACGAGATCTTCGATGCGCTCGGCCCGAACGTCGGGTACGAGGCGCGCTGGTCGAGACCCGTGACGATCTTGTCGACGCTCGCGAAGACGCCCTGCTGGTCGAGCGCTCGCCACATCGCAGGCGCCGTCGTGCCGGCCCACGCGATGAAGAGCAGGTCGGTTCGCTGCTGCTTGATCTGTTGGGCGAACGGCGTGAAGTCCTGCGCCGAGAGCGGGACGAGGATCCGGTTCACCTTCTGCCCACCGAGGTTCCCCATCACCTGGTTGACCGCGGCGAAGTTACCGATCCCGAACGCCGAGTCCTGCGCGAACACGGTGACGTTCTTACCCCCGCCGCCGCCGAGGTACGAGCTCGCCGCGAGCACGTCCTGGTAGCTCTGTCGGCCGGACCGGAACGTGTTGTTGTTGATGCCCGTGACCGCATCCGAGGCCGCCGGGCCCGAGATGTAGAGGATCTTGTTCTGGTCGGCGAGCGGCGCGAGCTGGATCGCGATGCCCGACGACGTCGTCCCCGTGATGATCTTGTAGCCCTTGCCGATCAGATCCTTTGCGCCTGCGACCGCCTTCACCGGGTCGGTGCCGTCGTCGACGAGCGTCAGCTCGATCTTGCGCCCCTTGACCGCTCCTGTGCCCTTGGTCGCGTAGGAGATCCCGAACCGCAATCCCTGGACGAACTGCGCGCCGTACGACGAGAGAAGCCCTGTGCGCGAATAGACGACGCCGACCTGGACGGCCGCCGCCGCGGTCGGCGCGGCGTCCGCGCCTCGCGCGGTCGCTCCGACGCCTGCGATCGTCGCGACCCCGGCGACGAGCGCTGCGAGCTTGTACCACCGCTTCATTGAGTCCTCCGTTGGACGTCGAGGGTCAACCTGAGACCCGATTCAGGTGTCTTGTACACCCTCCGGCGTGCAGCGTCAAGGGTTCCCCAACCGCCCCCGGGGGCACTTTCGTGTCCCTGATGCCACGCTATCGACGAAATCGTGACGCGTGTGTCACGTCTTCGTGCCGGATGTGTGCCACCGTCAGGCTGCGGCGAGCTCGGCGCCGCGGCGGAGACGGGCGAGCGAGGTCTCCCGGCCGAGCAGCTCGAGCGACTCGTAGAGCCCGGGCGAGACCCGCGAACCGGTCACGGCGACGCGGATGGGCGCGTACACCTTGCGGGGCTTCTCGCCCAGCTCCTCGCAGAGCTGCTTCAGACGCTCCTCGATCCTCTCGACGTCCCACTCGCCGTCCAGCTCGGCGAGGGCGGCTGCCACAGACTCGAGGGTCGCCCGGTCGAGATCCTCCGGCGCCGGCTCGACCTCGCCGAAGAAGAAGCCCGCGAACGCGGGGAACTCGCCGAGCCGGGCGATCTTCTCCTGCACGAGCGGCGCGATCTCGTGCACCCGCTCGGCCGGCCATTCGAGACCCTGCTCCCCGACCCACAGGACGAGACGGGCCGCGTATTCGTTCGGCTCGAGCCCGCGCAGGTAGATGCCGTTCATCCAGTCGAGCTTCGCGTAGTCGAAGGTGCCAGGGCTCGGGCTGACCGCCTCCAGCCGGAACCGCTCGACGATCTCGTCTCTGCTCATGATCGTCGTCTCGCCGTCGGGCGCCCACCCGATGAGCGCGAGGAAGTTGAGGAGCGCCTCCGGGACGTAGCCGGCGGAGCGGAACTCCTCGACCCCGAGCGCGCCGTGCCGCTTGGAGAGCTTCTTGCCGTCGTCCCCGAGCAGGCTCCCGAGATGCGCGTAGACCGGTGGCTCATGACCGAGCGCGCGGAGGATCTGGATCTGCTTCGGCGTGTTCGAGATGTGGTCCTCGCCGCGGATCACGTGCGTGATCGCGTCGTCCATGTCCTCGACCGGCGAGGCGAAGTTGTACGTCGGGCGTCCGTCCGCCCGGACGAGCACGACGTCCTCGAGCTCGGCGTTCGGCACCTCGATCCGGCCGCGGACGACGTCGTCCCACCCGGTCGTGCCCTCGTCGGGCATCCGAAACCGGATCGCCCCCTCGTCCTCGTACGCCTTCTTCTCGGCAACGAGCTGCGCCCCGAGCTCGCGGCACCGCTCCATCGCGTCGAGCTGGAACGTGACCGGCCCGTCCCACTCGATCCCGAGCCAGCGCAGGTCGCGCTGGATGTGCTCGATTGCCTCGGCGACCTCGCGGCTCGTGTCCGTGTTCTCGATCCGGAGCAGGCACTCGCCGCCGTGACCCCGCGCGAAGAGCCAGTTGAAGAGGAACGTGTGCACGCCGCCGATGTGGAGCAGCCCGGTCGGCGAGGGCGCCATGCGGACGCGGACGGCCATGGCGGCGATCGTAGTCGGCGCTCGCCGCCCGGCGACCCTTCATCGCCTATCCCAACGCGACAGGTTGACGAACACCGGTGTCAGACACCGGTTTTGGTTAGGGACGAAGGTGCCAGCTTCGTACCAATCGCTCCACAGGCGAGCGTCTATGTTTTGCAGGAGGTTCGCGCTGCGGTGTCAGACACCGCAGCTCGTCAAGGGCTGAACGTGCCGTAACGGTGCCGATCGATCCACAGGTCTACACCACGGGGATACCGTGACCCGATGCTCTACGGCGCCCACGTCTCGGCTGCGGGTGGGATCTCCACGGCGATCGACAGGGCGGCGGAGCTCCGCTGCGACGCCGTGCAGGTCTTCACGCAGAGCCCACGGATGTGGAAGCCGACCGCGCACACGGACGAGGAAGTCGAGCGGTTCCGGACGCGGCGAGCCGAGACGCGGATCCGCTACGTCGCCTGCCACGCGCTCTACCTCGTCAACCTCGCGACGCGCGACCGCGAGATGCACCGCAAATCGGTCACTGCGCTCCGCTCCTCGCTCGTGACCGCGGCGGCGATCGAGGCCGACAGCGTCGTCTTCCACGTCGGCTCGCACCTCGGCAAGGGGCTCGCGGACGCCCTTCGCCGCATCGCCCCTGCGCTCGAGAGCCTCCTCGAGCTGACGAGCGACCGGCTCTGGCTCCTCCTCGAGAACTCGGCAGGCGCCGGTGACACCATCGGCCGCTCGACCGACGAGCTCGGGAAGATCGTCGAGAGGCTCGACCGTCACCCACGCCTCGGCGTCTGCCTCGACTCGTGCCACTGGTGGGTCTCGGGCGTCCACGTCACCGACCCCGACGCGCTCGACGAGGCGCTCGAGCGACTCGACGACCAGGTCGGGCTCGACCGGCTGCGCTGCCTGCACGTGAACGACGCGGCGGTCGGCCTCGGCTCGAACCGCGACCGCCACACCTCGCTCGGGGCCGGCACCATCGGCCGCGGGATGGGCACGTTTCTCGCCCACCCCGCGTTCCAGGGGCTGCCCGCGATCCTCGAGACCGCCGGCCCGGACGGCGGCTACGCGGGGGAGCTCGCCCTCATGAAGAAGCTCCGCGCGAACGGGCGCAGGCGGCGGCCGGCGCGCTGGCGCTAATCCACTGCGCTCCAGCATTCGCCTCGCGACAGCAGTTGCGACCGCGGATGCGGGCGCCTTTAGGGATCTGCCTGCCGAAGGCGGGGATCAAGCGGCACGATTCCGCTCCTGCGGAATCGTGCTTCGCGAAAACAAGGCTAGAGCGTTGCGAAGACGCGGAAGCTCGGACGCTCGAGCGGCACTTCGAAGAACTCGGGGTTGCGGCACCCGATCTCGTCGCTGCGGTGCTCGTAGCACGGCGAGATCTCGGACTGGCAGATCGGGAGCGGCGTCTTCCGCGCCTTCACCGCACCGAACCCCTGGGGGCTCGCCTCGAGCTCGCCGAGCAGGTCGAGGTCGATCTCGACGTCGAAGACCTTGTGCATGCACCCCATGTAGGTGTGGCCCCACGCCTCGTACGCATAGACGAATTGACAGCTCCGGCCGATGCACGCCCCGGGATAGACGACCCGGTCGCAGTGCACCTCGCAGCGCCGACATTCGACCTCGTCCTGCGGGCGCAGTGGTAGCTCTGCGGGCGCCGCCGGTGCGGGGGCGAGGTCTGGCATACCCAGATGGTGACAAGGTTCGACCGCTGCGCGCAAGACTTGACGTCGGACGCCGGAGCGGCTAGTTCCGGGAACTGGCCCAGGGAACTGGCCCCGAACGGGGCCTGTCCCCCGTGCTAGAGCGGTGCCGTGCGCGAGGCAGAGCCGGTCGCGCAGGAGACAGACCCTTCGGGGTCAGTCCCCGACTAGGCTTGCCGTCCCGTGGTTCGCCGCTTTCTCTTCGCCGCCCTCGCGCTCGGGCCGCTCACGATCGCGCTCCACTATCTCGCCGACATCGGCGAGACGCTTGAGTTCAGCCTCGCCGCGGCGTCGCTCATCCCGCTCGCGTGGCTGATCGGCGAGGCGACAGAGCACGCCGCTGAGCACACGGGCCCCGGGATCGGCGGTTTTCTCAACGCGACCTTCGGCAACGCGCCCGAGCTGATCATCGCGCTCCTCGCCGTCCACCAGGGGCTCACCGAGGTCGTCCGTGGCTCGCTCACGGGCTCGGTCGTCGGAAATCTGCTCCTCGTCCTCGGCTTCTCGCTCCTCTTCGGACCTCGCGGCGATCTGGAGCGATGGTCGACGTTCCTCTCCTTCGCGGCGATCGCCGCCGCGATCCTCCTCTTCCTCATCCCGTCCATTCCCTCGTGGGAAGGCAATCCAGAGCGTGACCTGATCGTCACGCTGTCGATTCCCGTCTCGATCGCGCTCCTCGTCGTCTACGTCGCGGTGACCTGGTACTCGCTGCGCCGGCACAGGCTCATGCACATCGCAAGCGACGAGGAGATCAAGGGTTGGAGGTTCAGGACCGCGCTCCTCGTGCTGGGCGCCGCGACCGTCGTGACCGCGCTCGTCGCAGAGATCCTCGTCGGCTCGCTCGAGGTCTTCGCAGAAAAGATCGGGGTCAGCGAGTTCTTCGTCGCGGCGGTAATCGTCGCGATCGTCGGGAACGCCGCGGAGCACGGGGGCGCGGTCGTCGTTGCGTACCGGGGAAAGATCAAGCTCGCGGCAGAGATCGCGCTCGCTTCCGCGGCGCAGGTCGCGGTCTTCCTCGTGCCTGCGGTCACGCTGATCGCGCTCGTGATCGACCCGCTCGCGCTCGGCTTTCGCCCGGTCGAGATCCTCGCACTCGCCGGTGGGCTCACCGTCACGGTTGCCGCGCTGTACACCGGGCATGCCTCGAAGGCCCGGGGGGTCGTCCTGATCGCCGCCTACGTCGCGGTCGCGATCGCGTTCTTCGCCGCCGGTGACCGGACGGAAGACACGGAACCCGCAGAGTCGGCGCCCGCCGCAGTGCAGGGCCCCGGCTGACGCCGGGGCCCGTTCGTCGCACTTCTAGGCGGCTAGCAGCCGGTCGAAGAACGTCCGGTAGCGCGTCAGCGCCACGCGGAGATCCTCGGTGTTCACGTCGCCCCCGGCCGCCCATTGGCTCTCGAGCCGCTCGCGCTCCTTCGTCAAGCTGGCGGTGACCCGCTGCGCGAGGTCGGCCACGAGCGCGTCGGCCTCCTCGACCGCCTTCTGCGGCTCGTCGACGAAGCTCGCCTGGATCTCCTCCCAGCGCGACCGGAAGCGGTCGTTCTGGTCGGCCGGGAGCAAAGCCCCTGCTTCCATCTCCGTGTCGGTCGTGCCCGCACTGGGGGCGGCGACCCGCTCGTCGTCCACGGACGGCATTGCCGTCGCCGGGTCGTCGAGCCTCGCCGGCCGGTCTAGCTCGCCTCCCGCAGCCATCGGCTCATCCGACGACTCCTGCACCGAACGGTCATCGCCCATCGTCGCCGGTGGAGTCGCCTCGCGATCGTCCGTAAGCCGACTCTCGTCGCTCGCCGAACCGAGCGCCGTCTGGTCGTCCGGCGACACCGACGACATGCGATCGTCGTCGCGCGTGCCCGGTCGCTCCTCTTCGCGGGGTCTCTCGTCGTAGCCGCTCATCGCACCTCGACCTCCCTCTCACCCACGAGCTCGTCGAAGAGCGCGCGGTAGTGGTTCATCGCATTCCGCAGATCCTCGGTCGTCGCCTCGCCCGTGCTGCTCGCTCGAGCGAGCTCACGTCCCTTGCGGTAGTTCTCGACGACTTGCGGGTGGTCGACCGAGACATCGGCCGCACGGCGGTCGAAGTCCTCCTCGGCGGGGTAGCCGCGGTCAACCATCACAGAGCGAAGAAGCGAGTCTGCCATGGACACGGCGCCCGGCGGGTCGTCCACGAACTGCTTCTGGACGTCGCGCCAGGAGTCCTGGTACCGCGCCCGCGAGTCGTCGTCGAGCGGGCGGATCTCGAGGTCGTCGCGGCGAGCCTCTCGCTCCTTGAGCTCCGACTCTGCCTCACGACGGCTCTCGGTGTCCCCCGCGACCCGGTCGTACTCCGGCCCGAAGCGGTCCTTCAGCTGCATCGTGCGCCGCTCCCGGGTGACAAACCACGCGCCGGCGGCAAGCGCGAGAATCACGATCAGAATCAGTATCCATCCCCATGCAGGCATCTCTTGCATCTCCTCGTTGGAACCGCGGGAGCGATACCCGATGACTCTGCCGCGGAAACGGTGGCCGGCCTACCCGGAGGCGGAGTCCGCGAAGGCGGCCGGTCCGCGCGTGACCGGGTAGGTCGCGACGTAGAGCTTCGCCGGCCCGCCCGTCTCGTCCCGGGCGACACGAAGCAGCTCGCCGCGCTCGCGTCCCTCGACGATGCGCCAGCGGTCGTCCGCCTCGCGGGTGAGCCACGAGAGGTTGCGCCCGGGCACGCCGTCGAGCGCCTCGAGGCGCAGCCGGCCGCGATCCCAGGTGAGCAGCAACTCGGCGCCCTCCGACCACCAGCGGCCGAGCATCGGCGCGACGTCCGGCGGGGCGCCGTCGTCGGCCCGCCACACCTCTGGCGTTCGCGGCAGGCGCTCGAGCGCCTCACAGGCAAGGTCGAGCGCGAGCGTCTCGGGGGCAAGCCCGGCGCTCGTGTTCGCGAGGACGGCCGCACCTGTCCGCTCCGCGCGCTGGACGACCACCGCGGCGAGGAAGCCCGGCATTGCACCGCCGTGCCCGGCGAACACGCGGTCACCACGCCGGTAGAGGCCGAGGCCGAGGCCCCAACCGACCTCCCACCGATCGTGGTCGACCATCGTCCGCACGCGGGCCATCTCGTCGAGCGCCGCTCGCGGGAGCACCGCATCGCTGCCCGTCGCGAGAAACTCGCCCCAGACTGCGAGCTCGTCGACGGTCGACCAGAGCCACCCCATCGCCGCCGTCGGCCCTTCGACGGGCATGTCCGGCTCGACCGTGACACCGTCGCTCCAGGGGTGCACGTAGTACCCGGTCGCCCGCGGGCCGGGCGGCTCGAAGCCTGTGCGAGCGAAACCGAGCGGCTCGAGCACGCGCCGTCGCAGCTCCGCCTCGTAGCCCTCCGCCGACCGGCGGGCAACGAGCTCGCCGAGGAGACCGAAGGCGAGGTTCGAGTAATGCCAGGCCTCGCCGGGCGCGAGCACACGCTCGACGTCCTCGAGACCTGCAAGGAGCTCCTCGCGGGTCGGCGGCTGCAGGCTCTCCCAGACCTCGCCCGGAGGCTCGCGCTGGAGGCCGGTGAGGTGAGAGAGCGCGTCACGGACGGTCGGGCCGGGCGGCACCTCGGGCACGTGCGTGCGGAGCGGATCGTCGAGCGCGAGGACGCCCTCCTCGCGTAGTTGGAGGACGATCGTCGCCGTGAACGTCTTCGTGATCGACCCGATCCGATAGGCGTGGTCGGTCGTCGCGGGCTCGTCGCGGGCGACATCGGCGACGCCGACCGCTCCACGCCAGACGACTTCGCCATCGCGGAAGACGCACGCACTGACGGAGGGCGACCGCTGCTCCGCCTGCGCACGTGCGAGGTGGAGGTCGAGCCGCGGGCCGAGCGCGTCAGGCGGCGACACGGGTCTCGAGCGCGCGCGGGACGAGCTCGATCGCGCGGTCGACGTCCTCGTCGGAGACGTCGAGGTGCGTGACCGCGCGGACGATCGTCGGGTGAATCGTCGATGACAGTCCCACGCCGCCTTCGCGAAGTCGGGCGAGCGCCTCGTCCCGCCCGAGCCCGAGGGCGCCGACGTCGAGCTGGACGAAGTTCGTCTCGACCTGCTCGGCCTCGACCGGAAGGCCCGCCGCCGACCAGCCCTCCGCGAGCCGTCGCGCCCCTGCGTGATCGTCAGCGAGCCGGTCGACGTGATGCTCCAACGCGTACACACCCGCGGCGGCGACCATGCCTGCCTGTCTGAGGGCCCCGCCGAAAAGGTGCTTCTCACGCCACGCACGCTCGATCGCCTCCTCCGAGCCGGCGAGGAGCGCGCCGAGCGGGCAGCCCAGGCCCTTCGAGAGGCAGACGGTAACGGTGTCGAAGAGCCGTCCGATCTCACTCGGGGCGACGTCTGTCGCAACTGCAGCGTTGAAGAGCCGCGCACCGTCCAGGTGCGTCGAGAGCCCACGCTCGCGCGCCACCGCGAGGAGCTCCTCGAGCTCATCCAGCGGCCAACAGCGGCCGCCCGCCGAGTTGTGCGTGTTCTCGAGCGCGAGCACGGTCACGCGCTGGTCGGCAGCCTTCGTGCTCGACTCCGTCACCGCGCGCAACTCGTCCGGGCCGAAGCGACCGCGGTGACCCGAGATCGCCTCGATCATCAGGCCGGCATGGACTGCCGCGCCGCCGTACTCGTAGATCACGATGTGGGCGTGTCGCTCGGCGACGAGCACGTCGCCCGGCCGGCCGTGGAGCTTGAGCGCGATCTGATTCGCCATGGTCGCCGTCGGTAGGAAGAGCGCGCGCTCATGCCCGAGGAGCGCGGCCGCGCGCTCCTGCAGCTCGTTCACGGTCGGGTCCTCGCGACGCTGCTCGTCGCCGACGGCGGCAGACGCGATGGCCGCACGCATCCCGTCGGTCGGGCGCGTCGCCGTGTCGGAACGGAGGTCGATCACGGCGTCATCCTGACGGAGACGCGCTTACGCGTGCGTCGTCTCGCCGACGTCGGACTGTTCGACGTCGAACGCGGTTCGGTGGACGCCCACCTCGAACTCGTACGTGCTCAAGACCTCGGCATCGAGATGCTTGGCGGCGTCGGCTCGCGCGGCCGAGGCTGCGACGCGGCTGCCCTCCATCGCGTCACGCGACGTCCAGAGGGTCATCGTCATGCCCTGCGCGCCGTCGCACTGGACGAGGAAGTACGCCTCGACGAGGCCCTCGAGCGAGCGGATGCGCTCGATCGCAGGCTCGAAGGCTCGGGTTGACTCCGATGCCTGACCCTCCGGCAGCTCATAGGTCGTCACACGGGCGAACACGCGACCTCCCTTGGTGGCCTGGAGCGCGAGTCTACCCTTGCCCGGTGGACCTGAAGCGTCTCGAGGAGCGTGTCGCCGAACTCGGCGAGCCTGCGTACCGGATGGAGCAGATCTGGAGTTGGGCGGCGCGCGGCGCAGCCGGCTATGACGCGATGACGAACGTGCCGCAAGGTCTGCGAGCGGCGCTGGCAGACGACGTTCCGTTCTCGACACTTGGCGTCGAGCAGGAGCAGCAGGCGCGCGACGGAACTTTCAAGACGCTCTTCCGGACGCTGGACGGGCACCCGGTCGAGGCCGTGTTGATGCGGTACCGCGACGGGCGACGATCCGTTTGCGTCTCCTCGCAGTCCGGCTGTCCGCTGACGTGCACTTTCTGCGCAACCGGCGCGATGGCGTTCGGGCGGAACCTGACCGCCTCGGAGATCCTCGACCAGGTGCTCCACTTCAGGCGCCCCGAGCCCCTGAACCATCTCGTCTTCATGGGCATGGGCGAGCCGCTCATGAACCTCGACGCCGTCCTCGCCGCAGCGCGCCGGCTCCCGGAGATCGGGATCACGCCTCGCCGGACGACGATCTCGACCGTCGGTTGGATGCCAGGCCTGACCCGGTTCGTCGAGGAGGTGACCGAGCCGATCCGGCTCGCACTCTCGCTGCACGCGGCGGATCCGGCGCTCCGTAGCGAGCTGATGCCCGTCAACGACCGGTATCCGCTCGACGAGGTCGTCGCGCTCTGCCGAACGCACTGGGAGCGCACGAACCGCCGCGTCTACGTCGAGTACGTGATGCTCGCCGGGGTGAACGACAGGCCGGAGCAGGCGCGACTGCTCGCGCGGCTGCTCGGGCGAGACGCGTTCAAGGTCAACTTGATCCCGTACAACCCGACGGGCACCTTCGGCGGCTCCTCCCGTGAGGTGATCAGGGCGTTCAAGGCGGAGCTCGACCGGGCACGCGTCCCGGCCACCGTCCGGCTCACGCGCGGTCGGGACATCGCCGCCGCGTGCGGGCAGCTTGCCGCGGCACCGAGGGCGCGTCGAGAGCACGTGTCCGACTGAAGTCGGACACGAAGCTGAAGCCGAGCGCGCCTACAGCTTGCGGACGGGGTCGCCGACCCTGAACGTGCCCGCCTCGACAACGCGCGCGTTGATCCCGCGAAGGTTGAGCGCGCGTCCATCCGGAGAGTTGACGAACCGCATCGCGTCGAGGCCGAAGCGAGCGGTGAACTTCCTGCAGCCGGTGTGTGGCTCGTCGGTCACCTCGAGGACGCCGTCGCCAACGGCGACCTGTGTGCCCGGCGGGAGGTTCTCGTCGCTCAGGTCGAGGTCGACATAGAGCTGGTCACCCGCGAGCGGCCACCGCTCCCGCTCGCCGGCGACGAGCGCTGCGGCGCGCGAGGACATCAGCGTCACCTGGGCCTTCGGGTTCGCGGGCCGGCCGCCGGTGCGGCCGCGCGCGAGCCAGTGATCGCCGACGACCCCGAGCTCGAGATCGAGCTGCGTCTCGTCGAGAATCTCTCGCTCTTCCATTACCGGTCGCACGACGATCAGCTCGAGCGTTCCCTCGTCCCGCGGCGCAGCGCGCACGCCGTCGAGGCCGGCCTCGAGCTCGGCGGGCGAGCGGTGATACGCGGTCTCGGTCACGCCGATCCCGCGATCGTCGCGTGGCGCCGGACGAGCTGCCACCGCGCGTCGCGGCGCGTCCAGATGTCCGTCACGTGCATGCGGTGGCTGAGATCGCGCCCGTCGAGCCGCCCGACCTGGTTGTACCGCGACACGAGGACGGCGGTGTTGCCGTAGATCTCCGGGTCGATCTCCTCATAGGAGAACTCGTCGATCTCGTACGGGCCGGCCGCCGCCTCGAGAAAAGCCTCCCGGTCGAGCTGGCCGGCGGCGCCCTGGAGAGTGAACTCAGCGGCGAGCAGCTCTTCCAGCCGACCGACGTCGTGCTGCGAGACCGCACGAGCCACGTCGTGAGCCAGCTCGACGAGCTCGTGGGCGACAGCGACGGTCATGACGAGCCAACCTTATCCGGCGCCTCGGCGCCGCCAAACGCGAACCGGACGACAGGATTCTTCGTCGCCTTCACCTCGTCGAGCCGGCGTACCGGACGCGTAAGCGGCGCCTCCTTCAGCCGGTCGGGATCGGTCGCGGCCTCCTCGGCGATCGCGCGCATGGCGTCGACGAACTCGTCCAGGCGCTCCTTCGTCTCGGTCTCGGTCGGCTCGATCATGAGCGCCTCGGCGACGACGAGCGGGAAGTAGATCGTCGGCGGGTGGATGCCGTGATCCATCAGGCGCTTCGCGACATCGAGAGCCGTGATCCCGTGCTCGCGCTTGAGCGTCCGCGCCGAGAGGACGAACTCGTGCATGCAGTGCCGGTCGAACGGCAGGTCGTAGACGTCCCGGAGCCGCGCGAGGAGGTAGTTCGCGTTCAGCACGGCGACCTCCGACATGTCCTTCAGCGCCGGCCCGTACGCGCGCATGAAGGCGTATGAGCGGACGAACACGCCGAACGGCCCCGCAAAGCCACGCACCCGGCCGATCGACTTCGGCCGCGCGTGGTCGAGGCGGTACGCCTCGCCGTCGCGCACGACCACCGGCGAGGGCAGGAACGGCTCGAGCTCCGCCCGCACCGCGACGGGCCCGCCACCGGGGCCGCCACCGCCATGCGGCTGGGAGAAGGTCTTGTGGAGGTTGTAATGGACGATGTCGAAGCCCATGTCACCGGGTCGCGACCGCCCGACGACCGCGTTCAGGTTCGCGCCGTCGTAGTAGAGGAGCGCGCCCTTGCCATGGAAGATCTCCGCGACCTCCTCGATACCCTCGTCGAAGAGCCCGAGCGTGGAGGGGTTCGTCAACATGAGGCCCGCCGTCCGCTCGTCGACCTTTGCTCTCAGGTCGTCGAGGTCGAGGTTGCCACGGTCGGTGGTCGCGACCTTCGCGAGCTCGAACCCGGCCATCGTGACGCTCGCCGGGTTCGTCCCGTGGGCAGTGTCCGCCGTGATGATCACGTTCCGCTCGTGCTCGCCGCGGTCGGCGAACGCGGCGCGCATCAGCATCAGGCCCGTCAGCTCGCCCTGCGATCCCGCCGCCGGCTGAAGGGTCACAGCAGGCAGCCCGGCGATCTCGGCGAGCATCTCCTGCAGCTCCCACATCAGCTCGAGCGCGCCCTGCGCGCCTTCGTCCTCCTGCAGCGGGTGAAGGTCGCGGAAGCCGGGGAGCGCAACGACACGCTCGTTCACGCGTGGGTTGTGCTTCATCGTGCAGCTCCCCAGGGGATAGAATCCCGTGTCGATCCCGAAATTGCGGTCGGCGAGGCCCGTGAAGTGCCGGACGACCTCGTTCTCGGGAACCTCTGGCAAGCGCGGCGGCCGCTCGCGGCGGAGCTCGGCCGGCAGCTCCGGGACGGGCAGCCCGTACGACGGGACGCGGCCGGCGCGGCGACCGGGCTTTGACTTCTCGTAGATCAACTCCATCAGCCGCACACCTCCTCGAGTACCTCGGCGAGCCGCTCGACGTCGGCGGGCGTTCGCTTCTCCGTCAGGGCGACGAGCAGCACGTCGTCGAGCCCGGGGTAGTCGCGACCGAGCGCGTAGCCTGGGTGCACCCCCTGCTCCCGGGCACGGGCGACGACCTCTCGCGCCGGGATCGGCGTCCGGAAGGCGACCTCCTTGAAGAACGGCCGGTCGAACGCGAGTGGCAGGTCGACCTGCTCGGCCGTGTGCGCGGCGAGCGCGGTGCAGGTCTCGCCGAGCTCGCGCAGGCCTTCGGGACCGAGCCAGCAGAGCGTGATCAGCCCGCCGAGCGCGAGGAGCGTCTGGTTCGTGGTGATGTTCGACGTCGCCTTCTCGCGCCGGATGTGCTGCTCGCGGGTCTGGAGGGCGAGCACGAACCCACGCTCTCCGGCGATGTCGGTCGTCTCACCCACGATGCGACCGGGCATCCGGCGGATGAACTCCTGCCGGGCGGCGAGGAACCCGTAATGCGGGCCGCCATAGCTCTGGTGGTTCCCGATCGACTGGCCTTCGCCGATCGCCATCGCACAGCCGTACGCGCCGGGCGCCTCGAGCAGGCCGAGCGACGCCAGGTCGACGTGCGCGACCGGTACCGCGCCACGGTCACTCGCCGCCGCCGCGAGGTCGGGGGCGGCCTCCAGGCAGCCGAACACGTTCGGTTGCTGGAAGATCGCAAGCGCGGCGTCCTCGGACGCCTCCGCGAACCGCGCGGGGTCGACGGTGCCGCCGTCGTGCTCGACCTCGACGACCTCCATCCCGAAGCCCGGGGCATACGTCTTCACGACCTGGCGCGCCATCGGGTGCAGCGTCTCCGCGAGTACGACCTTCGTCCGCCCGGTGTGCGCCCGCGCCATGAAGCAGGCGTCCGCGGCGACGGTCATCCCGTCGTAGCCCGACGCGTTCGAGACGTCCATCCCGGTCAGCTCGCAGATCGCCGTCTGATACTCGAAGATCGCCTGCAGGACGCCCTGGCTCATCTCCGGCTGGTACGGCGTGTACGCGGTGAGGAACTCCCCCCGCCCGAGGAACGTGTCGACGATCGCCGGCACGTAGTGGTCGTAGATGCCCATCCCGAGGAAGCTCAGCTCTCGGGACGTGTCGGCGTTTCGCGCCGCAAGCTCCTCGAGCCGGCGGACGAGCGCAGCCTCGGGAAGCGCCTCGGGGACGTCGAGCTCGCGGTCGAACCGCACGCCCGGCGGGATCTGCTCGAAGAGGGCCTCGAGCGAGTCGACGCCGATCGCCTCGAGCATCGCCTCACGGTCGGCGTCCGTCAGCGAGAGGTAGCCAGATGTGCTCATACGTGGTGGGGACTGGCCCCGCAAGGGCCTGTCCCTCGCGCTACGAGCGTTCGCCCCAGGTCCG
>Ga0183260_10001409_pt1 | contig 20099 bp, 15 predicted proteins | sample AntDrymUQ4972206_2_FD_129768 | JGI IMG/M metagenome (GOLD analysis project Ga0183260, IMG submission 129768) | Polar desert sand microbial communities from Dry Valleys, Antarctica - metaG UQ497 (22.06) (version 2) (version 2) | ecosystem: Environmental > Terrestrial > Soil > Desert | place...
ATCGTCAACCCGCGCGACGAGCTGGCATGGAAACGAATTTTGAAGATGATCCCGGGTGTCGGCAACGCGACGGCGAACCGGATATATGACTCGATCAGTGCGTCGGAACGCGGGCGGCCCGCCCGCAACGAACGCGATGCGTTCGGGGACGCGGATGAAAACTCAATAATGACGACTGAGCCGAGAACGACCCTGAACAGCAGCGATATTCGGACGGCAATAAAGACTTTGCGTTCTTCGAACGCATTGCAGGCGGGTCGCTTGCGTTCCAGTCAGCCGTGGCAGAATTTTGTCGCGCTTCTGGAAATGCTCGTCTCGAACGAAAACCGCGACAATCCGGCAAAGCAGATCGGCTTGATACTGCAGAACGGCTACGAGCAGTATCTGCAGGAAAATTACGAGAATGCGGAAGCTAGAGCAGAAGACATTCGCGGGCTGTCGCAGTTTGCAAACCGGTACACGACCACCGAAGATTTCTTATCTGAGCTTGCGCTGCTTTCGACCGAGCGATTCAAAGAGCCGCAGGCTCTCGTCGGCGAAGATGTTATTTCCGGCGGCGAAGACGACGAGCTGCTGACGCTAACGAGCGTTCACCAAGCAAAGGGCCTCGAGTGGAAAGCGGTGTTTATTATCTGGGCGGCCGAAGGAAAATTCCCAAGCCTGCGGAGCCTCAAAGAGATCGACAGCGAGGAAGAGGAACGCCGTCTTTGGTACGTTGCTCTGACACGTGCGAAAGACGAGCTTTATTTCACATATCCGCTGCTCGTCACCGATTATAACCGCCAGACGATCCTGCAAAAGCCCTCGCGTTTTATAACCGAATGCCCGCCGGCGATGTTTGAGATATGGAACCTCGAAGAGGCCGACGATACCGCCACGGAAAACGCATTGGCTGCGGACGCTTCGGAAAAATTCATTAATTGAACAGGGCAAAATTTCCGTATAAAATACGTCAGCGACACGGAGTCATATTTGGCGGAGGCAGACTATGGGCGTAAAGGAACAGATGATCGGCATTCTGCGAAACGGTGATACATCGCGGATAAGATTCACATACCGTCTCAATGGTGTAACCGCAAATATTAATGCGAACACCTTTCGGCGTGTGGCCGCAGGGCTTGCAAGCAACCACTTTAGCGTCGTCGAAGGCCGCTATCGCGAGAACAAGATCGTTTACAGCGCGTGGGCGGATGCTTCGTCAAACCTGGAGGCCAATACGTTCTATCTCGGAAACAACGAGCGCTCGTCGCGCGACTTTGACGCTCTCGTTGTCCACGAAGCGGTTCATGCATATTTTGACAGGGCACGAATATCAATTTCGTGGGCGGACAACGAGGCGGCCGCATATATCGCGCAGGAATTTTATTTACGTAATTCCGGCTATCCGCAATCTCGCATGGAACCGGGCGAACCTTACCGCGTCGGTTATCTGATCGCCGACACGATCGCGAATGGTGTTGACGCAACCGATATGATGGGCGATCTGCGCAGTAATCTTCTACGCGACTCGCGTTACACACATTACATCAGGGCTACGTTTCACGGTGACGGCTAATTTAATTTCCACACCGCGAGCAACCAAATAAATTCTTCGGCGCATCCAGAGAGCAAGACGCGCGTGCATCCATGTTCCATTCGGAACAAACTGTAAATACGCCACTCCCAGCGAAGACAAAGCAGCCGAAGCCCAGGTCGCTCCTGAAAATAACTAAACGCTTGTTGATCCGCGTCGATAGTGTAGAGATGTCATTCATAAGGATGTCATTTCTTTTTCCTACAAACTCTTTTACCAAAGACTTTCGTGTTAGAATGCGTATCTGATTCGGGGGCCCGAAGTTTCCCACATACACGTCGAATTATGAAATATTGCCCGACCTGCCAAACGCGATACGACGAAGAAGTTTTGCGATTTTGTATGAAGGACGGCACGCCGCTTGTGGAAGAAGACGCGCCGAACTTTGTACAGATGCCCAGCGAATCGGATGAGACGACCGTTGAGGACGACCCGGACGAGATAACCGTCATTCGCAGAAACCCGCCGGTCGTTCCGCCGCCGCCTGACCCGGACGAGGACATTTTTGTTTCGCAGCCGCCGCACGTAGAGCGAATAGTCGTTCCGACAACTTATGAGCCTGAGATCGATCGGCGTGTTCGGGCCGTTGTTCCATCGCGATATGATCCGCCCCGGCAGAACACCGGCAAGGTCGTATTTCTTACGGTACTGGGCACGCTGGCGATTCTCGGTCTGGCGGCCGCCGGGCTATACATGCTGCGAAATGACCGGCCTTCGGATGCGAACCTCAACATAAACACAAGCATGCCGAATCTGAATACAAACCTTGATACAAATTCGATGATCGATGGTAATTTCAATTACAACACCCACTTTAATACCAACACTCTCACGAACATCAACACGAATGTAAACATGAAAACACCGACGCCGACACCGCGGCCAAGTCCGAGCGCCACGCTCACACCGTCGCCGACGCCCGATGATTCACCAACGCCGACACCTACGCGGACGCCTGCAAGAACTCCTATACCGACCCCGCAGCCGACGATAATCAGGCCGGGAGAATTGCCGACACCGCGGTCGAATGCGACGCCACAGGCGAGTCAGCCCAACGATAAGTAGTGTGTACGTTGAGCCTTTTTTCGTGCGTTCGTGTGATCTCGTGGTTCCAGTCTTCTCGCATCTGTAAGCAACCGCAAAAAGAGTCAACCACGAATTAACACGAAGCATACGAATTGACACGAACAACTAAGTAAGAGGTCATGAAAAGAACAGCGCCATCTCGACAGCTCGCCGCGGGTCGATGACGCCCCAGCCCTGCCGGTCAACTTCGTAATGCGGCAGGCGTTCGGCGGTTAGGATCAGCGCACGCTTGGCGCTTTGGGGTGTGAGTTTTGGGTTGGCTTCGAGCATCTGGGCAACGACTGATGAGACGATCGGCGCCGAGAAAGACGTTCCGTCGACGTATTTGTAGTGTTTTGTAATTACATTTTCGCGGCCGATCTTGAGCGTGATGATCTGCCTGATGCTATGCACGGGACGATCGAGAGCGGCGTCCAATTCGGCGTCGATACCGGGGTGCAGCGAGATCATCGTGTGCAGATCTTCATCGGGCGCGTCGTCGAGCTGCGTCAGAAAATGCGCCTGCTGCGCCGTCGGCGTGTTTGGCAGAATGGGCGCCGGGACCCAGATCGACGGTGCGATCACCTCGGGCTTTTGCAGCCCGTCGATCGTCGGGCCATAGGATGAGCGGTACATTCCGCGTTTTGCGCGATTGATGGAATTGTTGTCGTCAAGTCCGCCGACCGCGATGCAGGACGGAGCGCTTGCCGGCGGAAAAACAGGGTGATTTGGCAGGTGTCCGGCGTTCCCGACCGCGCATACGATAATGATGCCGGCGGCGACGCATTTCTCGACCGTCGCAGAAACTGGGTCGCCGAGATAGCTCTGTTCGTAATCACCGCCCGCCGAAATGTTTACGACGCGGATGTTGTATTTTTCGCGATTCTCAAGCACCCATTCCAATCCGCGTTGAATGTCGTTTTCGCTAATTCGGCCCGTACGCGCCAGCTTAACCAGCACGACATCCGAATCGGGCGCGATGCCGCGATAAAATCCGTTCGACAATGAACCGTTTCCCGCGGCGACGACTGAGGTCATCATTCCGTGCCAGCTTGCAACGTCGGGCTGAAACAGCGACCCGAAATCTCCGTCCGTTTCCGTCATGTTGCGGTATGCGACGATCCGGTTATTCGGTGTCGTCAGATCGACGTGCGGATAAAAGCCCGAGTCGAGAAATGCGATCGTTACGCCCTTGCCGGTAAAACGCTCGTCAGCGTCAAGACGCAGCGGTGTCGACAGCACGTGCGAACCGTCCTTTCGCATTGCCGCGTCTTTGATAATTTGAGTTTGCCCGCGTTCGAAGAGGCGCACGCAGCGCGGACAAACGGCCTGGAACTGTACGGTGTCGGGGGCGTTTGCGATGATCAGGCGCTGCAGGCCTTTGTCCAGTCCAGCCAGCGAGACGAACTCGTCCTTTACTTCGCGTGCGCATACCGGACACGAATCCACACCCGCGGCAATGTCGGCGCTGGTCGTATTTCGAAGGTATGAAAGTGTTTCCTGCGGGGGCATTCGTGTGGTCAAGTTTTTCACAAGACCCCGCTTAAATCAAAGGCTTTGAATGCGGATCGAGCGGATGAAGCGGGACGGAGCGGACATGTATTTTCATATACATTTTATTCACCTAATCGCCGCGATCTGCGTTCGAATAATCGCTTCGCTAACGACGCGGGTTGAACCATTGATGCAATGCGTTCTATTCTGCTGCTTTATGCGCGGGAAAAAGATCGGCCTCGCCCTATCCGGCGGCGGTGCACGCGGATTTGCACACGCGGGCGTGTTAAAGGCGCTAAGCGATCATGATATTCCCATCGATTGTATCGCCGGAACTTCCGCGGGCTCGTTCGCCGGCGCCGCATTTGCTGCGGGCATTTCGGCTGACGACCTCTTCCGTCTGGGGCACAAGATCAACTGGTTCACGATTGCGGGATTTTCATATTCACCGCGCGGGCTGTTATCAAACGCTTCGATGGGACGATTTATCAAAGCAAATTTTCCCGTGCAAATCTTCGAAGAATTGAAAATTCCCTTTGCGGCAGTTGCATGCGACCTCGAAAAAGGCGACGAAGTTATTTTAAAGGACACCGGCGATCTTGCCCTTGCTATACGGGCAAGCTGTGCCATTCCGGGTGTATTCGTCCCTGTCACTGATCCGCTGGGACGGCAGTTAATAGACGGCGGAGTGGTTTCGCCGATGCCGACGAGAGCAGTCAAAAACCTGGGCGCCGACATTGTGATAGCGGTCGACCTACTGTCGTGCGGTGCGACGTATTGGGGCACGCCCTCAACGTTGCTCGGAATGCTGTTTCAGTCGGCGATGCTGATGCTACGCACCGCCTCAAGGAATCAGCATTATCGCGCCAGTGTTGTCATCGAGCCTGCGATCGCTCACATTCGCCCAGACGAAATGGGCAAACGGGACGAGCTTTTCGAGCTTGGCGAAAAAGCGACGCTTGAAAAGCTCGACGAGATCAAGTCCCTTCTTCAAACGGAGCGAGCGGACTGATGGCGGGCGTATTTATCGCATGGCCGTCGGTACCAAAACGCGAGCCGTGGCAAGGGCAATCCCACGTTTTTTCGGTGGAATTAAACTGCACCACACACCCCATATGCGTACATACGGCGGAACGCTGGTGAATAGTCCCATTCTCGTCGCGGTAGGCCGCTATCTTTTTCAAGCCGTCACGGATCACCGCGCCCTCGCCGTTTTTCAGATCATCGACCGATGACACGTCGCCGCCGGTGACCCATTCGAGATATGGCAGCGTGGAAGCAACTACTTCCGGAACGGCTTCGGTTATCGACTGGGTCATGAGCCGCGACGGTTCGTAAACTTCCGTCCACGGGTTACTATTCCCGCGAATAAGATCGGTTACCAGCATTCCGCCGATGGTCCCGTGCGTCATTCCCATGCCCGAGTCGCCCGTTATCAAATAAACATTCGGCTCGCTTCCAGAAAATCTGCCGATAAACGCCAGCCCATCGTGCGTTTCAAAAACCTGGCCCGACCATTCGTAGAGAAATTCCTCGACAGGAAAGCTTTTCCCAGTCCATTCGCGAAGGTTTGCAAATCGCTGCGCGCCGTCGTTTTCCTGCCCGGTGCGATGGTCTTCGCCGCCGACGATCAGAATGTCGTGGCCGTCTTCCTGCTGCGTGCGCACATAGTGATACGGATCGAGAGTGTCCCAGATCAGCATCGGCTCGAGCGTGCCCCTTGCTATTCGGGCGCCGACCGCGTATGTGCGATAAGCCGGCAGCTTTGCGAACATTTTGCTTTGGATCGGATAATTTGTCGCCAACACGATCGATTTGGCGCGCACCTTGTTCCCTGAGGCTGTCTTCACTTCGGGCGAATCTCCGCCGGTCCATTCCTCGGCTCTCGTATCAGAAAATAGGCGGCCGCCCTTACTTTCGATAGCCGTTGCGAGACCGGAAAGATATTTGAGAATGTGGAACTGTCCCTGATCCGGAAAGCGAAGCGCGCGTCCCGTATCAAGGTGTTTGAGCGGTGCTTTTTTGACGATGCCGATCTTGGTAAAGCCAAGTCGCTGGGCCGTTTCAAGCTCTTTTTCGATGTCGTCCTCGCCGTCCTGGGAATCGATAAGGTATCCGTCCACGCGGCGGAAATCGCAGTCGATCTTTTCCGCATCGACGATGCGCTCAATCTCGTCGATCGCGGCCGCATGGCTTTCGACCGCGAGCTTTGCCTTCTCGTCACCATGCCACTTGGCGATGCGATAGATCCGGTCGTCGATCGCATAGGACAGATGCGCCGTCGTGCGCGCGGTCTCGCCGCCGCCGATCGTGCCGTCATCGATAACGACGACAGATTTGCCCGCATTCGCCAGCAGATACGCGGTGGTCAACCCCGATATGCCGCCGCCAATTATGCAAACGTCGGTTTCCAGAGACTCGCCGAGAGTCGTAGTTCTTACGTTGTCCTCACCTTTTTGCCAATAGGAAACATTACTGCCCTCGTCACTTTTCCACATAGAATCTCGCCCTTTCTTAAATTGTGCGTTTTCGATTATATCTTCTATCTTTTGCTTTGCAAAACCGGTTTTCGGTCGCGGATAAGTTGCAACCGAGCGGCGGCCTGTGCATTATAGTTACTGTTAATCCTTCTCTCGCGCATCAACGGTGATGCGCCCGACCGATAAAGTTTATTCGACGGCGTTGAAAGTTCGAGAGGCAGGTTTGTTATTTGGCTACAGAAGCGGCTCCGAATTTCGGACGATCGAAACGAACTTCGTGGACTGACCGTATCCCCGATATCAAATTCGCATTTCGGCGCTTCTTTGGATGTCCGCGCATGCGGGACAAGGGAAAATTAGTTCAATGTCAATGAAACTTTACGTAGGAAATTTGTCTTTTAACACAGGAAACACCGAGCTCGAGCAACTCTTTGCATCGATCGGCACGGTCGAATCGGCGACGGTTGTCGAAGATCGGGAGACGGGCCGCTCGCGCGGCTTCGGATTTGTAGAAATGTCGTCCAAGGAAGAAGGCGAGCGCGCCATTGCGGAACTGAACGGCAAAGAATTCGAAGGCCGTGAGCTGAAGGTAAACGAAGCTAAACCGCGTGAAAATCGCAGCGGCGGCGGTGGTGGCTACGGCGGCAGTCAGAATCGCTGGTAAGCAAACTCGCATTCAACAAAAAAGCCTCGGCCATCGCCTGGGCTTTTTTATTCCATTTATGTTCCACCGCTGCGTTTCAAAGGTGTTTTTGATCTTGGTGCCAGCTTGGGCTGGGTCACGCCCTCTGCAGAAGGTTTTGGAGGAATAGATTTCTGAACCGTAAAGTCCCGGCTGCCCGCTAGCTGGGTACCTATGTATATATCGATGCGGTACCGGCCCGTGACCCAGCGGCCGTCCGGACGGCCCGTGAAATTTACACGGTTCTGATTTTCCGTGGTGGTGTAGCTGGTTGAGACTACACGCGTCTCAGGCTTTACGCCCGCAACATTTACGGCTACGAGATTCATTTTGACCGTGGTCGGTTTGGCCGAATCGAGCTGTACAACACAGTGGATCGGAACGTCGGTCGGCAAAAACCCGTCCGCGGCCGCGCCGGCACTGCCGCTGCCATCGTCCTTTGCCAGCAAGATCTCAACCACGGCATCGTCGCGGGCGATTTCGGGAACCTGCCCTACCGCGCCTGCTGCGAGGAACAAATAACCCGCAAAAATAAAAGGAATTTTCAGCAAAACGCTCTCCGGTACGGCATGGGCCGTGAATCTGGCTAAGTGTTTGAGCCGCAAAAGTGCATTTAAGTTGCTTTGCCAACTATGATTTATTGTGCGGCCCTAATCGAACTGCCGAGCGACCTGGTCGCCGAAGTTCTGAAAAAGGTTCGTACTTTGCTTTAAACTAACGCGTCTGCGCGTCCATGTCGGTTGATTTGGGCAATTCATTGTGAACGCTATACAGATTTGGTGTAATATCTACAGAAACTCGGGCTCGGGAAGGATGGTAAAAACATAGCTCGATTGATATTCAGGAGAATAAATCTATGAAACGATTGGTATTGCTCATTGGACTGCTGGCGGCCGTGTCGCCGTTCGCTATGGCTCAGGAAGTAAAGGACGAAAAGAAAGCACACGACATGGCCGGTGAGATGAAGCTTTATTCGCCGACGACGACCACGTGGAAAGATGGCCCCGGATCGCTTCCGGCCGGAGCAAAATTTGCCGTGCTGGAGGGTGATCCTACGAAAGAAGGGCCGTTTGTGATGCGCATCTCGGTGCCCGACGGATTTATTATCCCGCCGCACTTTCATCCGAAGGTCGAACGTGTCACGGTCATCTCGGGTATATTTAACCTGGGAATGGGCGAGAAATTCGATAAAACGACGACGCATAAAATGATGGCCGGAACGTTCGGTTTCTGGCCCGCGGGAATGAAGCATTTCGCGTGGGCGAACGGGGCTACGGTCGTGCAGTTGCACGGTATCGGCCCATGGTCAATCACGTACGTCAATCCGTCGGACGATCCGCGCAACAAGAAAAAATAGCTCTCTTTGTCCCAGCCGTTCGAATTTCCGGCTCGGAAAAACAACAGCGCGCAACTAACCGTTTTCTCAGGAGTGATTTGCGGGATGCCCGGAAGCGGCCTGACTCGTGAACTGGTGCGCCCGGCATTAATGTTGTGGATATTTTGTGAAGTTTGTGAACACCGGAGCACTGTTAATAAGTAGTTAGATCGCTGTTGAGTGGTGGCGAATAAGGCATGTACCTGTTCACGTTTCGTGCGAAACGATGAGGATTTGCGGCTGGGCAGAGAGGATTTGGCGTCAGGCGGAGCGTACCTAATGTCAGGTGAAGCGTACCTAACGTCAGGTGCGGCGTACCTAACATCAGGCGAAGCGTGCCTGAGGTCAGGTGGAGCGTACCTAACGTCAGGTGGAGCGTACCTAACGTCAGGTGAAGCGTACCTAACGTCAGGTGAATCGTACCTAATGTCAGGCGCGGAGGATCTGAGCTTGGGCGGGCAGGTTTTGGGAGCGAATTTATCTAATTTGGCGCCGTACAAGGTTCCCGCAAACCCGCACGGTTAATAAATTTCCACGCATGTCAGAAGAAGTAAAAAAATATCACGAGGAAGATGCGATCGGGAAGACGTATGACCTGCGGGTAATACGCCGGTTGATCGGTTATCTCGGGCCATATTGGCTGCTGGTCATATCGACTCTGACGCTGACGCTGTTGACCAATATTCTCGTTTCCACGCAGCCATACTTTACGAAAGTTGCAGTGGATGACTTTATTGCGCCTAAGCGTATTGACGGAATCTGGATCTTCGCCGGCGCATTCTTTCTGGTCTTTCTGCTGCGATTCATTTTTTCGTACGTCCAGGAAATTTTGCTCAACCACGTCGGACAAAAGGTGATGTTCGACCTGCGCACCGAGATATTTACAAAGCTGCAGCGTCAGGAGATCGCGTATTACGACCGCTATCCGGTGGGCCGTATCGTAACGCGGCTGACGTCGGACGTCGATGCCCTTAATGAGATGTTTACGTCGGGCGTGATCGACGTGCTGGGCGATCTCGTTGTGATATTCGCGATCATCGCGTGGATGTTTGTGATCGACTGGAAACTCGCGATCGTTTCCCTGCTGACCGTGCCTCTGTTATTCGCCTGCACGAACTGGTTTCGCAAACATGCCCGAAACGGCTTTGACCGCGTACGTACGCGAAACGCTAAGCTCAACGCCTTTCTGCAGGAATATATTTCGGGAGCGCAGACCGTTCAGTTGATGAACGCCGAGCACAAGGCGAAACGACGCTTTCGTGACATCAACGACGATTATCGCAACGCCAACATCGAAACCATCTATTACTATTCGATCTTTTATCCGATGGTGGATTTTATCGGTGCGGTCGGTATCGCGACGGTCATTTTCTTTTTTGGGTATGCGAACCTGAGCACCGTGTCCGCGGCCGGTGCGGGATTGACGGTTGGCGTATTGGCATCTTTCATTCAATACTCACAATATCTGTTTCAGCCAATCCGTGACCTTTCGGACAAATTCAATGTGCTTCAGGCGGCGATCGTCGCATCGCACCGCATATTTATTCTGCTTGATCTCGAGATCGACATCAAAAGCCCCGATAAGCTGAAAAAGTTCGGGCCAGCAAAGGGAAAGATCGAGTTTGAGAACGTCTGGTTCGCATATAAGGGCGAAGATTGGGTTCTGAAGGATGTTTCGTTCACCGTCGAGGTCGGCGAAAACATAGCGCTGGTCGGGCACACCGGTTCTGGCAAGACGACGGTAACCAATTTGTTGATGCGGTTCTACGATGTTCAAAAGGGACGTATTCTTTTGGACGGAGTCGATGTACGCGACTGGAATCTCGACGATCTTCGGTCGAATTTCGCCGTAGTACTACAGGACGTATTTTTGTTCAGCGGTTCTATCGAGAACAATATAAGGCTCGGTAACAAGGACATTCCGTCGGAACGGATCGAGTGGTCGGCAAAAGAGGTACATGCCGACGAATTTATCCGGCACCTCGACGGAGGATATTCATTCAAAGTGCGCGAACGCGGCGCCGGACTTTCAGTTGGGCAGAAGCAGTTGATCTCCTTTGCCCGCGCCTTAGCGTTCGATCCGAAAATACTCATTTTGGACGAAGCTACGAGCTCGATAGACACCGAGACCGAGCAGTTGATACAGCAGGCCGTCGAACGCGTCATGGCAAAACGCACCGCGCTTGTCGTCGCGCACCGGCTATCGACGATTCAGCGGTGCGACCGCATTCTTGTCTTTCACCACGGCGAGCTTCGCGAAAGCGGCACGCACAACGAGCTTTTGGTTAGCCGGGGCTTGTACTGGCGGCTGTTCCAACTGCAGTATGCAGACGGCGGCGAGCACGTATTGCCACCAGTTCCCGCTTCGGATCTCGCACTCGAATCCGGCACTTGAGTTTTTTCGTGGTTTTCGTGTGAATTGCCGCCGCGTAACAGCCGAACTTGTCCGCCTTGATATCGCATTAGTCCAAAGTGATGCCTTGACGGTCGAGCCCGCTTCGAAAGCTCCGACGAAAGTCTCTGACGTGTTAAGCGGAATATTGGCAAAAATTTTTGGCCCGGGCGACGCTGCGGTGTTTGCACACGGCGAAGACGAGGAAAACGAAGAAGAGGCCGGAGACGAAAACGAGTCGGGCACACAAAAAGATTAGGTTTGGCCTGCGCGAGCACGCCTATACTGACCGTCACGGCCCGAAAGGCTCGCGGCGGTCATTTTTTGTTTAAATCTACTACAAGCCGATCGCGAAATCTTTACATGTTTGCATGCAAAAAGGTTATAATTCGACTAAGCGAGGATCATAGGATTGGACAAACAGGAAACGATCTCTGCGGACAGGGACTGCGGCCCCGTCAGCAAACTAGTCTCGGTGGAACGCGTGGCTTCGGCCAATCTGCCGACCGATAAGGGCGAGTTTACGATAACCGGCTATCGTTCGCTGATAAGCGACGAGGAATTTGTCGTGCTCACAAAGGGTAAGATAAATGCTGATACGCCCACGCTTGTCCGGATCCATTCGCAATGTCTGACCGGCGACGTATTCGGCTCTATCAAATGCGATTGCGGCCCGCAGCTCCACCGCGCGATGCAGATGATCGAACGCGAAGGCCGCGGAGCGATTGTCTACCAGCAGCAGGAAGGCCGCGGGATCGGCATCCTCAACAAGATCCGCGCCTATGCGCTGCAGGACAAGGGCGCCGACACTGTCGAAGCCAATGAAAAGCTCGGTTTTGCGGTGGACGGTCGTCTATATGAACAATGCGCCGAGATACTGTTCGATCTTGGCCTGTGCAAGGTCCGCGTTATCTCGAACAACCCGCGAAAGCTCGAAGCACTGGAGAAGGCCGGACTGAAAATAGTGGAACGCATTCCGATAGAAGTTCACGCCCAGGCCGCCGCAGCGCATTATCTGAAAACGAAACGGGACAAAATGGGAGATCTTCTGGAATTTAGGTAATTTCTAGTGAGGTAAAAGCGATGAGAAAAGTCGAAATTCAAATCCTGCGAAGCCGCAGCGCGGTGCTTTCCGCATTTTGTTTGCTGTATATCGCAGCATTCTCGAATATTGCTGTCGCGCAAATTAACCCGGCGCAAATTAACCCGGCGCAAATTAATCGGAATTCGGTAACGGGGTTTGTGTTCGATGCGCGAAGGAGTCCGATCGAGAACGTGCCGGTCGAAATAACGAATGAGGTCAACCAGGTGCTGGCCCGCACCCGCACGAACGGATCTGGTAAATTTTTCTTTAGCGGGCTATCCGCAGGACGCTTCACCGTACGGGTCACGCCGTACGGTACGGATTTCCTCGAACAGTCTCAGGACCTCGAAATAATCAACTTCGTTCGCCCCGGGAGCAACACGTCGGAGCAAGCGCAGGCTCGCGACTTCTACCTGCAGCTAAGACGGGACTCTCAATCTTATAAAGCTTTGACAGGCGCCGTTTATGTTCAGGAGGTCCCAAAGGCTGCCGAGGCGCATTATTTAAAGGCTTTATCCCACTTCGAAAACAACGCAGGTGACCGGGCGATGCAGGAACTACTGGATGCCGTAAAGATCTTTCCGGAATATTATGTTGCCTTGGAACGGCTCGGCCGCGAGTATATCAAGAAACAGAAATTCGACTTTGCGTACGCCGCTTTCCTGAAGGCCGTATCGGTAAACGACCGCAGTTTTAGCGGCTGGTACGGGCTGAGCTACGCAGCATATGCGATGAAAAACTCGGGCGTGGCGATCGAAGCTGCGCAAAAGGCTGTGACGCTCGGGCGTGCCTCCGCCGACGCGTTTTTGATGCTTGGGATAGCGCAGCGGCAAGCAAAAAACTATACGGACGCGGAAAAAGCGCTATTACAGGCCAAAAAACTTGCAAACCCGCCGCTTGCGGACGTTCACTGGAATCTTGCACTCCTTTACGCCAACGATCTAAAAAAATATCGCGATGCGGCGACCGAGCTTGAGTTGTATCTCAAATCGGCTCCCGAGGGGACAAAAGTAGCTGAGGTAAGAAAGCTAATCGCGCGATTTCGAGCCGAGCCGCAGACCGTGAAATTTACACCGTAGTCGACGAAAAGAGAGTCCGGGGATGAAAAAAGAGCGGCTGCGTCAGTAACGTAGCCGCTCTTTTCTATGCCTAACACGCCGCTTGGCCGCGACGGAATATAGAATGATCGGCCAGCTCTCGGCTATGCCCGAGGCGGTCGAGGCCTCAGCCGTCCCAATTGTTTTGCTTCCGGTATTATGGCCATTTTCCCCGGGTATGCGTACGGAAGTGAGCCGTCCAGCCGGGCCTGCGATCTTCCCTGGGTTCTGGCCGGATCTGGTGCAAAAAAAACTCGCTCGGGACGAACCCGAGCGAGTATAAAACTCTTTCTTATCAAATGATTAGAAGAGTAAACGGAAACCAAAGCTAACGCTGCGCGGTGCCTGATATCTATCCGCTTGCTTGTACCGCGGATCGGTGCGGTTGAAACCGGCAAGGTTCGTTTTAATACGATCAAGCAGCTCGCCCCTGTTGTAGGCATTGATACCGCCGACGTAATTTGTGGATCCATCAGGATTGATGAAGCCAAAAGTACGCGGATTCAATGAGATACCCGCATTGCTGATCGTGGTGTAATAACCGGTAACCGTATCCTGATCGAACAGGTTCAGGATGTTCACACCACCTGCGAGCGTAAACCGATTGTCACGGCCAAACCGGTACTTGTGCGTCACCGCAAAGTCGGTCTGGGAGAATTTCGGCGTTCTGCCCAAGTCACCACGTTTCTCAAAAATGGTCGTGGTAATAAAGTTCACGGTCGAGGTCACAGGCGTACCAGACTGGACTGTAGTGAAAGCAGATAATTCCGTGGAATTCGTTTTGCTTCCGCCCCAATCAAGAATGTATGCGCCAAAGGCATTGAACACATGCGGACGATCCGTTGCCAAACGGCCGTTGTCAGGCTGACCGGCTGCGGTGAACCCGATAAACGGCAGATCGAAGAAGCGGTTGACGCCCGGCGATGTACGTCCGGCTTCATCAGAACTTGCCAGGCCGGAGTAGTTTCCATACAGACGGCTAAGCGTGTAGTTCACGTTGAAGTAGAAGTTATTCGAAAGCCTCTTGTCCAATACGATCTCGAATGCATCGTACCGCCTTTGCGGCGTGGTCGATTTTTCGTACCCCAACTCCTCAAGAAGCGATAGATGCAGTCCGGAACCCGGATTACCAATGATGTAGGCTTCGCTGCCCTGGGCATTGAGGATACCGGCGTCTTCGACCGCGCTGAGCACGTTCTTGTAAGTATATCGGCCCTTGAGGACGTAATCGCGACCGAACTGGCGTTCGGCTCCGACTGTGAACTCTTCCTGCTGGAAGGGCTTCAGATCGGGATCGACTGCACCCGTATAGATCGTTGCGTCGGGGCTGTTCGAAGCGATGCGATAGTCGAACTGGCAGCGGGCGATACCCGAACCGATAAAGCCGGTCGAGGGACATAAACCGCCCGGACGATCATTGAAATTACCCAGGATACGCGGAAGTGTATACGTTCTGTAATCACCGCCGTTCGGCAAAATTTCAAAGAAGTCAATGCGGTAAAAGTCGCCGCCGAACGAGCCGCGGGGCAGTTCGAACTTGAGACGGTCATAGAACTTGCCGTACGAAGCAAACAGCTTTGTCTTGCCATCGCCGGTAAGGTCATATGCGACTCCCAAACGCGGTGCGATCTTGTCGCTCCAGCCAAAGTTGATTGGCGGAGCAAAACCGTTGAACGAAGGAAGGTCCTCTTTTTCAAACCGGACGCCAAGATTCAGGGTAAGGCGCTTAAACGGCTGCCATCTGTCCTGAATATAGACCGACTGGTTAAGATTTTGACCCTGACCGAACGTTCCAAAGCGGATTACCTCGCCGGCGCCCAAAGCGCATCCGGTGGTTTGACCCGGAGCACAGATCGGCAAGCCGACAACAGGAGCTCCCAGATCTTCGATCGTATAGCCGTAGTAGAAATCTACGCGACCCTCTTTGATGTATCCACGATCTACATCATTGAAGATCTTAAAGCGCTGATACCCGCCTTTGACCTCGTGACGGCCAAGACCGTTGAAGAGGTAGGAAGCATCGATCTCCCAATTCGTACGAATTGACACATCCTTACGGATCTGCGTGTTCGCAGGATCGACCTGTCCCGACGGGCAGCCGCCGACAGCCGCAGAAGCGCCTACCTGGCAGATAGTTCGGAGCGTGTTCGGGTTAAAGTACGAAAAGAGCTTTTCGTTAAGGAAGCCGCGAGAAAAACGGCCGCTGACAACGAGCTTGTTTGTCGGCGTCCAGACACCCTGGAACGTAACATTGTTCGAATTCTGACGGCCGCCCTGGCGATCGCTCAGTTCGTTGCCGCACAGCCGGCCAAACGTTCCGGCGGACGTCACAACCGGCGTACCGATCGCTGAGTTCGTAAAATATCCGCACTGCGGCGTCAGGTTAGCAAACTGGCCCGTAGTAGGAAATTGTCCCAGCGCGATCGTGCCATACGGATTTGCCCCCTCATCCACGATGGGATTCCACGTGTAAGTTCCGCTGAAACGCAAATTATTCGTCGGCGAAGCGTCAAGCCGTGTAAATGCATAGTTAAAAGTCCTCTTGAACTTGTACTCCTGGGTGGTCTGGAGGACTCGGAGAGGGCTACCGGCCGGCACGGCCGGATAGAACGCTGTGTTTGGTCTGCTCACAAAGACCTGCGGCGAGTAGCTCGCGAAGAACCAAAGCTTGTTCTTGATGATCGGGCCGCTCAAATTAGCCGTCGGGAACCAGTCCGTTCCGGCTGTTTTTGTCGGGTTAATATATTCGGCCAGGTGGGGCGAACCCGTCGGGAGTCCGGCCGTAAAGCGGACCAACGATGGCCGCGTTCTGCCTTCGAGCTTGGGCGTGCTGAAACCCATACCGAACTCGCCGCGAAGGTCGTTGCTGCCGCCCTTTGTCACGACACTGATAACACCGCCGGTCGCTCCGCCAAATTCGGCTTCGAAACCGCTCGATTTAACTTGTACTTCCTGTACAAACTGGGTCGGGATATTGTTGTTGCCGTTCAATGTGCCGGTACGGAAATTGGTCACTTCCTGGCCGTCAATGAAGAACGCATTTTCGGAACCCGATGCTCCGTCGACCGAAAAGCCACCGGCGAGGGCTTCGCCGCGGGTTCCCGGAACCGTTTTAAGTACGCTGGTAAAGCCTTGGCCCTTGGGCAAAAGCGATATTCTCTGCGACGTAATGTTCGCTTGCACGTTACTGCCGCCGACATCGATCGGGGGTGCATCGTCAACGGTCACGTCGACACCGACCGCTTGGGCCGCAACACCAAGCTGCAGATCTCCACGCGTTGTGCTATCGACCGCGACGCTGATGTTGGGCTTGCGGCCTTCGGCAAAGCCGGAAACGGCTCCGGTTGTAATAAGATAACTGCCGGGCGGTACCTGCTGAATGCGGTAGTTACCGTTGTCGTCCGTTTGAACGGTGCGGGTAAAACCACCTGTAATGCTTTCTTCGGTGCCTGCCGTGGTTGACCGCGCACTCGTGATGGTTACCGAGACATTCGGCACCACGGCCCCCGACGGGTCGGTGATCGTTCCCTCGACGTCTCCTGTGGTTCTTTGTCCGAACGATGCCGTTACAAGACTCAGAACCAAAGTAAACATCAAGGCAATAAACTTGATATTTTTATTCATTTTTCACTCCTGGAAAAGTTAACGTTCCTTGCAGATCGTTTGTTTGAAGGTCCGATAAGGACAGTATCAACGAGGCGTAGAGGCAATTTGGAAGCCACAGACCATAGTTTGAATAATAAATAAGTTAAATCGGTGATATACAACAAGTTAGCGTTTCATCTGAAGTGTGCCGGAATGCGGGTGAACCATGAGCGAAACCCACAATTTCCAATATTTCGTATTTTTTACAATATAATGAATTCTCGTATCTTGCGATTATGAATTCCCGTGTCCCGGGAAAACTGGCAATATATACAAGCACAAAAATTCGATAGTTTCAAAGGCTGGAGACGCGATTGGCAGAACGAATTTACCGCGATGCGGTGCACAATATTATCCGCATCGGATTGGATACGGACGAGGGCCGGCTGCTGGCGCGGCTGATCGACACGGCTGAATTTCAGCGGCTGCGGCGCGTGCGGCAGTTGGGGCTCGGATATGTCGCTTATCACACCGCCGAGCACTCTCGATTCACGCATTCGCTCGGCGCTTGCCACCTGGCGACGCGGATACTGGCAAAACTGGCTTCGAGCTACGATATTCCGGACGAAAAGCGGATAGCGGTACGCGTCGCCGCGCTTTTGCACGACGTGGGCCACGGTGCGTTTTCGCACGTTATCGAAGGTATTCTCGACTTTCATCACGAAGATTTTACCGTTCAGGCCGTGCTCAGCGACAAGACCGAGATCGGCCGGACGCTTGCCGAATTTTCGCCCGGCCTGGCCCAGGACGTGGCTGACATCATCCGCGGAACGTTTCGGCCCATGGCGCTCGCCCAACTTGTTTCGTCGCAGCTGGACGCCGACCGGATGGATTACCTGCTGCGCGATTCATTGATGACAGGCGTGAAATACGGCATCTACGATCTGGAATGGATCATAAAGTCGATCGAGATCGACGGCGAGCAGGACCAGCTTTATATCTCCGCCCAGGGCCTTTTTGCCGTCGAGGCGTATCTGCAGGCTCGCTATTACATGTTCAAGCAGGTCTATTTTCACCGCACGCTGCGTGCCGCCGAGACGGTCCTGCAGGCGCTGCTCAAACGCGCCCTGACGCTGTTTGCGGCCGGACAGCCAGTCTGGTACGTTCCGGGCTCGGCGTTTGAAAAAATACTGCTGGGCGAAAAGCTGACGCTCGCCGAGCATCTCAGCCTCGATGACACGGATATGCTTTTTTATATTAAACGCTGGCAGCTTTCCGACGACACGATACTCGCCGACCTGTGTAAACGGTTCATCAATCGTCGTTTGTTCAAGGCGTTCGATCTCGACATGCCCGAATCCGAACGCAAAGGTTTTGTCGATGCGTCGCGAACGATAGTCGAAAACGCAGGTTTTGATCCCGAGTATTATTTTGTCGAAGACAAAGCCGGCGATGTTCCGCACTATTTCTATTCCACCGACGCTGCAAAACCAAAGGACATGATCTATGTCGAAGAAGGATTTTCCAAGCCCAGGATCCGCGAGATATCCGAGGTCAGTGCGGCGGTTCGGGGTTTACAGACCGGCTATCGCATCCACCGTATTTGTTTTCCCGGGCAGGTAAAACCCAAGATAGCGAAGCTTTATCGATCGTGACCAACTTGACACGAAATGCTCTGTATTTACTGGCGTACGCTGGCGTAGCGTTGTGGTTTTCCGCCGCTGCGCACGCGCAGCGCGTGGCGATCGTAACGCCCGATGCGACGGGGCATTCCCGCGCGGTTGCCGAACGCTTCGCCGCGGGGCTCGAAGAAAAGTTTCGGGTGCTCGATACCGCGATGGCCGAAGCTGCGTTTGCTGCCGTGCGGCCCGAGACGCCCTTTAATATGACCACCGCACAGGCCAAAGACGTTGCCGTGGCTATCGGATGCGACTTTTTCGTATTGTTAAAGAGCGAAACGCTCCGACGTTCGTCCTCGGCGCGTGCCGAATATTACGAGTCATATATGGTTGTTTACATAATCGACGGGCGTACGGGCGAATTGCTGAGCTGGGATTTGGCGAGCTTTGAGGAAAATTCCCAGCCAGCGGCCGATGCTCGGCTTATATCCGTGGTTCCCACGTTTGCAAGTACGATGGCCAGGCGATTATCGAAGATCAACCGTAATTCGATCCCGCCGGCTCCGCAAACGGCGACTGCGACTAACGCTGATGAAAAGGAATTTCGAAGCCCGATCCCGTATAAAAGGATAAGGCCCGAATATACACGGACCGCTTTTATGTACGGTGTCAGCGGCACCGTGGATATCGAAGCCGACATCGACGAAACCGGAAAAATATCGCGAACCTCGATCGTCCGCTGGGCCGGTTATGGGCTGGACGAATCTGTAGAGCGCGCCGTCAGGACGATGAATTGGCGGCCCGCGATGCGCTCGGGCAAGCCTTTGCCGATGCGGGTTTTGCTGCGATACAATTTTACAAAGATCGAAAAGGACTAATCGTTCACGCCGCGTCTTAATGAAGCATATTCGCTCAGCCATCAAATTCGTGATTTTCGTGATTACGACACTTGGGCTTTACGCCGTCTGGTTTGTTACTAACCCGTTCATTCCAAACAAAGTTTACTGGCGCCAGGTGGCATTCGGCGTTTGGGCAAAGAGTTTTGTAATGATCGCCCGAATGGATATCGAGGTGTTGGGCCGCGTGCCGCAGCCGCCATATTTTCTGGTATCAAATCATCTCAGCTATGTCGATATTGCCGCACTACGTGCCGTTGTTCAGGGCGTCTTTGTCGCAAAAAGCGACATCCAGAATTGGTTCCTGGCGGGCCCTATCGTGCGTGACATGGGCGTCATCTTTATCGACCGCACTAACCGTCGCGACATTCCGCGCGCCGGCGCCGAGATCATCGAACGCCTGAACGCTGGCGAAGGCGTCATCGTGTTTCCCGAGGGCACCAGCACAAAAGGCGAAGATGTCATGCCATTCAACTCGTCGTTTCTGGAATTTGCGGCGCGAACGGACCTGCCCGTTTCGTACGCATCGATAACATATCGCACACCCGACGGCGCCGAGCCCGCGAGCCGAATGATCTGCTGGTGGGAAGACATAACCTTCGTACAGCACATGATGCGGCTGTTCACGCTTAAGCGATTTACGGCCATAATCGATTTTGGCGAAGAGCCTGTTGTAAACGCCGATCGCAAGGCACTGGCCGCAGAACTGCGGATGCGGGTAAAGGAACGATTTGTGCCCGTGGTCTGAACGCAGATG
>Ga0183260_10001410_pt1 | contig 20090 bp, 19 predicted proteins | sample AntDrymUQ4972206_2_FD_129768 | JGI IMG/M metagenome (GOLD analysis project Ga0183260, IMG submission 129768) | Polar desert sand microbial communities from Dry Valleys, Antarctica - metaG UQ497 (22.06) (version 2) (version 2) | ecosystem: Environmental > Terrestrial > Soil > Desert | place...
AGCGCGCAGACCTGCCGACCGGACGGTTCCTGGTGAGCGGGCGCGCGAGCGCACAGGTGAGTCCCGCCTCGGGCGTTGCCCCCACCGACACCATGGTCGGCCGCGCCCCGGTGATCGTGGAGGTCAACGGCGAACGGCATCCCGTGACCGAGGCAGGGCTCGTCCTCGGCCGCGGGGAGGAGGCCGACCTTCGCATCAACGACCCCGGCATCTCCCGCAAGCACGCGCAGATCCAACTCAGCACGGAGTCCGGCCTGCTGAGCGTCAGCGTCGTCGACCTGGGGTCCACCAACGGGACAAGTGTCGACGGCCGCCGAGTGCAGCAGGCCCTGCTCCGAGACGGCTCGTCGATCGTCATCGGCACCACGACCGTTGTCGTGCGCGACCCCCGGCTGCAGGAGCCCTGACGTGTCGGAGCTGACGCTGACCCTGATCCGGCTGGGCTTCCTCGTCGTGCTCTGGCTGTTCGTCCTGTCCGCGGTCTCGGTGATTCGATCCGACATGTTCGGTGCCCGCGTCGATCCCGCCAAGCAGCGGCCAGGGCGGGCGGCCAAACAACCGCGGCCCCCCAAGCCGGCCAAGCAGCCGAAGCCGCGGCGCGGCGACCGGCATGCGCCACGGTCGCTCGTCGTGACCGACGGCCCCAACGAGGGTCAGTCCGCGGCACTGGCCGATGCGCCGATCCTGATCGGGCGCGGCACCGACGCGGCGATCCGCCTCGACGACGACTACGTCTCCACGCGGCACGCGCGAGTGGCGACCAACGGGGAGCAGTGGTTCGTCGAGGACCTCGGCTCGACCAACGGCACCTATCTCGGTCACCAGCGGGTCACCGCGCCGACCCCGATCGGTGCGGGCACCGCCATCCGGATCGGCAAGACGGTCCTCGAGCTGCGGCGGTGACCCGGTGGACGGCAACGGGGCAGGGACGGTGATCGCGTCGTGACCGGGCTCCGCTATGCGGCCATGTCCGATGTCGGCCCCGTCCGCAAGAACAACCAGGACTCGGGGTACGCCGGGCCACGGTTGCTCGTCGTCGCCGATGGGATCGGCGGCCAGGCTGCGGGCGACTTGGCATCGTCGTTGGTGGTGCAGATCGTGCGCCGCCTCGACGAACCCGCTCCCGACGACGTGCTCCAGGCGCTCGCCGGCGCCGTGCACCGGGCCAACGACCGGCTGGCCGAGGTCATCGAGGAGGATCCCAGCGTCGACGGCATGGGCACCACGCTGACCGCCCTGCTGGTCGACGGGGACCGGGTCGGCCTGGCGCACGTCGGCGACTCGCGCGGCTATCTGCTGCGCGACGGCCAGCTCAGTCAGCTGACGACAGACCACACGTTCGTGCAGCAGCTCATCGACGAGGGCAAGATCACCCCGGATGAGGCTCGCACGCACCCGCACCGGTCGCTGATCATGCGAGCACTCGACGGTCGGCACTCCGTCGAGCCTGACCTCTTCGACCTCGAGCTGCGGGTCGGTGACCGGGTCCTCTTGTGCAGCGACGGCCTGTCCAGCTACGTCGACGAGCCGACTATCGCAGCCGTGCTGGGCGACGGAACCGTCGAGCTCGCCACGACTGCCCTGGTGAGGCTCGCGCTGGAGGCGAGTACGACCGACAACGTCACCTGCGTCGTCGGCGAGATCGTCGCCTCGCCGGCTGGTCCAGACGCCAGCGAGGCCGCGGTCGGCACCGATGCCGAGCCCCTGCCCACCGAACCGCTGCTCGTCGGCTCGGCTGCGGAGCAGCCGCGAGCGCCGCGGGCCGGTCTGCGCCACACGACCGAGCACCCCGCGATCCGCGATGACGATGAGCTCGCCGCGGACATCGATCCGGAGGAGGTGCGCTACGCCCCGCGGCGTGAGGGTCGCTACCGTCGCACCCGGCAGATCGTGCTCGCCCTCGTGGTGCTCGTGGCGGTCGGCCTCGGCCTCGGCTGGGCGTACAGCTGGAGCCAGCAGCAGTACTACGTGTCGGCGTCCGACGGCAACGTCGCGATCTTCCGCGGCATCGACCAGGACGTGCCGGGGGTGACCCTGTCCGAGCTCGAGGACCGCACCGACCTGGCTGTCGCCGAGCTCCCCGAGTTCAACCAGGACCAGGTCGAGGACGGCATCACCGCCAGCAACCTGGAGGACGCCAAGGCCACGATCGCGACCTTGCGCGAGCTGGCCCGCGACTGCGCCGCCGGCGGCCGCTCGGCCGAGGACTGCCTTGGCGCCGAGACCACCGATCCGACCCCAGACCCGCCCACGGACGGACCGGTGACGCCGAACGAACCCGGCGGAGGCGGCGGAGGGGCCGGCCGATGACGATGCAGACGGAGGCGCAGGCGGTCAGCGTGCCGCGCAAGCGACGCGGCACCGAGCTGTCCCTGATCGTGGTGGCGCTGCTCGTCGGCGTCGGAGCCTATGTGTCGGTCGGTCTCGGCTACACCGGTGACATCCCCGCAGACATCACCGCGGTGGCCGGAGCCTTCGCGGCGCTCGCCTTCGTCGCCCACCTGGCGGTCCGGTTCCTCGCGCCCTACGCCGACCCGGTCCTGCTGCCGTTGGTGGTGTTGCTCAACGGCATCGGGCTGGCGATGATCTACCGGCTCGACCTCGACATCACCGACCCCCGACTGGGCGACGGAGTCGCCAGGCAGCAGGTGGTCTGGACGTTCGTCGGAGTGCTCGCCATCGTCGCCGTGCTGGCGGTGGTGCGCGACCACCGGCGGCTGCAGAGCTACACCTACACCCTCGGGCTGGTCGCCCTCGGCCTGCTGGTGCTGCCGCTGCTGCCGGGCATCGGAAACGAGATCAACGGTGCCCGGATCTGGATAAGCGTCGGCCCGCTGAGCTTCCAGCCAGGCGAGGTCGCCAAGCTCTGCCTGGTCGTGTTCTTTGCCGGCTACCTGGTCGTCAAGCGGGACGCGCTCGCGCTGGCCGGTCGACGCTTCATCGGCATCGACCTCCCCCGTGGCCGCGACCTCGGACCCATTTTGGCCGCCTGGCTGCTCAGCCTGGGCGTGCTCGTGTTCCAGCGCGACCTCGGCTCATCGCTGTTGTTCTTCGGGCTCTTCGTGGTGCTGCTTTATGTGGCGACCGAGCGGGTCGGCTGGGCGATCGTCGGGATCTTGCTGTTCCTGGGCGGCGCCTACTTCGGCTACCTGACGTTCGGGCATGTGCAGAACCGGGTCGCCGGTTGGCTCGACCCCTTCAGCGATACCGACCTCTACTTTCAGATCGTGCAAGGCCAGTACGGCTTGGCGTTCGGCGGTCTGATCGGCACCGGCCTCGGCCAAGGCGACCCGACACTGACCCCCTACTCCTACTCCGACTTCATCGTCACGTCGCTCGGGGAGGAGCTCGGGCTCGCCGGTCTCATGGCGCTGATCGTGATCTATGCCCTCATCGTCGAGCGTGGCCTCAGGGTGGCGCTGCTGTGCCGAGACGCGTTCGGCAAGCTGATCGCGACCGGACTGGCGGTGACCTTTGCCCTGCAGGTGTTCGTCGTCGTCGGCGGGGTGACCAGGCTGATCCCGCTGACCGGTCTCACCACGCCGTTCCTGTCGTACGGAGGCTCGTCGCTGGTCGCCAACTGGGCGATGGTCGGGCTGCTGCTGCGGATCAGCCACGCGACCCGGCAGCCGCAGCCGCTGGCGACCCCGCTCCACGCCGAAGACGCCACCCAGGTGGTGAGGCTGCGGTGAACCGGCCGATCCGGGTGCTCGCCGTGGCCTGCGGTGTGCTGTTCCTCGCCCTGCTGCTCAACATCAACTACGTGCAGTTCCTGCGGGCCGACGACCTCAACACCACGACCGGCAACCGGCGGGTGCTCGACGACCAGTTCTCGCGCGAGCGCGGCCCGATCCTGGTGGCCGGCAAGCCGGTGGCCGAGAGTGTCCCGATCGACGACGACTTCGACTACCAGCGCAGGTACGGATTCCCACAGCTGTACGCGAACCTCACCGGCTACTACTCCTACCAGTACGGCGGCTCCGACCTCGAGTCCACCGAGAACAGCATCCTGTCGGGCAGCGATCCCGCGTTGTTCGTCAATCGGGTGGTCGACCTGCTGGGGAGCGACAAGCCTGCTGGCGGGAGCATCTCGCTGACCGTCGATCCCGCCGCCCAGCAGGCGGCCTACGACGGGCTGGCCGCGCTGGGTCAGAACACCAGGGGTGCCGTGGTCGCACTCGACCCGAGCACCGGTGCGATCCTGGCCATGGTGTCGCGCCCGTCGTATGACCCCAACCGGTTGGCCTCGCACGACTTCGGGTCGGTCAGCGACGCCTACAAGGAGCTCAACGACGCCGAGGCCGACCCGCTGCTCGACCGCAGCCGGCAGAACATCTACTCGCCGGGGTCGACCTTCAAGCTGGTGACCGCGGCCGCCGCGCTCGAGTCGGGCACCTACTCGCCCGACACGATGGTCACTGGCGGGCCGACGCTCAACCTGCCGCTCACCGACGACGTGCTGACGAACGACGTCGAATCGTGTGGCAGCGGCCAGATCACCTTGACCATGGCGTTGGCGTTCTCGTGCAACGTGTCCTTCGGCGAGGTGGGTCTCGACCTGGGCGCGGACGCACTGCGCGAGCAGGCCGAGGCGTTTGGTTTCGGTGACGACACCTACCTCGAGGACCTGAGCCTGGTCGAGAGCGTGTTCCCCGCCGACCCCGACGAGCCCCAGACCGCGTTCTCGGCGATCGGCCAGTTCGACGTGTCGGCGACCCCCTTGCAGATGGCGATGGTGACGGCCGGAATCGCAAACGGCGGGACGGTGATGAAGCCGTACGTCGTCGACGAGATCCGCTCGCCCGACGTCGAGCTGCTCGAGGAGCACGACCCCGAGGAGCTCAGCCAGGCGGTGTCGGCCGGCGTCGCCTCTCAGCTCACCGAGATGATGGTGACGGTTGTCAACGACGGCACTGCCGCCGAGGCGCAGATCCCCGACATCGACGTCGCGGCCAAGACCGGCACTGCCGAGCGCACCGAGGACCTGCCGCCGTACGCATGGTTCGTGTCGTTCGCCCCGGCAGACGACCCCGAGGTGGCCGTCGCCGTGTTCATCGAGTCCACCCAAGGCGTGGCGCGCGAGGAGATCTCCGGCGGTGGCCTGGCCGGCCCCATCGCCAGGTCGGTCATGGAGGCGGTGATCGAGCGGTGAGCGTCTCGGCCGACCCCCTGCCGGAGCACACCGGAAGCGGGAGGAACCCATGACGACCCAGCCACCCGAGGACGCGAACAGGCTCGTCCTGGGTGATCGCTACGAGGTCGGCGAGCTGATCGGGCGAGGCGGCATGGCCGACGTGCGGGTCGGCCAGGACACCCGCCTCGGCCGGTCGGTGGCAATCAAGCGGTTGCGTGCCGATCTTGCGAGCGACCCCACCCTCCAAGCCCGCTTCCGCCGCGAGGCCCAGTCGGCCGCTTCGCTAAACCACCCGTCGATCGTCGCGGTCTATGACACGGGCGAGGAGGTCGCGACCGACGGAACCCACGTGCCGTACATCGTGATGGAACGGGTGGAGGGCCGCACGCTTCGCGAGGTCTTGCGCGAGGGTCGCAAGATCCTGCCCGAGCGAGCGCTCGAGATCACCGCCGACGTGTTGTCGGCGCTGGACTACTCGCACCGGGCGGGCATCGTCCACCGCGACATCAAGCCGGCCAACGTGATGCTGACACCACCCGGTCGGGTCAAGGTCATGGACTTCGGCATCGCGCGCGCCATCGCCGACTCGTCGTCGACGATGACCGCTACGGCCGCTGTGGTCGGCACCGCGCAGTACCTCTCGCCCGAGCAGGCTCGCGGCGAGCAGGTCGACGCCCGCAGCGACATCTACTCCACCGGCTGCCTGCTGTTCGAGCTGCTGTGCGGCCGCCCGCCCTTCCAGGGCGACAGCCCGGTCTCGGTGGCCTATCAGCACGTACGCGAGGAGGCGCCGCTCCCGTCCAGCTTCGAACCCGAGATCCCGCCCGAGATCGACGCCATCGTGGGCAAGGCGCTGGCAAAGAAGACGACCGAGCGGTACCAGTCGGCAGCGGAGATGCGCGCCGACATCGAGCGGGCGCTCGCGGGCCAAGCCGTGGATGCCACGGTGACCAGCGCGCTGCCTGTTGCCAACCCCGTGCCGGCATCGACCACGAGCTTCCTGCCAGTCCAGGACGACGACGAGGACGAGCCGAAGAAGAGCCGGCTGTGGCTGTGGGTGCTGCTGGTGCTGGTGCTGCTGCTGGCGCTGGCCGCCGGCGCCTATGCGCTCGTGTCCGGTGGCGCCGACGACACCGTCGACGTATCGGTGCCGGACGTGGTCGGAATGAAGCAGGCGGCCGCCACCGAGGCCGTCGAGGCCGAAGGGCTGGAGGTCGAGACCACCAACGAGGAGAGCGACGACCCTCCCGGAACCGTCATCGACCAGGACCCCGACGCCCAGGACGTGGTGGCGCAGGGAGAGGTCGTCACGCTCACGATCAGCACCGGACCGCAAAGTGTGACCGTGCCCAACCTGGCCGGGCTCAGCCGCGAGGACGCCGAGGCCGCGCTCGCCCAGGTGGACCTGCGCGCGGCGCCTGCCGTGTCCAAGGTGCCGAGCGACGACACGAAGGGGACTGTGCAGTCGACGGATCCCCCCGCCGGCGAAGAGCTGACGCCGGGCGACGAGGTCACGCTCATCGTCAGCCAGGGGCCGCTCGAGGTGCCTGCGCTCATCGGCGACACCGAGGAGGAGGCCATCGCCGAGCTCGACGAGCTCGGGCTCGTGGCCGACCCCGAGGCGGAGGTCACCGAGGACGCCGAACCCGGCACTGTCATCGAGCAGAACCCGGAGGCGGGCTCTACCGCGTCTGAGGGCGACGTGGTGGTGATCGTGATCGCCGAGGAACTCGAGACCACCGAGACCACCGAGACCACCGAGACGACCGAGACCCCCGAAACGACCGAGACCCCCGAGACGACCGAGTCTCCGCCCACCAGCTCCGAGCAGCCGACGACTGACGGACCACCGAGCACCGACCCGGAGACCGGCCCGCCGACCGACCCGGGCACGCCGCCGACCCCAGGCACAGGCGGAGACCGTCGGCTGGCTCAGCCCGGCGTGGCGTAGACCAGCGCAGGCGTCTCCTCGTAGCCGGGCAGTGCCAGCCGCTCGGCTGGCTCGACGTCGAGCCCGAGCTGCACCTCGTCGACGTAGTCGCGATAGAAGTCGACGTAGTCCGAGTCCCGGAGGCTGGCTTTGAGCAGGGCCGGGTCGCCGACCGCCTCGATCCGATAGGGGGGCGCGTACGGCACCCCCTGCAGCACCACGGTGTTGCCGACGCACTTGATGCCCGTCGTGGAGATCAGTCGCTGACCCTGCAGGGACACGGCCGTGGCCGCACCGGCCCACATGGCGTTGACGAACGCCTGGATGTCCTGCTGGTGGACGATCAAGGCGTTGGCGTCCAAGTCGCCGGGCGGCTCCTCGAGCGGTGAGTCGTCGAGAGTGACCACCAGGCCCGGCCCCTCGACCGGGGTGAGGCCGGCCGGGGTGCTGATCGCGGCGATCCGCCGGCGCACGGTGGCCAGACCCTCGCTGCCGACATCGCGCGCCACCTGGTCGATGTCGAGTTGCAGGTCACGTACGCCGCTGCGCAGCTGCGCCACATCGTCGGCCCGGGACTCGACCAGTGCCTCGAGGTCTGTGTTGCTGGACCGCAGGTCGGTACCGTCAGCGCTGACCGCGCTCGCGACGAACAGCAGCCCACCGAGCGCGGAGATCACCGGCACCACGGCCGTCCACGTCGCCCGCCTGCGCTGCTGCACACCGTTACGCTAGACGACGCCCGATCATCGAACACTCCGCAGCGATCCCCGTTCGCCGCCCGACCCGAGGTCACCAGGTGCCCAAGTCACACAACCGCAAGAGGCCGCTGCGCCTGCCCCGCCGGGAGCCGTCGGAGTTTCGCGGTCCGGGCCGGGCGAAGCGGTGGGCCGCGCCGCTGATGCTCACCTGCTGGCTGCTCGGCCTGATCTGGGTCGTTCTCTACTACGTCTTGCAGCAGGACCTGCCGTTCACCGGCGACCTCGGCGGTTGGAACCTGGTGATCGGCATGGGTCTGATCGCGGTGGGGTTCGTGTTCGCGACCCAGTGGGAGTAGTCGCCCGATCGCCCGCGACCCACCCGCGGGAGGGGCGAGTCCCCCCGCGCAGCGACCGACGAGAACCCGCGCGCTAGGCGGCGTGGGCGAAAACGGCGGCGATCATGGCGACCCAGAGTGCGGCGAACGCCACCACCTGGACGGGCGTGCGACGCGTGCGGGGAGCGTAGGCGAACGCCGCTCCGAGCAGCAGGCCGGCGACGAGGCCGCCGAGGTGGCCCTGCCAGCTGATGGACGGCACGGTGAAGCCGATCACAAGGTTGATGCCCAACAGCACCAGCCAGGCCGTGATGTCGCCGCCTCGCGAGTGCTGGATCAGCACGATGGCACCGAACAACCCGAACACGGCACCGGACGCGCCGAGTGTCGGCTGGTTGGCCGGCGACAACCACAGCACGGCCACCGAGCCGGCGACCCCCGCGGTGAGATAGAGCGCGACGAAGCGTACGTAGCCGAGGTAGCGCTCCAGCAACGGCCCGAAGATCCACAACGCGTACATGTTGAGCAAGATGTGGAAGACCTGCGTGTGCAGGAACGCCGAGGTCAGCAGCAGCCAGTACGCGCCACCGTCGACGCCGGTGACGACCGCGCCGTCCGGCCAGCGCAACCGGTCGGCCGCGAGCAGGATCCCGTCGCGCACGAACGGGCTCTCGAACCCTCCGGTCGCCAGCACAGCGACGAAGACGATCACGTTGATGCCGATCATGACCATCGTGACCCGACCGGCGTCGCGGGGCACGATGCCGCCGGCAAGGGTGCGGGGCTGGCGTTGCGTCCGCTTGCCCTCGGCCACGCACTCCGGGCAGTGAAAGCCCACGGAGGCCGGCCGCATGCAGTCGGGGCAGATCGGCCGACCGCAGCGCTGGCACCCGACCCACGTCTCGCGGTCGTTGTGCCGGTAACAGCGCGGGGCAGTGTCCGCCTGGGGCCCGGTGGGCGTGGTCACTGCTGGGCCTCCGTCGGCGCCGGTGTGGCTGCTCTCGTCACTCCTGCACGTGGTCGACCGCGACCCGCTCGAGCCTGATCTCGTCGACCGGGCGGTCACCTCGGGCCGTACGGGCGGTGGCGATCGAGTCGATGACGGCCCGGCTCTCGTCGTCGGCGACCTCGCCGAAGATGGTGTGCTTGAAGTTGAGCCACGTCGTCGCCGCCACGGTCACGAAGAACTGGGAGCCGTTGGTGCCAGGCCCGGAGTTGGCCATCGCGAGCAGGTACGGCCGGTCAAAGCTCAGCTCGGGGTGGAACTCGTCCTTGAACGTGTAGCCCGGGCCACCCGTACCGGTGCCGAGCGGGTCGCCGCCCTGGATCATGAAGCCGTCGATGACGCGGTGGAAGACGGTGCCGTCATACAGCGGCCCGTCGCCCTTGGCACCCGACCGCGGGTCGGTCCACTCCGCGCTCCCGTCGGCCAGCCCGACGAAGTTGGCGACCGTCGCGGGGGCGTGATCGGGGAACAGTCGGACCCGTACATCGCCCATCGAGGTGTGCAAGGTGGCATAGGTGGATTCGGCCACGAGGGCTCCTTCATCGGGTGGGACGGCGGGCTGTCCACTCACTTCGACTCCGAATCCTACGTTCCGTACCCTGAGGTGACAGACGCGCCCGCACGCGAAAGAGTGGGCGTCGACCGACCGGGCACGACCGGTCACCCCGCAACCAGGAGGTCCCGCTCATGCACGTCCGCCGCAAGTCCTCGCGCACCGATCGTGCCCTGGACCAGGCCAAGGACCTCGGGGCGACGGCGCAGGCCAAGGCGGTCGAGGCAGCGGCCGGGCTGTCCGAGAGGGCCCAGACCACGCTTGTCCCCGCAGCAGAGGAAGCCGCCCGCAAGGCTCAGGAGAAGTTCCGCACCGACGTCAAGCCCGCCCTGCAGTCGGCCGCCGCCACGGCGACCGCGGCGGCCACGGCAGCCGCAGAGGCGGCGCGCGAGGAGGCAGCCAGGCGCGGCGAGGATGCCGGCAAGCGCACCCGCAAGGCGCGCAAGGACCTCGCCAAGTCGACCAAGAAGGCTCGCAAGCGGGCACGCAAGCGCGGCGCCGGCGCCGCCGATCGGGCTCGCGCAGCCGTCGGTCGCGAGAAGCCGAAGCGCAACTGGTTGCGCACCATCGCGATCGGCCTCGGTCTCGCCGGCGTGGCAGCCTTTGTCGCCAAGCGGCTGCGCGGCGACGACGAGGTCGAGATCATCTCGACCACCCCCACCGCACCGCCTCCGGCGCCCATCGTCGACGACCCGGTGGCGATCGACGACCTGGATGTGGACGACCTGGCCGGCGACCTGGCCGCCGACGAGGGGACCGCGGAGACCCCGCCCGCGCCCGACGGCCCGAGGGTCTGAGCCCAGCGCAGCCGTCAGTCGCCGGCGCGAGTCCGCGCGGTGGCTCGGCGCTCGGCATAGAAGCTCAGCACTGGCACGGTGCCGAGCAGCATCGTGGCGAGGGTGAAGCCGAGCGACCATCCAGCCCGGCGCGAGAGCATGGCGATGAACACCAGCAGCACCATGTACAGGAATCCGTGTACCGGCGAGATCGCCGCCGTCTGCTCCCCGAAGTCCTGCCAGGGTGAGTCGACGTCAGTGACCAGCTTGCCCACCCACCCGCCGACGACGAAGACCGCGAAGACGCCGACGACCCATGCCGCGATCTGATAACGGAGCAGGGCAGCACGCACAGCGTCGAGGCTAGGGGCTTCTCCGCGGGCTGCGCGCCTTTCGCTGGGTTGCCAGCGAAAAGTGCGCTTCCCCGGCGTCGTTTCGCTGGGGAGGCGCACCTTGCGCCGGGGAGGTGCGGCAGTGGTCGCCCACACCGCGCAGGGTCGTCGCGTTCAGGGCTCAGGCGATGGTCGACACCTGGTCACGGCAGATCCGCCACCACATGAAGAGCCCGAAGGCACCGAACAGCCACCACTGCAACGCGTAGGCGAGGTTGCGCAACCCGACCGACCAGGACGGGTCAGCCGTTGGCGGCTCGATCGCCGCCAGGCCGGGTGGTGCAGGGCGGGTCGTGCGCACGAGGTAGCCGCCGAACAGGTCGGTGTCGACCTCGCCCACCAGCGCCGGGAGGCGTACGGAGGCCACGACTCGGTCCGCGCCGACGGTGCCCGAACCCTCTTCTCCTGCAGCAAGCACGCCGGTTTCGCGGACCTCGTCGGCGGGTACGGCGGGCAGTGTTCGCTGGCTCGTCCAGCCCCGCGCGACCAGCACGGCGGCGGGCGGTTTGGTGCCCGCCACCACGAGCGGGCTGAGCACCCAGTAGCCCGCCTCGCCGGCCAGCGTCCGACCCGACACCAGGAACTGGTCGGCGCGGGGTGCGTAGGTGCCAGCCACGTCGACGGCCACGCCGTCATCTTCGTTGGCCAGCGGCTCGTCTGGACCCAACGCCTCGGTGAGCGGCACCGGGTCGCGCGTCATCCGCTCCGCCGCGTCGTTGCGTTGTGCGCTACGCCACGCCTGCCACTGCCACCCGCCAGCGACACCGGTGCCGACCAGCACGAGGACCAGCAGCACGTGCAGGCCGAGCAGCGGTCCGCGCAGCAGACGCCGAGCCGTCGTGGAGCGGGCGCGCACGTCAGCACTCGACGACGTTGACCGCGAGCCCGCCGCGAGCCGTCTCCTTGTACTTCACCGACATGTCCCGGCCGGTGTCACGCATGGTCTTGATGACCTTGTCCAGGCTCACGACGTGAGTGCCGTCCCCGCGCAGCGCCATCCGCGCCGCGGTGATCGCCTTGACCGAGGCAACCGCGTTGCGCTCGATGCACGGGATCTGCACCAGGCCGCCGATCGGGTCACAGGTGAGACCCAAGTTGTGCTCCATGGCGATCTCGGCGGCGTTCTCGACCTGGCGCGGCGTCCCGCCGAGCACCTGCGCCAGCCCACCCGCCGCCATCGAGCACGCCGAGCCGACCTCACCCTGGCACCCAACCTCGGCACCGGATATCGACGCGTTCTCCTTGTACAGGACTCCGATCGCAGCCGCCGCGAGCAAGAACCGGGCCACGTGGTCGTCGGAGCGGTGTGTCGTCCACCGGGTGAGGAAGTGCAACACCGCGGGGATGATTCCGGCCGCACCATTGGTGGGTGCGGTCACGACCCGGCCGCCGGCTGCGTTCTCCTCGTTGACCGCGAGCGCGTACAGGTTCACCCAGTCGAGCCCCCGCAACGGGTCACCGCCGACATCGCTGCCCTCCGGCCCGTCAGCCGTCAACTGAGCATAAAGATCGGGAGCCCGACGAGGCACCTTGAGGCCACCCGGCAGCACGCCCTCGGTGCTGCAACCGGCTTGCACGCAGAGCTGCATCGCCTGCCAGATCTCCAACAGTTGCCGGTCGATCTCTGCTGCTGGACGGCGGACCAGCTCGTTGTGCAGCATCAGGTCGGCGATGGACAGACCGCTGGTCTCGGCGTGCACCAACAGCTCGGCGCCCGTCGTGAACGGGTACGGGACCTCCGTCTGGTCTGGCACTATCCGGCCTTCTCCGGCGGCGGGATCGGTGTCGGGATCGACAACGAACCCGCCTCCGACCGAATAGTAGGTGCGGTCCGCGATGACCCCGCCGGCCGCGTCCTGCGCAGCGAATGTCATGCCGTTGGGGTGAAACGGCAACGCCTTGCGCCGGTGCATGACCAGGTCGTCGTCGACCGCGAACGCGATGTCGTGGTTGCCGCCGAGCCGCAACCGTCCGGTGTCGCGCACCGCCGCGGCGCGTGCTTGTGCGGTGCGGGTGTCGACCGTCTCGGGGTCGTCGCCCTCGAGGCCGAGGAGCACGGCCTTGGGGCTGCCGTGCCCGTGCCCGGTCGCCCCCAGCGACCCGTAGAGCTCGACGTGGAGTCTCTGCACGCGGTGCAGATCGCCCGCCTCCTGGAGGGCCGCGACGAACAGCCGTGCGGCGCGCATGGGGCCGACGGTGTGCGAGCTGGACGGCCCGATGCCGATCGAGAAGAGGTCGAAGACGCTGATCGTCACGCGTGGCTACCCACTCGTCGCGAACGGCTCGAGCCGGGCGTACAGGGGGAAGTCGGCTGCCAACGCGCTCACCCGGCTGCTCAGCGACTCGGCGTCACGGTCGGACAGTGTCGGGTGCAACGCAGTCGCGATCAGGTCGGCCACCTCCCTGAACTGCTCGAGGCCGAAGCCGCGAGTGGCGAGGGCGGGCGTGCCGATGCGCAGACCCGACGTGACCATCGGCGGGCGAGGGTCGAACGGGACCGCGTTGCGGTTGACCGTGATGCCGATGCCGTGCAGGCGATCCTCGGCCTCGCGGCCAGTGAGCTCGGCCTCGCGCAGGTCGACGAGCACCAGGTGCACGTCGGTTCCACCGGTCAGGACGGATACTCCGATCGTGGCCATGTCGTCGGCGACCAGCCGTTCGGCGAGGATGCGGGCGCCATCGATCGTGCGGCGCTGCCGCTCGGCGAACTCGGACGAGGCAGCGAGCCTGAACGACACCGCCTTGGCGGCGATCACGTGCTCCAGCGGGCCGCCCTGCTGGCCGGGAAAGACCGCGGAGTTCAGCCTTCTGGCCAGGTCCTCGCGATCGGTGAGCACGATGCCGCCGCGAGGGCCGCACAGTGTCTTGTGCGTGGTCGAGGTGACAACGTCGGCGTACGGCACCGGGTTGGGGTGCAGCCCGGCCGCGACGAGACCGGCGAAGTGCGCCATGTCGACCATCAGCGCAGCGCCCACCTCGTCGGCAACCTCGCGGAAGGCACCGAAGTCGAGGTGCCGCGAATAGGCCGACCAGCCGGCGATGATCAGCGCTGGCCGGTGGTGACGGGCCAGGGACCGGACCTCGGCCATGTCGACGAGGGCGTCCTCCTTGCTCACGTGGTAGGCCACGACGTCATAGAGCTTGCCCGAGAAGTTCAGCCGCATGCCGTGGGTGAGGTGCCCGCCGTGCGCGAGGTCGAGCCCGAGGATGGTGTCGCCGGGCGACAGCAGCGCCATCATGGCCGCGGCGTTGGCGGTGGCGCCCGAGTGCGGTTGCACATTGGCATACGACGCGCCGAACAGTGCCTTGACCCGCTCGATCGCCAGCGTCTCGGTCACGTCGACGTGCTCGCAGCCGCCGTAGTAGCGCCGGCCCGGGTAGCCCTCGGCGTACTTGTTGGTGAGAACGCTGCCCTGTGCCTGAAGAACGCCGAGGGGGGCGAAGTTCTCGCTGGCGATCATCTCCAGCGTCTGTTGCTGGCGGCTCAGCTCGGCATCGACCGCGGCCGCGACCTCGGGGTCGACGTCGCCGAGGGACTGCTCGTGGGTGCTGGACATGGCGGACTCCTCGAGGGCGTGGACGCCCCAACATGCTCTCACCCCATCCCTCCCCACCGAGTCGTCACCGCGACACCGTGCTGGAGCACCGGGAGGCGGTGACAAGCGAGCGCGGCGCGGGTCAGCCGAAGGGCGGGCGCGCTGCCTCCTCGCCGATGGTGGTGCTGTCGCCGTGCCCGGTGAGCACCGCGGTGTCCGCCGGCAGTGACAGCAGCCGCTCGCGGATGGACTGCTCGATCGTGGGGCGGTCGGAGAACGATCGTCCGGTGGCACCGGGGCCGCCCTGGAACAGGGTGTCGCCGCTGAGCAGCGTGTCGAGGTCGGGTACGTAGAGGCAGCTGCTGCCGGGCGAGTGGCCAGGGGTGTGCAGGATGCGCAGCTCGACGCCCCCCGCACTGATCGTCGCGCCCTCGTGCAGGTCCCGGTCGGGTGCCCGGTCGTGGTAGAGCACGTCCCACAGCATCCGGTCGGCGGGATGCAGCCAAACCGGTGCCCGGGTCACGTCCCACAGGTCTCCCACGACGCTGATGTGGTCGTCATGACCATGGGTGCAGACGATCGCCACCACCTCGCGCTGTCCCACAGCGGCCAGGATCGGCTCCGCGTCATGACCGGGGTCGATGACGGCCACCTGCGCGCCGTTGCCCACCAGCCACACGTTGTTGTCGACGTCGAACGTCTCGCCGTCGAGCGAGAATGTGCCACTGGTCACCACGCGCTCGATCTCGGTCATGGCGCCAGGCTAGCCAACGCAGGGTCAGCGCCTCTGCCGGGCCACCAGATCGGCCACGCCGCGGGACGGCTCGGACACCACCTGCTCCAGCGGGCCGCGCGGCCGGCGCGACCGCCACGCCCACGCGATCCCGACGACAGCGACGACGTGACAGACGTAGAGCAGCTCGGGGTCGCTCGGCCCGATCCGGACCGCGACCGCAGCAACATGCAGGCAGTAGAGGGTCAGCGTCATCCCGCCAGTCCACGCCAACGGCACAATCGCCTTGCCCAGCACGGGGGTGACCAGCAGCGCGGCCCCGAGCAGAGCCAGCGAGCTGCCGGTGGTGGTGGCGAGGTCGAAGGGTGTTCCGCTGTGCGGCTCGCCCAGCACGAGCCACCACCACGAGTCTGTGGGCGTCGTGCCGTACCGGATCTCGTCGACCGCGCCGGGTCGCAGGTCACCCGCCCCGGTGGCGCGCTCGACCAGCACCGAGGAGATCGAGGCGGCTACGACGGCGAGCAGCGCCCCGCCGACGAGCAGCCGCACCGCCACCCGACTGCTGGACAGGTCGAGGCGGCCGACAGCGAGCCCCGCGCACAGGTACGCAGACCAGGCGAGCGCTGGGTAGTAGCCGGTGAGGGCGAGCTCGCCGAGCAGAGTCGACGGCTCTCGCAGCTGGGCGAGGACCGGGCTGGCGCCACGCAACGGGGCAAGGTCGGCACGTACCCACTGCGACCAGATCGGTACCAGCGCCGCGATGCCGATGGCCAACCCTGCCAGCGGTCGCCAGGGCAGACCGAGCAGTGGCGCCGCCAGGGCGAACAGCATCGCGTAGTAGGTGAGGATGATTGCAAGACCCGAGCCCAGCTGGCCAAGCAACAGCCCCAGCAACCCGATCAGCACACAGCGCACCAGCAGACCGGCCGCGTCAGCGACCCACCGCCTCCCACTGGGCGGCGTGCGACCGCCGGAGGCGAGCGCGATCGCGACCCCCGCGAGCACCGCGAAGGCGGCCGACGACCGACCCCGGGCAACCTCGTCGGACCAGGACACCGCGCCGGGGAGGCCTTCGGGCAGCAGATGCACCGCCATCATGGCGAGCAGGGCGACTCCCCGGGCCGCGTCCACCCCCACCACCCGCCCCCCGCGATTGCGGCTTTCGGGGTGTCCAGAGATGGCGTTCAACGCCCGCTTCCCCGCAATCGCGGGTCAGAGGGCCACCACGGAGCGGAGCACCTCGCCGCGGTGCATCTTGTCGAAGGCTGCCTCGACGTCACCCAGCCCGATCGTCTCGGACACGAAGCCGTCGAGGTCGAGTCGGCCCTGCAGATAGAGGTCGACCAGGAGCGGGAAGTCGCGGCTGGGCAGGCAGTCGCCGTACCAGCTCGACTTGAGCGCTCCACCCCGCCCGAAGACGTCGATCAGTGGGAGGTCGAGGGTCATGTCGGGCGTGGGTACACCCGTCAGCACCACCGTTCCGGCCAGATCGCGGCCATAGAAGGCCTGCTTCCATGTCTCGGGGCGGCCGACCGCGTCGATGACGACGTCCGCGCCGTTGCCGTCGGTCAGCGCCTGGATAGCCGCCACGACGTCTCCGACCTCGCTGGCGTCGACCGTGTGGGTCGCCCCGAATCCCTCGGCCCACTGCAGCTTGCGCCGGTCGAGGTCGATCGCGATGATCCGTGCCGCGCCCGCGAGTCGGGCACCGGCAACCGCGGCGCTGCCGACCCCGCCGCACCCGATGACCGCGACAGAGTCGCCGCGCCCCACCGCGCCGGTGTTGAGGGCCGCACCCAGACCGGCCATGACGCCGCAACCCAGCAGGCCGGCAGCTGCCGGCGACGCGGCGGAATCGACCTTGGTGCACTGCCCCGCGGCGACCAGCGTCTTGGCGAGGAACGCGCCGATGCCGAGCGCCGCGGACAGCTCGGTGCCGTCGGTGAGCGTCATCTTCTGGGTGGCGTTGTGGGTGGCGAAGCAGTACCACGGCCGGCCGCGCTGGCAGGCCCGGCATTGCCCGCACACCGCGCGCCAGTTGAGGATCACGAAGTCGCCCGCGACGACCTCAGTGACGTCGTCTCCCACCGCCTCGACGATTCCGGCGGCCTCGTGCCCCAGCAGGAACGGGAAGTCGTCATTGATGCCGCCGTCGCGGTAGTGGAGGTCGGTGTGGCAGACCCCGCAGGCCTGCACCCGCACCACGGCCTCCCCCGGGCCGGGATCGGGGACCACGACATCCTCGATCGTGACGGGCTGGCCCTTGGCGCGGGCGATGACGCCCGGAACGGTCTGCGGCATGCGGCCATCCTAGAGTCCTGTGATGGCCTCGTCACCGCTATCGATCCGGGCCGCCGAGAGCGCTGACCTGCCGGCCGTGCTCGACGTACGCGCCCGCTCGTTCGGCCCACTGCCCGCCGGGTCGCGCAGCGGCTGGGACCACCTGCAGCAGCGGACGATCGACCAGCGGCGTGCCCTCGTGGCGACGTCCGCCGGCAGGGTGGTGGCGTACGCACGGATCAACGCCATGCAACAGCTCTGGGGCGGCCGCCCGCTGCCGATGGCCGGGGTGGCCGGAGTGGTCGTCGCGCCCGAGCACCGCGGTCGCGGGGTCGGGACCACGTTGCTGAGCGCGGTCCTCGAGCGAGCCGTCGCGCTCGGCGACTGCGTCTCCGCGCTCTATCCCGCCACGCTGCCCGTCTATCGCCGGCTCGGGTGGGAGTGGGGTGGCGTCCAGCACCGGGTCAGCGTCGACACGGAGTTGCTGCGCCGGCTCGGAGGCAGCGACGTGCACGTACGCCGCGCAGGCCCTGGAGACGAGGACGCGATGCTGGCGGCGACCGCGGCAGTCCACGCTGGGACGCGGTCGAGCGGACCGCTGGTTCACTCGAGCGCGGAGACCCGAGAGGAGCTCGAGGACGCGTCGGTGTTCGGCTACGTCGCCGACGACGGCATGTGCCTGTTCGGCTGGCTGGGCGACGACCTGCTGGTGCACGAGCTGACAGCCGGGAGCGAGTCGACAATGCGGGCGTTGTGGTCGGTCATCGGGTCGGGGTCGTCGGTGGCGGGCACCGTGCACGCCTACCAGTCGCCGCGCGACCCGGTGCACCTGCTGCTCGGGGCGCAGGCGCGCGCCGAGGTCCGGCAGACGCGCTGGATGCTGCGCGTGCTCGACTTGCCGGCCGCCGTCGCCGGCCGTGGATTCCCGCCCGGCCTGGATGTCGAGGTCCCGCTCGTCGTCCACGACCCCCTGGCGTCGCGCTGCTCGGGTTCGTGGCTGCTGGGCGTGTCGGGTGGTCGCGGCACGGTTGCCCGCACCGCTGCCGACGGTCTGCAGGTCGGCCCGCATGGCCTGGCAGCGATGTTCGCCGGCAACCCGGTGGCCGCCCTGCGGATGGGGGGCGTGGCTAGTCACGGTCGGCCCGAGCACGACGCCCTGCTCGACAGTGCCTTCGCCGCCGAGCCGTACCTGCTCGACTACTTCTGACGCCAGGCCCGTTCAGCGTCCCGACAGCGGCTCGGCGCCATGGTGCTCCCAGGCACGACAAAAGGGAGCCCACCATGCAGACCACCACCCGGTTCGCGTTGACCGCCGTCACCGCGACCGCACTGATCGTCCCGCTCGCCCTCGCGGCGACCGCCGGAGTAGGCACCACGTCCCCGGCTGCGAGTCACGCGCTCCGCTGTGCGCAGCCCGGACCGTACGACCTGCCGCACGGATCCGAGCGGGTCGACCTCGAGCCGGCAGAGTTCACGGCTCGTATCGACAACCCGTACTGGCCGATGCGGGTCGGGACACACTGGGTCTATGCCGAGACCGACAGCTCGGGGGGCCGGCAGCGGGTGGACGTCACCGTCACGGACCGCACCAAGATGATCCGCGGCATCAAGGCGCGGGTCGTGCACGACGTGGTGACCGAAGGCGGCGAGATCGTCGAGAACACCTTCGACTGGTACGCCCAGGACTCCGGCGGCTCAATCTGGTACCTCGGCGAGTTCACCCGCGAGTACGAGGACGGCGAGCCCGTCAGCACCGAAGGCTCCTTCGAGTACGGCGTCGACGGCGCCCAGGCGGGGGTCGTCGTGCCGGCCGAGCCGGTCGCGGGGTGCGGCTTCCGGCAGGAGTACTACAAGGGCGAGGCAGAGGATCGTGCGCGGATCCTGACCACCCGAGATGACATCAAGGTGGAGGGCACGAAGTACCGCAACGTGATGAGCACCAGCGACCGGGTGCCGACCGAGCCGTTCGTGCTCGAGCACAAGTTCTATGGTGAAGGCGTCGGCCCCGTCCTGGTCGCCGGGATCTCGCCGAGCGACGCCCGTGAGGTGCTCCTTCGGGTGACCGGTCCTGGGCACTGACCCGCTACCACCCCGGGGGTTAGCGTCGCGGGGTGGGAGCGATCGCTGCGAGTCTGGCGCGTGTGGACGCCGGCGTGTCGTGGCTGCGAGTGCTGGCTGCTCCCGACGACCGGCCGGGCTGGGTGCGCTGCTCCGATCTCCTGGCCGACCCCCTCCGTCTGGTCGACTGGCAGGTCGAGGTCGCGGACGCGTACGGAGGGGGCGACGACAATGGGCGGCTCACCGGTGCCGGGCTGGTGCTCGACTGGTACCTCGGCGCTGTCACGCTCCCCGCGGCTGGGGTCTTCCACCTCGACCGGCGGGTGCCGAGCCTGTCCCCGGACACGATGCTGCTGCGTCTGGGCCCCGGAGGGACCGTCGTCGCAGTCGCGCTCGAATCGTCTGCTTTCCGTTGTCTGGTTGACGATCCGGCCACGGACGAGGCTGCGCCCGTTGCTGCCGACCTTGGTGAGCTGGCGACGGGGCTACGCACCGAGGTTGTGGAGCACGCCGAGCGGTTGCTGGCGGCGTACGCGCCGACCACCCGGATCGGGCGGCACGGTCGGTGGGGCGCTGTCGCGGACGCGCTGGACGTGGCGTTCCTGACCGGTGGCTGGGTGAGCGGCGACCGTGCGCGAGCCGCCGCCGACGCCCGGCTG
>Ga0183260_10001411_pt1 | contig 20082 bp, 21 predicted proteins | sample AntDrymUQ4972206_2_FD_129768 | JGI IMG/M metagenome (GOLD analysis project Ga0183260, IMG submission 129768) | Polar desert sand microbial communities from Dry Valleys, Antarctica - metaG UQ497 (22.06) (version 2) (version 2) | ecosystem: Environmental > Terrestrial > Soil > Desert | place...
CCTCCCACACATGTCGGACAGGCCGAGCAGGCAGCCCCCGCTCGGCAACCCACGAGATTGCGTGAGAGAGGCCCCGGCCCGCAACCACTCAACCCAGAGCGGTCACTCCATACCGTCTAGGCGGTCGCTGACGCGACCGCGTCCAGGATGTGGTCCACCTCGGCCGCCGAGGTGTAGTGCGCGAGGCCCAGCCGGGTCGCGCCGCCGAGTTCGTTGACGCCCAGGGCGTCCATCAGTTCGCGTGCGTAGTAGTCGCCGTCCCAGGCGCAGACTCCGTGCCGGAGCAGTTCGGTCACTACCTGCCGCGGTGGCAGCCCCTTCACCAGCAGCGACACCGTCGGCGTCCGGTGCTGCGCCCGCCCCAGCACGCTCACCCCCGGGATCTGTCGCAACCCGGCGTCCAGCCGCTGCAACAGGCCTGCTTCGTAAGACTCGACGCCGGCCATCGAGGCGAGGATGCGGTGGCGCCGGTCGGCCAGCCCGGTGGACGGGACGAGGTCGGCGAGGTGGTCGACCGCGGCCGCCACGCCGGGAAACAACTCGAACGCCGGGGTCCCGGTCTCGAACCGGTCAGGGACCCGGTCCGGCGAAGGGAGGAGTTTGTCAGGCCGCAGTCCCTCGAGCAGCCCCGGGGCGGCGACGACGGCACCGATGTGCGGGCCGCACCACTTGTACGCACTGACGGCCAGGAAGTCGGCGCCGAGGGTAGCCATGTCGAGGGGTACGTGCGCGGCGGCGTGGACCGCATCGACGTACACCAGAGCGCCGCCGGCGTGGGCCCGGTCGGCGATGGCCCGGACGTCGGGTCGGGTACCGACGGCGTTGCTCGCCGCGGTCACCGCGACCAGCTTCGTGCGCGGGCCGATCAGGTTGTCGTACTGGTAGTCCGGAAGCTCGCAGGTCTCGACGTCGATCTCTGCCCACCGGACATCGACGCCTAGCTGACCTGCTGCCTGCACCCACGGCCTGATGTTGGCGTCGTGGTCCAGTCGGCTCACCACGACCTGGTCGCCCGGCTGCCAGGACTTGGCCAGGGTTCGGGACATCGCGTACGTCAGGGAGGTCATGTTCGGCCCGAGGACGACGCCGGCCGGGTCGCCGCCGACCAGGTCGGCGACCGCGAGTCGGGCCGATTCACGCATCTGGTCGGCCCGCTGCGAGGCGGGGAAGACCCCTCCCGCGTTGCCGATGGGGCGGGTTAGTGCGGTGCTGACAGCGCTGACCACACGCTCGGGAACGAGACTGCCGGCCGGTCCGTCGGCGTGGACGAAGCCATCGGTCAGGGTGCCGAACAGGCCACGCACCCGGGCGATGTCGAACGGCATGCAGTAGACAGTACGAGGCGGAAACACCCCAACCGGACAAGAGTGCCTGCGGTGTCCCGATCCGCACGCGATGGTGACCATGAGCGAGAATCGACCGATGAGCGAGCAGGCAGAGCAGCCAGAAACGCGTCAGGTGGTAGTCGTGGGGCAGGACGGGCGGCCCCTCGGTCAGGTCGCGATACCCCATGACGACAGCGGGCAGAACGTCGCCGACATGGTCGAGCAGCCGGCCAAGGTGATGCGGATCGGGACGATGGTCAAGCAGTTGCTGGAGGAGGTGCGGGCCGCTCCGCTGGACGACGCGAGCCGATCCCGGCTCAAGGAGATCCACGAGTCATCCGTGCACGAGATCGAGGACGGGCTCGCTCCGGAGTTGCGCGACGAACTCCGCCGGCTGTCACTGCCGTTCGGTGAGGACGCGACGCCCACGGACGCCGAGTTGCGGATCGCCCAGGCGCAACTCGTCGGCTGGCTGGAGGGTCTGTTCCACGGCATCCAGACCGCGCTGTTCGCCCAGCAGATGTCCGCCCGGATGCAACTGGAGGAGATGCGCCGCCACGCCCTGCCGCCCGGTCAGTCCGCGCCGGGGCAGCAACCAGGTCAGCCGCCGAACCCGCTGGGCGGAACCGGCCAGTACCTCTAGGAACCGGGCGGGGTGAACTGGCTGGCGGTGAAGACCGCGCCCTGCGGGTCGCGGATCACCGCATCACGGGTCCAGTCGGTGTCGCGGCGGGCGAACACGTCGCCGCCGAGACGGAGCGCGAGGTCGGCGGTGGCCGCGCGATCGGTCACGGTGAAGCTGACCTGCCAGCGCGACGGTTCGTCGGGCCGGGACCAGTCCGCCGATCACGTCGGCGAACCCGGGCGGCGCCAGCTCGCCCTGCCGCTCGTGGATGCCCGGGTCGGAGGTGGTGGCCAGGTGCTCGCCGTACCCAGGCACCTTGATCATCGTGCCGGAGCCCACGTCGACGGCGACCCAGCCGAAGACTTCGGCGTAGAAGGCCTCGACCACGGCGGGGTCGGTGGCGTGCAGGTCGCTGAAGTTCCATGCTCCGGGCGTGTTGACGACCTGGGCGCCGAGCCTGCGGCGGGCCTGCCAGAGCCGGAACGGCGCGCCACCGGGGTCGATGCAACTGGCGGACCGGCCGCCCTCACCGGCGTCGGCCGGCTCGCTCACCACTTCGCCGCCGGCGGCCCGGACGCGGGCGGCCGTCTCGTCGGCGTCGTCCACCGCGACGTAGGTGTTCCACGCGGGCAGAGTGTCGGCCGGTCCGCCGATCCCGGCTGCGTCCTGACCATCGAGCTGCGCGATCAGGTAGCGGAACGGGGAGTCCGGCGGGGTCGCCAGCGTGAACTTCCAGCCGAGCAGTTCGCCGTAGAAGTCCGTCGCTGCATCCACGTCGGGCACCTCGAGGTCGATCCAGGAGGTGACGCCTTCGGGGTAGGTCCGTGCGACAGCCATGCCGCGATCCTCTACTACGGCTCAGACCGGCGGGAAAAGGCGTTCCAGGTAAACCGCGACCCCGTCCTCGGCGTTCGACGCTGTGATGTCAAAGGCGGCGGCCAGGACCGACGGGTGGGCGTTGGCAACCGCGACCGAGCGACCGGCCCAGCCGAACATCGCCAGGTCGTTGGGCATGTCCCCGAAGGCCAGAACGTCCGCGGCGGCGACTCCATGGGTCTTGGCCACCCGGGCCAGCCCGCTGGCTTTGGTCACTCCGGCTGCGGAGATCTCCAGCAGCCCGTCGTACGACGAGTGGGTCAGGCTCACCGCGTCGCCCAGGATCGCCTGTGCGGTCGAGAGCAGGTCGTCCGGCTGGTAGGACGGATGCCGCACCAGGAGCTTCGCGGCGCTCCGACTGAGCAGTTCGGCCAGAAGGCCCACCCTCACCTGCGGGTTGTCCCCGGCCCAGCGCACCGGATACGCCTCCTCGTGCGTGAACGCGTCGCCGTACTCCACGGCGAAGGCCGCCTCGGGCCACTCGGCCCGCAGCCGTTCGGTGACCTGGCCGAGCACGGCGGGATCCAGCGGATCGGACTCGACCATGCGGCCGGTGTGCAGATCCCAGATCAACGCTCCGTTCGCACAGACTGCGATCCCCCGATGGTCGAGTTGCTCGGCGACCCCACCGAGCCAGCGCGGCGGCCGTCCGGTGACGATGACGACAGGTACGCCGGCCGCCTCGACCCGCGCCACCGCCCGCGCCGTGCGGGCCGAGACTGTGCCGTCGCGGCCGAGCAGGGTGCCGTCCAGGTCGGTAGCGACGAGCGCCGGTCGCCAGGTCATGCAGTACGGGCCGGTACTGCGAACAGCGCTTCCAGGTACGCCGCCACGCCGTCCTCGTCGTTGGACAACGTCACGGCGTCGGCGGCGGCCAGCAAATCGGGGTGCGCGGACGAGACAGCCACCGCATGCCCCGCCCACGCGAACATCGACAGGTCGTTGGGCATGTCCCCGAAGCACAGCACGTGCTCGGCGGTGACCCCGTGCTGGGCAGCGGCGAGGGCCAGGCCGGTCGCCTTGGTCACGCCGGACGGGCAGACCTCGATGAAGCCGAGCCCGGCGTGGGTCAGCTCGACCAGACCGGGAGGGACGACGGCCCGGGCGACGGCCAGCAGCTCGTCCTGGCCCAGGCCCGGCTGGCGCAGGAACACTTTCAGGGCGTCACCGCGCAACACCTCGGCCCGGTGGAGCAACTCCACCGGGTCGGGGTAGGGCCACTCGAAACCTGTCTGCACGCGCAGCGGCCCGGTCAGGTCGTCGACCTCCTCGACGGCGATGATCAGGTCGCCGACGGCCGCCTCGACGTGCCCGACGACCTCCGCGGCGACGGCCGCAGGCAACGAGGCGACGAACAGCGGCTCGCCCGTGGACAGGTCGACTACGTATCCGCCCTGGGCCAGCACGGCCAGGCCGGTCGAACCGATGTCACGGCGGACCAGGTCGATCAACCGCGGCCCCCGTCCGGTCACGCCGACCAGCGGGATTCCTTGGCCCGCAACGAGTTCCAGCGCCGCGCGGCTGCGCGCGGACACCGTCCCGTCGGTGCGGAGCAGCGTGCCGTCGAGGTCGGTCGCCACCAGGGCCGGCATCACCGGGGCTCGAGGACCTCGCGACCGCCGAGGAAGGGACGCAGGGCGGCCGGTACGACGACCGAGCCGTCGGGTCGCTGGTGGTTCTCCAGGATCGCGACCAGCCACCGGGTGGTGGCCAGCGTGCCATTCAAGGTCGCCGCGGCCTGGGGGCGGCCGGCGGCGTCGCGGTAGCGGATGTTCAGCCGGCGAGCCTGGAAGGTCGTGCAGTTCGACGTACTGGTCAGTTCGCGGTACCGCCCCTGCGTCGGGATCCAGGCCTCGCAGTCCAACTTGCGGGCGGCGCTGGAGCCGAGGTCGCCGGCCGCGATGTCGACCACCCGATAGGGCACCTCGACCTTGGCCAGCATCTCCTCCTCCCAAGCGAGCAACCGGGAGTGCTCGTCGCGCGCCTGCGCGGGGTCGCAGTAGGAGAACATCTCCACCTTGTCGAACTGGTGGACGCGGATGATGCCCTTGGTGTCCTTGCCGTGCGAGCCGGCTTCGCGCCGGTAGCAGGTCGACCAGCCGGCGTAGCGCAGCGGGCCACCCGACAGGTCGAGGATCTCGTCCATGTGTAGTCCGGCCAGCGGGACCTCGGAGGTGCCGACGAGGTACAGGTCGTCGGCCTCCAACCGGTATATCTCGGCCGCGTGCGCCCCGAGGAATCCGGTGCCGCCCATCACCTCCGGCCGGACCAGGCTCGGCGTGATGACGGGGGTGAAACCGGACTCGACGGCCTGGGCCACAGCCATGTTGAGCAGCGCCAGCTGCAGCAGCGCGCCCGGGCCGGTCAGGAAGTAGAACCTCGCGCCGGAGACCTTGGCACCGCGGTCGGTGTCGATCGCGCCGAGGGCCTGGCCGAGCTCGAGGTGGTCTCGGGGGGTGAAGTCGAACTGCGGCGGCGTACCGACCTCGGTCAGAACCGCGAAGTCAGCCTCGCCGCCGGCCGGTACGCCGTGCTCGATGACGTTCGGCACGGCCAGGTGCGCCGCCCGCAGTGCTACGTCGGCACCGGCCTGCTCGGCCTCGGCCGCCTTCACCAGACCGGCCAGCTCCTTGGCCCGGGCGAGCAGCGACGGCCGTTCGTCCGCGGCGGCGGAGCTGACCTTCTTGCCCAGGGTCTTCTGCTCGGCTCGCAGCGCGTCGGCGCGACCGACGGCCTCCCGGCGACGTTCGTCCGCGGCCAGCAGCGTGTCCACGGTGCCCGGATCCTCGCCGCGGGCGGCCTGGCTGGCCCGCACGAAGTCGGGTTCCTCGCGCACCAGCCGCAGGTCGATCACCCTGCGACCGTACCTGCGCGCGGATGCGGAACCGGCAGCGTCGGGGAGGATGGGCAGGTGCGCTTCCTCGACGACCACCGGCCCGACTACGACCTGACCTACTCCGACGTGTTCATGGTGCCGGTCCGCTCGGCTGTGGGGTCCCGGCTGGAGGTCGACCTGCGGACCGCGGACGGCGTGGGGACGACGATCCCGGTGGTCGTGGCGAACATGACGGCGATCTCGGGCCGCCGGATGGCCGAGACGGTGGCCCGCCGCGGCGGGGTCGCGATCATCCCGCAGGACATTCCGGCCGCTGTCGTGGCCGAGGTGGTGTCCTGGGTCAAGGCCAGGCACCCGGTCTACGACACCGCGATCACCCTGCCGCCGACCGCGACGATCGGCGAGGCGCTGACCCTGATCCCCAAGCGGGCGCACGGTGCGCTCGCCGTGGTGGATCGTGGACAGGTAGTCGGCATCGTCACCGGGCGGGACGCCGAGGGGCACGATCGCTTCACCCAGCTGCGCGAGGTGATGACGCCGGACCCGATGTCGGTCGAGGCCGGGACCGACCTGCCGAAGGTGTACCAACAGCTCGTCGACGCCCGGTTGCACGCCGCGCCGGTGATCCAGGCCGGTCGGCTGGTCGGGATGATGACCCGCAAGAGCGCCGTTCGCTCGGCCCTCTACGAGCCCGCGGTGGACACCGAGGGCCGGCTGCGCGTCGGCGCCGCGATCGGGATCAATGGTGACGTGCAGGCCAAGGCCGAGGCCTTGCTCGGCTGCGGCGTCGACGTCCTCGTCGTGGACACCGCGCACGGGCACCAGGACCGGATGCTCGCCGCGCTGCAGGTGGTTCGTTCGGTGGCGGGGACGACGCCCGTGGTGGCCGGCAACGTCGTCACCGCCGCGGGCACCCGCGACCTCATCGAGGCCGGCGCCGACATCGTCAAGGTCGGCGTGGGGCCGGGCGCGATGTGCACCACCCGGATGATGACCGGCGTCGGGCGGCCGCAGTTCTCCGCCGTGCTGGAGTGTGCCGCCGCGGCGCGCGCCGAGGGCCGGCACGTCTGGGCCGACGGCGGCATCCGCCACCCGCGCGACGTGGCCCTGGCGTTGGCCGCCGGTGCCGCCAGCGTCATGGTCGGGTCGTGGTTCGCCGGGACCTTCGAGTCCGCGGGGGACATCCGCAGCGACGGGGCCGGGCGGCTCTACAAGGAGAGCTTCGGGATGGCCTCGGCACGGGCGGTGAGTCAACGGACCCGGGAGACCAGCGCGTTCGACCGCGCCCGCAGCGGATTCTTCGACGAGGGCATCAGCGCGTCGAAGCTGTACCTCGACCCCGCCCGACCGGGCGTCGAAGATCTGCTGGACCAGATCGTCGCCGGGTTGCGCAGCAGCTGCACGTACGCCGGGGCGGCCGACCTCGAGCAGTTCCACGAGCGGGCCGTCGTCGGGTTGCAGAGCAGCGCCGGGTACGAGGAAGGCCGGCCGCGCCCGACGAACTCGTGAGTCAGGCGGGAGCGGTCAGGATGCCCAAGATCCGGTCCACGTAGCGGCGCAGGGCGGCGCCGCTGTGCGGCGCGGCGGACATCCCGGCCTGGACGAGCTGGGCCTGCCCGAGGTACGCCGTGTACGCCAGCAGCCCTCGATCACGGGCCTGCGCCGGCGGGAATCCCATGTCCTTGAACAGATCAGCGAGGTAACCGACCCGCCGGTCGGTCACCCGCTCCAGGACCGGGGCAACCAACGGATGCGTCGCGCTGGCCAGGACGGCGGCGTCGATCACGTCCTCCTGGGCCAGCAGGATCGCCGTGGTCAACAGCAGGCGGAGGCGCTGCAAGGGGTCCGGCTCGGCCCCGACGCGGACGATGACCGACTCGGTGTGTTCCTGCTCCCACAGCTCCAACGCCGCCTGGATCAACGCCTCGCGATTCGGGAAGTGCCAGTAGAAGCTGCCCTTCGTGGCCGACAGCTTCCGGGCCAGAGGTTCCACCGCGACACCGGCGAGGCCACGATCGGCGATCGCGGCGAGGGCGGCGGTCGCCCAGTCCCCCTTGCTGAGGCTGGCCATCGCCATACGCTAGCGTAGGGCTCGAACCATACGGAGGCGTACGGAGGCGGTTAGGATGAGAAACGTCCACGAGCGGGTGCTCGCAGCATCGGCGTCCACTGTCGGCGTGATGCTCGATGGGCTCGGCCGCGAAGGGGACCGGCTCTGGCCGGCTCCGGCCTGGCCGCCGATGCGCTTGGATCGGCCACTGGCCGTAGGCGCGGACGGCGGTCACGACGAGATCCGATACGTCGTCAGTGCGTACGAGCCGGGTCGGCGCGTGGAGTTCCGCTTCCATCCGGTGACCGGTCTGGCCGGCTTCCATGCGCTCGAGGTCGAGCCGATCGACGCCAGGAGCTGCGTGCTGCGGCATGTCCTGGAGGCCCGACCGATGGGCCGGATGCGCCTGCTGGTGCCCGCTGTGGTGCGCTGGCTGCACGACGCGGTGGTCGAGGACCTGCTCGACAACGCCGAACGCGCTGCGACCGGCACCGTCGCACATCCCTATCGCTATTCGCCGTGGGTGCGGCTGCTGCGCCGGCTGTCCGGGCCACGGGCCCGCGCCACGCAGGTCCCGGCCGGGGCGACGCTCGTCCACGCCGCGTTGGACCGGGTCGACTACACCGACGCCTACTCGGTCGCCGTGCCCATCGGGGTGAGCACGGATCCGCGCGTGTGGGCCGATGCGATGTTCGCCGGTCTGTCGCGGAAGACCGGGCCCGGGCCGCGGCTGGCCGAGAGCGACGAGGAGGTCCTGCTCGGTGAGGACACGAAGCACCTGGCCTACCGGGCCGGCCTGCTCGTGGAATCCGGCCACGGGATCACGGTCACTGTGACCACGGTCGTCGACCTGCGCACCCGCGCCGGGCGGGCCTACTTCGCCGTGGTGCGGCTATTCCACCCGCTCGTCGTGCGGCTGCTGCTGGGCCGGGCCGCCCGGCGGCTGCTCGGCCCGAGCGCCGTCGCGGCCGTGGTCGAATGAGCCCATGCTGCGGATGTCGTCGGCGGACTTCGACGAGCTGGTGTCTGACGCGCTGGACGAGCTGCCACCGGAGCTGACCCGGCTGATGGACAACGTCGTGGTGCTCGTCGAGGACCGCAACTCCGAGGAGCCGAGCCTCCTGGGTCTGTACGAAGGTATCGCGCTGACCGAGCGGGGCTGGGACTACGGCGGGCAGCTGCCGGACCGGATCTTCATCTACCGCAAGGCGCTGCTGGACGTCTGCGACAGCAGGGAGGACGTCGTCGACGAGGTCGCGATCACCGTCGTACACGAGATCGCCCACCACTTCGGCATCGACGACGAGCGGTTGCACCAACTCGGGTGGGCCTGACGGGTAGCGTCAAAGGCGTGGGTGACAAGCTGCCGATCAAGATGCTGCACGACCGGGTGCTGGCCCGGATGCCGCGCGAGGAAGGCGAGCGCCGCTCCAGCGGCGGGATCCTGATCCCGGCCACGGCGCAGGTGGCCAAGCGGCTGTTCTGGGGCGAGGTCCTGGCCATCGGCAACCACGTCCGGACCATCAAGGTCGGGGACCGGGTGCTGTTCAGCCCGGACGACCAGAGCGAGGTCGAGGTCAGCGGCGAGGACTACCTGATCCTGCGCGAACGCGACATCCACGCGGTGGCGGCCCCGCGGATCGAGGAGTCGACCGGCCTGTACCTGTAGGGCCGCCTTCGGCGGGCGGCAACCCCTAGGACCGTCCCTCGCGTAGGCGCGCCAGCCAGGCCGCGGCATCGGCGAAGGCCGCATCGGTTGCAGTGGCCGGCACCGACTTGACCGGTACGACGTCCGCCCGCGGGTACGACCCGAGGTACCGCACGTCGGCGCAGATCCGGCGCAGCGCCATCAGCGCCTGACCGACCCGGGCCTCGGACAGGTGCCCCTCACAGTCCAGCGAGAAGCAGTAGCGGCCCATCCGGTCCTTGGTCGGGCGCGACTCGATCCGGGTCAGGCTGATCCCACGTCCGGCGAATTCGGTGAGTACCTCGAGCAGGGCCCCCGTGTGGTCGTCGGCGATGAACGCGACGAGAGAGGTCTTGTCCCGGCCGGTTGGCTCCGGCGGCGGACCGGGCCGGGAGACGAGCACGAAACGGGTCATGGCGTCCGGGACGTCGGCGATGCCGGTGGACAGCGGCGTCAGCCGGTAGTGCTCGGCGGCGACCGGTGCGGCCACCGCCGCGTCGAACTGCCCGGCCGCCACCCCGGCGGCGGCCTGCGCCGTGGAGGCGGTGAGCACTACCTCGGCCTGCCCGAGGTGCGCCGACAGCCAGCGACGGCACTGCGCCTCGGCGTGCGGGTGGGTCGCCACGGTGGCGATCGCGGCTCTGGGGGTGCCGGGCCGCACGAGCAGCGCGAAGCTGACCGGCAGCAGGATCTCCCGGGTGATCGTCAGCGGATCCCCGCCGGCCAGCTCGTCCAACGTGGCCGGCACCGAGCCCTCCACGGAGTTCTCCAGCGGGACCACTGCGGCGTCCGCGTCGCCGGAGCGCACGGCACCCAGGGCCGCGGTGACCGACGGCTGCGGGAGCAGGATTCCCTTACTGGCCGCCGGCAGGGTGCGCAGGGCCATCTCCGCGAACGTCGCCGCCGGCCCGAGGTAGGCGAAGCGGGTCGGCGGCACTCCGGGCATGGCGCCGAGGCTAGTTGTACCCGGCCATCAGCTTGGTGACAGCCTGCAGCGCGCGCGGGTGCGGACAACCCCTGAAGCCGATGATGGGCGGCGTCCCGGAGATGATGCTGACGGACGTTCGCCGCCGGCGGTCGCGCCGACACTGCGTCCGACGACCGACGCGTTCGACTCAGTTCTCCAGGACTAGCCTTCATGTGGCCGAGCGTGGTCTGCATGCCCTCGGTCAGTTCCCGCAGGCGACCGGCGACCACGTTCGCAGCCTTCTCGAGGTCGCTGTCGGCCAGGAGCCGCAGGCCGCTTAGACCGTCAGGCAGGTGGCTGAACGTGACGGTGACGCGGCAGGTGCCGGGGGCCTTCGAGGCGAACTCATACAACCAGTGCGTCGCCGGGGTGCCGTCATAGCGGTCTCCGACGACGAACCCGAACGAACGGCCGGAGTCATCGACCACGACGGTGCATGGCCGGACCCAGATGAGGTCGCCGGTCGCGGTCCGCGCGCGGTTGGTCCCCTCGAAGCGGGCACCGACGTGCGCTCCGCGGTTGAGGCCGATCCATCGGGCTCCGACGCACTCGGGGCTGAACTCCCCCATGCGGGTTACGTCGGCCACCAGCGCCCATGCGTCCGCTGCCGGGCAGGCAATCTCGATTGTCGCGCACCCGACGGTGCGGTCGAACAGCTTTCGGTTGCTGGCAGCTGGCACCGGGCGCCGGCCGTGTTCACCCCAACGGGACACCTCGGTGCCCACAGGATCAGGAGGCCGGAGCCTGGGAAGGGAGCACGCCGAGCTGCTGCAGCTGGCTGAGCTGGTCGACCACGTGCCAGTGCTCAGCCATTCGTTCATCGGTGAGCCGGTGGATGTCGATCCCGGAGATCGTGTAAGACCGGTTGGTTGGCGGCATGCCCATGAACGGGCCGGAGTGGGTGCCACTGCTGCTCCACCGCACGACCACGCGATCGCCCTCGGCGACGACATCCTCGATCGTGAAAGTGCAGGGTGAGAACGCCTCGAGCAGCGCCGCCACGCGCGCCTTGAGGTCGGCTCGCCCGTTGCCCTGCCCGGGGAACGGGTCGTTCTCGATGTAGTCGTCGGTCGCCAGCTCGTCGATGAGGGCGAGGTTGGCCGTGTTGAGCACCTCGTCGTAGTAGCGGCGGACGACCGTCTTGTGGCTCTCGGTGCTCATCATGACCTGCTTCCAGGGTGAATAGTGGGGACAGAAGGGAGCGTGCCGTTGAGGGCCGGCCGACACCACGACGTCTCCCACCGTCTGACCCACCGACGTGCCAGCCCGCCGGGCGAACGGTCGGTGGCTGCTGAGGCACCTGGATGAGCGGCGCACTGTTCGCCGAACAGCTCCGCGCGCATCGCGCCTCGGCCGGGCTCACGCAGGCGGAGCTCGCGGGGCGTGCCGGGATCAGTGAACGGGCGGTCAGCGACATCGAGCGCGGCCTGCGCCGACACGTGTACGCCGTCACCGCTCGGTCTCTCGCCGATGCACTCGGACTCGGCCCGGCCGACGCTGCCGTGTTCGAGGCCGCAGCCAGACCTGCGCGCTCCAGGTCCGTGACCTCCACCGGACCGGTGTGGGGCACCGACTGGCGCAACCTTCGACGTACCTCGATGCTCGGGCGCGAAACCGAGTTCGACCAGGTCCTGGACGCACTGACCGACGAGAGCACCCGTCTGCTGACGATCACGGGGACGGGTGGCGTCGGGAAGTCCCGCCTGGCAGCCGAGGTCTGCTGGCGCATCGAGAGCGACGAACCGGGACGGGTGGTCTGGGTGCCTCTGGCCGGGCTGCTCCAGTCCGAGCTGCTCCTGGCGACGGTGGCCACCGCGCTGGGTGTCGGCGCAGCAGCGGGGGAGGAGCTTCCGGCAATGCTGGCACGCGTGCTTGACCAGCGCAAGACGCTGCTGGTGCTCGACACGTTCGAGCGGCTGCTCGGTGCCGCCCCCGCCCTGGGGGTTCTGCTCGACAGGGCTACACATCTGCGAATCCTCGTCACCAGCCGGGCGCCACTACGTGTCCGCGGCGAAAGGGAGCAGCCACTCGACGCGCTGCCGGAGCCGGTGGCGGCAGAGCTCTTCAGAGAGCGGGTGAGGTCCGCACGGCCCGGGCTCAATCTCGAGGATGGTGACGCCGCCAGGCTGGTCACCGACATCTGCCGCCCCCTCGCCGGTGTGCCACTTGCCTTGGAGCTCGCAGCTTCACGGGTCCGGCACATGCCGCTCCACCTCCTGAGCTTCGAGCTCGAGCGACCGCTGGAGGTGTTGACCGACGGTGAGCGCGACCTCCCCGAGCGGCAGCGGACGATGCGCAGCACGATCAGCTGGAGCCACGATCTTCTTGGCGCAGGCGACCAAGCGGTGTTCCGCCGGCTGGCGGCGTTCGCGGGGGGATGGACGCTCAACGCCGCTGAACAGGTCTGTGCCGCCGACCGCGTGATCGCGGCGATCAGCCGGCTGTGCGAGCACGGATTGGTCGAGCCCGATCCCGCCACGACGCCGGCGCGTTGGCGTCTCCTCGACCCCATCCGCGAGTACGCCGCCGAGCAACTCGCCGCTTCCCCCGAGGCCGATGCCGTCGCGCGGCGGCACGCGGGGTTCTATGCCGAGCTTGCCGCGACAGCCGCGCCGCTGCTGCTCGGCAGCCAACAGGGCGAGATCCGGAGGTCGCTACGGGACGAGGTGGCGAACTTGCGCGCTGCCCTGGGATCGGCAACCCAGGCGCGTGCCGACCCTGAGGTGGCGCTCCGGGCCGTTGGCGCGTTGTGGATGTTCTGGAGGCTTGAAGGCGCCTTCGAGGAAGGCCGGATCTGGATCCAGCGAGCACTCGACCTACCGGAGGCCGACGACTCGCCGTCCCGGGCGAATGCACTCTGGGGCGCAGCCTGGCTCAGCTACCAGCGGGGTGACGTGCCGACCGCGACCGCTTACGGGGAGGAGTTGCTCAAGCGGTCGACAGCGCCTGAGGCCGCACTCGACTGTCGCAACGCGCTCACCATCCTCGGGCAAGTCGCGATCGCTCAGCGACGGTTCGCCGATGCCCTGCCACTGCTCGAGGAGGCGCTCGAACTCGCGCGAGCGAGCAACGCGAGCTGGCACGTCGCCACGTCGCTGCTCAACCTGGGCACCGTGCTGCTCCGGCAGGGTGCCCCACGACGTGCTGTGGAGGTGTTGGAGGAGGCGGTTGCGGGTCATGACGCCGCCGGCGACCGGCACTTCGTCGCCCACTCGCTGATTGAGCTGGGTTACGCCTTCCTGATCTGGGGCAAGGTCGAGGAGGCTGCGGCTCGCTTCGCCGCAGCAACCCGCACATTTCTCGACCTGGAGGAGCGGTGGGGCGCAGCTGAGGCGGTCGCGGCGTTTGCCGTCCTCGCCTCCGTGAGCGGTCACGCACAGACCGCTGCGGTGCTGTCCGGCGCGAGCGAGGCGGCGTACGCCGAGATGTCAACGCGGGTGATGGTCCCCGACGCAGAGCTCGGGGCGCCGTTCATGGCCCATGCACGCGCGGTCCTCGGCGAGACGGAGTGGCGGCTCGGGGTCCAGGGCGGCCGGGGGCTGTCGGTGGAGGAGGCTGCGCAGCTTGCGCTGCGGACGCTCGGCCCTCCTAGTGCCACCTGAGGGCGCATTGCCTGCCGTGCTTCGGCTGAGGCACCATGCGCTGTGCCCGCTGCCCCTGACGCCTTCCTCGACCTCGGCTTCGCGCGGGCCGACACCGGCCGAGCGGCTCGTACCGGCGACCCGGAGGTCGTCTACGGCGCCGGCAAGACGCCCGCGCAGGCGCTCGAGCTGATGGCCGCACTGCGCCACGCCCACCCGGACCGCCCGGCGCTGGTGACCCGCGCCCCGGAGGCCACCCGGTCGGTGCTGCGGTCGACGTACCCCGAGGCCTTGATCGACGATGAGGCGGCCGCCGTGGCGGTGGGGTCGCTGCCGGCGACCCGCGGCGCGGTGTGTGTGGTCAGCGCCGGTACGTCGGACGCCCCGGTGGCGGCCGAAGCGGCGTTCGTCGCGCGGGCGTTCGGCGCCGAGGTGAGTCGGATCAGCGACGTCGGAGTGGCCGGCATCCACCGGCTGCTGGCCGTACGCCATGAGCTCGACCGGGCCGACTGCCTCGTCGTGGTGGCTGGCATGGACGGTGCCCTACCCAGTGCGGTCGGTGGGCTGACCGGCGTACCGCTGGTCGCCGTACCGACCTCCGTGGGGTACGGCGCGGCCTTCGAGGGGCTGGCCGCCTTGCTGACGATGCTCAACTCCTGTGCGCCCGGCGTCGTCGTCTGCAACATCGACAACGGCTTCGGCGCCGGCGTGTTCGCCGCGCGGGTGGCCCGGCGGGCGGCTCCGCGGGAGGACACGTGATCGGCTGGCTGGACTGCGCCGCGGGAGCCAGCGGCGACATGCTGCTCGGCGCCCTGGTCGGGGCCGGCGCCCCGCTGCCCCTCATGCAGGCAGCCGTGGACTGTCTCGGCGTGGAGCCGGTCCTGCTGTCCACCGCCCAGGTGACCAGGCAGGGCGTCGCGGCCGACAAGGTCGACGTGCGGGCGCCTCGCTCGACGGTCACCCGGACCTGGGCTAACATCCGCGGCCAGCTGGAGTCCGCGGACCTGGCCGAGCCGGTACGCCGTACCGCCCTGGATGCCTTTGCCCGGCTGGCACACGCGGAGGCCACCGCCCACCGGACCAGTCCCGAGCAGGTGCACTTCCACGAGGTGGGTGGGCTGGACGCGCTGGCCGACATCGTTGGCGCCGCCGCGGGCCTGCACGCGCTGGGCCTGACCCGGCTCACCGCCGGCACCGTCGCGCTGGGCAGCGGCATGACCCGCGGGGAGCACGGCCTGATCCCGGTGCCGGGGCCGGCCGTGTTGGCGATCCTCGCCGAGGCCGGGGCGCCGGTGTGGTCAGGTCCAGCGCCGTACGAGATGTGCACTCCGACCGGCGCAGCCCTGCTCGCCACCGTGGTCACCGAGTGGGGCCAGCTGCCGCGGATGACCGTCACGGCGGTCGGGAGCGGCGCGGGGACACGAGACCTCGATGAGGTACCGAACGTGCTGCGGCTCGTGGTGGGCGAGCCGGTCGAGACGCCGTCGACCGGCGGGGCGGTGGTTCTGGAGACCAACGTCGACGACCTGGACCCCCGGCTGTGGCCGCACGTGCTCGACGACCTGCTCGCCGCCGGAGCGAGCGACGCGTGGCTCAGCCCGATCGTGATGAAGAAGGGGCGACCGGCGTACACCCTGCATGTGCTCGCGGACCCGGACGCCGTCGCCGAGCTGCGCCGGGTGGTCTTCAGCGCCACCTCGACGATCGGTTTGCGCCAGCTCGACGTGGGCAAGCACGCGCTGGAGCGTGAGGCGGGGGTCATCCGGGTAGAGGGCCAGCCCGTGGCCGTCAAGGTCGCGCGCGACGGCGGGCGGGTGGTGAACGTCAGCGTCGAGTTCGAGGACGTTCGCGCCGCCGCCACCGAGCTGGGCCAGCCGGTGAAAGAGGCGCTCCGGGCGGCCGTGGCGGCCGCCCACCAGGCCTACCCGGCCGGCAAGAGCTAGCCACCACGCTCAGGCGCGGGCGGGGCGGACCGTTCCGGTCACCGCGCCCAGGCCGATCCTGGTGCCGTCCGCGCCGGGCGCAAGGGCGCGGATGGACACCGTGTCGCCGTCCTCGAGGAACGTCCGCTGTGCTCCGGCCACCTCGAACGGTTCGGTACCGCCCCAGGACAGTTCGAGGAACGACCCGCGCTGGCCCCGCTCGGGGCCGGAGACGGTGCCGGAGGCGTAGAGGTCACCGGTACGAAGGGACGCGCCGTTCACCGTGAGGTGCGCGAGTTGTTGGCCCGGGGTCCAGTACATCGAGGCGAACGGCGGGCGAGTGACCACCTCGCCGTTCCACTCGACCTCCAGCGTCAGGTCCAGTGCCCACGGGTCCCGATCGGCGAGGTACTCCAACGGGGTGGGGTCCTGGGCCGGCGGGGCGACCCGGGCCGCGGCGAGCGCGTCCAACGGGACCACCCAGGGCGAGATGGACGTCGCGAAGGACTTGCCGAGGAACGGGCCCAGCGGTACGTACTCCCAGGCCTGGATGTCACGCGCCGACCAGTCGTTGACCAGCACCACACCGAACACGTGCGCCCCGAAGTCAGCTGTCGACACCCGATCGCCGAGCCTCGTCGGCGTACCGACGACGAAGCCGACCTCGGCCTCGATGTCCAGCCGGCGTGACGGGCCGTACGTCGGCGCGCTCTCGGTTGGCGCCTTTCGCTGCCCGCACGGGCGCACCACGTCCGTACCGGACACGACCACCGTGCCGGCGCGGCCGTGGTAGCCGATCGGCAGGTGCGACCAGTTCGGCAGCAGCGCCTCGGCATCGGGGCGGAAGATCCGCCCGACGTTGGTCGCGTGATGCTTCGAGGAGTAGAAGTCGACGTAGTCCGCGACCTCGAAGGGCATGGCCATCCGCACGTCGGCCTGCCGGACGAGCAGCGGCTCCACCCTGCCGCGCGCCGTCTCGTCCCGCAGCAGCGTCGCCACCGCGGCCCGGACTCGGCTCCACTGCGCCGGGCCGGCCGCCATGAAGGCGTTCAGGCTTCCGGTCCGAAGCATGCTCGTCGGCCCGGCCAGCAACCCTCGCTCGGCCGCGCCGGTCAGGTCGAGGATGTGCTCGCCGATGGCGGCACCGATCCGCGGGCCCGTCTGGCCGCGGAAGACGCCGTACGGCAGGTTCGTGACGGGGAAGTCCGAGCCGTCGGGGACCGGCACCCAGCTCGTCACAGCAGGCCCAAGCGGGTCAGGTCGTCCACCGGCTCCAGGATGCTGCACGAACCGAACCCGACGAACGCTCCTCGGGTCCGGCGGGCTTCGTGGTCGCTGACCTGCTCGTACGTCGAGAGCAGCGGCGCGGCCTGCTCCTCGGCGATCAGCGCGGTCACGGTGGCCGCGTCCTCGCCGAGTACGGCGGCGTGGGTAGCCAGCGCGAGGTTGAAGAACCCGTGCTGCACGAAGCCCGTCGACTCGTCGCGGTGCCGGATCGCCCGGTGCAGGCCCGCCGTGCACTTGAACGGCACGTCCCGCTCGACGCAGGCTCGCACGAACGTCGCGAGGTCGGCCGGGGTCGGGAAGGCGTCGGCGCGGAGCCCCCCGGTGCGCAGCTTCGCGCCCCGCCCGGCCGCGGCGATCGCGTCCAGCGCGCCGGTCCAGCCCGGCACCCGGGGCAGCTCGACGAAGGCGAGCATCGGCGGCAGCGTCTCCAGCACCCGCTGGACGGACTCGGTCAGGTCCGGCCCGTCCGGCGGGCGGACCTCGACCGCCTCGACGTTCAGCCGTTGATCCTGCTGGCCGAGCCGGAGCGCCTCGCCCAGGCCGTCTGACCCGGAGTCCGCGATCAGCCCGAGGGCCAGCTCGTGGTCTTCGGGCAGCACCTCGATTAGCTCGGACAGGCGCGAAGCGGGGCAGAGGAAGCGGCCGACCAGGCCGGCGTACAGGGCGCGCTTGTGGTGCGGGTGGGCCGCCAGCGCGTCGGGCATGCTCGCCGAACCGGGCGGGAATAGGGCCGCGTCGTCGACGATCGCGGTGAACAGGGCCGAGCCGACGGACATCCCAGGGACGCTAGCGGACCGGCACCGTCGACCCGCGACCCGGACACCGACCGGGCCGCGGCACGCTCGTGACCGCGTGGATCGAGCACGTGCATCGTGACGCCCTGGCCCTGCAGGGTCGGCCGACCACGAGGAGGTGTGGCCATGTCGCATCGCACGTTCCTTCCGGTTCTTGCTGCGGCCTGCTCGTGTTCACCGCTACTCCAGCGTGGGCCGCGCCGGGTGAATCCGCTCTGGGCGTCCCTGGTCGACGGCCCGGCACCAGGTGTCAACTCTCTTGACCGCGGCGAGGACATCGCGATCGGCGCGGACGGGACGGTCTACGTCACGGGCACGGTCTACCTCACGGGGGACAGCGACGGAGGGACGGCGACCGGCTACGACTACGCCACCGCCGGTTACAGCTCATCGGGACGCGGCTGTGGGCGGCTCACGTCGACGCCGGTCAGCAGCTCGACGGCGCGCGCGATCGCGGTGGACAGCTCGACGGGCACGGTCTACGTGACGGGGCAGAGCTACGCCGGCCCCGCGGGGTGGGACGCCGCCACCCTTGCCTATGCCGACGGGGGCGTCCAGCTCTGGCACTCGCGCTTCGGCGGCCGGACAGGATCGGGTACGCCGTACGGCATCGCCGTCGATCCGGACAACGGAAACGTTGACGTCACCGGCGAAGTGAACGGTGCGACCACGGGGCAGGACTGCAGGACTACGGCGTCATCGCCTACGACGGCGGCTGACCGACCGGGGCTCCGGCGTAGGGTGAGGCATGCCTTTCTACCGGCAGGTGGGTGAGATCCCGCGCAAGCGCCACACCGCCTTCCGCAAGCCCGACGGCAGCCTGTACGCCGAGGAGCTGATGGGTATCGAGGGTTTTTCCAACGACTCGGCCCTGCTCTACCACGAGGGCCTTCCGACGGCGATCGTCGACAGTCGGGTGTACGGCGAGCCGCCGGTGCTCGCCACGGCGAACCATCCCCTGCTGCCCCGGCACTACAAGACGCACAAGCTGGACGCCGGAGGCGCGGACGCGGTGACCGGCCGGCAGCAGCTGATGGTCAACGGCGACGTCCGGATCGGGTACGTCGCCGCCGACCGGCCTTCGCCGCTGTACCGCAACGCCACCGGCGACGAGTGCCTGTACGTCGAGCAGGGCACCGCTCGCGTGGACACCGTCTTCGGCCAGCTCTGGGTGGGCACCGGCGACTACGTCGTCATCCCGACGTCGACGACGTACACCGTGGTGCCGACCGGTGACGAGCCGGTGCGGATGCTGACCATCGAGGCGTTCGGACACATCGGACCGCCGCGGCGCTACCTGTCCTCCAAGGGGCAGTTCCTGGAGCACTCGCCGTACTGCGAGCGGGACCTGCGGGGCCCGGTCGAGCCGCACGTCGTGGGTGGGGAGGACGTACCGGTCCTGGTCCGGCACCGGCAGGGGGTCAGCCAGCTGACGTACGCGCGGCACCCGTTCGATGTGGTGGGCTGGGACGGCTGCTTGTACCCTTATGCGTTCAACGTCGCCGACTTCGAGCCGATCACCGGCCGGGTGCACCAGCCGCCGACGGTGCACCAGACGTTCGAAGGCCCGCACTTCGTGGTCTGCTCCTTCGTTCCGCGCAAGGTCGACTACCACCCCGAGTCGATCCCGGTGCCGTACAACCACGCCAACGTGGACAGCGACGAGATGATGTTCTACTGCGGCGGCGACTACGAGGCCCGCAAGGGTGCCGGCATCGAGCTGGGCTCCATCTCCCTGCACCCCTCCGGCTTCACCCACGGCCCGCAGCCCGGGGCGGCGGAGGCCTCGCTGGGTGCGGAGCGGTTCGAGGAGCTCGCGGTCATGGTCGACACGTTCCGCCCGCTCAACCTCACCGACAGCGCCCGGGCGTGCGAGGACACCGGCTACGCCTGGACGTGGGCGGGCCGCAGCAACCGCTGAGCGAGCCGGGCACCTACCGTGGGCCCAGCCGCTCCGCCGGCGCGGAAACCCTCGCGAGTTCGTGCGCTCCCATGCTGACCGGCGATGACAGTGCAAAGCCGAAGTAGTCGCGTGAGCCACGGTCCACCAGGTCAAGGCCGGCGCTTCGCAACGGCGAGCCGATCCGCAGCTTCAGGCCGTTCGAGTCCACGGGGTCGGACTGGCTGAGGCG
>Ga0183260_10001412_pt1 | contig 20070 bp, 19 predicted proteins | sample AntDrymUQ4972206_2_FD_129768 | JGI IMG/M metagenome (GOLD analysis project Ga0183260, IMG submission 129768) | Polar desert sand microbial communities from Dry Valleys, Antarctica - metaG UQ497 (22.06) (version 2) (version 2) | ecosystem: Environmental > Terrestrial > Soil > Desert | place...
AGCAGGGCGACGCAGGTACCGGCTCGGCGCTTCGGGCGACCGCCGAGCGCCGAACGCCCGAGCCCCGAGCGCCGAGCCCCGAGCCCCGAGCGCCGAGCCCCGAGCCCCGAGCGCCGAGCTAGAACAGCTGGTTCTCGCCGGCGAAGATCTCCGACACCGAGCCGTCGGTGAAGATCCGGCGAATCGAGTCGGTCAGCATGTCCGCGCAGGTCAGCACGCGAATCGTGTCGGGCGAGCCCTGGCGAAGCGGAACGGTGTCGGTGACGACGATCCCCGACAGTGGCGACGCGGCCAGCGTCTCGAAGGCGTTGCCGGAGAAGATGCCGTGGGTGGCCACCGCGTAGACGCTTGAGGCGCCCTCGTCGAGGACCGTCTGCGCGGCGGCGGCGAGCGTCCCACCGGTGTCGATGATGTCGTCGACGATCACCGCGACCTTGTCCTTTACCTCGCCGATCACGTAGCCGATCTCTGCGACCTGCTGGGCTGGCCGCTCCTTCTCGAGCAGGGCGTACGGCGCGCCGATCTTCTGCGCGAACTTGCGCGTCAGCTTCACGCGGCCGGCGTCCGGCGAGATGATCACCAGCTCTGACTCCTCGGCGAGCTGGTCCTTGACGAACTGCGTCAGGATCGGCATCGCGGTCATGTGGTCTACCGGCTTCGAGAAGAAGCCCTGGACCTGACCGGCGTGGAGGTCCATCGTCAGCAGCCGGTCGATGCCCGCCGTCTCAAGCATCTTCGCGACCAACCGTGCGCTGATCGGCTCGCGTGGGGCAGACTTCTTGTCCTGGCGCGAGTAGCCATACCAGGGGGCCACCGCGATCACGCGGTGAGCCGATGCGCCAACCGCCGCCTCGACCATCACCAGCAGCTCCATCAGCGCATCGTTGGCGGTCAGGCCCGCTCGCGCGCAGCCGCAGATCGACTGGATGATGAAGATGTCGGCGCCGCGGATCGACTCGGCGTAGCGGCAGTAGACCTCGCCATCGGCGAAGGTCTTGAGCCCGGGGTCCGCAAGCGTGACGCCCAGCCGCTCGGCGATCTTCTGGCCAAGCTCGCTGCTCGCTCGACCGGCGGCGATCATCATCCGCTTGTCGTACTCGACCGGCAGGCTGAGCGGGCCGGTCCCGGTCGCGATGTCCTCCTCGAGGCGACTCATTCGGTTCGCTCGTCCTCCACCCGCTTCGCGAATCCCTCGATGTTGCGCTGCTTCTCCCGGGCGATCCCGAGCGCGCCGTCTGGCACGTCACCGGTGATCACCGACCCTGCGCCAGTGTACGCCCCATCGCCGACACGGACGGGCGCCACGAAGGAGGTGTCCACCCCGGTCCGCGCGCCCTTCCCGATCACCGTGCGGTGCTTGCGACGGCCGTCGTAGTTCGCCGTGATGTTGCCGGCGCCAACGTTCGCGCCCTCGCCGACGTCGGCATCGCCGATGTAGGAGAGATGCGGCACCTTCGCTCCCGCTCCGATACGTGAGTTCTTCAGCTCGACGAACGCGCCGACCTTGGCGCCCGCGCCAACGCTCGCGCCCGGCCGCAGGTAGGCAAACGGCCCGATCGTTGCGCCGGCCTCGACCTCGCAGTCGAACAGGTACGAGTGTCGCGCGCTGACGCCGTCGGCAATCGTCGCGGCGGCGATCGTGGTCTGCGGGCCGATCGTGCAGCCCCTGCCGATCCGCGTGCCGCGACGCAGGCTCACGCCGGGCTCGATTCGCGTGTCCTCGCCAATCTCGACATCGAAGTCGATCGTGGTCGTCTCGGGGGAGGAGAAGCTGACGCCGGCAAGCGCGTGAGCCTCGATCAGGCGACGGCGCGCGTGGCGCTCGACCTCGATCAGGTCGGCACGGGTGTTGACGCCGATCGCACTCAGGACGTCGGTCGTACGGTGGGCGATGACGCGCCGCCCCCCGTCGATCAGGATCGGAAAGACAGCTGTCAGGTAGCGCTCGCCATCCGTCACGCCGACGGAGTCGAGTGTGCCGAGTAGATCCCCCGCCGCGAACGCGTAGGCACCGAGGTTGATCTCGCGAATCGCCAGCTCCTGCGCCGGCACGCCCTCGGTTGTCTTCGTCTCGACGATTCGCTCCACCGAGCCGTCGACCGCCCGGACGACACGACCGTAGCCGGCTGGATCAAGCCCCTCGGTGGTCAGCATGGTCGCAGCCGCGTCGGCGAGCTCGTGGGCGGCGATCAGCTCGGTGATCAGGCTTGCGGAGAGGAGCGGATGGTCGCCGGAGAGGATCAGAACGGTCGACTGCGGCTCGAGCCGGTCGCGCGCGGCGAGCACGGCGGAGCCAGTCCCCTCCCCGCTTGTCTGCTCGACCGACTCGACGCCCTCCGGGAGCCTGGCGGCAACGCCATCGCCGGGCCGGGTGACGCAGACGACTCGGCCCGCCCCCGCGTCACGCGCGGCGGCGATCACCCAATCCAGCATCGGACGGCCACAGACGGGGTGGAGCACCTTCGGCAGCGACGAGCGCATCCGGGTTCCCCAACCCGCGGCCATGATCAAGGCGGTCGGCCGCTCGGGCATCGCCCTCAGCGTAGACGATTGATCGCCTGCCACCGCACAACCCACGACGTCGACCAAGCTTGCTCAGCGCCTATCCTGATCGAGCCACTGGGGGGTCGTCTAGTTGGTAGGACACCGGGTTTTGGTCCCGGTAACGGGGGTTCGAGTCCCTCCCCCCCAGCCTCGACCGCTGGCGCCGTCCGGCAGCCGTAAGCGCTCGCCCGCTGTCGACGGCTCGGCCGTCCGGCGGGCCCTAGGAGCCCTCTCGCCGCACCCGTCCGCCAGCGGCGCCGCGCTCCGCCGCCGGCCCGTGCGGCGAGTGTATGCCGAGCACGCGCATCGCCTTGAGGCCTAGCCCAAGCCGCTCGCGGCCGTCCGTTGAGGAGACATCGAGCCCGCTCAGCTCGCGGACGCGCTCGAGCCGATAGCGAATCGTGTGGCGGTGTGTGAAGAGCTTCTCGGCGGTCTTTGCGACCGTCCCGTCTGCGTCGAGGAAGGTCTCGAGCGTGCGCAGAAGGTCGGTCTCGTACTGCTCGTCATAGGCCACCAGTGGAGCAACGGTCTCGTCGTAGAAGCGCTGTAGCTCACCGGGGTCCTGGCTCATCGCCGGGAGCAGCAGGCGATAGGCGCCGGTCTCGTCGAAGGCGAGCATGGCGTGGCCCTGGGCTTCGGCGACGTTCGCGGCGAGGACCGCCTCGCTGCCGGCGCGGTGGAGATCGGCCGGGTCGCTTGCGACCCGACTGCGAGCGACAACGACCACGTATCCGGTGGCGTTCAGCTCGAGCTCGCGGTGCACCGCGGCGGCGGCGCGGCCGGCGATCTCCGTCTCCGCCCCGGGGACGACTATCACCAGCTCGGTGTCCGGCGCCGCCGATTGGCGTGCGGTCGGTGAGCTGGCAACCTGCGGTCGCCGACGGGCCGCGGCGCTGGCCAGGCTGACCGGCGCCGCAAGCGAGCCCGCCGCGACCGCGCGCGCACCGCGTGCGGCCATCGCCAGCACTCGTGCGCGCCAGTCGCCCTCCTCGGGGTGCTGCGGTCGCGCGCGCACGACGATCACACTGGCGCCGGCGCCGATCCCGTCAGCGCCAAGCTCACCCGCGCGCGCGACGATCGCATCGCGGTCGGTGAGCTTGCGGTCGAGGACATCGCGCAGGAAGTCGGCGACAGCGGCCTCGCTCGCGCGACCGGGTGCCCGCGAGCGCTCGACCTCCAGCGCGATCAGGGTCACGATCGTGCGCAGGACCGCCGGCGAAGGCGGTACTCCGCGTGGACGCAGCCGCAGCTGGCCGACCGTGCTGTCGGCGACGCGCAGCTCCAGCGTCTCGGTTCCGGCCGCCCTCGAGAGGACCGCGCGCTCGTCGTCTGGTGAGGCGCAGGCGACCGCGAGGACGCTGCTCGACGGGTCGATCACGACAAGGCTGGCATTCAGCGCACGTGAGCACGCGCGCGTGACCTCGGGCAGGCCGGAGCCGGACTCGAGCGCTTCCGAGACGTTCGCAAACGCTTCGAGGACATCGGCTCCTGCAGGAACCTCTGTCCGCTTCAGCGGCGCTGGCATCGCTTGATTGTAGGTCCCGGCGAGGGTCTCCTAGGCGTAGTGGTCGTAGAACCAGACGATCGCAAAGCCGACTCCCGCGCCGAACGCGAGCAGTGACGCGAGTATGTAGAGGCTCAGGAAGCCCGCCGCTGAGCGCTCCCAGAAGCGCCCGTAGGATGCCCACGCCGGCGCGAGGATGAAGACGAGGTAGCCGACAACGATGACCGTTGCCGCCAGGGCGATGGCGATCTGGTTTGGGCTGCTTACCGCGGCGAGCGAGAGGGCGATCTGGTCTGCGCTGGAGCTATCCACTATCGCTGTCCGTTGCGGGGACTCCGGCGCCGGCCTCGGGCGGGGAATCCGGCTGACGCAGGTGAGTGACAACTAGCGCCACGGCCGCGCATGCGCCGAAGATACCGAAGCCGAGCCCCCAGCCGGCGGCGACATCTGACCAGTAGTGGACCTGGAGATAGATCCGGGAGATGCCGATCGCCGCCGCGACGACGACAGCGGAGAGCACAAGCGCGGCGCGGCGAATCAGGCCCGGGACCACCCTGGCGGCGATGATCGCCAGCGCGACATACGCCGTCGAATAAGCGGCGTGTCCACTCGGAAAGCCGCCGCCGTCAGCGTCGATGATCGCCGTTGTCGGCCGCGGACGAGCAATCCCCGCCTTTGCGATCTGGACGGCGGCGACGGTCGCGACGAATCCGAGCACGAGAGTGGTCAGCTCTACCGGGCGGCGCCGAAACGCAAGGACGATCGCGGCGACCAGGACAAGGCCGCAGACAACCGGGAACGAGCCGAGGTTCGTCACGACCTCGAGCACGTCGACAACCGTCTCGATCCGAGCCCCCCGCACGATCCCCATCGTCCTGCTGTCCTCGGGCAGCGCGCCGGGGTCTCGCGCGAGAATCGCCGCGTACACACCAAAGACGTAGAGGCCGACACCCGCGAGCGCAAGTGCCGTCGTGAACTCAATGCCAAGGTTCCCCGGGGTGAGCCGGCCGCCGAGGAAGCGCAGCCGCGGCGCGCCAAACGACCACGCCGGCCCGATCGCTCGGCGCCAGACCACGCGTAGGAGCGCCGCCAGCGGCCTCAGCAGCGGTCGCCGCCCCTGCCGCTCTGCCCAGACCGCAAGCCGCCGACGCTCCTCGGGGCGCCGCAGCCGCCGGTATCCGTACACCCCGAGCGCAATCGTGCCGACGAGCAGCGCGAACCCAAGTGTCGCGCGTCCGGCGATCTTCGTCACCTTTGAGAACGAGCGATAGAAGAGATAGCCGACCATGCAGAAGGTCGTCGCCCAGAGCCCCGTCCCGACAACGGAGTACGGCAGAAACTGCCGGTAGCGCATCCGCGACGACCCGGCGATGAAGGGAGCGATCGGCCTGACAATGCCGATGAATCGCCCGATCAGCACGGTTGCGCCGCCATGGCGCTCGAAGTACTGCTCGACCTGCTCAAGCCGCTCATGCGTCACCTTGATCCGCGGCCCGTACCTCCAGAGGAAGGCTCGACCGAGATGGCGGCCGATGAAGAAGCTGACCGTGTCGCCGAGGACGGTGCAGAGCCAGACGAGGCCGATCAACGGAACGATCGCGATCTCCCCCTGGCCGGCGATGACTCCGCCGAGGATGACCGTGAACTCGCCCGGCGCCACAAAACCGATGAACGCCCCCGTCTCGAGGAACGCCATCAATCCAACCAGAACGTAGGTCCATGGGCCGAGCGTCGTCGCGATGCGCTCGATCACGCGCTCGGGGTCCGGTAGCTGCGCGGGCAGCCCGGTTGCGTAGACGGCGAGCGCGATCGCGGCCACAACCGCGACGGCGAGGCGCTCGAAGCCGAGACGACCTCTTCGCCAGAGCGCTACCCCAACGAGCACCAGCGCCGCAAGCGCGGCGGCGAACCGTGGAACGCTCATCGCGCGGCTGCCTTCATCGCGCGGCGGCCTTCATCGCTGGGCGACCATCGCCAAGATCGAGTTGGGGAGCTGAGCGGCGGCGCGCTCGCCGGCCTGCGCGTCGGGGAAGACGCCGAAGACGGTCGGGCCCGAGCCCGCGACAAGCGCGGCGAGCGCACCGCGCTCGCGCAGCAGCACAAGCGGGCGGACGAGCTCCGGCCGCAGTGACAGCGCCGCGGCCTCGAGGTCGTTCTCGAGGCAGCCCGCGAGGCGCTCGAGTGGGAGCGCTGCCAGCGCTCGCGCGTGGCCGGCGTCGAACAGCGAGCGCTGCGGCGCGCCGAGCCGATCGGCGAGGCGATCGGCTTCGCCGTAGACCTCGGCCGCCAAGAGACCCTTCTGCTGCGGGATGAGGACTATCGTCATCGCGGGCAGCGTAATCGGCTCCACAACCTCCCCCGCTCCACCGACAAAGACGTTCCCAGGCTCGATCTGGCTCGGAACGTCAGAGCCGACCGCGGCCGCGATCGCCCGCAGCTCGCCGGCGCCAAGCGGGTCGCCCGCAAGCGCGTTCGCGGCCCGCAGGACGGCGGCGGCGTCAGCGCTGCCGCCACCAAGGCCGGCGGCAACAGGAATCCGCTTGGCGATCGTCACCTCGAGCGGCGGGAGCTCGGCGCTCGTTGCCGAGCGAAACGCCGCAAGCGCCGCCAGCGCGATGTTGGGTCCGACGACGTCGGGACAGACCACGACGTCTCGCTCGCCCCGGGCCACGGCCACCGCCTCGCCCCCACCCGCGCCCGCGCCCGCGAAGGCGCCGACGCCTTCGCCTTCGCCTTCGCCTTCGCCTTCGCCTTCGCCTTCGCCTTCGCCCTCGCCCTCGCCCTCCGCCTCGGCGATCAGTAACTCATCGGCCAGGTCGAGCGAGGCAAACAGCGAGGACAGCTCGTGGAGCCCGTCGGCGCGGCGGGCGCCAACGTGGAGCAGCAGGTTGAGCTTTGCCGGCGCGAGCTCGCGGATCGCCGTCATCGATCCTGCCGTCCGCCACCGGCATCGCCGAGGCGCTCGGCAAGCGCGGCGAACTCGTCCGGAGACAGAGCCTCTGCGCGAACGTTCGGGGCGCACCCCTCGGCGTCGAGGGCCGCTCGCGTGCGTTCGCGCATGTCGTCGGCTGCGCCGGCGGCGAGCGCGAGTGAGCCGGCCAGCGTCTTGCGCCGATGGGCAAAGGCGGCGTGTACGAGGGCGACGAGCTCAGGCGCGGCCGGTGGTCCGCGGCGGCGGAGCAGGACGAGCGCCGAGTCGACATTTGGGATCGGTCGAAAGACCGTGCGCGAGACGCGCCGCAAGACGCGAACCTCGCAAGAGGTCTGGGCGATCACCGACGTCGCGCCGTAGGTCTTCGAGTTGGGTGCCGCCGCCAAGCGCTCGGCGACCTCGCGCTGCACCATCGCGACCCAGAGTCGCGCGCCCGGCAGCTCCTCAATCGACTTGAGCAGGACCGTCGCTGCGACGCCATAGGGGAGGTTGGCGACCACCTTCGTCGGCGCCGGCGAGAGCGTCGCGAAGTCGAGCCGAGCGGCATCCGCGATCTGAAGAGTCGTGTTCTGAAGGCGCCCGACCAGCTCCTGGAGCAGCGGCTCGAACGAGCGGTCGATCTCGACGACGTGAAGATGGCCGACCCTTGCCGCGAGGTACTCCGAGAGCAACCCGAGCCCACCGCCGACCTCGAGCACGACGTCCGCCCGCGCAAGCTCAGCCGCACGTCCGATGACGTCGAGGATGTTGTCGTCGACGAGGAAGTTCTGGCCGAGCTCACGGTTGGGGCGGACGCCCAGCTCGCGCATCCGCCGCAGACTCGACTGCCGCGAGGCTGTCACCAGCAGAAGACCTGGCCCGCGTTACGCTCAAGCGCGCGCTCGAGCTCGCCATCGTCGACGCCACGCAGGCGAGCGAGGTAGCGCGCCGTGTAGATGACGTTGGCCGGCTCGTTGGGCCTGCCCCGCAGCGGCTCCGGTGAGAGATAGGGCGAGTCCGTCTCGACCAACAGCAGCTCCTCCGGCAGCGCGCGTGCGGCGGACTGGAGATCCTTCGCGCTGGGATAGGTCAGGTTGCCCGCGAACGAGCAGACGTAGCGTCGCTCAACGCACTCCTCGACTCGTTGCGGTGCCGAGAAACAATGCAGGACGACCGTGATGCCCTGCGCCCGCTCGCGCAGGAGCGCGAACGTGTCCGCCTCCGCCGCGCGCGTGTGAACCACCAGTGGCAGCCCGAGCCGCCGCGCAAGCTCGATCTGCGCGCAGAACGCGCGCTGCTGGTCATCGCGCGGTGCGTAGTCGCGGTGATAGTCGAGGCCGGTCTCACCGATCGCGCGCACGCAGGGATCAGAGGCGGCGAGCTCGATCTCGGCAAGGCTCGTCTCGTCGAAGCCCGCGCACTCGTGCGGATGGCGACCGACGACGGCAAAGACCTCGTCGTGCGCGTGCGCGGCAGCGAGCGCGCGCTCAATCGACGCCGCGTCGCAGCCGACGGTGGCAAGGCGCGTCAAGCCCGCCTGGCGCGCCCGCTCGACGAGCTCGGCCGTGGGTTGCTCGCAGGCGTCGAGGTGGCAGTGGCTGTCGATCACGGCGGCGCGCTCAGATCGCCGCCGGCTCCGCCTCGGCCTCCACCTTCGGGAACAGCGGCGCCAGCGGCTCGATCTGCGCTCCGCCCGCCATCGAGCCGTAGACCGCGGCCGCGAGCGAGTCGTCAACTTGTCCGAGCGCGGAGAGCAGCCGCCCGCTTGCGTCGGGGAGGAACGGCAGGAGCAATGTCGCCACCACGCGCAACCCCTCGACGAGCCCGTAGAGAATCGAGTCGAGCGAGGCCGCCGCCCCCGGGTCCTTGGCGAGCTGCCAGGGGGCTTGATCCTGGACGTACTGGTTGAGACGGCGGACCGTCGACCAGATCTCGTCGAGCGCCGCACTGACCTCTACCCGATCGAAGTGACCGCAGACCCGCTCGGCGAGTCCCTCGAAGGCGCTCGCGAGGGCGGCCGGCGCAGCCGCCTGCGGGATCACACCATCGCGATAGCGGTGGATCATCGCGAGCGTCCGAGCGGCCAGGTTTCCGTACTCGTTCGCCAGCTCGGTCGTATAACGGGTCGCGAACGTCGCGGTGGAGACGGAGCCGTCCTGGCCAAAGCCGACCTGGCGGAACAGGTAGTGACGTAGCGCATCCGTCCCGTGCGTCTCGATCACCTGGAACGGATCGATCACGTTGCCGAGCGACTTCGACATCTTCTGCTCATCGATCAGCAGGTAGCCGTGGCTGAAGATCCGCCCCGGCGTGGGGAGATCCGCCGCCATCAGCAGCGCTGGCCAGATCACCGCGTGGAACTTGAGGATGTCCTTGCCAATCAGCTGCACCGTCGGCGGCCAGAACCGCTCCGTCAGGTCCCTTTCGCCAGTGCCCGAGAGCTCCATTCCCCCGCCGGCGGCGGGCGAGCGGGTGGTGTTCTGCTCGCGCGACAGGCCGGCGTTCTGCTCGCCGGCGTACGAAAGCGCCGTGTAGTAGTTCAGCAGGGCGTCGAACCAGACGTAGACGACGTGGCGCGGATCCCACGGGATCGGCACACCCCAGGAGAGACTCGCCCGGCTGAGCGAGACGTCGTTCACTCCCCCCTTGATAAACGAGAGCGCCTCGTTGAAGCGGTTGCGCGGCAGCACGAAGTCGGGGCGCTCTGCGTACAGCCGCTCAAGCGGCTCCTGGAACGCCGACAGCCGAAAGAAGTAGTTGTCCTCCTTCTCGCGCTCGAGCTCGATCTTGTGGACCGGGCAGCGGTCGCCGTCCTCAACCTCGTTGTCGGTCTTGAAGTCAGCGCAGCGGGGGCAGTACCAACCCTCATATGTGCCGGAATAGACATGACCGCCGTCGTAGATGCGTTGGAGGATCTCGCTGACGCCGCGGGCATGGTCGTCGTCGGTCGTGCGGATGAAGAAGTCGTTGGTCACGCCGAGCCGCGCGACGAGGTCGCGAAATCGCACCGAGTTGCGATCGGCAAGCTCGCTCGGGGTCGTGCCGAGGCGCTCGGCGGCCTGCGCGACCGGCTCGCCGTGCTCATCCGTCCCGGTCAGGAAGAACACCTCTTCCCCACGCTGGCGCATGTGCCGCGCGAGGATGTCGGCCGCGATCGTCGTGTAGGCGTGGCCTAGGTGCGGCTCCGCGTTGACGTAGTAGATCGGCGTTGTGACGTAGTAGGCCACAGTGGGGCGATGCTACTGGCGCGCGCCGGCGTCGCTCGCTCTCCAGGCCCCGGGCGCCTCGGCGCGCGAGGGCCCAGCGGCCTGTTGGGCGCGCGCTGGCCCGAGCACCTGTCCGCACGCGCCGCGCGCTGCGCAGGCGCGGCGTCGCGCGCTCGCTAGCCCCCGCCGGGCGCAGGCCGGGTGACTGTCGCCAGCGCCGCGCGCCCGCGGCGCGCAAGGCGGCTGACGTCGCTCGGGTGCCCGAGTGCGACAGCAGCGAGGACGACCCCGATGCAGGCGGCCAGCCAGCCGAGGTCAATCCGATCGTCGCGCTCGGGCCGCGCGGCGCGGCGTGCGCGTGGGGGACCGGCCGCGCCATGCGTCTGAGGGTTGGCCGACGGAGCCGAACCGAGCGCAAGTCCCGCCGGGCCGAGTTGCGCTTGTCGCCGCGATCTCGCGTCACGACCGTCCGCCACGGCGTCGATCTGCCTCTTGCGCATCGGGGGACCGGCCGGTAGGCGTGCCGACGGCCGTTCGCGACCGGTGGCGCCAGGCGCAGGCGAGCCCTGTCCGCCGTGGAGCACCGTGCCGCGCCCGACAACCGGGCGCAATCCGGGCGCGCCGCGCGCGGCCCCGATCCGCGCGCGCTGGCGGCCAGCCGGCAGTCCGCGCGGCGATGGCGCCTCGCCCGGCAGCGGTCGGACAGACAGCGAGCTCGGCGGGAGCGGCGGCGTCCGCTCCGGTGCCGACAACGGTGCTCGCGGCGCGACGACAGGCCCAAGCGGCACAGCAAGAAACTCGACCGGATCACGGTAGGCCTGCGCGTTGCCGGCGTCGCGTACCCCGAAGTGCAGATGCGCGCGATCCTGCGAGCGGCGGCCGGTCATCCCAACCGCTCCAAGCCGCGCCCCGGCGGCGACCGTATCGCCTCGCCGAACGTCGATCTCCGAGAGGTGGAGGTAGCTGGTGTCGAAGCGGCCATCGGCGGTGGCGATCGCGACCGTCATTCCGGATGATCCGGCGACGCCGGCGAACGTGACCGTGCCGCCGGTCGCCGCGACCACCGGCGTTCCCAACTCCGCGGCGATGTCGATTCCGCGGTGCTGGCCGGCGGCGTAGGGGTCAGCTCCATTGCGGTAGTCGGTGATGACCTCGCCCACCACCGGCCAGGACCAGTCACCCGCCGCGTGGGCGCACGCCGGCGCGACGAGGACCAGAAGCAGGGCGACAAGCGTTGAGAACCTCATCGAGCCACCGTAGAACGCCGCCGGCCAGCGCCAGCGATCCGGTCACACTCCGGTGAACAGCTTCAGCTGCTCTGTCGCACTTCTTTACAGATCTGTGCGCGGATCCGGCCGTTCTGTCGGCGAATCCGGGCGTTCTGTGCGCGAATCCGGGCGTTCGGTGCGCGAACCCGGGCGTTCGGTCGGCGAACCCGGGCGTTCTGTCGGCGAATCCGGGCGTTCGCTCGCCTCCGTCCCGTCCTGATCGGAGGCGCCGCCGCGCGCGGTCAGGTCCCGGTAGAGGGTATTTGCGCGCGTTCCGGTGAGCTCCGCGATCACCGCTGCCGCAGCGCGCGGGCGCGCGCCGGACTCGACCAGCCGAGCGACCGCCGTAAGCGCCGCGGCGTGCCGGGCTGGCTCGTCGGCGGCGCTGGTGGGCGGCCCGATCACGAGGACCACCTCGCCGCGCGGCGCAGCGCCGGCGTAGCGCGCGGCTAGCTCCGATGCAGGGCCACGCGCGACCTCCTCGTGGCGCTTTGTCAGCTCGCGACAGACGGCGGCCTGCCGGTCGCCGTCGAGCTCGGCCAGCAACGCGAGGGTCGCTGGAACCCGTCGCGGCGACTCGAAGGCGACGAGCGTCTCCGCCTGCTCGGCCAGGATGCGCCGCAGATCGCCACGCTTGCGCGGCAGAAAGCCGACGAACCGCCAACGGTCGGCGGGGAGCGCGGAGGCCACCAGCGCGGCCAGAACGGACGACGCACCCGGAAGCACCTCCAGCGCCAGGCCAGCTGCGACGCAGGCGCGCACGAGCACGTAGCCGGGGTCGGAGACAAGCGGCATCCCCGCGTCCGAGATGAGCGCAACGGTCGCGCCGGCCCGGATCCGCTCGACCAGCTCGCGGGCCCGCTGCTGCTCGTTGTGCTCGTGGTAGGAGACGAGCGCCGCGGCTACCCCGTGGCGATCGAGCAGCTTGCGGGCGTGGCGCGTGTCCTCGCAGGCGATGACGTCCGCCTCACGCAGCGCGGCGAGAACGCGCAGCGTCACGTCCTCGAGGTTGCCGATCGGCGTGGCGCAGACGACAAGCCGTCCGGTCACGACCGACCCCCATCGAACGCAAGCAGCGCCGCGCCGAGAACTCCGGCCTCGGGCCCGAACGCGGCCGCCACGATCCTCACCGCGCGCGCGCTCGGCGAGAGCGCGCGCTCGGCAACCACCCGTCGTGCCGGGTCGAGCAGCAGGTCGCCGGCCCCGATCACGCCACCGCCGATGACGATCAGCTCGGGGTTGAAGATGTTCACGAGACTCGACAGCCCAGCGCCGAGGCTCGTGCCAACCCCCTCTATCACCGCCCGGGCGGCGGCGTCGCCGCCGTGCGCGAGCTCGGTCACCAGCGGCCCGGTGATCGCTCGCCCGGCCAGCAGCGCCGCGGCGAGCGCCGAGCCGGGTGCGCGAGCGGCGGCGTCGTTGCCCGCGCGCGCAATCGCTGGGCCGGAGACAAGCGTCTCGAGGCAGCCACGGTTGGAGCAGCCGCCGCTACACAACGGCCCGTCGATGTCGACGACCATATGGCCGAGCTCGCCGGCGAACCCGCTACCGCCGCGATAGAGGCGCCCATCAAGCAAGAGCGCGCCGCCGACGCCCGTTCCGATCGTCAGCAGGATCGCGTCTGCGATCCCCCTCGCCGCGCCATAGCGATGCTCGGCGAGCAGGGCGGCGTTGGCGTCGTTGTCGACGTGGACCTCGAGCCCAAGCCGCTCGCTCATGAAGTCTTGGAACGGAACGCCGTCCAGCGGCAGGTGAACCGAGAGCTCGGAGATCCCGCGGGCGTGATCGACGAGCGCCGGGATCCCGAAGCCGGCGGCCTCGACGTCAGGTGCGGCGGCGCGCACCTCCGCCACCGCGTCGACAATCGTCTCGAGCAGATCGGCCCGGTCCTCGCCGCGCCAGCTGCGGTGGACCCTGTCGGCTACGACCAGTTCCTCGTCCACGACGGCGCCCAGCAGCTTCGTGCCACCTGCGTCGATCCCGATCACGCGCCGCAGCGCCATGGCCAGGACGATATACACACCCCCCGTGAGCGAAGATCAACCCGGCCCACAGCCCGAGTACAACGTCTACCGCGCACGCCGTCGGTTGCTCGGCAAGCTCCGCGCACCCGAGCAGCTACGCCAGGTCAAACGCCGACAACCGCCGCAGCGGCCCTCGTCCAAGCGGCCGACTCCCGATAGCCCCGACGAACGAAGACCGCGGCGTGATCGCCCGCGCAGACCGTCGCCCCGACGCCTGCTGAGATGGCTCGTCGCGAGCGTCCTCGCCTGGCTGGCGCTCTCAGCCGTCCTCTTCTTCGTCAGCGCTCAGCTCGAGGAGGGCAGCTCCGGGCGCACCGATCAGGCGCTGTCGAGCGGCGGCAGCCTGCTGACCGGAAGCACGATCCTTGTCCTGGGCTCAGACCAGCGTCCGTCCGGCAGCCGTGAGCCGGGAGCCAGCGGCCCTGGTCGCGCGGACAGCGTCATGCTGCTGCGGGCCCGCCCCGCCGGCGTTCGGCGGCTGTCGATCCTGCGCGACTCCTACGCGCAGATACCCGGCCACGGCGCGCAGAAGATCAACGCCGCCTACGCGCTCGGCGGAACCGCACTGATGATCTCGACGGTCGAGACCTTCCTCGGCAATGGGCTCGAGGTGAACCACGTCGTCGAGGTCGACTTCGAGCGCTTTCCGAAGCTGATCGACGCGCTCGGCGGCGTCCGCGTCAAGCTCAGGCGCTGTGTTCGCTCGCAGCCGTTCGGAGGACGGGTCTTCCGGCTGCGCAGAGGCGAGCACCGGCTGAACGGGCGCCAGGCACTCGCCTACGCCCGCGTGCGCAAGAACGCTTGCGCGCCGAACGAGGACGACCGCGCACGCGCTGCGCGCCAGCAGCAGGTGCTCTCGGCGATCCGCGCCCGCGTGCTCTCACCCGCCACCTTCGTCCGGCTGCCGTGGGTCAGCTGGCGCGCGCCGGGCATAGTCGACACCGATATGGCTGGGCCCGCGCTCTTCGGGCTGTTCGCCGACCTCGCGACGAGCACCTCGACCGCGACGCACGTCCTGAGACCATCCGGCGCGGGACCGCAGGGCAGCCTCGTGGTGTCAGAGCAGGAGAAGCAGCGCGCGGTCGGCAAGCTGCTGGGGCGCTAGCCGGAGGGTCGGAACTCAGGCGGGCGGGTAAGCCGCTAGTCGGAGGAGCGGGAGCTCGACCTGGAGCTCGACCTGGAGCTCGACCTGGAGCTCGACCTGGAGCTCGACCTGGAGCTCGAGCGATCCTTGCCGCTGTCGCCCGACCTGTCGCGGCCGGTCGCGCCCTTGTCGCCACCGCTCGCGCCCTTGTCGCCCCCGCCCGACGCGCTCTTGCCGGCATCGCTCGAGCCGGCGTTGTCGCCGCCGCTGGATCCCTTCTCGCTACCGCCGGCCTGCGAGCTAGCGCCCGCCTCCTTCGACTCGCCCCCCTGCTTCGACTCGCCGCCCTCCTTCGACCCGGTATCGCCTGAACCCGAGCCCTTCTTCTTGCCGTAGTCGGTCGAGTAGAAGCCCGAGCCCTTGAAGTGAACCGCCACCGGGCTGAAGACACGCCTGACCGTCGAGCTGCAGGTCGCACAACTGGTAACGGGACCCTCGCTCATCCGTTGAACCACCTCAAAGGTGTGTCCTCGTTCGCAGCGATACTCGTATACGGGCATGGCACTTCAAGTATAGGAGTGCCGATTCTCGCCGTGCCGGCCTCGAATGCGTGCGCGGACGAGGGCGATCCAGCTCGACGCTTTCGCTCAGATCCGCGCGCGGTCAGTGTGATCTTTGCTTGGCGAGAGTCGATAGCGCGCGCCGGCAAGCGGGAGTCGCGCGTCATCGGAGCCTGCGGGGATCGGGGATCGATCATCTAGGCTCTCGGCGCATGCCGCCGACTGAGGACCTCGTGACGATGGAGAAGATCGTCGCGCTCTGCAAGCGACGCGGATTCATATTCCAGTCGTCGGAGATCTACGGCGGCCTGGCGTCGACCTACGACTACGGCCACTACGGCGTGCTGCTGAAGTCGAACGTCAAGGCCGAGTGGTGGCGCGCGGTCGTCCAAGAGCAGGACGACGTGCTGGCCCTCGACGCGGCGATCCTGATGCATCCGAAGACATGGGAGGCGTCGGGCCACCTCGAGGGGTTCACCGATCCGCTCGTCCAGTGCCTTGGCAAGTGCAAGAGGCGCTGGCGGGAGGATCATCTGCGTGAGGGCAGCGGCGCCTTCGCGCCGCAGGGCGCGGACACGGAGCTGCGCTGCCCCGAGTGCGGTGGCGCCCTGTCCGAGGCGCGGAACTTCAACCTGATGTTCGAGACGCACATGGGGCCGATCCAGGACGAGGGATCGCGCGTCTTTCTGCGACCGGAGACCGCCCAGGGCATCTTCGTCAACTTCAAGAACGCGCTCCAGTTCTCGCGCAAGCGCCCGCCCTTCGGGATCGCGCAGGTCGGCAAGGCGTTCCGCAACGAGATCACGCCGGGCAACTTCATCTTCCGAACGCGCGAGTTCGAGCAGATGGAGATCGAGTTCTTCGTGCCGCCGCAGGACGCCGGGCACTGGCACGAGGAGTGGATGGGCAGGCGGATGGGCTGGTACACGGAGCTCGGCATCCGCCCCCACCAGCTGCGGCTGCGCGCTCACGGGGCCGACGAGCTCTCTCACTACTCGACCGCTACCTCTGACGTCGAGTACCTCTTCCCGATGGGCTGGTCCGAGCTCGAGGGAATCGCCAATCGCGGCGACTTCGACCTCACCCAGCACACCCGCCACTCAGGCGAGAAGCTCGAGTACGTGGACTCGGCCAGCGGCGAGCGCTACGTCCCGCACGTCATCGAGCCGTCGGCAGGCGCCGACCGCGCGACCCTTGCCTTCATGGTCGATGCCTACGACGAGGAGCAGGTGGAGGGCCGCGAGCGAGTGGTGCTCAGACTGCACCCGCGCCTGGCGCCGGTCAAGGTCGCGGTGCTCCCGCTCGTCAACAAGGACGGCCAGCCGGAGCTCGCGCGCAAGATCTACGAGGACCTGCGCCGCCGGCTACCTGCCGAGTTCGACGCCGGTGGCTCGATCGGTAAGCGCTACCGCCGCCAGGACGAGATCGGCACGCCGTGGGGCGTGACCGTCGACCATCAAACGCTCGAGGACCGCACCGTGACGTTGCGCGATCGTGATTCCCTCACCCAGGAGCGGCTTCCGATCGACGGCCTGGGCGAACGGCTCGAGCGCGCGCTCGCCGCGACGTGGAGATCCCCCAAGCTCGCGGACTGAACCCGCGCGGGTAAGACAACCGGACAGCGCGGGCACGAAAAAGCCGACAGCGCGGGCACGAAAAAGGCGCCCCGCAAGGCGCCTTTCCGATCAGCAGGAACAGCGCTGACTACGACTTGCCGGACTTGCTCTCCTTGGCCGGCTTGCTCGCTGGCTTGCTCTCTGGCTTGCTCGGCGGCTCCGGCGTCGTCGTCGACGTGTACTCGAACTCCTCCTCGGCACCGAACACGGCGTCGAGCGCCTTTTTGCGCAGCCCCTCGCTCGCGGCCAGCGCAACAGCGGTGCCGGCGACGGCAATCAGCAGCGCGCGGCCCGGCCGGCGCCTCTTCTTCGCCTTCTTCAGCGAGTTGGCGGCCTCACGCAGCGACGACGCGGCGTCCTTGAGCTCGCGCTTGACCTTGCGATCCTCCATCAGCGAGATGGCCGGAGCCTTGCCGTTGGACATGCGCTGATAGGCCTTGCGCACCGACCCGAACGCCGTCACCAAGCTCCCGCGGAGCTCGTCGTCGTCGATGAAGCGCTTGATGTAGGGGTTCGACTTTGCCGCCTTTCCGACGGCGAACGCTCCCGTCCCGACCTTCGCGGCCTTCTTCTTCGATGTCATTGCTCTCCCTTGGGGATCCGCTTTCCGTGCGGCGAGAATAGCGGGCGAGAACACCGGCCCCGATCCTAGATCTCGTACACCGCCCCCTCGCGCGCGACGTCGACTCGGCCGGCGAACGTCGCTTCGGCGGCGGCGCGTGCCTGAGCCAGATCCAGCTCGTCGGAGATGTGGGTCAGGACGAGCCGCCTCGCGCCGGCCACCCTTCCGTGCTCGCCCGCTTCAGCCGCGGTCAGATGACCGCGCGGGCCTTGCTCCTCGGGGTGCTGCAGCGTCGCCTCGATCAACAGCAGATCGGCGTCGCGGGCGAGCTCCGCCAGCGCATTCGTCGGGCCGCAGTCCGCGCCAAAGACGAGTCGGCCCGGCCCATCCTCTGACTCGACCGAGATCGCAAAGGCCTGCTGAAAATGCGGGACCTCCCGGAAGGCAAACCGAAGCGAGCCGACGCTCGGCGTCGACGACTCGGCGTATTCCTCGAGATCGAAGGCGCTCTCGATCAGCTCCTCGTTTCCCCAGGCGCCGACCACGCGTCGAAAGGCCTCGCGCGCCCGTGGCGGGACGATCAGCCGCGGCCGTCGCGAGCCGATCCGCTCGCGACGCGGGCTCAGGCTGAGCGCGTAGGCGTACGGGACCAGGTCGAGGAAGTGATCGGCGTGAAGGTGCGAGATCACAACCGCATCGACACTCGAGTAGTCGCGGTAGCGGCGCAACTTCGCGAACGCGCCGTTGCCGCAGTCGACTACGACCGCCGTCCCGGAGTCCTCGATCAGATAGCTCGAGCAGGCGCCGCCGGCGTCCTGCCAGGCGGGGGATTTCCCGAGGATCCGAAGGCGTATTGCACTCAAGGCCGCTCCTAACAACCTTATCCGAGCGACCGTCGCCGGCACCCGGCTCGGGGATATGCTGCAGCGCCCAAGCGTCCCGGCGAGCGCGCCGACGCGTAAGCGCGAAAGGAAGCATTTGACTCGCACCGTCACCTTCATCCGCGGAGACGGGACAGGCCCCGAGATCTCGGAGGCCGTCCGGCGTGTCCTCGAGGCCACCGGAGTCGAGTTCGAGTGGGACTGGCAGGACGCCGGGGCAGACGTCTATGAGCAGGAGGGAACGCCGCTCCCGGATCGCGTCCTCGACTCGATCCGCCAGCACGGCCTGGCGATCAAGGGTCCGATCACGACGCCAGTCGGCTCGGGCTTTCGCTCGATCAACGTCGCCCTGCGCAAGGAGCTCGATCTCTATGCCTGCCTGCGCCCCTGCAAGGCCTACGAGGGTGTCCGCACACGCTACCCCGAGACCGACATCGTCATCGTGCGAGAGAACCACGAGGACCTCTACGCGGGTGTCGAGTACGAGCTCGGCGACGAGTCGACCGCCAAGCTGCGGGAGTTCATCAGGGAGACAGAGGGCACGGAGCTGCGCGAGGACATCGGCGTGTCGATCAAGCCGATCTCCGTCTACGGCACGCAGCGAATCGTCCGGCGTGCGTTCGAGTACGCGTTAAGCCACGGCCGCTCGAAGGTGACGGTGGTTCACAAGGCAAACATCATGAAGTTCACCGACGGTCTGTTCCTGAAGATCGCGCGTGAGGTGGCGGCGAACGAGTACCCCAACGTTGAGTTCGAGGACCGGATCGTCGACAACCTCTGCAACCAGCTCGTCTCGCGACCGGAGGAATACGACGTCCTCGTGCTGCCGAACCTCTACGGCGACATCGTCTCGGATCTGGGTGCCGGCCTGATCGGCGGCTTGGGTGTGGCGCCAGGCGCGAACGTCGGCGACGACTACGCGGTCTTCGAGGCCGTCCACGGCTCAGCGCCAAAGTACAAGGGCCAGAACAGGGTCAACCCGATGGCGCTGATGCTCTCAGGAGTGATGCTGCTCGAGCACATCGGCGAGCGCGACGCCGCCAGTACGCTCGAGTCGGCAATCGCGGATGTGATCCGCGAGGGCGATTCGGTCACCTACGACATGAAGCCGAGTCGTGACGATCCATCCGCCGTTGGCACATCGCAGGTCGCCGACGCCGTCATCGCAAAGATGAACGGCGCCGGCGCCGGTTGAGCTGCCCGTAGCTGCCACTGGCCGGCGAGGTTGTTCGTGACGGAGCCGGTTCGTGACAGAGCCGGTTCGTGACAGAGCCGGTTCGTGACGGAGCCGGTTCGTGACGGAGCCGGTTCGTGACAGAGCCGCGGCCGTGCTCCGCGGCCCTGCTGACGACGAGTCTGCGGACTACCTGACGATGAAGCCGCGGCCCTGCTTCTTGACCGCGCCCGCTCCCTGCAGGTTCGCCATCACGCGGTAGAGGTAGTTCTTCTGCTTGATACCGAGCTTGCCGGCGAGTTCCGTCACGCCGATGCCGGGGTTCTGGCGCACGGCCTCGAGCGCCTGGTCGGCGCGCGTTCCGCCCGAGCGCTGGCCGCGCCGGCGCGGCTTGGCGGTTGCGCCGTTCGAGCTAGCTGAACGCGGGCGGCCGGGTCCGCGGCGCGGAGCCTCGACGCCGTCGAGCGCGACCTTCGCACGCTCGAGCTTAAGGTACTCGTCGTAGAGTGGCCGAAGTTCCTTGATGCGGTTCTCAATGCCCGCGCGGGTCTGGTCAAGCACGTCAGCCAATGTAACTCCTTAGCAATAGGTGAGGTAAATGCGCACGAAGATTACTGTAGTTGGTGCAGGCAATGTAGGTGCAACAACCACACAGCGGCTTGCGGAGCGCGACTACGCTGATGTCGTAGTGGTGGACATCGTCGAGGGTCTGCCTCAGGGCAAGGCGCTTGACCTC
>Ga0183260_10001413_pt1 | contig 20065 bp, 21 predicted proteins | sample AntDrymUQ4972206_2_FD_129768 | JGI IMG/M metagenome (GOLD analysis project Ga0183260, IMG submission 129768) | Polar desert sand microbial communities from Dry Valleys, Antarctica - metaG UQ497 (22.06) (version 2) (version 2) | ecosystem: Environmental > Terrestrial > Soil > Desert | place...
ATGGACACCGACACCGTCACCGGTGAGGAGCAAGTCTCCGAGGCGGTCCGCAAGGAGCAGATCGAGGCCGAGGCCCCCAACCAGGCCACCACCAGCGGCACCGACCAGAACACCCAGCGCTGAGCGAGATCGATCGCCGATGACTCCGGTGGTCCCCGTCGCGTCCGACATCGGGGGGCGACGGGGACCTCTCGGCGTCAGGTGGCCGTGGGCAACAATGGTCGCTTGACCAGGACAGGCAGGCGGTGACGAGCACAGTGACAGGCAGCGGCGTATATCGCTCGGCGGGCACATCGGTGCTGACCGTGGCGGCCGTTGACGCACCCCGGGTGGTGACGTCGGCGGAGATAGACGAACGGCTGGCCGCGACCTATCGGCGAACCGGGCTGCGGCCGGGCCTGCTCGAGCGGCTGGTGGGAATCCGCGAGCGCCGCTGGTGGGCCGACGGGGTGACCTACGCCGACGGGGCGGCCATGGCCGGGGCCAAGGCGCTCGCCGAGGCCGGCATCGACGCCGCCGACGTAGGCGTCCTGATCAACACCTCGGTGAGCCGGGCACACCTGGAGCCGTCAACCGCGGTGTCGGTGCACGACGCGCTCGGATTACCGGCGCAGTGTCAGAACTTCGACCTCGCCAACGCCTGCCTGGGCTTCGTCAACGCGATGCAGATCGCGGGCGGAATGATCGAGTCCGGTCAGATCGACTACGCGCTGGTCGTCAACGGCGAGGACGCCCGCCCGGTGCAGGAGAACACCCTGGCTCGTCTGGAAGGCCCGGACGCCACCGCTGCTCAGGTATGGGACGAGTTCGCCACGCTCACCCTCGGGTCGGGGGCGGCGGCGATGGTGCTGGGGCGCGGCGAGCATCACCCAGAGGGACATCGCATCGTGGGTGGCGTGAACCGGGCCAGCACGCAGCACCACCAGCTGTGCGTCGGTGACATCCAGATGATGCGCACCGACAGCAAGGGCCTGCTGGAAGCAGGTCTGCAGCTGACCGCCGACGTATGGGTCGACGCCGCTGACGCGGGCTTCGACTGGAGCGCCATGGACCGGTATGTCATCCACCAGATCTCGCAGGTGCACACCGACGCGCTGTGCCGCCGGGTCGGGATCAACCAGGACCGGGTGCCGCGCACGTTCCCGACCCGAGGCAACATCGGCCCGGCGTCGGTCCCGTACACGCTTGCCGCCGAGGCACAGGAGCTCCAGCCCGGCGACCGCGTCCTGCTGATGGGTATCGGGTCGGGGCTGAACGCCAGCCTCACCGAGATCCATTGGTGAGCGACGCCGCCTCGCTGCCACCGCCCGACCTGCCTGGCCTGGACCCTGCCTGGTCCCGCCTGGTGCGGGTCGCCGATGCCGACGGCGTGGAGCGAGGCTGGCACCTGCTCGACAACGGTGCCGACCCCACGAACGGGACGCTGCTGTGCGTGCACGGGAACCCCACCTGGTCGTACCTGTGGCGGCGATTGCTGGCGGCGGCTCCGCCCGGGTGGCGGGTGCTCGCCCCGGATCAGCTCGGCATGGGGTACTCCGAGCGACTGTCCGCGTCACGGACCCTGTCCCAGCGGGTGAGAGACCTCGGCTTGCTCACCGAGGCGCTGGACGTGCGTGGGCCGGTGGTGACCATCGCGCACGACTGGGGCGGCCCTGTCTCGCTGGGCTGGGCGAGCGAGCACCGCGATGAGCTGCGCGGCCTGGTGCTGACCAACACCGCGGTGCACAACCCGCCCGGCACGCCCGCGCCCGCCCTGCTCGCGCCCGTGCGATGGTCGCCGCTTCGGGCTCTCAGCTGTGTTCGAACGCCAGCGTTCGTCCGGGCGGCGACCGGGTTGTCAAGACCTCCGCTGCCGCGAGATGTCCGGGGCGCATTTGCCGCGCCCTATGCCACAGCGACCCGACGGCGAGCAGTAGGGGACTTCGTCGCCGACATCCCGTTCGAGACCAGCCACCCGAGCCGCCCGATGCTCGACCGGATCGCCGCGTCCACCGGATCGCTCGCCGTGCCGGCGCTGTTGCTGTGGGGCCCGCGCGACCCGGTCTTCGGCCAGTGCCACCTCGACGACCTGCGCCGACGCCTGCCGCACGCCGGGCTGCACCGCTACGAGCGGGCGTCACACCTGGTGACCGAGGACGCGCCCGAGTACGCGGAAGCGGTCGGCTGCTGGCTGGCCGACCTCGACGCGCCGGCGCAGCCGCCACCACGGACTGCCGGCAGCGCCGGTCCGTCGACGCTCGGCCAGCGGCTGGCGGCCCGCGGGGGCGACCACAGCCCCGCCGTGGTGGAGGTCGGACGGGCGGCGGTCAGCTGGAGCATGCTGAGCCGCCGGGTCGCCGAGGTCGGCGCCGGGCTGGCCGCCGTCGGGGTCCGGCCAGGGCAGCGGGTCGCGCTGCTGGTCCCGCCCTCGGCGGAGCTGACCGCCGCGGTGTACGCGGTCTGGGGCGCCGGCGCGGTCGTGGTGCTGGCCGACAAGGGACTAGGGCTGCGCGGAATGGGCCGCGCCTTGCGCGGGGCCGGAATAGATCACGTGGTCGCGACCGGAGCCGGGCTGCTGGCTGCCCGCACGATGCGGCTGCCGGGCGCCCGGATCGCAGCCGGCCGGGTGTCCGGCCCGCTGCGTCGAGCGCTCGGCGCCGAGCACACGTTGGCTGACCTGGCCCGCCTGGGTCGAGACGCCCGGCATCCCGTGGGGGCGGCGATGGGTGACGAGTGCGCGCTTGTGTTCACCTCTGGCGCGACCGGCCCGGCCAAGGGCGTGGTCTACCGCCACCGGCAGGTGCAGGCGCAACTCGATCTGGTCCGGTCGACATACGACCTTGGTGGCGACGACCGGATCGTCGCGGCGTTTGCGCCGTTCTCCCTGTACGGACCGGCGCTCGGAATCGGCTCGGCGGTTCCGGACATTGACGTCACCGCGCCGGGCACCCTGACCGCGGGCGCGCTCGCCGACGCGGTCGAGTCGATCTCTGCGACGGTCGTCTTCGCATCGCCGGCGGCGCTGCGCGGTGTGCTGTCCACCGCCACCACCTTGTCGGCGCGGCAGCGGACGGCGCTCGGCGGGGTCCGGCTGCTGATGTCGGCCGGCGCACCCGTGTCCGCGCCGATGCTGCGCTCACTCCGTGCGGTGCTGCCCGCCGCCGAGGCACACACCCCGTACGGAATGACCGAGGCGCTGCCGCTCACCGACATCTCGTTGGCCGGCATCGAGGCGGCCACCGTTGAGGCGGCTCGCGCTAGCAACGGAGTCTGCGTCGGGCACCCGTTGCCGGGTGTGGACCTGGTGGTCAGCCCGCTGTCCAATACCGGTGCCGCGGACGGGCCGCTGACGACCCGGCCCGGCGTGACCGGTGAGGTAAGCGTGCGCGCGGCGCATGTCAAGGACAGCTATGACGGTCTGTGGGCGACGCAGCGGGCCAGTGCCCGTGATCCAGGCCGGCACCGTACCGGCGACGTCGGCCACCTCGACGCCCAGGGTCGGCTGTGGATCGAGGGTCGGCTGGAGCACGTGGTCACCACCGCGGACGGCGTGGTCACCCCGGTCGGGATCGAACAGCGGGTCGAGAAGTTGGACGCCGTGCGCTCGGCTGCAGCGGTCGGCGTCGGCCCCGTCGGCACTCAGCAGATCGTCGTCGTGGTGGTGCCCGACGGGCGACCGCGGCTCTGGTCGTCGCCGGTGGCACCCCCGAGGCTCGCCGACCCGGCCCGCGCCGCGGCGGGGGTGCCGGTGGCCGCGGTCCTGGTGGTACGCACGCTCCCGGTCGACATCCGGCATGCGTCCAAGATCGACCGGCGGGCGGTCGCCGCGTGGGCGGACCGCGTCCTGGCCGGCCGCGGCTGATGGCCGCCCGGCCACGCCCCCATCGAGTGGCGCAAGAACGCTCGCTACACGTCGGAGGGCCGTGCCGTACTGCGCCGGCCGGCGAGGCGGGCTGCCGGTGAGAGTGCTCGTCACCGGGGCCAGCGGGATGCTCGGCGGCGAGACCGCCCAGGCCCTGCTGGCCCGCGGCCACGACGTCACCGTGCTGCAGCGGCGACCGGCCGGGCTGGCGTGCCGGCAGGTGCTGGGCGACATCGCCGACCCGGCACCCGTACGCCGTGCGGTCGCCGGGCAGGACGCGGTCATACACCTGGCCGCCAAGGTCGACGTCGTGGGGCCGTGGTCGGAGTACAGCCGGGCCAACGTCGAAGGCACCCGTACCGTCGTGGCGGCGTGCCGCTCAGCCGCAGTCGGGCGCCTGGTGCACGTGTCGACGCCCTCGGTCGCACACGCCGGGCGACCCCTGGTCGGGGTCGGCGCCGAGCCGGCGGACCCGCAGAGGGCTCGCGGGCACTACGCCCGGTCGAAGGCGCTCGCGGAGCTTGACGCGCTGGCCGCCGACTCAGCAGAGCTCGGCGTGCTGTGCATCCGCCCGCACCTGGTGTGGGGACCGGGCGACACCCAGCTCGTCGACCGGATCGTGTCCAGGGCTCGAGCGGGGCGGCTGGCGGTCATCGGCTCCGGCGCCGCGCTCATCGACACGACCTACGTGGACAACGCGGTCGCCGCTCTGCTCGCGGCGCTGCACGCCGACGGGCACGGCGAGGCCCTGGTGGTGTCCAACGGTGAGCCGCGTCCGGTCGTCGACATCCTGTCCGCCCTGTGCCGCGCCGCCGGCGTGCCCGGGCCGCGCGGGCGGGTGCCCGTCTGGTCCGCCGGGACCGCGGCAACGGTCATCGAGCGGGCGTGGGAGCTGCTGGACCGACGAGACACCCCACCGTTGACGCCTTTCCTCGTCGAACAGCTCAGCACGGCGCACTGGTTCGACCAGCGGCACACCAGGCTGGTGCTCGGCTGGACGCCGCAGGTCAGTCTCGACGAGGGTTTCCGGCAGCTCACGCAGTGGTACGACCGACATCGTCCGACGCGCCGGCAATAGGCCGCCAGCGCGATGACGTCCCGCCGCGCCGTTCAGGGGGGTGGCGGGGTGTCGGCCTTGACCGCTCCCCGCTCCCCCACCGGCTGCGAGGGGCCGACGGTGGTGTCGCGGGCGGTCTGCGCCTCGCTCTCCCCGTTAAGCTCGGCGCCGATCAGCACGACCAGCGCGGTGATCCACAACCACAGCAGCAGCACGACCACCCCCGCCAGGCTGCCGTACGTCTCGCCGTAGCTGCCAAAGTTGTCGACGTAGAACGAGAAGCCAACCGAGGCCGCAACCCACAGCAGGGTCGCGGTGGCGGCGCCGGTGCTCACCCACCGCACCTTCGGTGCATTCCGATCGGGCCCGAGCCGGTAGACCATCCCAAGCGCCACCATCGCCAGCAGCACGAGGCCGCCCCACCGCACCACCTGGACGGCCACCTCAGCCACCGGCCCGAGACCCACCTCGGCCAGCACCACCGGCACCACCGCGACCAACCCGATGGCGGTCGCGAGGAAGACCAGGAAGCCGAGCGTGAGCAGCAGGGCGAGTGCGCGCTTGCGGAGGAACCCGCGGGTCTCGTCCTCGTCGTAGGCGATGTTGACCGCCTCGACGAGGCCGGCGACACCCGCCGAGGCGCTCCACAGCGCGAGCGCGATGCTGACCGCCAGGGCGATGCCCAGTCCTTGCTCGGAGCCCGATGCGATGCTGCGCAGCTGGTCGGTCAGCAGCGACTGCGCATCGGCCGGGAGCCCGGTCGACAGCTCGTCGATCTGCTGCCCGACTTGCGCGGGGTCGGTGACCAGGCCGTACGTCATCACCGCGGCGATGAGGCCGGGGAACAAGGCCAGGAACCAGGCGTATGCCACCCCGCCGGCCAGCAGGGTGAGGTGGTCGCGGCCGATCTCCCGCAGCGTCCGGCGCAGCACGGCGAACCAGCCGCGCGCCGGGATCTCGCGGGGATTGTCCGCCTCCTCACCGGGTGTGGGACCGCCGCGGGTACTAGTCGTCGCCATGCGCCCAGGTTGCCGGTGTTCCGCACCTCGTGCAGGTTGGATCGGTGACGACCACCCCCAACCCCGAGGCCGACTCGATCAAGCGGGAGATCGACCGCACGCGTGAGCAGCTGCGCGGCACCGTCGACGCCCTCGCCGTCGAGCTCAGCCCGCGCACCCAGGCGCTTCGCGCCACCGAGCAGACCAAGCAGATGGTGGCGAGCCGGCCGGGGCTGGCGGTGGCGGCGGCCGTGGCCGGGGTCGTCCTCGTGGTGGGGGTCCCGATGTGGAGGCGAGCGCGGTGAGAAGGACGGCAGAGCTCGTCCACCGACCGGCGGGTCTGGCCAGCGGCGTGGCGGGCAGGGTCCGGTCTTCGCCGTCGTCAAGGCACTGATCGACCGCGGTTGGGGTGCGCGTTCGAACGCACGACCGGGGAGTGGCCCACGGACTGACTCAGCATCCCGGCCGCCTGGGACACCGCCGTAGGGTCAGGTGAGTGAAGATAACCGCGGTCCGGCTGGACCGGCTGCGCTGCCCACTTGACCCGCCCTTCCACGCCGCCTGGGACCCGGAACCGCGCAGGCACTTCGACGTCACCGTGGTGCGCGTTGAGACCGACGACGGCGTGGTCGGGGTCGGATCCGGCGACACGATGGCTGGGTTCGAGGCGTTCGAGCACTTGTTCGTCGGCACCGACCCGCTACAGCTGGCCCGCCAGGCACGGGTGATCGAGACCGTCAACTTCCACGCCGGCCGGTTCTGGCCGCTCGAGGCGGCGCTGTGGGACATCGCCGGCCAGGTGGCCGGGCTGCCGGTCGCCACGCTGCTCGGAGGCACCGCCACCCGAGTGCCGGCGTACGCCTCCACCGGCCAGCTCGCGACGTCACAGCAGCGCATCGAGTCGGCGCACCAGGCAGCCGCGGAGGGGTTCCGCGCCATGAAGATCCGGATCGCCCGCGCCGACCTCGACGGCGGGGTGTCCGCCGTACGCGGGGTCCGCGATGCCCTCGGCGACGACTTCACCCTGCTCGTGGACCTCAACCAGTCGTGGCGGATGGCCGGCGACGTCGAGCCGGCGCTCGACGTCAAGGCGGTCGCGCGCACCGTCGCGCGGCTCGAGGAGCTGGGTGTGGTCTGGGTCGAGGAACCGCTGCCTTATGCCGACGTCGCCGGCCTGGCGCACCTGCGCCGTTCGACCAGGCTGCTCGTCAGCGGTGGCGAGATGCTCGCGACGTTCGAGGACGCCTTGGCCCTGCTGGAGCGCGACGCGCTCGACGTGTACCAGATGGACTGCATGCTGTCGCTCGGGATCAGCGGTTGTCGTACGTTCGCCGAGCTCGCCCGCCGCCGGCACCGCCAGTTCACTCCGCACACCTGGACCAACGGCATCGGGGTGCTGGCCAACCTGCACCTGGCCGCGGGCGTCGGCGGTGGGCCGTTCTTCGAGCTGCCGTACGACCCACCCGGTTGGACGCCGCGGCGGCGGGACTTCATGCTGGCCGAGCCGATCCGGGTCGATCCCGACGGCTGGGTCAGCCTGCCGGACGCCCCGGGCCTCGGGGTGCGGCTGGACGAGGAGGCGATCGACCGGTGGCGACTGACGTGACCGCCCAGTTGGCCCGCCGCAGCCACGAGGACTGGGTGCAGGCGGCAAAGGCTCTGCAGCCGGAGAGCCGGCTGTTCATCGGCGGCGCGCACGCTGACGCGGCGTCGGGGGCGACGTTCGAGTCCCGCACCCCACGCGACGGCAGCGTTGTCGCCACGGTGGCGCGCGGCGACGCGGCCGACGTCGACCGTGCCGTTCGCGCGGCACGTACCGCGTTCGACGATGGTGGCTGGCGCGACCGGCCGCCTCGCTCGCGCAAGCGAGTGCTGACCCGGTGGGCCGACCTGATCAGCGAGCACGCCGAAGAGCTCGCGCTGCTCGAGACGCTGGACATGGGCAAGCCGATCAAGGAGTCCGTCCGCGTCGACGTGACCGCAGCCGCCGGTTGCATCCGGTGGTACGCCGAGGCCCTGGACAAGATCTACGACGAGGTGGCACCCAGCGGTCCCCGCGCTCTGGTGACCGTCACCCGCGAGCCACTCGGCGTGGTGGGGGCGGTGGTGCCCTGGAACTACCCGCTGATCGTCACCAGCTGGAAGCTCGCACCCGCGCTCGCCTCCGGCAACAGCGTGGTGCTCAAGCCCGCCGAGCAGTCGCCGTTGTCAGCGCTGCTGCTGGCTCGGCTGGCATCGGAGGCCGGGCTGCCCGACGGCGTCCTCAACGTGGTGACCGGGCTCGGACCCGAGGCGGGCCAGGCACTCGGCCGCCACGGTGATGTCGACAAGATCGCGTTCACCGGGTCCGGTGAGGTCGGCAAGCTGTTCCAGCGCTACGCCGGCGAGTCCAACGGCAAGCAGGTCCAGGTCGAGGCCGGGGGCAAGTCGCCCCAGCTGGTGCTGGCCGACGCCACCGACCTCGCGGCCGCGGCCCAGGCGGTGGCATGGGGCATCTGCTACAACGCGGGCCAGACCTGCAACGCCGGCTCACGCCTCATCGTGGAGCAGGGCGTCAAGGACGAGCTGCTGAGCCAGGTCGTGCAGGTGGCCGGCTCGTTCGTCATCGGTGACCCGCTGGACCCGGCAACCACGATGGGGCCCATCGTGGACCAGACCCAGCTCGACCGGGTGCTTGGCTACATCGACATCGGGCGCGCCGACGGGGCCGCCGTGACCGGTGGCCGCCGACTGCGCGAGAGCTCGGGCGGCTTCTTCGTCGAGCCCACCGTGCTCGACGGCGTGGCCGGCGACAGCCGGGCGGCCCAGGAGGAGATCTTCGGCCCGGTCCTGACGGTGGCCGGCTTCGAAGGTGTCGACGAGGGCCTACGCCTGGCCAACGCCACGGCGTACGGACTGGCGGCCTCGGTGTGGACGCGAGACCTGCGCACGGCGCACCGGGTCGCCCGGTCTCTGCGCGCCGGCACGGTGTGGGTCAACACCTTCGACGCAACCGATGTGTTCGCGCCCTTCGGCGGGTTCAAGGGGTCCGGCGCCGGCCGGGACAAGTCGCTGCACGCGCTGGACGAGTACACGGGGCTCAAGACCACCTGGATCGATTTGACCTGATGCCCGACACGTCGATCGGCGGGCCGTCGTGACGGGGCTCGGGGACACCACGCTGAGCGTCGAGCCGAATACGCGGATCGTCTTCGGCGCGGGCATGGTGGCCGACCTGCCGGCAGCGGTCGCCGGTTGCGGGGGCCGACGGGCTCTCGTCGTCACCGACGCCGGGCTCCGGTCGGCCGGTGTCGTCGACCGCGTGCGTGGCGTACTGGCTGCTGCCGGGGTCGAGACGGCGGTCTGGGACGGCGTCATCCCCAACCCGAGCCCAGTCTCGCTCGAGCCGGGCGTGGCGGCGGCCCGGTTGTTCGGCGAGTGCGTCGTGATCGGTCTCGGTGGCGGGTCGTCGCTTGACGCCGCCAAGGGGATCGCACTGCTCGCCACCAACCCCGATCGCACGGTCGGCGAGTCGGGACGGACCCCGCCGGCGCCGGGGTTGCCCGTCGTCGCGGTGCCGACCACCGCGGGCAGTGGGGCGGAGACCAACGGCTTCGGTGTCCTGGACGACCCCCACGCCCGGCGCAAGATCTACTTCGGCGACGCGAGCGTGCGCCCGCGGTGGTCGGTGCTCGACCCGGAGCTCACCATCGGCCTGCCACCCGCAGCGACCGCGGCGACCGGGATGGACGCCCTGGTGCACGGGATCGAGTCGCTGGCGTCGGCCGGGTCGAGCCCGGTGTCGGCGGCGTACGCCACCGAGGCGGTGCGGCTGGTCAGCGCCAACCTGATAACCGCGGTCGCCGACGGCTCCGACCTCGATGCCCGCGCCGGAATGCTGATGGGCTCACACCTCGCCGGGCTGGCGCTGTCACTGAGCGGACTCGGCCTGGTGCACGGCATCGCCCATGCGGTCACCGCCCACACCGGCGCGATGCACGGGCTCGCGCTGACCGCGGTGCTGGACGAGGTGATGGCCCGCTCGCTGGACGTGGCCTCCTCTGCGTACGCGCGGGTGGCGGAGGTGATGGGGGCACCGGGCGGGGCCCCGGCGGCCGGGCCCGCCGTGCGGATGCTCGCCGAGCAGGTGGCGGCGCGGTTGCCGCTGCGCGAGCTCGGCGTCCGCCAGCAGATGGTCGACTCGGTGGCGGCGGGGGCACTGGCCGACGCGGTGAGCGCCAACCACCCGCGCCGGTTCACCCAGGACGAGGTGGTCGAGGTGCTGACCAGCCACTGGTAGGCGCGCAGGCCGGTCACCTGTGGGGCCTGGTGGCCGACAGGCGTCCCAGTGGCCCCATGGCCACCGAATCCCGCATCCGCGAAGTCGCCTGCAGTCAGTGCCGGAACGCCTGCCCGGGCTTGTCGCCCGCCGTCGACCCCGACAGCCTCCGCACCGCCTTGGCGAGGTCACGGAGCAGCATCTCGGCCATGTCGCGGCTGAAGCCGTTGCGCACCACGATCCGCAAGATGTCGAGGTCCTCGCGATCGGCGCAGAACGAGTACGCCGGGACCTGCCAGCCTCCAGTGCGGACCGCGTCGGAGATGTCGTACACGGTGAAGTCGGCCTTGTCCGCCACACTGCCCTTGCGTGGGCGGCCCGTCTTGGTGGCCGCGCCCTTCAGGCAGAACGCGACGACGGGCAGCTCCGACCCGTCGGAGATCAGGTCGAAGGTGCCCATCTCGGCGATCCGCTGGGCAAGGTAGGTGGCAACATCGCGGGAGTGCTGCTGCACCCGGCCGTAGCCGGCCTGGCCGAGTCGCAGGAAGCAGTAGTACTGCGCCACCACCTGCGCACCCGGACGGGAGAAGTTGAGTGCCATCGTCGGCATGTCGCCGCCCAGGTAGCTGACCCGGAACACCAGGTCCTCCGGCCGGGACTTCTCGTCCCGCCACAGCAGCCAGCCGACACCCGGGTATACCAGACCGTACTTGTGGCCGGATGCGTTGATCGACAGCACCCGGTCGACCCGGAAGTCCCACTCCAGGTCGGGATCGAGGAACGGAGCCACGAAACCGCCCGACGCCGCGTCGACGTGGATCGGCACGTCGATGCCGCGGTCGCGCTGCAACTGGTCCAAAGCTGCGGCGATGGCGTGGACGTCCTCATACGCGCCGTCGAACGTCGAGCCGAGGATGGCGACGACGCCGATGGTGTTCTCGTCACAGGCCGCGGCGGCGTCGTCGGCATGCATGACGGTCGAGTCGCGTCGTACGGGAACGGTGCGCGGCTCGACATCCCAGTACCGGCAGAACTTCAGCCAGCACACCTGCACGTTGGCGCCCATCACGATGTTGGGTCGCTGCGCGCTCTGGCCGTCGAGCCCGTGACGGTCGCGCCAGTGCCACTTCATCGCCAGCCCGGCGAGCATGCACGCCTCGCTGGACCCGGTGGTCGAGCAGCCGATCGGCTCGTCCGGCGACGGCACGTGCCACAGGTCGGCGATGATGTCGAGGCAGCGCTCCTCGATCTGGGCGGTCTGCGGGTACTCGTCCTTGTCGATCATGTTCTTCGACGCCGACTCCTGCATCAGCCGGTCGGCCTCCGGCTCCATCCAGGTGGTGACGAACGTCGCCACGTTGAGGCGGGAGTTGCCGTCCAGCATCAGCTCGTCGTGGATGATCTGGTAGGCCGTCTCCGGATGCACCGAGTCCTCGGAGATGCGCCGACGGGGGATGTTGACGCTCTCCCCCTCGCGGGCAAACTGGGGACGGAAGTCGAGCCCCTCGTCCATGTCGGCGACGTGCGAGTGGTGTTGGTGGGCCATGGCGACGCACGCTAGCCCTGGCCACCGCCCCGCGCCCCGCGGGGCGGGCAGTTCAGAGCTTGGGGTCGTGTCTGGTGACGTCGGCGACGTGCACGTGCATGTCCCGCACGCGCACCGCGGGGACCGTCGGGCCCAGCAGCTGCCCGAGCCGCCGCTCGGCCTGCTTCCGCACCTGGTCGGCGAGCGGCAGCAGTCCCGTGCCGTAGCGCACCGCCAGCGTGATCACGATGCCCGTGCAGACGTCACCGCTGGTGTGTACCTGGATGGTGACCACCTCGCAGTCCGGCACCGGGTCGATGCTGTCGCGCAGGTAGGCGATCAGCACCCGGTCACCGACGTGGACTAGCCCGGCGCCGGTCCGCTCGTCTGCTTGCTGCGCGAGCACCGGCCACGAGGGCTTGTCGGTGGCAAGGACCTTGGACACAACGGCGTCGGCCACCTCCACCCATCGCGGCTCGACGCGCGCCCGAAGCCCGTCGGCGGCCGTGCTGAGCAGCGTGGTCTCCGCCGCGTCGGAGCTCATCGCCATTGCCTCATCCTCACCGCGAGACTAGACCGGGCGCGGTGCAGCTGGCCGCGTACGACGGTCACCGTCGTACCCAGCACCTCGGCGATCTCCTCGTACGACAGGCCCTCGATCTCCCGCAGCAGCCAGCTGGCGCGCTGCCGCCACGGCAGCTCGTGCAGCGCCAGGTCGAGGGCCGCGGTCAGGTCATCCGCCGCGGCCACGGCCTCCGGCTGCCATGAGGGGTCGGCGGTCACCCTCGACAGCGCACCGTCGTCCACGGCGCGCGGTCGGCGGGCCCGGCGGGCATCTATGCACTCGTTGGCCACCAACCGGAACAGCCAGGTCCGCACCGACGAGTCGCCGCGGAAGCCGTCCAGGTGCAGCCACGCTTTGGTCAATGCCTCCTGGATGGCGTCCTCGGCGGCATGGTGCTCTCCGTCGAGCATCCGGACCGCGTAGCGATAAAGAGCGTTGCCGTGCCGACCTACCAGCTCGGCGAAGGCGGCCCGGTCACCCAGAGCCCCCCGTCTGGTGAGCACGGAGTCCGAGCGCACCGCGGGCAACTCGCTGGTCTGGACGTCCACCACACCTCGCTCGCCACCACAGCTGACCCGTTGCCGGTTCGGCAGCCTAACGACCAGGCGGTCTGTGTGACGTACATCACAGGCGAACCGCCGTGACGAACCAGCGTGCCGCACGTCAACACCTGCGTCCACCCCGCACAGCACTCGAAAGGACCGGTCACGTGACCAGCAGCCCGAGCAAGGAACAGACGACCAGCAGCAGCGCCAGCAGTTCCTCGTCGGACCCGTCGGGGGCCGGTGGCAGCGCCCTGGTGACTGAGCATGGGCGGACGTCCATCGCAGACTCGGTGGTGGCCAAGATCGCCGGGATCGCGACCCGCGACGTGTCCGGCGTGCACGCGCTCGGTGGCGGCACCGCGCGCGCCGTCGGGGCACTGCGCGAGCGCATCCCGGGCAGCCGGACCAATCACTCCCAGGGCGTGGCAGTCGAGGTGGGGGAGCGTCAGGCGGCGATCGACGTCGAGATCGTGACCGAGTTCGGTGTGGCCATCGTCGACCTGGCAGCGGGGATCCGACGCAACGTCATCAGCTCGGTGGAGCGGATGACCGGCCTCGAGGTGACTGAGGTCAACGTGGCCGTGCAGGACGTCTACCTGCCCTCCGACGACGCGCAGGACGACGACCAACAGCAGCAGCAGCCAGCGCGAGTCCAGTGACCGACCAGCCGGCGGCGGTGGCGCACCCGACCCGGTCGTCGGCGCCGACGCAGACCCCCGACCGGGACGGCGAGCTCGCCGATGCCGTACTGGCAGCCGTCACGGCCGTGCCTGGCGTGGCAGCGATGCACTCCGGTCGCTTCGGGGAGGTGGCAACGTACCTGCCCGGGCGCCGTGTGCCCGGAGTACAGCTGCGAGACGACCGGGCCGAGGTTCACATCGTCGTGCACTGGGGTCGTGACCTGCTGGCCACCGCGGCAGCGGTACGGCTGGCCGCTGAACCACTGGCGGGCCGGCTGGTGCACGTCGTCATCGAGGACGTCATCCACCCGTCAGACCGCACCGGATCCAAGGAGACGACATGACCACTTCCACCCTCGGGCTCATCGCGGGGCTCTTGCTGGGGATCGCCGCGGCCGTCGGCGGCATCAGCGCGTTCCTGGTTGCGCTCGTGCTCGGCGGGATCGGGTACGCCGCGGGCGGCCACTTCGACGGCGAGCTGGACCTCAGCGCCCTGCTGGGTGGCCGTCGCCGTGACTGAGACCCCGACCGGCACGATCGACCAGGCGGGTAGCGACGGGCCGCCTGAGGCTGGCAGGCGTGGTCGGCTCGACATCGCCGGGCGAGCCATCGAACGCATCGCCACCCATGCTGCCCAGACCGTGAACGGTGTGACCGCCAGTGGCTCGGGCCTGGAGCGGATGGTCGGTCGCGGGCTCCCTCGGGCCAGCAGCACCGTCGCGGGGGACACCGTGCGGTTGAGCCTCGACATCTCGCTGACCTGGCCGGTCGCGGCCGGTGAAGTGACCCGCCAGGTGCGCTCCGAGGTGGCCGCCCAGGTCGGCTACCTCACCGGCCTGTCGGTCGCCGCGGTCGACGTCACCGTTGCCAAGTTCGAGCCGCACGCGGCGTCGACCGCCAGGAGGGTGCAGTGAGCAGCGAGTTCGGCACTCCACCTGCGGCCAAGGACCCTCGCGGCTTCCCGGGTGTCGTGATCCTGGGCGTGCTGTGGGCGCTGGTGCTCATCGCTCTCGGCGTGGTGGCCGGTCACGACACGCTGGCCTACACCGGAATCCTGTCCGGTGAGCCGTGGGTGGAGCGGGCTCTGAGCGCCGTCGACGGTTCGCAGCCTCAATACTGGCTGGTCGGGGTCGGGGTGATCGCCATCGTCGTCGGGCTGGTGCTACTGCTTGCCGCGCTGCGTCCACGCGCGCACCTCGGCCGGGCCCTGTACGCGGATACCGGCGTGTTCCTGCTCGACCGTGGGCTGCAGCGCCTCGTCGCGACGGCCGCCGAGGACGTGGACGGCGTCGATTGGGCCAAGACGTCGGGCCGGGGAAGCAAGCTGCGCGTCGACGTCCGCGGGTTGAGTGTCGGTCAGGACACCGACCTCGAGGAGCGGGTGCGGAACTCTCTGGATGCTCGGGTCTCCGCGCTGCGCAGCCCTCCGTCCATCCAGGTCAACGACGTGGGTAGGAGATGACCTAGATGAGCCGCGGCATCGTCGGCCTCGACCGACTCGTCACCGCCTTGATCGGCCTGGTCCTCGTCGCGGCGGGGGTGCTGGCGATCGGCTGGTTCTACGACTGGGGGAGCTGGCTGCCCGACCAGGTGTCCAGCGCGTCCGCGCTGCGTACGACCGGCCAGGTCTGGTGGCCGTGGGTGCTGGGAGCGGCGGCCGTGCTGCTCGTGCTGCTCGGGCTGCGTTGGCTGCTGGCCCACAGCGCAGGACGCCGGGTATCTGCCCTCCAGCTGCCCGGTTCGGGCAGCGGGGGTCGACTGTCGGTCGACGCGGGCAGTGCGGTTTCGGCCGCGTGCTCCGAGCTGGCGGCCCGACACGACGTGCGGTCGGCCAAGGGCCTGGTCCGCCGCGACCGCGGCCAGCTGGTCGTCGACATCTCGGCCACGCTCGAGCCTCGTACAGACCTGACCGAGGTTGCAGAAGCAGCCGGCCAGGCAGCCACCGCACTGGCCAACTCGCTCGAGCGACTGGACGTGCACTGCCGGGTGCGCCTTGACGTCGCCCGCCCGGCGGGGTCTGGGACCGGCGGGAGCTCGCGCGTCGGCTGAGACCAATGGAGACATCTGCGGCGAACCGGCGGGCAGATGCCGCGTGGTTCGTGGCAGGATTCGGCGGGTGTCAAGCCATGCCTCCGCCGCCCGCCCACTAGTCCTCGCAGACCTGGTCGCGGCAGGCAGTCGCACTCGTGACTTCGCGCTCGTGGTGGCGGGCGCGGGATTCGTCGCCCTGTCGGCGCAGGTGTCGATCCCGCTGCCGTTCACGGCGGTACCGCTCACCCTGCAGACCTTCGCGGTGCTGCTTACCGGGGCCGCACTGGGATGGCAGCGCGCCGTGCCCTCCATCTTGCTCTACCTGCTGGCCGGTGCCGCCGGTCTGCCGTGGTTCGCTGACGGGGAGAGCGGAACCGGGTCCCCGACATTCGGCTACATCGTGGGCTTCGTGCTGGCGGCGGCCGTCGTCGGCAGACTGGCCGGCTCCGGCGCTGATCGCACGCCGCTGCGTACGTTCGCCCTGATGGCGCTGGGCAGCGCCCTGATCTACCTGGTCGGGGTGCCGTGGCTGGCTGTGGCGCTGGACCTCAGCCTTGCAGAAGCCCTCGCCGACGGCCTGATCCCGTTCCTAGGCGGCGACGCGGTCAAGGCGCTGGCGGCCGCCGGCTTGCTGCCCGGCGCCTGGAGGCTCGTCGGTGACCGAACGCGCTGACCTGCCGCCACGCCAGCGATGAGACGTTTCCGTCGCCAGGGCAACGGAGATGTCTCGCCCTCGGTCCCCGTCAGGAGGGCGAGGCAGACAGCTGCTGGGCGAGGTACTGCGCGGCGCCGACCCGCTCGATGGCGTCGAGCTGGCTCTCGAACCAGTCCGCGTGCTTCTCCTCGTCGCGCACCATGTCCTCGAAGACCGCGGCGGTGCCGAGGTCATGCACGTCGCGGCACTCCTGCGCCGAGGCGTTGAACTGGGCGACGGCCGCCTGCTCGCTGGCGAAAGCGAGGCGCAACATCTCCGCCGCGTCCTCACCAACCTTGATCGCGTTGAGCCGCTGCAGGTTCGGGTGGCCGTCGTACATCAGGATGCGGGCGATGAGGGAGTCTGCGTCGCGCATCTCCTCGATCGACAGGTCGTAGAACATCTTGCCGAGCCGCGTGAATCCCCAGTTGTCCAGCATCCGCGCGTGCAGGAAGTAGGTGTTGGTCACGGTGAGCTCGAAGGTCAGCGCGTCGTTGAGCAGCTCGACCACCCGCGGGCTAGCTGGCCGCACACCGCACCTCCCCCAATGCCGAGTCCAGCGCCGAGTCCAGCGCGGCGGTCCACTGCGGTCGCGGACCGGGCGCGGCGTCGGCCTCGCCGACCGTCGAGCTCGCGTGCTGGCGCAGCAGCTGGCGCACCGAGAAAATGCAGGTGCCGCAACTGCGTCCCGCCCCAGTCGACCGGCAGACCTCAGCAGTGGTGCGGGCTCCGGCGCTGATGGTGTCGACGACGTCCCGGTCACTCACGACCCCGCAGTGGCACACGATCACCAGGTGAGGTTAGCCCACCCTTACCCCCGTGTGAACCCGCCATCCGTCCGCCATGGGCTCAATGGGCGGGATGGTCGGCTGGCCGGCCGGCTCGACGTACTCGCCACCTACTTGAGCAGGTCAGCGATGCGCGAGCTCGCGCTCAGCGGTCGGCCGCGGCCCTGGTGTCAGCGCCTTGCCGCTGCATCGGCACACGCCGTACCGCACCCCGCTGCCTGACCCCAGCTCGCCGACGCGCACCTGCTCGGTGCAGACCAACCCGTGCCAGGCATGGGCGCAGATCGGACACAGAGGGTAGCTCATGCTTACTAACAGTAGCCGAAGTGGGGTCAGGTTCCGCACTGGCCGCGTCTCAGGGTGGCGACTTCCCGGTGGTCCCGTTGGTGGACACAGTGGGGAGCGGCACGCGCCGGCCCGCCGTGAAGGGGGTCCGGTCCTCTGCTTGCCCGGTGCAGCCGGGTGCGCGTCGGGCCGCGCATGTCGAATCTTCCGACCCGGTGGCTGCCGTGACAACCCAACCGTCGGAACATGCGTACGGCCGGGCACCGGAGCGGACGGACCTTCCGACCGCTCGGCACCTCTAGCAACCCATCCGTCGGAACATGCGTACGGCCGGGCGCCAGAGCGGACGGATCTTCCGACTCGATGGTCGTCCTGACGACCCAACCGTCGGAACTTCCACGCGCCGGCGCGGCGCCAACGGGCGCGGGGGATGGAGGTCGTCCCACCAACCGCAGACGCTCACCCGGTCCGGGCAGTGTCCAACCACTGTGTCGACGTGGTGACGGCGCTCAGCCGGTCCGGGAGGGGGACGACACCGATCCCGTCCCCGGTCGGGACGTCCACGTGCCCGTCCCGCAGCTCGAACGGCGCGGTGATGTCTTCGGCCCAGTAGCGATCGGACGCGGAGGTGTCCCCCGGTTGGGTGAACCCGGGCAGCGCTGCCAGGGCGACGTTCGCGGCCCGGCCGATCCCGGTCTCCAGCATCCCGCCGCACCACACCGGCACCCCCTGCGCGCGACACAGGTCGTGGATGCGACGTGCCTCGAACAGGCCGCCGACCCGGCCCGGCTTGATGTTGACGATCGAGCACGCTCCCAGCGCGATCGCCTCGGCTGCCTGGCCCGCGGACTCGACCGACTCGTCGAGGCAGATCGGCGTGTCCAGCAGCCGGGCCAGCGCGGCGTGACCGCGCAGGTCCTCGGCGGCGAGCGGCTGCTCGACCAGCACCAGCCCGAACGGGTCCAGCCGGGCCAGGTGCCGGGCGTCGGCGAGGGTGTACGCGGCGTTCGCGTCGACCTGGAGCACCAGGTCGTTGCCGAACCGCTCCCGGACCGCGCGCACCGGCTCGACGTCCCAGCCCGGCTCGACCTTCAGCTTGATCCGGAGGTAGCCCTGCGCGATATAGCCGTCGACCGCGTCGAGCAGCTCGCTGACCGAGCCCATGATGCCGACCGAGACGCCGGCGGGCACCCGGTCGCGCACCGCGCCAAGAAAGGTCGACAGTGATTGCTTGCGGGTGCGCAGCTCGGCGTCCAGCACGGCCGTCTCCAGCGCGGCCTTGGCCATCCGGTGGCCCTTGTACGCCGCAAGCGCAGGGCCCACCCCGGCCGCTGTCACCTGCGCGCCCAGCGCGAGAGCGGGCACGAGGAAGCGCCGCAACACCTCGGCGCACCCGTCGACGTACTCGGCGGAGTACAGCGGACTGGCGTCGGCGACGCACTCCCCCCACCCCTCCGAATCGTCCCCGACGACCCGGACCAACAGCATGTCACGCTCGGTGGAAGTGCCGAACGACGTCCGGAACGGGCCTACCAATGGCATCGTGACCCGGCGCAGCTCGACACCGCGTAGCCTCACCGCCGCACCCGCTGCACGACATACCAGCCGGCCCGGGCGAAGCCGTTGACGTGCGCACCGTCGGTGAGCAACCCGCCGAGCACCTGGCGGACACTTCGCCTCCACGCCGCTGCCGCGGCCGGGTCGGTGACCCGAAGCCGCTCCACGTCGGCCGGCACCCCCACCAGGACGGTGGCGGCCTCGAGGCTGCCCACGACCGGCCGCCCGGCTCCGTCCGCGGACACGCCGACCATCGCCCCGTCGGCCAGCAGCCGGTCGACATCCGGCTCGACTGCCCTGCCGGCGCAGGCCAGAGCGACCCGCTCGTCCTGGAGTCGCCATTCGGCGACCAGGCGATCGGTTTCGTCGCCGGCGTTGATGCCGTCGGTCAGCGGGCCGTAGAAGTTCTCCAGGTAGGCCCGTGGCCTTGCCGCCAACCGGGTCAGGTTGAAGGAGGCGTTGCGCCGCACCAGCGGGTCGAACGTCCAGCTGATCTGCTCGATGCCACGCTCGAGCGCCCAGGTCCGCTGGTGCGTTTTCAGGGCGAAGCCGACCCCGCGTCCCCGCGCCGCCGCCGTGACCCCCGCGATGTGTGAATGCAGCTCCATGCTGCCGCCGGCAGTGCCGAGGAACCCCACACACGCCCCCAGGAGCTGTCCCCCCGCCTCTGCGGTGCTCACGTACCCGCCCGCGTACGACAGCGCGCGCAGCAATGTCGGGGTCACCGCTGGATCGCTGGGGTCCTCCGACCAGATCTGGCCGAACAGCTGGCAGATCCGGCCGAGGTCGTGCGGATCTGTCACCTCGAGCACCGTCACTGGTGGCATGCCTCCATCCTGCCCGGAGCCGGCACCGCCCGGATCCCACGCCCGGCGCGTCCTAGTGAACCTCAACCTGACCCCAGGCCTCACCGGCACCACCGGCACCACTGGGCCCAGGCGCAGGCGGCATTTGTGGGAGCCGATGGCGACCAATCCCCTTTCAGCAGTAGTGAAACGTCGGTGCGGCCAACTACGTTGGACAGGGCGGGGCGCCCAGATGAGGACCGGTCGGAAAGGGGGTGTGAGTTGCTACCGGATAGCCAGCCGCGGGTCAGTCGGGTCTTCGACATCTCGGTCCTGGCCGCGGCGGTCGCGCTGCTGCTCGGCACCGCCCAGATCGCCGGTTTCACCGAGGTCTCCGGGGGCGCGTTCCCCCTGGCCGTGTGGCTGTGTGTCCCGCTGATCGCGGTGTTCGCGCGC
>Ga0183260_10001414_pt1 | contig 20042 bp, 21 predicted proteins | sample AntDrymUQ4972206_2_FD_129768 | JGI IMG/M metagenome (GOLD analysis project Ga0183260, IMG submission 129768) | Polar desert sand microbial communities from Dry Valleys, Antarctica - metaG UQ497 (22.06) (version 2) (version 2) | ecosystem: Environmental > Terrestrial > Soil > Desert | place...
CACCGTGGATGTCTTCGAGCTACGTCCCAGGATCGGTTGGATGAGCGCCGCGCTGGCCGACAACATCCCGCGGGCGGAGCGGGTGGGCGACGTGGTCATGTCGGCGGGGTACGCGGTGGTCGGCAGGTGGCGGGAGAGCTACGACGAGACCGATCACCGGCGCGCAGTGGGACTGCTGCACGAGATGGGTGCCGCGCACCTGGTGAACCGCACCTTCGGGACGCTCAGCGAGGGTGAGCGCAAACGGGTACAGGTGGCCCGGGCGTTGATGACCGACCCAGAGCTGCTGCTGCTCGACGAACCCGGCGCCGGCCTCGACCTCGGTGCCCGCGAGGACCTGGTGAGCACGCTGGGCGTCCTCGCCGGTGACCCGTCCGCCCCGACGCTGGCGCTGGTGTCACACCACGTCGAGGAGATCCCGCCGTCGTTCACCCACGTGCTACTCATGCGCGACGGGCGGATCGTCGCCGCCGGCCCTTTGCAGCAGACGCTGACCGAGGCAGCCCTCAGCACGACCTTCGGCCTGCCGCTGGTGGTGGAGCAGCGCGAGGGCAGGTGGTCGGCGCGGCGACGTACGCACCCGGCACGGGCCGGCGGCTGAGCGCTGCGCGAGCGTGGCGGGGACGCACAGTGACCTAGGCTGCAGCATGGACTGGTTGAGCGAGCACGCCTGGGTGGCGTGGGCGACCATCGCGGTCCTGCTCGGGGTGGCCGAGCTGGTCAGCCTCGACTTCGTCCTCGTGATGCTCGCCGCCGGGGCCGGTGCGGGAGCGGTGTCGTCGCTGGTGTCCCCCTCGGTGTGGATCGACCTGGTGGTCGCGGCGACCGTGGCGATCGGGATGCTCGCGGTCGTACGGCCGTCGTTGGTGCGGCGGATGCACCAGGGGCCCGAGCTCACCACCGGGCACGCCGCCCTGGTGGGCCGCAAGGCGGTCGTGCTGGAACGCGTCGACGACCACGGCGGCAGGGTCAAGCTGGCCGGCGAGGTCTGGACCGCACGGGTGTTCGAACCCGGCACCCGGGTCGAGGAAGGTGCACACGTCGAGGTGTTCGGCATCGAGGGCGCCACAGCCGTCGTCTACCCGCTGGACTAGGACCAACCAGGAGGGACCGTCATGGAGCTGGTGCTCCCCATCTTCTTCGTGCTGATCGTCGTTTTCGTGGTCGTCGGGCTGGGCAAGACGGTCAAGATCGTGCCGCAGGCGCGGGCGGGGGTCGTCGAACGGTTCGGCAAGTACCGCGTCACGCTGGCGCCGGGGCTGAACATCGTGACGCCGTTCGTGGACAAGGTGCGCTACGTCATCGACATGCGCGAGCAGGTGGTGTCGTTCCCGCCGCAGCCGGTGATCACCGAGGACAACCTGGTGGTCTCGATCGACACCGTCATCTACTTCCAGGTGACCAATGCGGTGGCGGCGACGTACGAGATCGCCAACTACATCCAGGCGATCGAGCAGCTCACCATGACGACGCTGCGCCAGATCATCGGCGGCATGACGCTCGAGCAGTCGCTGACCAGCCGCGACCAGATCAACCACGCGCTGCGCGGCGTGCTCGACGAGGCCACCGGCAAGTGGGGGATCCGGGTGAACCGGGTCGAGCTCAAGGGCATCGACCCACCCCCGTCGATCAAGGACTCGATGGAGAAGCAGATGCGCGCCGACCGGGACAAGCGCGCCGCGATCCTCACCGCCGAGGGCCAGCGCCAGTCCGCGATCCTTACCGCCGAGGGACAGAAGCAGTCGTCCATCCTGACCGCCGAGGGTGAGCGGGAGGCTGCCATCCTCCGCGCGCAGGCCGACCGGGAGTCGTCGATCTTGCGGGCGCAGGGTGAGGGCCAGGCCATCCAGACCGTCTTCCAGGCCATCCACGACGGATCGCCGGACCAGTCCCTGCTGGCCTACCAGTACCTGCAGATGCTGCCCAAGATCGCCGAGGGCGATGCCAACAAGGTGTGGATCGTGCCGAGCGAGATCGGTGACGCGCTGAAGGGGCTCGGCTCGACGATGACCCGGGTGTCCGGCATCCCGACGGAGTCCGCCGGTCCGCGTAACCGGGTCGACATGGGCGGAGACAGCGACGCACTGACCGAGCGGGCGACGGCCGAGTCCCGCAGCTCGGTGCAGGCCGCGCACGAGCAGGTCGCCGCCGCCATCGCGTCGGCCGAGCAGGCCGCCACCCTGACCGCGCCACGTCGCCCGGCTAGGCCGACCGAGCCAGAGCCGGTCGAGCCTCAGCTCATCGAGCCACCTGACGACTCCGAGTCCGAGCAAGGGCCGGGCAGCAGCGCCGCGCCGTAGTGAGCTGGCTGGACGCACTCGCCGTCTTCGCCGCCGGCATCGCGGCGGGCACCATCAACACCGTCGTCGGCTCCGGCTCGCTGATCACCTTCCCGACCCTGCTGACGCTCGGTTTCGACCCGGTGGTCGCCAACGTCACCAACACGGTCGGGCTCGTCCCCGGATCGGTGTCGGGCGCTGTCGGCTACCGCCGCGAGCTGGCCGGCCAGCGAGGTCGGCTGTTGCGCCTCGGGGTCGCCTCCCTGCTGGGTGGGCTGGCAGGGGCGGTGCTGCTGCTGATCCTCGACGAGGACGTCTTCGAGGTGCTCGTCCCGGTTCTGATCGTGCTCGGCTGCATCCTCGTCGTGGCACAGCCGAGGCTGTCGGCGTACGTCCGCAGCCGCCGCGAAGGAGAGCGGCCGCGCCACCGCGGGTCGATCCTGGTATGGGTCGCCGTGCTGGCGACGTCGGTCTACGGCGGCTACTTCGGCGCCGCGCAGGGGGTGCTGTTCATGGCGGTGCTCGGGCTCGGCCTGGATGACGCCCTGCAGAACCTGAACGCGACCAAGAACGTGCTCGCCGCGATCGTCAACACCGCGGCCGCCTGCCTGTTCGTGTTCGTCGCCGACGTCGACTGGGCCGCCGCCGGCGTGCTCGCGGTGGGTGCCACCATCGGCGGCCAGCTCGGTGCGACCGTCGGCCGCCGGCTGCCCGACCTGGCCCTGCGCCTGTTCGTCCTGGTCGTCGGGGTCGCCGCGGTCGGGCAGTTCCTGCTCGCCGAAAGCTGACCCGGTCAGGCGCTACGTGCGAGTCCCGGCACCACCTCTGCTCCGGGCAGGGCGGCCAGCGCGGCACCCGGCAGCACGAGCTTGGAGCGCCGCAGTCCGCTGCCGACCACCACGACCGGGGTGTCGATCACCGCGGCGTCCACAAGCAGCAGCCAGTCTGCTGGCAGACCCACCGGCGTGATGCCGCCGTACTCCATGCCGGTCGCGGCCATCGCGAAGTCGGTGCCGGCGAACGATGCCTTGCGGGCGTCCAGCCGCCGGCGCACGAACCCGTTGACGTCGGCCCTCGTGGTGGCGAGCACGACGCAGGCCGCGTGCCGCTCGATGCCTGCCCGCCGCCCAGTCACCACCACGCAATTGGCCGACGTCTCGAGCGGCAGGTCGTACGCCGCGCACAGCGCCGCGGTGTCGGCCAGGTCCGGGTCGATCTCGACGACCTCGGCTGCGGAAACCATGCCGATGGCGCCGGCAACCGGGGCAGCGAGCAGGTCCGGCCGCTCGGCCGCGGGCACGGTGACCAATGAGCCCAACATGCCCGTCATTGTGGCCCGGACCGGTCCGACATGCTGAGCCGGTGACCTCGCTGCACACCGCGCTGTTCGCCGAGCTGGACCTGGCGACCCTGCACGACATCGTCCGGCTGCGCGTCGACGTCTTTGTGGTCGAACAGCACTGCCCGTACCCGGAGCTGGACGGGCGGGACACCGACGAGTCCACCCGGCACGTCTGGGTCGTCGACGCGGCGGTCGTGGGGTATCTGCGGCTGCTCACCGAGCCGGACCGCAGCCGGCGGATAGGCAGGGTCTGCGTCGCCAGGTCGTGCCGCGGCCGGGGCCTGGCCGCCGACCTGGTCGGCGAGGGCCTGCGGCTGAGCCGGGTCGAGACGCCCGGGGCCGACGTCGTGCTGGACGCGCAGACCCAGCTGGCGGGCTGGTACGAACGGCTCGGCTTCGAGGTCGACGGCGCAGAGTTCGTCGAGGACGGCATCGCGCACGTACCGATGCGTCGGCGGACCCCCTGGCCCCGCCCCGGCGCCACCCCAGACTGAAGTCTGGATCGGCCGCCGGCGGCGGCCGGAACAGCGCGCTAGCGGCTCGAGGATCGGGTGGACGCGAGCCAGCGCTCGGTCAGGTCGTACGCCTGCGTGCGTACCGGCGCCGCGGACAAGAACACGTCGTGCAGCGCACCGTCGACCCGCGCGATGGTGACGTACGGGCCGAGCCGGTGCGACCAGCGGGCAATCTGCTCGACATCGAGCACGATGTCGGCTGCGGACACGTCGTCGGTCCAGACCTGCGTGAACGCCGTCCGCCGAGAGGCGAGCACCAGCACCGGCGCCCCGGTGTCGACCCCCCGGTGCAGGCGCCGGTGTGCGCGCCGGATCGCTCGCAGCCAGCCAGCGCGCACGGGGAAGCTGTCCAGCGGCTTCCAGGCCAGGTCGAACTCCCACTCACCGCGGTGCTGCGAGTGCAGGCTCTCGGCGTACACGCCGGAGATGGTGCGCGGGATCACCTGGTACGGGCGCCGCGCGCCCACCTGGTCGATCGCCTGGGTGGCGACGGTGCGGACCAACACGGACCCCTGCAGGTCGAGCCAGGGGCTGTTGAGCACGAATGCGGCCGGCCCCGGCAGGCCCGCGGCGCGGCGGGCGTCCAGCCACAACGCTGCGATCAGCCCGCCGGTCGAGTGAGCGACCACCACCACCTCGCGGTGGCCGTCCCGCTCGGTCACCCGTTGCCAGGCGGCGTCCAGGTCGGCGTCGTACTCGGCCACGTCGAGACAGAAGTTCGGCGTCTGGTGCGGACGCAGCGAGCGGCCGTACTTGCGCAGGTCGAGCGCGTAGAAGTCGTAGCCCAGCCCGGCGAAGAACTCCGCCAGCCCGCGCTGGAAGAAGTAGTCGCAGAAGCCGTGCACGTACAGCACCGCCCCGCGCCGAAGATCGGGAGATGGGTGGTGCACCAGCGTCGCCACCACCGGCCCCTCGTCGTCGGCGGGCAGGTCGATCGTCTCGGCGACGAAGGGCTCGCCCAGCACGTCTGCCGTCCGGGCGCCGCCCGCAGCTGTACCCCTCGCCATGGCCCGTGCGACCACCGGTTCAGTGCTGGTGAGTGCCGTGCAGGATCGCGCGCCCCAGCGTCTTGCCCACCAGGTTGAACGACACCCAGGCAGGTGTCGCCTCGCGTTCAACCCCGAGGGTGTCCTCGCTGACGGCGTGCACCACGAAGTAGTAGCGGTGCACCTGGTCACCCTGCGGCGGTGCGGCGCCCATGAACCCGTGCTGGCTGCCGTCGTTGCGGACGTGGAAGGCACCCCCGGGCAGTGTGTCGTCGCCCGCCCCGGCGCCAGCCGGCAGCTCGGTGGTGTCAGCCGGCAGGTCGACGACCACCCAGTGCCAGAAGCCGGACGGGGTCGGCGCATCGGGATCGAAGCAGGTGACGACGAAGCTCCGGGTGCCCTCGGGGGCGCCGGACCAGGCCAGGTGCGGGGACGTGTTGCCCAGCTCAGCCACGTGGTCGTCGGTGAGCGGCTGCCCGTGCGAGACGTCGTCGCTGCGCACATCGAACGACGCGACCTCCGGCAACAGGTCGTAGGGGTCGGGGGCGACGGGTCGATCGAGGCTCATGCCGGTGGACGCTACCCGTCCGGGGGCTGGGACGCCGGTCTCGCCGCCATCGAGACTCGTAACCTCGCTGGGGTGCCCACCCCCGACGACGCCGTGTTCCCGGTCGGCCTGCGGCTGCGGGGTCGGCTGGTGGTCGTCGTCGGCGGCGGGCAGGTGGCGCAGCGGCGGGTGCCGGCGCTGCTCGCCGCCGGTGCCCAGGTCCGGATCGTGTCGCCGTGGCTGCGGCCGGTGCTGGAAGGTCTGGTGTCCACCGGCGAGGTGGACTGGAGCGCGCGGCCGTACCGGGTGGGGGACCTGGACGAAGCCTGGTACGCGATGGCCGCCACCGACGACCCGGCGACCAACGCGGCGGTGGAGCAGGAAGCAGAGCAGCGGCGCGTGTTCTGCGTCCGTGCCGACGACGCGACTCGCTCGACCGCCTGGACCCCGGCTTCCGGGCGGCACGGTGGGGTGACCGTGGCCGTGCACGCCCAGCGTGACCCGAGACGCGCGGCCGTCGTACGCGACGGGGTGGTGGAGCGGCTGCGCACCGGTGACCTGGCGGCCCCGCAGCACCGGGGACGGTCGGCGGGAGTGCTGCTCGTCGGCGGTGGACCGGGCGACCCCGATCTGATCACCGTGGCCGGGCGCCGGGCGCTCGCCGAGGCCGACGTGGTGGTCGTCGACCGGCTCGCGCCGACCGCCCTGCTCGACGAGCTCCCGGGCCACGTCGAGATCGTCGACGCGACCAAGCTGCCCCGCGGACGGGCCACCGCGCAGGACGAGATCAACCGGGTCCTGATCGAGCACGCTCGCGCCGGTCGTCGGGTGGTGCGGCTCAAGGGCGGCGACCCTTACGTGTTCGGTCGCGGCTTCGAGGAGCTGACTGCGTGCGCCGAGGCGGGGGTGGCGTGCCGGGTGATCCCCGGCGTCAGCAGCGCGATCGCTGTCCCGGCGGCCGCCGGGGTGCCGGTGACGCACCGTGGGGTGGCGCACGAGGTCGTCGTCGTGTCCGGCCACTTGCCGCCCGGACACCCGGCCTCGCTGGTGGACTGGCCGTCGCTGGGCCGGCTTCGAGGCACGATCGTGGTCCTGATGGGTGTCTCCACCATCACCGCCATCGCCGCCGAGCTCGTCGCGCACGGTCGCGCCGCCGACACCCCGGTCGCAGTCGTCCAGTCCGGGAGCACGACCGGGGAGCGACGGGTGACGGCGACCCTGTCCACGGTCGCCGACACGGTGGCTAGGGAGCGGGTGACGGCCCCGGCGACCGTCGTCATCGGTGACGTGGTGGCGGTGGCCACCACCGCTGCCGCGGTTGCGACGGGCGAGCTCTCCAGCGTCCCGGCGTGATGGTCAGCTGCTACGCGCTGTGGGTCCGCGGACGGCCCGCGATTTCCGGGACCGTGCCCGTCACATCGACGACCGCGTTCCCCGTGCGGGTGGTGGCGGTCGCAATGGTGACCGCGAAGCCTGCTGCGTCGAGGGCCGCGCCGACGGTCGTGGCGATCCGTGTGACACCTGCCTCGTCCCGTGGCTCCCAGACCAGATGCAGCGCCCCGCCTGGTCGCAGCGCGGCGTGCAGCCGGCCCAGCTCGGCGGTCGGCTCCCGGGTCCAGAACAGGTTGACGTTGACGGCGAGAGCGGCGTCGAAGCCGGCGGCCGGAAGGTCGACCGTCTTCAGGTCGGCCAGCAGCAGGTCGACCTGCCCGGACTCGAGCCGGGTCGCGAGCCGACCCTTGGCACGGTCGATGGCGACGGCGGAGCGGTCCACCCCCAGCGCGCTCCCGCCATCCAGCCGCTCGCACACCAGGGCGAGGCCCGCCCCGTTGCCCCAGCCGATCTCGAGGACGTCGTGATGCGGGGCGAGCTGCAACCGCTCTACCGCCCAGCGCACGCGGGCCGGAGTACGCTGCGTCGCCACTGTCGACCTCTGCCCGCCCTGGCCCTGTCAGCCCGCGTCGTCGAGTGCCCGCTCCGGCGTGACGGGCCAGTCGGGGGGGAACAGGTCGGCGAGCTCGGCGGCCTGCCGCCGCAACTCCTTGCGCTGCTTGGCGTTGACCCGATCGCCGAAGACGGTGCCGAAGACGTGGTCGGTCTCGTGCTGCAGGCAGCGTGCGACCAGCCCTTCACCCTCGTACGCCACCTGAACGCCGGTCTGGTCGACGCCCTCGACTCGGGCGTGGTCGGTGCGCGCGCATGGTACGAACGCCCCCGGCATCGACAGGCACCCCTCGTCGCCCTCGTCCAGCGTGCGGTCGTCGCCCTGCGGCAGGACCAACCTGGGGTTGCACACCACGCCGGCGTGGCGCACCCGATCCTTGTCCGGGCAGTCGAAGACGAACACCGCCCGGTCGACCCCGATCTGGTTGGCCGCGAGGCCTACCCCGTCGGCGGCGCGCATGGTGGCAACCAAGTCCGCCACCAGCGCGGCGAGCTCGTCGTCGAAGGTCTGGACTGGCCGCAGCACCCGGTGCATGACCGGCTCGCCCCACCGGGTGATGGGGCGCACGGTCCCGCCACCAGGTAGCTCGCTCACCCGGTGCAGGGTAGTCGGCGCCGGCCCGCCCCACGGGCGATCTGACATTCCTGCTGCTGGCACGGTGGCCATGTCTCACCGTCGGTACGCGGGCGGATGCTCAGCCGGCCAGCCGGGCGGCGAGCGCGCCCGCGGCGAGCAGGGGCACGGCCCAGCACAGGGCGCGCAGCGCATTCTCGAGCGGGGCGAGCAGGCTGGCGCGGTCGAGGACGAGCGATGACCCGTCCGACTGCCGCAGCTCGCCGTCGACCGCAGCCGTCTCCCGGCGCAGCGCCCGCGCCGGGGTGCTGAGCCGGCGCTGGGCGAGTGACAGCCCGACCGCCGCCACGCCAGTGCCGGAGGCCGCCAACACACCGGCGGCTGTCCAGCGCGGATCCTGCGCGACGTACCCGCAGATCACCGGGAACCCGCCCCATGCAAGCGCAAACACGGCGTCAGTGTGCAGGCGGCCCTCAAACAGCTCGAGGTTGTAGCCGACCACCAGCAGCGGACCGGCAGCCACCAGGGGCCACATGGCCGCCGTGGTGGCCACCGCGAGCCAGCCGCCGATCGCCACCGCGCCGGCCACCGTGACCACAGCGGCGAGCCACAGGGCCCGGTCGGTGATCGCCGTCCGCAGCGGACGACCGCTCAGCTCGTCCAGTGCGTGCGCGCCGACTCCCATCGCGAGGGCGAAGGCAGCCACGGTCGCCGCCAGCACCGCCAGGTCGGGCTCGGGCGCCAAGGCGCCGCCGAGCACCACGTACGACAGGTGCCACAGCGTGTACGGCGGGTGCAGCAGCGTCCACCACTGGGCCAGCGTGCCCCCGGACCGGGCGTAGAACGCGGCTTCAGTGGCCGGTTCAGCCATCGCCCGGCCCGGCGCCGGCCTTGTGTCCCCACATCACCAGCCCCCCGCCCAGGCTCATCCGGCGTACCTGCACGTCGTCGATGCCCGCCCGCCGCCAGGCGCGCACATGCCAATCGACGCCGAACCGCCGATAGTGGTCGCTGATGGAGGGGCCGAGGAAGCGCCCGACCTCGTACCACTCCCGCCCGCCGGTGGCGTAGCCGGCGGCCGGCAGCAGCGCTCGGGTGTACAGCAGCCAGCCGGGTCGCCACACCGGTGAGTCGGGCACCGCGAACTCCAGGCTGGACACCACCCCGCCCGGGCGCACCGCCCGGGCGAGCTCGCGGATGGTCGCGGCCGGGTCGGCGACGTAACGCAACAGGTAGGTGAAGGTGAGGGCGTCCACGCTCGAGTCGGCAAGGGGCAGCCGCTCACCCTGGCCGACCACGAGGCTCACCCGGTCCGCGCGTCCGGCGGCGCGCACCCGCCGCTGGCCGACCCGCAGCATCTGCTCGGTCACGTCCACTCCGACAACGCGCGCGCCGGTGCGCTCGGCCAGCTGCAGTGACACGCCCGCGGTCCCACACGCGACGTCGGCCACCACCTGCGGTGCCGGCCGCATGCCCGCCACGGCGTCGACCATGGCTCGGCGCCACCGCCGGTCCTGGCCGAACGACAGCAGCAGCCCGAGCCGGTCGTAACGGCCGGGCAGCCCGTCGAACAGTCCCTGCGCGAAGCGGGTGGAGTCGGTACGGGACCGCGCGACCGCGCGACCTGGCGTGGTCACGGCCGTGATCCGGGCGGAGGTCGCACCGCGCCAACCTAATGTCTGCTGGTCACTCGGGGGGACAGGCCATGAGACATTCCCGTCGCCGGGGGCAACCGGACTGCCTCATCGTCGAGTGAGCCGTGCCCGGTTCCGCTCGACGGGCGCCGGGTTCGAAGGCAAGGCACTGGCAGGGCAAGATGTAGGCGACCAGCACCCATTGACCGGAGGAACAGGCGTGTCCGTACCCACTGTGAAGCTCAACAGCGGCACCGAGATCCCGCAGCTCGGCTTCGGCGTGTTCCAGATCCCGCCCGAAGACACCGCGGCGGCGGTGGCGCACGCGTTCGGCGTCGGGTACCGCCACATCGACACCGCCGCGATGTATGACAACGAGGGTCAGGTCGGCCAGGCGATCCGCGACTCCGGGCTGGACCGGGACGAGATCTACGTGACCACCAAGCTGAACAACGACGCCCACGGCCGCGACGAGGCCCTGCGGGCATTCGACGAGAGCCTGCAGCTCCTCGGCCTCGACCACGTCGACCTGTACCTGATCCATTGGCCGCTGCCGGAACGGGGTTTGTACGTGCAGACCTGGCAGGCGCTGGAGCACGTCTACCGCGAAGGCCGGGCAAAGGCCGTCGGTGTGTCCAACTTCCAGCCCAACCATCTGCACCGGCTCCGGGACGACGCCGAGGTGGCGCTGGCGGTGAACCAGGTCGAGCTGCACCCCACCTTCACCCAGCACGAGCTGCGCCAGACGCATAAGGAGCTCGGGATCGCGACCGAGGCGTGGGCTCCGCTCGGACAGGGCAGCGAGCTCGACTCCCCGACGGTCACCGAGATCGCCGAGCGGCTCGGTCGTACCCCCGCACAGGTGGTGCTGCGCTGGCACATCCAGCTCGGCAACATCGTCTTTCCCAAGTCAGTGACCCCGGCCCGCATCGAGGAGAACTTCAACATCTTCGACTTCGAGCTCGAGGTCGCCGACATGGGAAGCATCGGCGCGCTCGATGACGGCAACCGGATCGGCCCCGTCCCTGATGACTTCAACTGAGGTCTTGGCGGCCCCAAGGGGCGGCGCCGCTCAGGTGGCGCTGACCCCGGCGATCCGATTCTCCCGGAAGGCGTCGACGAACAGCTCGTGGTCCGCGCCGGCCCGTTCGGAGTAGGCGAGTCCGCGGTCGAGCAGGTCGTCGATCATGTCGCCGCTGCGCCCGCGCACGACCTTGGCGATCGCGGTCTCAGTCTGAAATGTGATCAGGCTCTCGTCGCTGTCCTCGTCGGAGGCGCAGTGGATCTTCGCTGTGGCGCGGCCGAGATCTGCCAGCACCGGCGCGACGTCGTCCGGCTCGGTGAGGTCACCCCAGTCGAGGTCTGACTCGTACGGCGACAGCTCGTCCACGATGAACCCGGTGTCTGCGATGGCGCACCAGCCGAGGAACGGGTCGGTGTGTACCTGCAGCGCACGCTGCGACAGCACCGTGCGGTGCCCCTCGTGCTGGAAATACGCGTCCGCCTTGGCGTCGCCGCGCACCTTGCTCAGCGCCGGCACGTTGCCTTGCTTCATCGACAAGATGATGTCGTTCTCCAGCGCCTGGTTCGGGCCCTCGATGATGAGGTTGTACGCGGGCAGGCCAGCGCTGCCGATCCCGAAGCCGGAGCGACCGACGATGTCCTTCACCCGGTAGAACATGCCGCGGCGGTGGCGACGGTCCTTGGGGATGGTGCCGAGGTACTCCTCGAAGGCATGCATCACCCGGTAGTGCTCCTCGGCGCCCAGTCGTCTGGCGGTCGCCGAGTCGCTGAACCGCCGCTCGTGGTCGACCACCTCGGTTGTCTTCTCGAGCAGCTGGGTGCGGCTCGATCCGCGGGCGGTGAGCAGGGCTTGGTGCACCGCACCGTGTGTGTTGTCCAGCCGGAGAGCGAAGTCCTCGTCGTCGTCTCTGTCCTCATAGTGGGCAACCTGGGTGGCGTAGGCGTCCAGATAGCCCCTGGCCAGCTCGCGCACGGTCTCGTCGGGGAAAGCCTTGGACCGCCCGATCAGGCCGAGGCTGGCAACGAACCGCATCAGGTCCCAGGTGAACGGACCGAGGTACGCCTCGTCGAAGTCGTTGATGTCGAAGACGAGGACGCCGTCAGAGTTCATGTAGGTGCCGAAGTTGCGTGCGTGCAGGTCGCCGTGGATCCACACTCGCGATGTCTTGGTGTCGTTCCACGGGTCGTCCTGCTCGTTCTGGTCGGCGAAGAACAGGCAGGCGCTGCCGCGATAGAAGGCGAACGGGTCGGCGGCCATCTTGCGGAACTTCAGCCGGAAGGCGTGCGGGTCGGCCGCCATCAGGTCGGCGAACGCCTCCTCGAGCACGCCGATGATGCGATCGGTCCGCTGCTGGTCCTTGGTAGGTGCCATGCCGCCCAACGTATCGACTCGTCAGCGCGACGCTTGGGTATGGCAACGCCACGCCGGTGCACAATCGCTCAACTGGGCGCGAGGCGGCGGCGGATGCGGGTGGCGGAGGCGCCGGGAGCGGCCCGCACGCCGGGCGCGAACAGCGACAGTCGCAGCTCCTCCAGCATCCACCGCACCTCACCCAGCGCTACCGGAGGCTCTCGCCCCTCCGGCACCTCCTCGCGCGCCCGCTCGTACTCGCCGATCACGGCGAGCAGCTCGTCAAGCCCGGCCAGGTCTCGGCGCGGATCATCGGTGAGCCGGTCGAGCCGCACCAGCACGCCGCGCAGATAGCGAACGAGGTCGGCGAGCCGATCCCATCCGGCGGCAGACACGAAACCCGCGCCGACAAGGTCGTCGAGCTGCCAGCCGATGTCGTCGCGCACGACCCGCAGCGACGGCACGGTGAGGTCGGCCAGGCGCACCCGAGCGGTGTGGGTGTCTGCGAGTACTTGCTGCACCATGCCCACGACGTGCTCGGTGGCGGGCACCAGGTCGGCCCGCACGGCGTCGTGCAGCCGCGCGAACGACGCGGCGTCCCAGGCCGGGCCCCCGTGGCCGGCCACCAGGTGCCCTGTCGCGTTGTCAGCGCAGTCGGCCAGCAGCGCCGGCACCGAGCCGTAGGGGTTGTGCCCGAGCACGAGCTTGGTGCGGTTGTCCAGGCCACGAGCCACCGATGCCACCGGCGAGGGAACGGTCAGGCGCAGCAGCCGCACCGTGCCGCGCGCCATCGCCAGGTCACGTGCCGCCTCGGACTCGAGCACCCGGACCCCGACCGTGTCACTCTCGTCCACCAGCGCCGGATAGCCCGTGACCGGGTGGCCCCCCCGGCTCGTGGTGACGGTACGAGGCAGCGGCTCTGCGAGCTCGAAGCCGCGCATCCCGGAGCGCTCCAGGTCGCCGGCCGCCTCGCTGAGGGCGTCCCGCAACCGGCCTCGCAACTGACCTCGTAGCGCGTCGAGGTCGCTGCCGGTCGCGACCTGGCGCCCGTCGTCGTCGACCACCCGATACTTCAGCCGCAGGTGCTCCGGCAGCCGGGACAGGTCGTAGGCGTCGACCGGGACCACGACGCCGGTGTCGCGGCGCAGCTCGTCGGACAGGGCGCCGAGCAGACCGCCGTGCTCGTTGTCCGGCGCGAGGCATGGCAGCACCCTCGCCGCGTGGTCGGGTGCCGGCACCAGCTGACGACGCAGGGGCTTGGGCAGTGACCGGATGAGCGCCGTGACCAGGTCCTGCCGCAGCCCCGGCACAGCCCAGACGAAGTCGGCCGCGCGTACGTGCGGCAACAGGCTCAGGGGCACATCGACGCTCACGCCGTCGTGGCTCTGGCCGGGCTCGAACGCGTACGCCAGCGGCAGGGTTGTGTCGGCAATCGTCCAGGTGTCTGGGTAGGCGCGGGGGTCGACCGCGGCTGCGTCTGCGCGGACGAGCAGGTCCCACTCGAAGCTCAGCAGGCTCGGCCGGTGCTGGCGCTCGGTCTTCCACCAGGTGTCGAAATGACGCCCGGACACGACGTGTGCCGGGATGCGCTCGTCGTAGAAGGCCACCAGCGTGTCCTCGTCGACGACGATGTCGCGGCGCCTGGTGCGTTCCTCCAGCTCCTCGACTTCGCGCAGCAGGGTCCGGTTGGCGTGCAGGAAGTGATGACGCGTCTGCCAGTCTCCCTCCACCAGGGCGTGCCGGATGAACAGGTCGCGCGCGGTCGCGGGGTCGACGCGGCCCAGGTTGACGCGCCTGCCGGCGACGATCGGGACGCCGTACAGCGTCACCGTCTCCAGCGCCACGGCGGCGGCGCGGTTTCGCTCCCAGTGCGGCTCGGCGTACGAGCGCTTGACCAGGTGGCCGGCCAGCGGCTCGATCCACGCGGGGTCGATCCGGGCCACCTGTCTTCCCCAGAGCCGCGAGGTCTCGACCAGCTCACCGGCCATCACCCAGTCGGGCCTCGCCCTGGCCAGGCCGGATCCGGGGAAGATCCCGAACCGCGCACCTCTCGCGGCGAGGTAGTCGCGCGTCTCCGGCTGGCGCAGACCGACGTGTGACAGCAGCCCGGCAAGCAGCGCCCGGTGGATGCGGTCGGGGTCGTCGGGGCTGCTCGACATCGTCACGTCGAGGTCGCCCAGCACCCGGCGCAGCTGCGCCACCAGGTCCTGCCACTCGCGGACGCGCAGGTAGTGCAGGAACTCCTCGCGGCACATGCGCCGGAACCGGCTGGAGCTGAGGTCGCGTTGCCGTGCACGCAGGTGGCGCCACAGCGCAAGGTAGGTCAGCAGGTCTGACGCCGGGTCCTGGAACCGGGCGTGCGCGGCGTCGGCCTGCTGTCGCTTGTCGGTCGGTCGCTCGCGCGGGTCCTGGATAGCGAGCGCCGCCGCAACCACCACCACCTCGCGCACACAGCCGAGCCGGTCGGCCTCCAGCACCATTCGGCCGAGGCGGGGGTCGAGCGGCAGCCGCGCAAGTCGGCGTCCGATCTGGGTGAGCCGGGCGGCTGGATCGGTCCCGGTGGGGGTGAGCGCACCGAGCTCTTCGAGCAGCTGGACGCCGTCACGTACGGCCCGCTTGTCAGGAGGGTCGAGGAAGCCGAAGTCCGCGATCTCGCCGAGACCGAGCGAAGCCATCTGCAAGACCACGGAGGCCAGGTTGGTGCGCAGGATCTCCGGGTCGGTGAACCGGGGGCGCGAGTCGTAGTCCTCGCGCGAGTAGAGCCGCACACAGATGCCTTCCTCCGTGCGGCCGCAGCGACCGGCGCGCTGGTCGGCAGACGCCTGCGACACAGCCTCGATCGGCAACCGCTGCACCTTGAGCCGCTGGCTGTAGCGGGAGATTCGTGCTGCGCCGGTGTCGACGACGTACCGGATGCCGGGCACGGTCAGCGAGGTCTCGGCGACGTTGGTCGCCAGCACCACCCGGCGGGTGTCGTGCGGTGCGAACACCCGGTGCTGCTCGGCGGCCGACAGCCGGCCGTACAGCGGGATGATCTCGACCGGGTCGCGCCGCGCCCGAAGGGTGCTGGCTCGGTTGTCCGCCCAGTACTCGCCCAGCGCGTCGGCGGCGTCGCGGATCTCCCGCTCGCCGGACAGGAACACCAGCACGTCGCCCGGCCCCTCGGCGCTGACCTCTCCGACGGCCTCGCACAACGCCTGAACCGTGTCGTGATCAGGGTCTGCGGCCGGGTCTCCGGCCGGCGCCTCGGGGTCGACCACGGGTCGGTAGCGCATCTCGATCGGGTACGTCCGCCCAGAGACCTCCAGCACCGGTGCGCCGCCGAAGTGTTCGGCGAACCGGTCTGGGTCGATGGTCGCCGAGCAAATGGCGACCTTCAGGTCCGGGCGCCGGGGGAGCAGTGCGCGCAGGTACCCGAGCAGGAAGTCGATGTTGAGGCTCCGCTCATGGGCCTCGTCGATGACGATGGCGTCGTAACCCAGCAGCAGGGGGTCGCGCCTGATCTCGGCTACCAGGATGCCGTCGGTCATCAGCTTGACGAGGCTGTCGTCTCCGACCTGATCGGTGAACCGCACCGCGTAGCCGACCTGCTTGCCGACGTCGGTGCGCATCTCTTCGGCCAGCCGTTCGGCCACGCTGCGCGCGGCGATCCGCCGCGGCTGGGTGTGCCCGATCCAGCCGCGCCGACCGCAGCCGACCTCTAGGAGCAGCTTCGGCAGCTGGGTGGTCTTGCCGGAGCCGGTTTCGCCAGCGAGCACGACCACCGCGTTGCTACGCAGAGCGTCGAGGATCTCGTCGCGGGCCTGGCTGATCGGCAGCTCGTGCGGGTAGACCAGATGCGGCTGGGCTGAGGCACGCTGGTCGGCGCGTCGCTCGGCTGCCTCGACGTCCAGCCCGAGCTGCCGCAGCACGGTCGCGCGCTTGCGCGGATCACGCTGCCCACGTACGGACTCGAGCCGCCGGCCGAGCCGGTGTGCATCTGTCAGCGACAGGGAAGCGAGACGGTCGAGCAGCTCGCGCTGCTGGCGCGGGGGGACAGGGGCTGCCCGCGTCGGGTCGGACATCGACTATCGAGGAGACGGGGCCGACGATGAGTCAGACCTGTTGTCAGAGCGGCGGAGATCTCTCATCGTCGCGGTCCAGCCCGCTGATCGAAGGTGAAGCCGCCCGGCCGGCCGTTGCGGTCGGCGACCAGCCCGGCCAGGGTCGACAGGGCGATCTCGGCGGGCGTACGGGAGCCGATGTCGAGCCCGACCGGTCGGTGCACCCGGGCGATGTCGTCGTCCGAGACACCCAGGTCACGCAGTGCCGGCACGTGCGGCGCCGGATGCCGCGGGCTGCCCATCACCCCTACCCACCGGGCCGAGGTGCCCAGCGCGTCGCGCAGCACCGTACCCAGCTCGGGTCGGTCATGGTCGCTGACCACGACGTCAGAACCGTCCACGTCTCGCGCATCCCTGATCACTTCGGCGCAGGCGGCGTGCAGTCGGTCGTCGACCCGTTGTGGCTCGGGTTCGACCAGCACGCACCGCCAGCCCAGATGGTGCGCGAAGTGCACCAGGTGCTCGGCCACCGCAGACGCGAACACCACCGCGAGAGCGGGGGCCTGCCCGTCGACCGCTCCGTGTCCGTGGGCGAGTTCGCATGCAGGGTCGTGAGCCATGCGGCTGATTCTGCCCCGGCCGACGCCGGCAGCGGGCCCGGCGGTGCTTGTGAACGTGCCCGGCACCGCAGCATCATGGCTAGCGCGGCCATGCCCGCCCACCACATTCGCGAAGCGCCACTGGGGAGTCATGTCGGATCAGGGGACGCGGCGTACACAGCCGCTGAGTGACGTCGGTCGACTCGGCCGCGAGGCATCCCGTTGACCGCGGGGGGGCCGAGCGGCACCCCCGAGTCGGTCTGGGACTACCCGCGGCCCCCGCGGGTGGAGCCGTCCAACGAGACGGTCGAGATCGTGCTCGGCGGGCAGGTGGTGGCCCGATCGACCAGCAGCCTGCGAGTGCTGGAGACCAGCCACCCGCCGACCTACTACGTGCCCGCCGCCGACTTCACGGCTGGCACGCTGCAACCCGCGACCGGCGGGTCGTGGTGCGAGTGGAAGGGCATGGCCGCCTACTGCGACCTGGTGAGCGGCGAGACCCGCGCCGCGGCCGCCGGCTGGACCTACCCTCGGCCGACCCATCTCTTCGAGATGCTGCGGGACACGGTCGCCGTCTATCCGGGCAGGGTCGACCGGTGCACTGTGGACGACGAGGTCGTACGACCGCAGGCGGGCGGGTTCTACGGCGGATGGATCACCGACCGGGTCACCGGACCGTTCAAGGGGGAGCCCGGCACCCGCGGGTGGTGAGACCGCGATCCGTGTAGGCGACGCTCCGGATTTATCTGGTTACGCTTAGTGGTGCTGGGTGTCGGTCACCGTTCGGTCGCAGAACCGCGCCCCGCCCACGGGTAACCTGACCGGCCATGGTCCTGCGCGCGTACGGGTTCGCGGTCGTGCTGGCCCTCGGGCTGGCCACCGCGGCGTACGTCGTGGCCGAGGTGCATCACCTGCCGCTGCGCGACCCCGACGGTGCCATCGGGCCGGCGTACGTCTGGCTGCCGACGGTGATCGCCCTTGCGATCGTCATCGACGTGCTGCCGCGGACGGTGCGGCGAGCCTGGTCCGCCGGCGGTCTGCGCAATGCCTTGGTGGCGGTGTGGCGGGAGCGGTGGCCGGTCCGCCAGCTCCAGCTGGTGCTCGTCGGCCTCGGCAGCTGGTACCTCACCTACGCCGCCTTCCGGAACCTCAAGAGCTTCCTGCCCTTCGTACGCGACGGCGTCGACGACGCCGCGGTGGCCAGCGCCGACCGCGTGCTGGCATTCGGGCGCGACCCGGCCGACGTGCTGCACGACCTGCTCGGCACCGGGGCGGCTGCGCATCTGCTCAGCTTCTTCTATGTGGCGTGGATCGTCTTCGTCCCGCTGACGCTGGCGGCGGCGATGGTGTGGTCGCGCAACATCGCGCTCGGGTCGTGGTACGTCACCGCCATCGCGGTGGACTGGGTGCTCGGCGTGGGGACGTACTACGCGCTGCCGACCCTGGGTCCGATCTACCGTGAGCCGGAGCAGTTCGCGGACCTGCCGCGCACCTGGGTGACGAGCCTGCAGGAGACCATGCACGCCGAGCGACTCGAAGCCATCGCGAACCCGTTCGCGACGAGCTCGGTACAGACCATCGCGGCGTTCGCGTCTCTGCACGTCGGCATTCTCACCTCCGCCTGTCTGGTGGCGCACCTGGCCGGCCTGCACGCGGTGTGGCGGTGGGGGTTGTGGGCTTTCCTGGCCGTCACAGTGGTGGCCACGGTCTACCTCGGCTGGCACTACCTGATCGACGCCGTCGGCGGCGTGGCCATCGGCGCGGTGTCGGTGTGGCTAAGTGCCGTTGTGACCCGCAACGGGCAGCACGTGCTGCCTCGACGCGTCATCCCTCAGCGGCAGGCCGTCGCGGCCGACATCAGCTCCTGACGGCCGGACAGCAGCCGGTCAGAGGTCAGCCCAGCGGCTGACGGCTGCCGTCGGGTTCCCATCGCTCGGCGGTCATGAGGTGGTCCTCGAGATCCGGTACGCCCTCGACGACCCCGACCTCACGTACGGTCTTCTTGGAGTGGTCGAAGCGGCGGATGCTCAAGAACGTGTCCGGACCGCGCGTGGCGGGGCGGTAGAGCATGGAGCCCGTGCTGCTGGACGCCAACCGGATCCAGTGCTCGTGCTCGCGGACCAGGCTCCGGGTGTCGACAGACAGCACGATGACGGGTCTGCCCTTGTACGCCCGGCGAAGCGTCTCGATGGACTTCTCACTGGGGAAGAAGAAGGCCATCGCATCAATGAGTCGCAGCCACTTGTCCACGGTCATGTCGTCGGTCAGGGCGGTGGTCAGCTTGGCCACGTGCTGCGGGCCCTGCTCGCGCAGCACCGCCGATCCCTGGTCCGGGTGGTTCAGCGCCACGGCGACCGGGCGGTGCGTGCCCGGGGCCGCGACATCCTTGTCACCGAGCAGATGGGTCAGCTGGGCGGCGCTCAGGAGCCCATGACGCTGGAGACCCGGCCATGCGTCCGCGTGTGCCAAGTGCCACAGGCGGCGGTACTTGGCGATGAAATCGTAGGTCTCCATGGGTTCATTCTCGCAGGCCGAGCACCCCTTCGTCTGGCAGCCGACCGAACCCACCTCCTTCTGCGATGCTTTGTCGATGCCGCCTCCCACCTCGCCGATCAGGCGTCGGCTGGTGGTCCGCGGGGCCGTGCAGGGGGTGTTCTTCCGCGATACGTGCCGACAGGTTGCGACTGCGGCAGGCGCCTCCGGATCGGTGCGCAACCTCGACGATGGCTCGGTCCAGATCGTGCTGGAGGGGCCCGCTGACGCCGTCGAGCAGGTGGTCGACTGGGCACGGGTCGGCCCGGACGCGGCGCGGGTCGACCATGTCGAGGTGTACGAGGAACAAGCCCGGGGTGCCGCTGGGTTCAGCATCGCCGGCGAAGGTAGCAAATCGTAATTGTCATGCTACTTTCAGTGATACCGTGGCGACAGCAACGTTCCGGTCAGGCAACGAGCGCCATCCTGGCGGCTCTGCCGGGGACGGGGCGATCATGGCGAGATCCGATGAGCGGCGACGCGTTCCTGCTGTTGTCCTAGTGCTGCTGGTCGTCTTGGCTGCTGGGGTCGCCGTCCAAGGGGTGACGGGGCCGCCCCAGGCGGCGGGGCAGCTGCCTGGCACCGGAAGCCCCGGCGAGACCGGCCAGGCAGCTGTGCCCGCCGCCCGCGGCCCGGCGATCGTGGTCGCGGCAGGCGACATCTCCGCCTGCGC
>Ga0183260_10001415_pt1 | contig 20033 bp, 22 predicted proteins | sample AntDrymUQ4972206_2_FD_129768 | JGI IMG/M metagenome (GOLD analysis project Ga0183260, IMG submission 129768) | Polar desert sand microbial communities from Dry Valleys, Antarctica - metaG UQ497 (22.06) (version 2) (version 2) | ecosystem: Environmental > Terrestrial > Soil > Desert | place...
GCCCGGCGCAGACTCGTCCGGATCGGCCGTGCCAGGTCAGCGGGTCGTGGCCTGCCAACAGGCCTGCCGGAGGGTGCCGAGGACCTCCGGGTCGAGATCCCGTCCGGCCGCGACCAGTCGGACGACGGGACCGATCGCGAGGTCGTACAGCACCCGCGGCGGCAGGGGTAGGAACAGCTCGACCATGTCCGGTGCGGTGGCCGCCGCGAGCAGGGGGTCGCCGTCGACGGCCATCGCACGTTCGTGCGCGGCCTCGGCGTACGGCGAGGCGTCCACCTGGACCAGGAACCGGGCCCGGTCGCGGTCGGCGGCGAGGTGGTCGTGCACGCCCTGCCACAGCTGTTCGAAGCGCTGCTGCGGCGGGGCCTCGTGGTCGACAGCCGCGGCGGCGGCCAATCCCAACTTCCGCTTGACGTCCAGGTACGCCGCGTAGAGCAGTTCCTCCTTGGAGGAATAGTGGACGTACGCCGTACCGGTGGCCACGGCGGCCAGCGCCGCCACGGCCCCCATGGACGCGCCGTGGAAACCGTGCTGCGCGACCAGGGAGACAAAGGCGGCCCGGACGGCGCCGGCCCGGTCGGTCGCACCGCGCGGCGTCATGCCTGCAGTGTGCTCACCGTTTCCGCGACGTCCAGCCGGATGCCGGTCTCTCGCTCGGAGACGGCCCACAGGGTGGCGATCGCGCCGGCCAGGCCGAGGCGGCGTAGCACGGGCCGCCGTACGGCGGGCCCGTTGTTCATGAACAGCGGGCCGTAGAACTCCCCGCCCTTCGCGGCCGGATCCGTCGCCGCCCGCAACTGCGGTCGGGCCCCGGCCTCGGCCGACATCCCCGTTCGCTCGGCGAGCACGACCGCGATGCGGCCCGAGCGACCGGCGCCGCCTTCGGTGGCGGTGGCGGTCTGCAGGTTGGTGTGCGACAGCCCCGGGTGCGCGATGAGGCTCTGCGCGCGAGCCCCGGCCCGCTCGAACTGCTGCTGCAGGCCGAGACCGAAGTGGTAGTTGGCCAGCTTCGCCTGACCGTAGGCGCGCCACGGCTTGTAGCGGCCGTGCAGGTGCGGGTTGGCCGGGTCGACCGGCCGGCCGGTGTGGTGGGCCGTGCTCGATACGGTCACCACGCGGGCGGCGTCGGCCCGCAACAACGCCTCGAGCAGGCGCGCGGTCAGGGCGTAGTGGCCCAGGTGGTTCACGCCGAACTGCATCTCGAACCCGTCGGCGGTCTGGCGCTCCGGCATCGCCATCAGGCCCGCGTTGTTGACCAGGATGTCGACGGAGTGCTCGGAGGCTAGGATCTGCTCGGCCGCGCTTCGGATCGACGCCAGATCGCCCAGGTCCAGGGCCACTGGCCTCAGATCGGCCGCTGGGTACCGCCGGCGGATCTCCTCCTGAGCGGTGGCCAGCTTGGCCGGGTTTCGAGCCGCCATCCAGACGCCGGCGCCGGCGCCGGCCAGTGCCGTGGCCGTCTGGAGTCCGAGGCCACTGTTGCCCCCGGTGACCACGGCCACCTGTCGGGTGAGGTCGGGGATGTCTGCGCTGGTCCAGGGCATGGCGCTCCTTATGACTGAATGTTCATTCAGTCATACCCGATGGTCGTGGCTTTGTCACGCCGGCCAGAGCGGCTTGACCATGAGCAGGCATGGGTTGTCCGGCCAGAGGTCGGTCGTTTCCTCCATCGGCAGGAAGCCCACGGCGAGGTAGAACTTGCGGGTGCGGGCGTAGCTCGGGTCGGGACCGGACGCACCGAGGGTCTTGACCTGCAGCAGCCGGACGCCGTCGGCGACCAGGTCGGCTTCGGCCGCCGCGACCAGCCGCTGGCCGATGCCGCGCCGGTGCCATTCGGGGTGCACGGCCATCAGGTGTACCTCGGCGGATTCGGGAAAGTGCCGCGTGATGAGCAGGATGCCGACCGGCGCCTGGTTGTCCACCCTGGCGAGGTACGTCGGAAGCCGGGCGGCCGCCTCGACGTACTCCTGAACCGAGGACTCGATGCCGAACCACTCAGGGAGCAGCGCCAGCAGTTCAGCGGCTACGTGTGGACTGGGCGCCACCTGGGTGACGATGACGTGCATGTGCGCAGCAGAGCACAGCAGTCGACCGGATAACGCTGCGGGCTCGGGTGCCACACTCGATGGATGACGCGCGAGGAGGTCATGCGCTGGGTCGGGGGGTACGAACGCGCCTGGCGGGACGGTGACCTGGACGGCGTACGGACGTTGTTCACCGAGGACGCGCACTACCGGACTTCGCCGTACGAGCGATCCGAGGTCGGCCACGAGGCGATCCGGGCGTTCTGGCTCGACGACGAGGGGGAAACGTTCACGGTGCAGGCCGAGCCGGTCGCGGTCGAGGGCCGAACCGCGGTGGTCCGGGTCGAGGTCCGCTACGGCGACCCGGTGCGCCAGGAGTACCGGGACCTGTGGGTGCTGCGGTTCGCCGCGGACGGCCGGGTCGAGGACTTCGAGGAGTGGGCGTACTGGCCCGGCAAGCCCTTCGCCGCCGCTAACTGACCTCCGCTCCGGCGCGGTGTCCTTGACCCATCTAGTCACTCAGTGAATAGTGACGGCCGTGTCCGTCGGTCATGCGCTACTCGGCTTGCTCGCCACCGGTGAGCGGCACGGCTACGACCTCAAGCGGCAGTACGACCTGCGCTTCCCGGCGGCCAAACCCCTGGCCGCCGCTCAGGTCTACTCGACGTTGGAACGGCTACGACGTGACGGCCTGGTGCGCACCACGACGACCGAGCGGGTGGCCGGCCCGGACCGGACCGCCTTCACCCTGACCGAACCGGGGTCGGCGGAACTGCACGGCTGGCTGCGCGAGGTTGTCGTCCCGGCCGAGTTCGTAGCCAACCCGCTGGCGGTGAAGATCACGCTCGCCCTGCTGGTCTGCGACGAGCGGGTGGCCGCAGACTTCCTGCGCCGGCAGCGCGCGGCGCACCTTGCTCGGATGCGCGAACTCACCGCCGTCAAGACCGACCACCTCACCCCGTTGACCGGGGTGCTCGCCGCCGACTACGCGATCAACCATCTCGACGCCGACCTGCGGTGGATCGACACCGCGCTGGCCCGCGTCGAGCGACTGCACAAGGAACTGGGGGCATCGTGAACACCGAGCTGTTGAGCGCGCGAGGGGTATCGGTCTCCTACGGTCGGACACCGGCCCTGCGCGGGATCACCTTCGGGCTGGCCCCCGGTGACGTCGTCGCGGTGACCGGCGCGTCCGGATCCGGCAAGTCAACCCTGTTGCTCTGCCTGGCCGGCATCCTTCGCCCCGACGAGGGGGAGGTGTACTACGACGGCCGCCGGATCGATATCGAGAGCGAGGCAGTGCGCTCCCGGTTGCGCCGCACCGACTTCGGCGTGCTGTTCCAGTTCGGTCAGCTGGTCCCCGAGCTGACGGCCGTGGAGAACGTCGCCCTGCCCCTGCTGCTGGCCGGCCGGCGGCGTCGCGACGCGCTCAAGGTGGCCCGGGAACGGCTGGACCGCGTCGGTGTCGCCGAGCTGGCCGACCAGCGCTCCGCGCAGATGTCCGGCGGCCAGGGTCAGCGGGTGGCCGTGGCACGGGCGCTGGTCACCGACCCGCGGATCGTCTTCGCCGACGAGCCCACCGGTGCGCTAGACGTGCTCTCCGGTGAACAGGTACTCGTCGAGCTGACCGGTACAGCCCGTGAGCTGGGCGCCGCCGTCGTCCTCGTCACTCACGACACGACGGTGGCCGCGTACGCCGACCGCGAGGTAGTCCTCCGCGACGGGCAGCTCGACGGCGCGGCGGAGGCGGTGCTCGCCCCCTCCGGCCAGCACCGCCGGTATCGATGAGCGCTGGCTGGGCCACGGTCGGCTGGCTGGCCGGCCGCGGCGGTACGACGGACCGCGTCCGTATCGCTCTGACTGCGGTCGGTGCTGCGCTGGCCACCCTGGCGTTGTTGGCCGCCGCGACCGTGATCGCGATCGACCCGGACGATGGTCCCTACCGGCCGGAGGTGCTCGCTCAGCCAGGCCTGCACGTCGGCGTGGTGACTGCACTGCTCTTGCTGTGCGTCCCCGTGCTCGGGTTCACCGGCCAATGCGCCCGGGTCGGCGCGCCCGCGCGGGACCGCCGACTGGCCGCGATCCGGCTGGCGGGCGCGACCCCACGCGAGGCGCGGACGGTAGCCAGCCTGGAGTCGGGGCTGGCGGCCGGGCTGGGCTCGGTGGCCGGCGCCGCACTGTACTTCCTGGCCAGAGCGCTCCTGGCCGACCCGGTGACCGGCATGTTTACCCGCACCCAGTACGTCGACGGCGGGGCCGGGATGCTTACCGAAACGTACGCCGGCACCGGCTTGCTGTTGCCCACCGACGTGCTGCCGCCGGTCTGGACGCTGGCACTCCTTGTTCTGGCCGTACCGGTCGCGGCCGCGGTGTCCAGCGCCCTCGCTCTGCGGCGGGTCGCCATCGGGCCGCTCGGAGTCATTCGCCGCCGGACCCGTCGACCGCCGCGGCTGCTGCCGGCCGTGCTGTTCATCGGCGGGGTGGCCGGGCTCGCGCTGTTCTCCAGCGTGGTCCAGGTTTTCGGTGCCGGCGACAGGCCGTCGCTGCTAGGGCTCCTCTTCTTCGTACTGCTCCTGCTGGTCCTGATCGGCCTGCTGGCGGGCAGCGCCACCCTCGCCGCCCTGGTGGGGACGTTCATCGCCCGCCGTACCGGATCCCCGAGCCTGCTGATCGCTGCCCGGCGGCTGGTGGCCGATCCCTACGCCGCCAGCCGCGCCTTCGGCGTGCTGCTCGTGGCCGTGGTATTCGCAGCTGGAGCCCAGGCGTACCGGGCATTCCTGCTGGCCGTCACGTCGCCGTACGAGAATCCCTTCTACCGCCAGACCATGGATCTCGTGCAGCTCGTGATCCTTGTAGCCATCGCGCTGGCCTGCCTCGGCCTGCTGGTCGCCGCCGCCGAAGGTGTGGTAACCCGGCGCCGCACCCTGGCCGCGCTGACTGCGGCCGGCACGCCGACGCGAACATTGCGCCGCGCCGTGTTGGTCGAGTCGCTGCTGCCGCTGTTCGTCGCGGGTCCGCTGGCTGCCGTGGCCGGCGTCCTCACCGTCCGCGGTGTCGTCGGCACCACCACCGGGGACTACCTGGGTGGCCGGATGGAGCCGATCCCGGTTCCGTGGGGAGGTACGGCGCTCGTCGTTGTCATCACACTGGCCGTCGCTCTGCTGGCGGTGAGCGCGTCGCTGGCGTTCCTGCGGGCCAGCACGGACATCGTCGAGTTGCGCACGGGCTGAGCTCCATCCGGACGCTTGCCCTCGCTCGTTCTCGAACCGGCCGCGCTACTTCGAACGGCCCAGCAGTGACGCGCCGACATCGCTAGTCGTGGCGGTGGTTGCGTCGGGGTGTGCGGCTCGGGTCGACGGTCGGCGGCGGGATGAACTCGGGTACGCCGTCGTCGGCGATCACGATCTCCCAGCCGTCGCTATGCACGACGTGGTGATGGACGCCGCAGAGCAGGACGCCGTTTCCCAGGGCAGTGCCGCCGCCGCGAGCGTGGCCGAGGATGTGGTGTCCGTCGCACCATTCGTAGGGCCGATCGCAGCCGGGGAACGCGCAGCCCTTGTCGCGCAGGATCAACGCTCGGCGACGAGCGCCGGTGAACAGCCGCTGGCCGCGGCCGACGTCCAGGACGGCGCTCGCGCCGCCGAGGACGGCGGGGATGATTTCGGCGTCGCAGGCCATCCGCCTTGCTGCGCCGGGGGACAGCGGCGTTCCGTCAGGCAGGGTGGCGAGGCCGAGGCCGTCGGTCAGGGTCTGCCACGGAATTGTCACGAACACCCTCGTCGCCGTATCCGTGTGGCCGGCGAGGGCGCGGCGGGCCAGTTCCTCCAGTGCGTCGGCGCGCCGTTGCCCGGCGGTGCGTGGGTCCGGGCCGTCGGCGGTGCGCGGCAGTGGGCGGGCCAGCGGGTCCAACGCAGCACGGACGATCGCCGCGGCCTCGTCGGTCAAGCGTCCACGGACGAATACGGTGCCGTGCCCGTCCGGGGTGAAGAACAACTCCCGCCGTCGCCGCGCCTGCTGCTCCTGCCGTTCCAACGCCTCGGCGGGCACGTCGTCGGGAAGCTCGCCGACGGTGGTGGTGATGGCCGCGGCCTGGGCCAGCGACAGCTCCCCAGCGGCGAACGCCGCACCCGTCGTGGCCATGCCGATGCGCAGCGCCGTGGCCACCCCGACCAGCGTCCGGGCCTCCCGCGGAGTCTGGTTGAGCGCGTGTCGGGTCCACGCTGTGGTCGAGCAGGCACCCGATCGAAGGGCCAGGTCGCGGGCATGAACCTCACCGAGCAGCCGGACCAGCAATGCCTGCATGCGGGACGTCAGCCGCCCGCACTCGACCGCCGCGCCGGCCAGGCCACGATCCGGCACCTGCCACAGCTCCGTCGCGTGCCCCAAGTCCAGAGCCTCGGACAGCGTGGCCAGCACCAACTCCAGACCGCCCGGCAACGACACCGAGGGTTCCTGCAACGTCGTACTCACACCCTGAAGCTAGCCAACGGGTACGACAGTTTCGGGCGCTCAGAGCCGTTGCTACGCAACAACTTTCTGCTGCTGATCGGTTGCGCTCCGAGGCTGGCGGACCGCATCCGCAGGCACCTTCGTTCGTAGACTCAGGTAGAGCAGCACGGCGTACACCTCCACCAGTCCCGCACCGAACAGGTGGATCCCGACGAGCAGCACCGGCAGGTCGGTGAAGTACTGCACGAACCCGACGAGGCCCTGCGCCAGTTCGACCCCGAGCAGGGTGAGCGCGGCCCGGCTGACCGCTCGAGGGGCTCCGACAGCGAGCAACCCCGCCCACATCGCCACCGTCATCCCGATCAGCAGCAGAACTGCGTCGGCGTGCAGCTGGCTCACCACGGCGAGGTCGAGGCCCATCCGCGGCGAGTCCGGATCGCCGGCGTGCGGCCCGGTGCCGGTGACCAGAGTGCCGAGCACGAGCACCGTCGCGACGACGCTCAGCAGGCCGCGCCCGAGCAGGCGCAACGGCACAGGCACGACGGGGAGGGTGACACCCGCCGGTTCGCGGCTGCGCCGGTACAGCAGGACGGCGACGGCGATGAGCACCCCGGAGACCAGGAAGTGGCCCATCACCGTCCAGGGGTTCAGCCCCGTGAGCACGGTCACCGCGCCGAGCAGCGCCTGCGCCGGGATCCCGACGAGCAGTCCGATGGCCGGCCCGAGCAGGTCCCGGCGGCGCGGCCGGTCCCGCCACACCGCCACCAGGGTGGCCAGGGCGACCAGGCTCAGCACCCCGGTGAGCGTGCGGTTGGTGTACTCGATGACGCCGTGGACGCCGAGCTCGGGCGTCGGGAAGAAGCTGTCCTCGGTGCAGTTCGGAACGGTGGGGCAGCCCAGCCCCGACGCGGTCAGTCGGACGGCCCCACCGGTGACCACGATGCCGACGTTGGCGATCACCGAGGCCAGCGCCAGCCGGCGAACCCAGAAACCGGCGGCCTGCTGCACGTCCACATCGTAGGTGCGTGGGTGGCTGGCATCGCGGCGGCAAATAGGTCACACTTGTGTTGTGAAATCCCAGCTGGCGACTCCGGAGCGGGCGGTCGACGTCCGCACCCGTGACCGGGTCAGCCGGCTCCTCATGCAGCACGGCACGCTCAGCGCGGCCGACCTGGCCGCCCGGCTGGAGATCAGCGCGGCCGGTGTACGGCGCCATCTGGACGCCCTGCTCGCCGAGGGCCGGGTGGTCGAGCGGGAGGCGCCGGCCGGCACTCTGCGCGGTCGCGGCCGCCCCGCCCGGCGTTATGCCCTGAGCGAACAAGGCAGGTCGGCCTTCCCGCACGCCTACGACGACCTCGCCGTCGCTGCCCTGCGACACATCGCGGCCAGCGAGGGTCTCGCGGCCGTCGAGCGGTTCACCGCCGAACGGGTGGCCGGTCTGGAGGAGCGGTGCCGCGAGGCGATGAACGGCGCGGCCGAGCATCCGCTGGCCCGGGCCGAAGCGCTCGCCGCCGCGCTGACCCGTGAGGGCTACGCGGCCAGCGCCTCGGCTATCGCCGCGGGCGGGCAGCTCTGCCAGCACCACTGCCCCGTCGCGCACGTGGCCGCTGAGTTCCCGCAGCTGTGCGAGGCCGAGACGCGCGTGATCGGCCGGCTGGTCGGAACACACGTCCAGCGCCTGGCCACCATCGCGCACGGCGACGGCGTCTGTACGACGTACATCCCACCCGCACTGCCGCGCACCACCACGACGACCGGATCACGCCCAGCTGGAAGGACGTCATTGTGACCACCACCGAACCCCGCCCCGGGATCCTCACCCAGGACGAGCAGATCGACGCGATGGGGCGCTACCAGTTCGGCTGGGCGGACTCCGACGCCGCCGGCGCGCTGGCCAAGCGCGGACTGTCCGAGGACGTCGTGCGCAACATCTCCGCGCTGAAGAACGAGCCGGACTGGATGCTGCAGCGCCGGCTCAAGGGCCTGAAGCTGTTCTACAAGAAGCCGATGCCCACGTGGGGTTCGGACCTGTCGGGGATCGACTTCGAGAACATCAAGTACTTCGTCCGGTCCACCGAGAAGCAGGCCACCACCTGGGACGAACTGCCCGCCGACATCAAGAACACCTACGACAAGCTCGGCATCCCGGAGGCGGAGAAGCAGCGCCTGGTCTCCGGCGTCGCAGCGCAGTACGAGTCCGAGGTGGTCTACCACCAGATCCGCGAGGACCTGGAGGAGCAGGGCGTGCTGTTCCTGGACACCGACACCGGCCTGCGCGAGCACGAGGACATCTTCAAGGAGTACTTCGGCTCGGTGATCCCGGTGGGGGACAACAAGTTCGCCGCCCTGAACACCGCGGTCTGGTCCGGCGGGTCGTTCATCTACATCCCGAAGGGCGTGCACGTCGACATCCCGCTGCAGGCCTACTTCCGGATCAACACCGAGAACATGGGCCAGTTCGAGCGGACGCTGATCATCGTCGACGAGGGCGCCTACGTGCACTACGTCGAGGGCTGCACCGCGCCGATCTACAGCTCGGACTCGCTGCACTCCGCGGTCGTGGAGATCATCGTCAAGAAGAACGCCCGTTGCCGCTACACGACCATCCAGAACTGGTCGAACAACGTCTACAACCTCGTCACCAAGCGGGCGGTCGCGCACGAGGGCGCCACGATGGAGTGGGTCGACGGCAACATCGGCTCCAAGGTGACCATGAAGTACCCCGCGGTCTGGATGATCGGCGAGCACGCCAAGGGCGAGGTCCTCTCGGTCGCGTTCGCGGGGGAGGGGCAGCACCAGGACGCCGGCGCCAAGATGGTGCACGCCGCCCCGAACACGTCCTCGACGATTATCAGCAAGTCAGTGGCGCGTGGCGGCGGGCGGACGTCGTACCGCGGGCTGGTCCAGATCGCCGACGGGTCGCACGGTTCGCGTTCGACGGTCAAGTGCGATGCGCTGCTGGTCGACGCCATCAGTCGCTCGGACACCTACCCGTACGTCGACGTCCGCGAGGACGACGTGTCGATGGGCCACGAGGCGACGGTGTCCAAGGTCAGCGACGACCAGCTCTTCTACCTGATGAGCCGCGGGCTGTCCGAGGACGAGGCCATGGCAATGATCGTGCGCGGCTTCGTCGAGCCGATCGCCCGCGAGCTGCCGATGGAGTATGCGCTGGAACTCAACCGGCTCATCGAGCTGCAGATGGAAGGAGCGGTTGGCTGAGTGAGTAGCCCAACCACGAGCACCGCGGCCGACGTCAGGCCGGAGCGGGTTCATTCAGCCGATGTTGCGGACTTCGCACCGGTGACCGGACGCGAGGAGGAGTGGCGGTTCACCCCGCTACGCCGCCTCGCCGGCCTGCACGACGCCACGTTCACTCCCGGCGGCCGGCTCACCCGCACGTTGCACGCCCCCGACGGGGTGACCGGCGGTGTCGTACCGATGGACGACCCCCGGGTCGGTGCCGTCCTGACCCCGTTCGACCGGATCAGCGCCCAAGCCCGGTCCGCGGCCACCGAGGCGTACGCCGTCGTCATCCCGGCTGCGGCCGTTCTCACCGAGCCGATCCGGCTGACGGTCACCGGCGAAGGCGGCCGTGACGCCGCAGCGTTCGGGCACACCCTGATCGAGGTCGGCGCGCACGCCGAGGCGACCCTGATCCTGGACCACCGCGGCACCGTCACGTACGCCGACAACGTCGAGGTCAACATCGGCGACAACGCCTCGCTGCGCCTCGTCACCATCCAGGACTGGGACGGCGACACCGTCCACGCGGCCCACCAGCGGATCCGGCTCGGCCGGGACGCCCGGCTCCGTCATGCCGCCGTCACCCTCGGGGGCAGCCTGGTCCGGCTGTTCACCACGGTCGAGTACGCCGAGCGCGGTGGCGACGCCGAGTTGCTCGGGGTCTACTTCGCCGACGCCGGGCAGCACCTGGAGCACCGGCTGGTCGCCGACCACACCGTCCCCGACTGCCGGAGCCGGGTGGAGTACCGCGGCGCACTGCAGGGCGCGGACGCCCACGCGGTGTGGGTGGGGGACGTGATCATCCGGGCCGCGGCGACCGGGACGGACACCTACGAGCTCAACCGCAACCTCATCCTCACCGACGGCGCGCGCGCCGACTCGATTCCGAACCTGGAGATCGAGACCGGGGAGGTCGTCGGGGCCGGGCACGCCAGCGCCACCGGCCGGTTCGACGACGAGCAGCTGTTCTACCTGCAGTCCCGCGGCATCCCGGCCGAGGAGGCGCGGCGGCTCGTCGTTCGGGCGTTCTTCGCCACCCTGCTGCAAAAGATCGGTGACGCGACGATCAGCGACCCGCTGATGGCGGTCATCGAGACCAGGCTGGCCAAGGGACCCTCGTGACGTACACCCGGGTGTGCGCCCTGGCCGACATCGAGGAACCGGGGGCGTTGCACGTCGAGGTCGGTGACGTCCCGATCGCCGTCGTCCGCAGCGACGGCGAGCTGTACGCCGTACAGGACATCTGCTCGCACGCCGACATCCCGCTGTCCGAAGGCGATGTCGACGGCTCCACCATCGAGTGCTGGTTGCACGGGTCGCGCTTCGACCTGCGCACCGGCAAGCCCACCGGACCGCCGGCGATCATCGCCGTCCCGGTCTATCCCGTCCGCGTGGACGGCGACGACGTGTATATCGACGTAACAGAGGAGAACTGACGTGGCCACCCTGGAGATCCGCGACCTGCACGTGAGCGTGGGCGCGGGTGAAGAGGAGAAGGCGATCCTCAAGGGGGTCGACCTCACGGTGTCCTCGGGCCAGACCCACGCCATCATGGGTCCGAACGGCTCGGGCAAGTCGACGCTGGCCTACAGCATCGCCGGACACCCGCGCTACACCGTCACCCGCGGCAGCGTGACCCTCGACGGTGAGGACGTGCTGTCGATGACCGTCGACGAGCGAGCCCGGGCCGGGCTGTTCCTCGCCATGCAGTACCCGGTCGAGGTGCCCGGCGTCTCGGTGTCGAACTTCCTGCGCTCGGCGGCCACCGCGCTCCGCGGAGAGGCCCCGAAGATCCGGACCTGGGTCAAGGAGGTCAAGGCGGAGATGACCGCCCTGGGCATCGACCCGGCGTTCTCCGAGCGCAACGTCAACGAGGGCTTCTCCGGCGGGGAGAAGAAGCGCCACGAGATCCTGCAGTTGAGCCTGCTCAAGCCGGCGATCGCGATCCTGGACGAGACCGACTCCGGCCTCGACGTCGACGCCCTGCGCGCCGTCGCCGAGGGCGTCAACCGGGCCGCGGAGAGCGGGGAGCTCGGCGTCCTGCTGATCACCCACTACACCCGGATCCTGCAGTACATCCGTCCCGACTTCGTGCACGTGTTCGTCGCCGGCCGGATCGCCGAGGAGGGTGGGCCCGAGCTGGCCGACCGGCTCGAGGCGGAGGGCTACGAGCGGTACCTCCAGCCCGCGTCGTGAGCACCGCCGACGCACTTCTCTCCGCGGAGGCGGCGGTATGACCGGAATCGTGAGCGGGTACGACGTCGAGGTCCTCCGCAAGGACTTCCCGATCCTGGAGCGCCGGCTGGCCGACGACCACCCGCTGGTCTACCTGGACAGCGCCAACACCTCGCAGAAGCCGCGGCAGGTCCTGGACCGGCTGCGCGAGCACTACGAGCAGCACAACGCCAACGTCGCGCGCGCCGTGCACCAGCTGGGGGAGGAGGCGACCGCGGCGTTCGAGGGAGCCCGCGACACCCTGGCCGCGTTCGTCAAGGCGCCCAGCCGCGACGAGATCATCTTCACCCGGGGCGTGACCGAGGGGCTGAACCTGGTCGCGAACGTGCTGGCCTGGGCCGAGCCGCCGTACCGCGTCGGGCCCGGTGCCGAGGTGCTCGTCACCGAGATGGAGCACCACTCGAACATCGTCCCGTGGCAGTTGCTCACCCAGCGCACCGGCGCGACACTGCGCTGGATCGGGCTCACCGACGAGGGCCGGCTGGACCTGTCGAACCTCGACGAGTTGATCACCGAACGGACCAAGGTGGTCTCCCTGGTCCACGTGTCCAACATGCTCGGCACGCTCAACCCGGTGGCGGATATCGCCCGCCGGGCGCACGAGGTCGGCGCGCTGGTCGTGCTGGACGCGGCGCAGGCCGTACCGCAGCTGCCCTACGACGTCACCGCGACCGGTGCGGACATCGTCGGGTTCACCGGGCACAAGATGCTGGGTCCCACCGGGATCGGCGTGCTCTGGGGTCGTCGCGACCTGCTGGCGGCGCTGCCGCCGTTCCATGGGGGCGGCGAGATGATCGAGGACGTCCGGATGGAGCGCTCGACGTACGCCGGTCCGCCGCACCGCTTCGAGGCCGGCACGCCGCCGATCGCCCAGGCCATCGGCTTGGCGGCGGCCGCGGACTACCTCACCGCCGTCGGCATGAACAACGTGGCGGCGCACGAGCAGGCGATCACCGCCTACGCGCTGGAGCGGCTGCAGGCCGTGCCCGGCATCCGCATCCTCGGCCCGACCACCGTCGAGGACCGGGGCGGGGCGATCAGCTTCACCTACGGGACGCTGCACCCGCACGACATCGGCCAGGTGCTGGACTCCCTCGGCATCGCGGTGCGCGGCGGGCACCATTGCGCCAAGCCGGTGCACCGCCGGTTCGGGATCGGCGCGTCGACCCGCGCCTCGGCGTACCTCTACACGACCACCGCGGAGATCGACGCGCTCGCGGACGGGCTGGAGCACGTCCGCCGGTTCTTCGGAGTGCGGTTCTGATGCAGCTCACGAGCATGTACCAGGAGATCATCCTGGACCACTACCGCGACCCGCACGGGCGTGGCCTGCGCGAGCCGTACGGCGGGGAGTCCCACCAGGTCAACCCGACCTGCGGCGACGAGGTGACGCTGCGCGTGCAGCTCGCCGACGACGTCGTCCGCGACCTGTCCTACGAGGGGATGGGCTGTTCGATCAGCCAGGCCTCGCAGTCGATCCTGCACGACCTCGTCGTCGGCCAGCCGCTGCCGCGGGCGCGCGAGATCGCCGCGGACTTCCTGACGCTGATGCAGAGCAAGGGCGACCCGGCGGTGGCCGAGTCGCTGGAAGACTCGCTCGAAGACGCGGTCGCCTTTGTCGGCGTGGGCCGCTACCCGGCCCGGATCAAGTGCGCGCTGCTCGGCTGGATGGCGTTCAGGGACGCCAGCGAGCAGGCCGCCGTAGCCCAGGGAGGAACAGGATGACTGATGTGACCGTAGCCAAGGCTTCCGAAGACGATGTCGAGGAAGCGATGAAGGACGTGGTCGACCCCGAGCTCGGGGTCAACGTCGTCGATCTGGGGCTGCTGTACGGCGTCCACGTCGACGACGCCAACGTGGTGACACTGGACATGACGCTGACCTCGGCGGCCTGCCCCCTCACCGACGTCATCGAGGACCAGACCGTGGCGGCGTTGACCGGTGGTCCGGGCCCCGGGCTGGCCGCCGACGTGAAGATCAACTGGGTCTGGATGCCGCCGTGGGGGCCGGACAAGATCACCGAGGACGGCCGCGAGCAGCTGCGGGCGCTCGGCTTCAACGTCTGAGCGGCGAGCTGCACCCGGTCCAGGAGCTGCTTGCCGCTGTCGCTGCCGGCCAGCTTCCGCCGGCTGACGGCTCCGTGCAGGTGCTCGGGCAGCCCCCCGGCCCGTCGGCCGGGGTGTTGGCGTTCACCGCCCACCACGCGGTCGCCGCTGACGTCCACCCGGACTGGGTGCACGACCAGCTGGACGCCGACGACCTCGGCAGCCCGATGAAGGGCGACTTCCTGACCGCACTGGCCAGCCTCCTGCGCCGCCGGCAGGGTGCGCTGGACGCGGCCCTGCTGGCCGCCGGGCGCGGGGGTCGGCCGGGACTTGATCTGGAGCCGCTGGACGGCGACCACCCGAGGCTGGCCCGGGCTCGCCGCTACCGGATCGACCTGAGGGCGTACGCCGTGGCCGACGTACCGGAGGCCATGCTGCTGGTCGGGCGCGGCTTCGCCGGCCGCTGGGAGACAGCGTTCGAGGTCCCCGACGCGGCCCGCGGTCACGGCCTCGGCCGCGCACTGGCCACCGCGGCGCTGCACCTGATCGGTCCGGGCCAGGCGGTCTGGGTGCAGGTGTCGCCGGGCAATGCCGCCTCGCTGCGCGCCGTACTCGCCGCCGGCTACCGGCCGGTCGGAGCCGAGGCGCTCTTTGTCGCGTCCGGATGATGATGGGGATTCACCGGCCCCGACCGGCGAATCCCCATGATCATCAGCTGGTGGCGTCGTCCAGGACGAACGTGACCTGCAGGTTGACCACGTAGTCGACGATCTGACCGTTGTCGAGGCGGACTCGCTGCTCCTTTACCCAAGCGCCCTCGACGTTGCGCAGGGTCTGCGCGGCCCTGGCGATGCCAGTCTGGATGGCGTCCTCGAAGCTCGTTGACGACGTCGCGCTGATCTCGGTGATGCGGGCTACTGACATGCGTCCTCCAGGTTCGACGGGTATCGGCTGCTGCCTACCCCCGCCGCACCGGCCCAAAACGCCGCCTCAGAGGGCGGGCACCCAGACCGCCCGCGGCGTACCCCAGTTGCCTGCCGCGTCCCTGCCCTGGATGTAGACCAGTTGCGTGCTGGCCGTGCGCTGGATGTCGGCCTGCAGCGTCACCGACGTACCGGAGCCGGACACCGTCATGGTCCTGGGGATGCCGCCGACGACGACCCGACCGGCGGTGACGTTCTGCGCGGCCGGCCGGCCGACGCCGCGGGTGCCGTACGCCGCGTCGTTAGCCGTCGCGGTGACCCGGGCGAGGTTCGGGTTACCGGCCAGCGGGTCGGTCGACGCCGCGGTGACCGTCGGGCCGAGGGCCATGACGTACGGCTGTCGAGCGGCCTTCATGCCGTAGAGCAGGGCGTCCCGGTTGAGGTTCCAGAAGTCCTCCTGGCAGGTGTACGCAGGGTGGAATCCGCTGCAGGAGCCGAACTCGGGCCCGATCTCGTAGGTGAACGACGCGATGCCCAGCTGCTCGTAGGCGAAGTCGTCGGTGGACCCCGAGACCTGGTAGAGGATCTCGTCGGGCTCGCCGGTCTCGTAGCCGTTGTAGTTGCTCATCCGGAAGCCCATCGAGCGCAGCCCGGCGTCGTTCGGCGTGTGCCGCTGGTCGCCGTACGGGAAGAGCACCAGGTTGCTGTAGGAGTGCATGCTGATCATCGCGCCGCGCGTATTGCGAGGTGCCGGATCGGACGGGTTCGGGCCGCGCTGGTCGCGGAACAGGTCCCGCAGCAGATCCTGCACCGCTGCGGTCTCCGGTTCCGAGGCCGCGGACGGACCGCGGTAGGTCAGGTTGCACTGGTTGGTACTCGTGCCCGGTCCGCCGAAGTTGCTGTCGAAGTTGCGATTGAGGTCGACACCGATCTGGGAGAACGAACCACCGCTGCAGTTGCTCGTGCGCTGGTGCTCGTTCTTGCGCTGCCAGGCGTCCGAGCCGCTGCCGAGGCCGTTCTCGGTGATTCCGTCCTGCACGAGCTCGACGCCGTCCGGGTTGAGCTGCGGGGCGATCCACACCTCGGTCAGGTTGAGCAGGCCGGTGACATCGGCGTCGACGCCGTACCCCCCGGTCAGGTAGGACAGTTCCCGCCAGGCGATCTCGCTGGTGGCCAGCTCACGGGCGTGGATCTGCCCGGCCAGCAGGAAACGGGTCTTGTTGGTGTTCGGGGTCAGCTGGCAGCCGGCGGCCGCGTTCGCCGTCACGCACGCCACCTGCAGCGGGTTGGCGCCGGTGTAGGAGGTGCCGTAGTCGTAGACCCTGACCAGCTCCGGATAGGCGGTCTGCAGGTCGGACAGGAACGTCGTGAACGCGTCGTTCGTGCGGTAGCCGCCGTAGAACGTCTCGTACTCGTTGCCGTGCAACCGCGGCGGCAGTACGCCGTCCTGGTCCCCGGGCGCCGCGGTCCGGGCCGCGCTCACCTGCTGCTCGCGCACGATGGACACGTCGGTACGCCCCGCCAGTGCCTCGCGGAGCGAGCCCGGCCCGTGCACCAGCAGCAGTCCGCCGCCTCCGCCGTAGACGTCGTAGCCGGCGGCGATCAGGCGCTGGGCCAGCGCATCGAGAGTGCCCGACGTCGGCGCGACGGCGTACTGCACCATCGCCTCCGCGCTGGCCGCCGGTGGGGCGGCGATGGCGGCCGGGCCGAGTCCGGCGACGGTGAGCGCCGTGGCGGCCAGGGCGGCGGCCCAGCTGACTCGACGGGTTCGGTGAGAGCGCACGAGATCCTCCGCGGAAGGTCGATCCCCGACGAGCTGCGCACGCCGGGGCTGCCCCGCATCGGTGCGCGACCAGGAGCGTAGGACTCGGCGGCATGACCCACCAGCCCCAGGCGGCTCAGTCGTGCGTGGCGTGCTCGTGCCCGCGGTGCCCGGTCGGTTCGAGCTGGAAGGTTGCGTGCTCGATCCCGAAGTCCAGCCGGACGCATCTGCCGAGCCGGTCCAGCAACGGACCATGCGGCTGCCCCCAGGACTCGTCGACGACCACGTGCGCGGACAGCGCGGGCATCCCGCTCGTGATGACCCAGGCATGCACGTCGTGCACGTCCTCGACACCGTCCATCGCCATGATGTGGCGGCGCACCTCGGCCAGGTCCAGGTCCCGCGGCGCGGCCTCGAGCAGGACGTCGACGGACTCGCGGAACAGCCGCCAGGTGCGGGGCAGGATCAGGCCGGCGATGAGCAGGGAGGCCACGATGTCGGCCCGCTGCCAGCCGGTCGCTGCGATCACCAGCGCGGCGACCACGACGGCACCCGAGCCCAGCGCGTCGCCGAGCACCTCGAGGAAGGCTCCGCGCACGTTCAGACCGGTACGGCGGACCGGGAACAGGATCCACAGCGAGACCAGGTTGCCCGCCAGTCCGGCCAGGCCGAACAGCAGCAGGGCCAGAGACGGCACGCTGGGCGGGTCGTCGATCCGGCGGATCGCCTCGACCAGCACGTAGCCGCCCACGGCGAAGAGCAAGATCGCGTTCCCGGCGGCGGCCAGCACCTCGAAGCGGTGGTTGCCGAACGTGCGGCGTCCTCGTACCGGACGTCCGGCTGCGATCGCCGCCGCCAGCGCCAGGGTCAGGCCGGCGACGTCGGTGAGCATGTGCCCGGCGTCGGCCAGCAGGGCCAGGGATCCGGTGACCGCGGCGCCGACGAGTTCGGCGATCAGCACGGTGATGGTGACGGCGAGCACGGCGGTCAGCCGGCCGCGTGATCCCCTCCCGGCGGGACGCATGCTCCCATGCGCATGTCCCGCTCCCACGACGTTCAGCCTACGGCCAGGACCGGATACCGGGTGGGTGCCCCGGCGTACAGTGGCCCCCGTGCATCCCCTGACGTGTTGACCGGAGGTACGCCGCTTCCGGCGGCTGCCCGCTGTCCCGTCGACCGTGAGTGAGACTTCTGTGATTGCCGCCGCCGCGCTGGAACTGCGCGCGGGTTCACGCATCCTGCTGACCGCCGACACGGTTCGGGTCCAACCCGGTGACCGGATCGGACTGGTCGGTCGCAACGGTGCCGGAAAGACGACGATGCTGCGCGCGCTGGCCGGCGAGAGCCTGCCGTACGCCGGGCGGATGGAGCGCTCCGGCGACGTGGGCTATCTTCCGCAGGATCCACGCACCGGCGACCTCGACGTGACTGCGGGGGACCGGGTGCTGTCTGCCCGCGGGCTGGACCGGCTGCTCGCCGACATGCAGAAGCTGCAGGTCGAGATGAGTGCCCTGGCCGACGACGCGGAGCGCGCCCGCGCGGTCCGCCGCTACGGCCAGCTCGAGGAGCGCTTCGCCGCTCTCGGGGGGTACGCCGCGGAGAGCGAGGCGGCCCGGATCTGCTCGAACCTCGGGCTCGCGGACCGGGTGCTCGGCCAACCCCTGCGCACCCTGTCCGGTGGCCAGCGCCGGCGCGTCGAGCTGGCCCGGATCCTGTTCAGCGACGCCGAGACACTCCTCCTGGACGAACCGACGAACCACCTCGATGCCGACTCCATCGCCTGGCTGCGCGACTTCCTCCGGGCGCACCGGGGTGGGCTGGTCGTGATCAGCCACGACGGTGACCTGCTCGGCCGGATCGTCAACAAGGTCTGGCATCTCGACGCCACCCGCTCCGAACTCGACGTCTACAACCTCGGCTGGTCGGACTACCTGCAGCAGCGCGAGACCGACGAACGGCGGCGCCGTCGGGAACGGGCCAACGCCGAGCGCAAGATCGACTCCCTGCGGACCCAGGCCGACAAGATGCGGGCCAAGGCGACCAAGGCGCGGGCCGCGCACCAGATGGACCGGCGCGCCGAGCGACTGGCCGCCGGCCTGGAGGCCGTCCGGCAGTCGGACAAGGTGGCCAGGGTCCGGTTCCCGACCCCCGCCCACTGCGGACGGACGCCGCTGACCGCCACCGGGTTGTCCAAGAGCTACGGCTCGCTGGAGGTGTTCACCGACGTCGAGCTGGCCATCGACCGCGGCTCGCGGGTGGTCGTCCTCGGCCTCAACGGCGCCGGGAAGACCACCCTGCTGCGCATCCTCGGTGGATTGGAGGCGGCCGATACAGGTTCGGTCGAGCCCGGCCACGGCCTCCGGTTGGGCTACTACGCGCAGGAACACGAGACCCTGGACACCGACCGCACCGTGTTGGAGAACATGCGCGCCGCCGCGCCGGAGACCACCGACGGTGAGCTGCGCCGGATCCTCGGCGCGTTCTTGTTCTCCGGTGACGCGGCCGACCAGCCGGCCGGCACGCTGTCCGGTGGCGAGAAGACCCGCCTCGCCCTGGCCGGCCTGGTCTGCTCCGCGGCCAACGTCCTGTTGCTCGACGAGCCGACGAACAACCTCGACCCGGCCTCCCGGGAGCAGGTGCTGGGCGCGCTGGCGACCTACAGCGGGGCGGTTGTCCTGGTCACCCACGACGAGGGCGCGGTCAGCGCGCTCACGCCGGAGAAGGTGATCCTGCTGCCGGATGGGGTCGAGGACTCGTGGAGCGAGGAGTTCGCCGACCTGGTGGCGCTGGCCTGACGCTGACCGTCTCCGATGGGGCTGGGGTCGTCAGGTCAGCGGCGCGAGCAGGGCGACGGCGTACGCCGAGGCCGCCCCGATACCCAGCAGAGCCAGCCCGGCGGGCCGGCTCGGTCCGCCCGGCCGGGCCGGTGCCACCGCTCCGACGAGCAGCCACGGCAGTACCGGTAGCCACGCCGCGGGGGACATCCGATCGGCCAGCAGGCCGGCGACGACGGCGCCGAGCACTCCGACGCTGCCGGCGACCAGGAAGGGCCAGCCCGGCGTGTTCCGCATCGATCGCGCCGACGCGACAAGGGCCGGCCCACCGAGCAGGAGCAACGCCACGACCGCGGCCGCGAGGCGTTCGGCGTACCCGGTGCTCCCACTGTCGGCCAGCGCGGCCGCGAGATCCGCGGTCCAGTCGTAGCCCGCCGAGGCGGCGGCCAGGATCGGAACGAGGAAGCCGGCCGCCGCAGCCACGTTGAGCAGCGGCCGGCGGCGGACGAAGAACACGCAGACCACGCCGGCGCCGAGCAGCACCGCGGCGAAGCCGAACAGGCTCGCCGTCCCGA
>Ga0183260_10001416_pt1 | contig 20001 bp, 26 predicted proteins | sample AntDrymUQ4972206_2_FD_129768 | JGI IMG/M metagenome (GOLD analysis project Ga0183260, IMG submission 129768) | Polar desert sand microbial communities from Dry Valleys, Antarctica - metaG UQ497 (22.06) (version 2) (version 2) | ecosystem: Environmental > Terrestrial > Soil > Desert | place...
AGAAATCATCGCACAAGCAGTAGATGGTGGTTATGGTATCGTCCACATCGTTATCCTCCGGGTTCGAGAAGGTTGGTGGCCTTCGGATCGGGAGGATATTGCTTACCGGGATAGGGGGCAACTTGGGTTAGATAGAATTGCAAGATGGAGATTATCGGAGTAGCAGTCGCCGCGCTAGGCGCAATGGTTGGGCTAGCCAGGCTCATCTACAAGTACACCGAGAATAGAGGGAAGCGTCCACGACTGGTGGCAAACCCGAGTTACGGTTGGTTGACCTATAATGGGACACAGCCGCGAGGTCCGTACATGATTTTCTTTCGTGTGTCGAACCCAGTCACGAGTGAAAGATCAATAATCCTTGCTTCTATCCGTTTATCTCTGCGGCACGAACAGAACATGCTGTTTCCCGAACTTGAGGGAACGGCTTCTATGCCTTGCGAACTTCGGCCCGGAACGTCGGTTACCTTTTGGGTAAACCATCGAAACGTGGCCGCTCGCCTGAGAGAAGCAGGCTATAGTGGCACAGCCACGGTCACCCTCTCCGCTGAGGACGCAGAGGGCAAAACCTACAAAGGCGAACGGCGAGCCAAGATACCCGTTGATGAAAGCTACCCAGGCAACTATGACGAGTTTTGACACACCTCAGTTTACGCTACCTCTGCTTGCAAACACCGCCCATCTAGCGAAGAAAGACTTTGTTGGTTTTGAACAAGCACTATCTTTCTCGAAGGTAATGCCGCCCTGCGGGTTGGCTCAGGACCCTTCGAGCTCACCCGTGAGCACCGGTTTGGCTGCGCTCATGCGCGGTTCTTCGGGGAACTCCTCCAGGGTGATGCCGACCTGCCCGTAGTTGCCCGCCTCCTCCGGGACGCTCATCTGGAGCGTGCCCTGGCCCTGCTCGTCCACTTTGAAGGTGCCTGCGCTGACGCGGCCGCCCTCTTCTCCGAACCACAATTCGTAGTACTCGTTCTTGTCGCAGTTGGGCATGTTCCAGACCTCCAGCGTGGCCCTGGCGTTGGGGTCGTCCGCGCGCACTCGCAGCTCTCCGCTCGCTTCGGGGGCGCGCGGCGTGGGCTCCAGGGTGGCGGAGGCCATCGCGTCGCGGCCGATCAGGCCGGAAGAGGAGAAGACCGCGAAGAGGGAAAGCGCGATCAGGGCCGCCGCGGCAGCGAAGATCGGGGCGCGGCGCGTCTCACGCAGCGTTCCGCGTCGCGGCAGGCCGCCCATGACACCGGGCTTGAGTCCCGGCGGCGGGTCCTCGTGGATGCCGGCAAGATCCGAGAGACGCTCGTGGGTTCGGCGCAGATCGCGCTCTTCGGCCCGGCAGGCGGCGCACCGGCTCAGGTGCTCCTCGACCTCCCATTCTTCCTCAGGGTCGAGGGCGCCGAGCACGTACGGGCCGAGGAGATCGCGGACCTTCAGGTGTTCGCGTTCATCCATCAGGGGGCTCCTCGGGGAGCATGTTCTCGCGCAGGGAACGGAGGGCGGCGGTGGTGCGGCTCTTTATCGTCCCGAGCGGGGCGCCGGTCTGCTCGGAGATCTCGCGCTGGGTGAGGCCCTCCATGTACGCCAGAACGAGTACCTCGCGGTGGGCCGGGGAGAGACGCGAGAGCGCGGCGGCCACGTCGAAGCTGCGCGCTATCTTGCCGGCCGAATCCTCCTCGCCCGGTTCGTGAGGCGGCTTCAAGACATCCTCGCCGACCATCCTCACGCGGGCGCGGCGACGCCGGATCAGGTCCGTGGCCCGGTTGCGGGTGATGCGGAAGATCCAGGTCGCAAATCTTGCCTTTCCGGGGTCGAAGCCCGCGGCGCCCCGCCAAACGGAGACGAACACATCCTGCACTAGATCCTCCGCCACCCCCCGATCTCCCAGGTAACGCAACCCGGCGCCGTAGACGAGGCCGGCGTAGCGGTCGTAGAGGTCCGAGAGCGCGCGCTCGTCGCCCGAGGCGACCCGCCGCACCAGAACCTCGTCCTCGATGCCCCTCATCTCGCGCCCTTCGCAGCCTACACGCCCAATGATAGCCGTTTCCCTTGCAGGCGCGAGACACGAAACACCGTCTTGGCTCACACTTCCCATACACCGATTTATACGCCTGCCCTAACCGCCCGGATTACCGGACCGGACAGAAGCTCTTTGCCTGTTGCGTTGCGGTTAAAATACGGGGAGTCACGAGAAGGGAGGTGCGCACGCATGGAACCGGACCTGTCCCGTCCCGAGCTTCGGGCGGTCGCAAGACGGCCGGCCAGAGGTTCATTGAAGAACTTCTTCGGGGATATGCGAAGTTTGCTGCGGGTGCAGACGCTCAAGGCCACCGTGCAGGAGTTCATGCGCGACGACGCCCTGGGGCTCGCCGCACAGCTCGCGTACTACCTGATCCTATCCCTCTTCCCGTTCATCCTGGTATTGTTCTCACTGCTGGGCACCTTCGGCAGCGAGCAACTCGCCTCGGACCTGATCGAGTACTTCCGGCGGGTCATGCCAAAGCAAGTCTTCGACCTCATACAGACGTACATGAAGCCCATCCTAAGCGGGAAAAAGGAGGCGCCGGGGCTGTTGTCGTTCGGGGTTCTGTTCACGATCTGGTCTGCGTCAGGGGCGTTCTCCGCCATGATAAACGCCCTCAACCGCGCCTACGACGTACAGGAAACGCGCCCGTTCTGGAAGGTGAAGGGCATCGCCATACTCATGGCGCTGGGACTCTCCACGCTCATACTCATAGGCGTGCTGCTGCTCGTCGCCGGCGAGCCCATCGGCAGGACCGTCGCCGACATATTCGGGCTCGGTTCGGTCTTCGTTTTCGTGTGGGAGATCGTGCGCTGGCCGGTGGCGTTTCTGTTCATGGTGCTGACGGTCGCCCTGCTCTTCTACTTCGCCCCGGACGCCGGGCAGCCGTTCCGTTGGATCACACCGGGAGGATTCGTCGGGGTGCTCCTATGGGTGCTGGCGAGCGCGGGGTTCAGCCTCTACGTGAACAACTTCGGCTCCTATGACGAAACTTACGGCTCCATAGGCGTCGTCATTGTCCTGCTGCTCTACCTGTACATCGCCTCGCTCACCATCCTCTTCGGGGCCACCCTCAACGCCACGATGGTCAGGATGAAAGAGGAGATCTCCGGCCAGCAAATACTCGACGCCGAGCCCGCCGGAGAGAAGCCCGAGATCCTGGACGAAGACGCCGTCGAGGAGATCCGGGACGGGGAAACGTAGCGCCCCAGCCGTCTTCGACGCTCACACCCCTTCTGGTATACTCCCGCGCGGAGGAGTGGCCGAGTGGTTGAAGGCGGCACCCTGCTAAGGTGTTATACCTCTTTAACGGGGTATCGAGGGTTCGAATCCCTCCTCCTCCGCCGCTCGGGAATCGCCCAGTTCGCGCACGAAAAAGGGACCGGGAATCCGGTCCCTTTCACTTTGCCTATATGAAGGGGGATGGACAGCCCTCGGCGCCTTCGCGCAGGCCCGGGGCTTTTACTGTGCATCCCCCTTCATAGGCTGTAGTCCGCCGCGCTCTACATCATGCCGCGCAGCTCCGCGACCATGTCCAGGCCCTGCTGCTTACACAGGTCCTTCGGGCGCATGATTGCCTGCTCGTCCAGCAGGTTGCGGGTGCGAGCCTCCTTCTCCAGGTGACGCTCGATGACGTCTATGGCCCGATCCACGTCCTCGCGCGTGACCTCTTTGGTCTTTTCGTGCGTGATGGTGATCGTCATGTCTTCACCTCCTTCCGTCGGCGGACTCGGACGGAGTTTGTAACATTTGATCCGCCCAACCTGGCTTCAGAATACGGTCCCGCCCGCCTCCTGTCAAGACGAATTTTCGGCTTTTCGGATGGGCCCGAGGGCCGGAGATTTTGCACATAGATGCAGCCCTTTTCACCCTCTGACGAAGGCCCCGCCGAGCAAACGGGGCACGACCGGCACGGCGTCCTCGCCCAGGCAGAAGTCGAGATCCCTCTCGTACCCGAGACGCTCGAGGCGCCGGGCTGCGCTGTTTTTCCGCAATCGGTCGACGGGACGCGAGATGTACGCATCCACGACACGCCGGGCCCGTCCATCCAGCCGGGCGCCCCGCGCTTCCAGGCGGCGCAGGATGGCGCCGGCGGCAACCTCGTCCTCGGAGGCGCGATGTCCCTCCCAGCCGCAGCCGATCACCGTCACGCGCTCGACGCGGTCTTCGGAGATCGCGTCGGCAACGGCCATGGCGTTCACGAAAGAGCCGACGAAAATGGAAGAGGCTCCCCCGGCGGCCTCCACGACGCGGGTGCCGTTGGTGGTGGAGAGGGCGACGATGGAACCAGACGGTATCTCCGCTTCCAGGATCTCGGTGGGCGAGTTGCCGAAGTCGAAGCCGGCGACCTTCGCACTCCCCCGCTCCCCGACGCGAAAGTCCGCCGTGGTGGACGCGGCTTCTTCGATGGTGGCCACCGGCACGACGCGGGCGCCCTTCGAGACCAGGACTGCGATGGTGGCGCTCGCCCGGAAGGCGTCCACTACTACTATCGTGGAACCGGCGCGGGAAGCGGCTCGCGCCCCGGACGCTCCACCGGCGTAGGCGGCGGTTATGCTACTTCTTGCCATCCGGCGAATTATATGGGGCAAAGCCCGCCGTGGGGATGTTGTCGCGTGGTTACTTTCAGTCGCGTCCCAATCCGGCCTCGCGGGCGCGGACTATGACCTGGGAACGGTCGGCGACCTGGAGCTTGAGGAAGACGTTGGAGACGTGGTTGCGGACGGTCTTGGCGCTGAGGTAGAGGCGGCGGGCGATCTCCTGGTTGCTCATGCCGTGCGCGATCAGGTCCAGTACCTCAGCCTCCCTGGAGGTGAGCTCCGGGAACGCCTCGGAAGGAGACACCGCCCTGGGAGCGGAGAAGAAACCCATGATCCTGCTGGCTATCTCCGGCCCGAAGTGGGCCTCGCCCCGAACCGCCGCGCCTACCACTTCGAGCACTTCCTCGCCGTCGGCGCCCTTGAGGACATATCCGCGGGCCCCGGCCCGCATCGCTGCAAACACCGAGTCGTCGTCCCCGAGCATGGTCACCACGACGACCGCCACGCCGGAATCCGCGGCCGTTATCCTGCGCGTGGCCTCAATACCGTTCATGCCAGGCATCTGAAGGTCCATGAGCGCAACGTCGGGTGAGAGCTCGGCGACCAGCAGCACGGCCTCCTCGCCGCTCGAAGCCTCGCCCACGACCTCGTAGCCGGGCGTCGAGGTGAACATGGCCCGCATCCCGTAGCGGAAGAGCGCGTGATCGTCCACTATCAGGACGCGGGTGTTTCCGGCCGGTGGTTCCGTCCCCGGCACGGCTACTCCTCTTTTTCCGGCAGCGGCAGACGGGCCAGCACGCGCGTGCCGCCGGTCGAGACTGCTTCGACGGACAGCGTTCCGCCCAGCTCCCCGGCGCGCTCGCGCATCGAAGAGAGACCCACCCCGGCGCACCGATCCGCTGGAATCCCCACGCCATCGTCCTCGACTTCCAGGTACAGGAAGTTCGCGTGTTCGTCCGGTGAGATCCGGACTCTACAGTTGCGTGCCCTGGCGTGGCGGGAGACGTTGGTGATGGCTTCCTGGGCGATGCGGTAGCAGGCGACCTCCACGGCGGCTGGCAGTAGCGGCAGGTTATCGTCTTGCGACACCCCCACGGAGAAGACCGGCCCGTTTGTCCGGGTAGCTGATCCGGACGCGTCGCTGGAGAGCGGGCCGTGCCGGGCGGCCTGCTGGCGGACGGCGGCCACCAGCCCCAGGTCGTCGAGCGCCGGAGGACGCAGCCCGTGGACCAGACGCCTTATGTCCGTCACGGCGTCCCGGGTCCGGGACTTGAGTTCCGAGAGCACGGCGTCGGCGGTATTTGGATCATGCGCGAGCGAGCTTCGCGCGGCGTCGAGCCCCAGGGTCAGGCCGCCGAGGGTAGGGCCGAGGCCGTCGTGCAGGTCGCGGCGAAGCCTGCGGCGCTCCTCTTCCCGCGCCGTCACCAGCCGCTCGCGCGAACGCCGGAGGTCGGCGGTGAGGCGCGCGGCGTGGGCGGCGGCGCCCGCCTGGCGCGCCAGATCCTCCAGGAGCTTGAGATCCGTGGACGAAAACGCCTCGCCGGAAGACCGGGGAGAGACCATCAGGCGTCCCACCTCCTCAGAGTGGTGCGTGAGCGGCAGCACGATAGGCTCACCGGCCGGCGGCCCGAAACCGGCCGCCGTCACGAAGCGTTCTTCTTCCTTCAGAGCGATGGCGGAGTACGGCAGCTTCAACGCCTGGGCCACCGTCTCCACGACGGTCTCCAGCGCCACCTCGGGGGCAAGTGCGTTTTCCAGGCGCTCCCCGAGGCGCGATAGGACGGCGTAGGGATCATCGCGCTCGCCGTACATCAGGCGGTTCACGGAGCGTTGGAGGCGGTTGCGGACGGGCGTGAAGAGGACCGCGATCAAGCCGGTCGCCACCACCGGGATCAGCAGCCCACCCCCCACACTCGACTGAAGCAGCGCGCCCGAAGCCCCGACCACCAGCGCATAGGAGCCGACGACCATCGCGGTTAGCGTCCCGTAGACCAGCGTCCGGTTGACGATCACGTCCATGTCCCAAAGGTGATGGCGCAGGACGGCGATGCCTGCGGTCACGGGGAGCATCAGGAAGCCGAGGATGCCTGCGGTCCAGGCGATGCTGTTTATCGTGCCGTCCTGGGTCCAGAACGCCACGAGGAACCCGGCCGGCGAAGTCACCGCGGCGGTGGCGAACCATGCGATCTGCCACCGCTCCTGGCCGCGAGTTCTTGTGAAGCGTAGTATCAGGCAGATCACGGAGATCGCGCAAGCACCGAGGCCCAGCCATCCTCCGACGGCGCTGAACGCGTCCCACACGCGGTAGGCCGGAACGCCGCCGATCACACCCCCGATGCCGAACGGGTTATCCACGCTGGGCTGTATGTAAAGTCGTCCTGCCCTCAGCGCGTCGCCCATAGCCAGAAGCACTCCCCCGGCGACCGCAGCCCACGCCACTATTCGCCACCACCGGGACAGCAATCGTCCCTCCGGGAACAGGAGGAACAGCAGTGCGCCAACCGGCATTATCACGGGAAAGACTATCCACTGGGAGAGCCAGGCCATCGTCGCGACGCCCGGTAGTTCACTGGCGTAGGTGAACAGCGCGTACGTCGCATATGAGTTGGTAAAAAGCTGGCCCGACAAAGATAGCCCCGCAAGGCAGAAGAGCCAGCCGATGGGATTTTCGGGACGGCGCGCCGCCACGAAAGCGCCGACCGTTGGGAACATCAGCGTCAGCGCGCTGAAGACGAACGTCATGTACGGACCGTCGCCGTCGAGGTTAGGATTATCGAGCAAGGACAGCGCGTAGCCCAAGCTGAGCAAAGTCAAACACAGTCCCCACACCGACCACGCAAGCCGCGCTGCGCCGCGAGCGCCGATCCCGAACAAGATTCGCGGCGCCGTGCGTTCCGGTCCCCGGCCCCCGGATGGTTCTTGCGCGACGGGATATGTCGTCATGGCCGGTCTCCTCGGCTTGGAGATTGATACATCGGCAATGATCTCACCTGCCGCCACCCAGCGCATCCCCGAAGGCGCGCCGAACCTTCACCGCCGAGTCCTCCGGCGGAGCATCGCGAAGGCGACCGCCCCCACGACCGACAGTCCCGCGATTGCCTCGATCCCGGCGCCGCGCTCCCGGTTTCGGATGTCGTAGCCGAGCCACCTGCCCGCGAACGCCGGAACCGCCAACAGCGTCATGAAGGCTCTCCACACCGGCCTCGGAATCCCGTGGGATAGACGGCGTCCTTGACCTTGTCGAGGAGCATAAAGATCCGCAGGAGAGGCCTGGGAGCGCGCCGTTTGTCGGTCTTCAAGTCCCGCGCCATGGCGAATCCGCTTTCGAGGAAGGTCTCGAAGTGGAGCGCCGGACGCGGCTCGGATATGAGGCGCAACTCCTCGCCCGCCCCGAAGGTTCGCTCTTCCCCTCCTACGCGGCCCCACAGCGCGCCGGAGATGATCTCGTGGCGCTCCGCCTGATGTGGATGGATGTGTCCGGGGACGAACCAGCCGGGCGGGACGACGTACTCGAACTTCAGCGACTCGGCGCCGGTGTCGCGGGTGGTCTCGATGAAGATAATTCGCTCTCCGGGGTTGAATGAGGTTTCGATCACATCGCCTGCCATCGCCATGACGCGCCTCCTCTTGCTTTCTTCACAACCTCACGACGCGCTCTCCGCATGTCTCATCGTTCTGTGAGCCGCATCTCTTTTACCGGACCACAGGACGTATCCCACCGCCATCCATCCGAGACTATTCCCGAGGATGAAGTTGGCGGGCGTGTAGTAGACGCCCCAGAAAGCTAGTGAGATGCCGAGAACGGGAGCGGCTACGAGCGCCCATCCGCTCCAGCGGGGCAAGGAGTTCGTCTGCAGAACAATCCGCCCGAGCAGTACGGCGCCGGTCGAATAGACGAGGGTCCCGATGAGCGTGCCGATCATGAACCCGAAGCCCCAGAGATACTGCCCCAGTACCTCCCTCCCGAGCCAGTAGTCGCTGACGTTGCCGGCGAGGTTCATCGAGATCCCGACGAGGGCTATGCGAAACGCTCGCTCCGCCGGGCGATGGGCGCGCAACGCGAGCCGGGCGCGAAGTCCCAGCAAACCGAGCAGGAACAGCAAATAGATGGGAAAGACCATCCTGCCGTACAGGTAATAAGCATCTTCCGCCGTTCCGAAGCTCACCAGGGGCATCACCACGGGCTCGACGATCTTCGCCCACGCCATCGGGGGAGTTTCGACGGCGCCCGGCGCCTCCATCCAGCCCGCGAAAGTGAGCACGGGGACCAGCAATATCCCTGAAGCACCGCCCAGGATGGCGGCCAGTCCGCACCAGCGGATCAGCGCCGAGGATTTCATGGCACACTTTTCATACGTTTCGCTGACGCGGGTGGCCGGGCCACTTCTCTCCCATCGGACCAGAGGATGTAGCCCGCCGCCATCCAGGCGAGCGCGAACGGCATCCCGAGCAGCACGAGAGCATTCTGGTCGTTGAACCCGAGCATCGCGATCGTGCTCGCAACGAGCAGCGCCGATGTCCAGCGCGGCAAGGTTCCAGCCCGGAGGACTGCTATCCCGACGAGCGCGAAACCGAGGATCAGCGCGAGTCCCCCAGGGATGACGAAGTACGGCATGAGCGGGAAGTCTCCATCGAAGAAGACGGTCTGCGCCAGGATGGCGCAAACCAGCGCCGCGGCCCCGGCGGCGCCCGAGATCACACCGGCCCATCCCGGGACGCCGAAGCTTCCGGTCTGCCGGGCGCGGAGCGCCAGACCCGCCATGCCGGCCATGATGAGCGGCAGCGCCAGCAAGAAGAAGATCTCGTAGACGCCGCTATCCCTCATCGGGCGGATCGCGCACTCCTCGTCCCCTATACAGCCTCTGGGCGTGGATGCTGCGCCGACAGAGTAAACGACCATCATGACACCACCCAGGATCGCTGCCAGCCCGCTAATGCGAATAGGTTTCGCGTACACCTCGTTTTCCTCCTCTCAAACCTCTTGCGGTGTGAGCTTCTCCACGACCTCACGCCTGTCCGAGAAGAGCACGAACCCCATCAGCAGCCAACCGAGGGCGAAGAGCGTCCTGAAGAACATGAAGCCGAAGGTCAGGCTGCCGTCGTCGCTGCCACTGGAGAGGAACCATGCGGCTCCCATGAGGCCCGTCACCAATGGCAGGGCTCTCCAGCGCGGAAGCACTACCCTCCACAGGGCGGCGATGCCGAAAAGTAGCGCCCCTATCATCAGGCCGAAGACACCCAGGATCACCAGCAAGAACAGATCCACCCCGATCACGAAAGACATGAAAGTGAACAGATGCCCGACCGTCAGCAGCACCATGCCCACGAAGGACATTCCGAGACCGGTCTTCCCCAGCTTCCCGGAGATGGGCGCATAGCGAACGTAAAGCGCCGCGAGACCCAGGAGCCACGCCGCGAAGCCCACGAGCATGAAGTACAGGAGGAGCGAGTCGTTGGGGTCCACGTAGCCCCTGGCTTTGGTCAGAGAGAATATGAGCGCGCCCAGCATCAATGCCAGCCCGCCCAGGCGTGTCGGTTTCGGCAACGGCATGAGCAACCTCCTCACTTCAGTATTCCAGGGTGCCGGGGCGGCGAGTAGTCCGCCCCGGCAAAATCTTTACTTCGCCTGGATCACGCCGCACGCTATGCGGGCGCCGCTGTTGCCGGTCGGGTCGGTCACCTGGTCGTCCTCGGCGGCGTGGATGATGAGCGCCGAGCCGTTGGCGTCGAACAGAGAATTGTTCGAGCCTTCGAGCAGGCTGACGCGGTCGTTGCCGGCGAGCAGGATGCCGATGCCGTTCTCGCGGACCTCCAGGTTCGGCAGGTCGCCGCCGTGCGGGCCTGCAGTATTGTGGAGCCCGTGCTGCTTCATCTCGGGGTTGAAGTGCGAGCCGGCGGAGACGAACGCCGCATCGTCACAACTACCGACGGCGTGGATGTGGATGCCGTGCCTGCCGGGCGTGAGGCCCTTTGCCCAGGCGAATGCCCGGACCTCTTCCTTCCCCTGGGTCAGCACAGCCGCCCCGATCTCGTCTCCTCCAGCGTCCACGATCCGCGCGAACGCGACCTTCGTGCTCGATGGACCCGCGATTGCCGATGGCGAGATCATCACCACCGCCACCAGGGCCATGATCCCCACGGCGATGACCGCCAGGGCCTTTCTCCTCGGGTTGTTCAGCAACTCCATCCTTCTCCTCCTTTTCTCGACCGGATCTTTCCGGTCATTGCACCCGCGCGGGTTGGACGTCGCGTTCGCTTGCAGACGCCCAGACGGCGATCCCGAGCAGGATCCAACCGAGCCCCAACGACGCCCACACGCCCACCCCGGCGATGTTCCAGGGCGGCAGGGCGAGCGCCAGGAGGCTCACGAATCCCAGGATCAAGGGAAGGGCCTTCGCGCGCCCCAGCACACCCGACCCGATGACCGAACCGCCGAGGATCAGCATCCCGAGCGCGACCGGGAGCAGCCCGATCAAGATCCCCCACAGAACGTCCGAAACCATCCCAAGCGTCCACAGGCCGAACGAAACGCTGATCCCCACCAGCCCGAGAGCGCCCAGGAAGAACCCGGACAGGGCGCCCTGTCCCCCCTGCTCCGCCCGCCTCGCGACGAGCGCGTACAGTCCCGTCAGGCCGGCCAGCAACAGCAGCGGCACGACGAAAAACATGTAGTCGGTGATGTCCCGAGCGTACGTAGTCGTTTCGTTCATCTCGTAGAGCACTTTGCCGACCCAAAACGCCCCGCCCAACATCGCCGCCAGTCCACTCCACCGGATGAGGCTCGATGTCCGCATGGCTTTCTCCTTTCCGCGTCCGGTTTCTTGCCAACTCATCTACCGGCAGCGTACGGTATGCGGTGTCCCGGCGTCATGGGAGCAGAGTCCCGATCCAACCGGGAAGATCCCGTCCCGGTTCGTCCCGACCCCGCTCTGAGAGAAAGGCAACAGCGTAGGACGATACAATGTAGTAATCGTTGGTCATGGACTTTTGGCACGAAACGCGGATCAGGGGTGGAAGATGAAGTATCGCAATCTCGCGGGCACGGACATAAGGGTCTCTGAAGTCGGCTTCGGGGTCTGGACGGTCTCGACCGGATGGTGGGGCGAGGTGGACGAAAGGAGGTCCGTCCGGCTTCTGAGAGAAGCGTTCGAGGCGGGCATCAACTACTTCGACACCGCCGACACCTACGGATCCGGACTCGGGGAGACCATTTTGCGCGACGCCTTCGGGCACATGCGGGACGAAGTCGTCCTGTCTACCAAAATAGGCTACGACTTCTACAATCACACCGCCCGCCGCGGCCAGCAGGAGCGTCCGCAGGACTGGTCCGAGGACTTCATCCGCTTCGCCCTGGACGAGAGCCTGAAGAGGCTCGGTACGGATTACGTGGATTTCCTCCAGCTCCACAACACCAAGATGGACGCCGTCGAGGACGACGCACTGTTCGGATTGATGGAAACGTTCAAGTCGGAGGGCAAGGTGCGAGCCTATGGTATCGCCCTGGGACCGAAGATCGGCTGGCTGGAGGAGGGTGTGCGGGCCATGCAAGAGCGGAACGTCGCCGGCGTGCAGATGATCTACAACCTCCTCGAACAAGACCCCGGCCGCGGCCTAATCGAAGCTGCCGGGGAGACGGACACCAGCCTCATCGTGCGCGTTCCCCACTCCAGCGGGATGCTGGAGGGCAAGTACGACGAGAACACCTCCTTCGGCCCGAACGACCACCGCCGCCACCGTCCGAAGGAGTGGCTCCTGGACGGTCTCAAGAAGGTCGAGCGGCTCGGCTTCCTCACCGAGAGCGGAGAACGCACGCTCGGACAGGCAGCCCTCAAATTCGCACTGGCTTCATCTGAGATCTCCTCCACCCTCCCGAACATCTACGACGAGGAGCAGATCGAAGAGTTCGCCGCCGCCCCCGACACCCCGGACCTGACGGACGAGGAGTTGACCCGGGTCGCGGAGTTGTACGAGAGCAACTTCGGGCTGGAGGCGTCAGGCGTCGGACGGTGAGCAACAGCGTGCCGCGATGACGGGGTCGGGGGCGACCCCGCAGCCGGAGGGACGTAGAATGGAGAGCCATGAGCCGCTCCACCAAGCTCATCCTGGATATCTTGCTGGGTGCGGTCGTCCCGATATTGGTGCTCTCGTACCTGACGGATACGCTGGGGGCCGTACCCACATATTTGCTCGCCGCCCTGATACCGGTCGGCTGGGTTTTCGTGGACCTGCTTTTCGTCACCCGCCGCCTGAACTTCATCACCGGCTTCCTGGGGCTGAACGCGATGGTGCGCGGGCTACTGGCCTTCTGGTTCGTGGACGGTTTGCTCTACGCGCTCAAGGACACAGTGGGCGGCGTGGTGGTGGTCCTGGTGTTCGGAGGCTCTCTTCTCATCGGCCGCCCCGTGGTGCGAGCGTTCGCCGAGCAGAGCCTCGACCCGCGCACGCCCGAGCAGGAATCGGCGCTACGCAAGCTCTTCCGCGAACGGCCGGTGGCGCGGGCGCTCGTCTGGGGCACCGCGCTCCTCGCCGCCGTCAACGCGGCTACCGGCGTCGCCAACTTCCTGCTCAACCTCCGGATAGTAACCGCCACTTTCGGCACGGAAGCCTTCAACTCCCAGGTGGCGCAGGTCAACGCCATAACCCGTATAGCACTCGGTATCCCCGAGTTCGCCGCGTGGGGCATCGCCCTGCTGCTGGTCTTCCGAACCGTCTACGCCAGCCTGCCCGACGCCTCCGGCAAACACGACTTCTGGGACCTGATAGAGCTACGTGAATCCCGATCCGCGGAGAAGCCGAAGCCTGAGACCTGATTCCTGAAACCTCTCGACCTAAGGGAGAGACGATGACCGAGACCCACACCCGCGAGCAGCAAGCGCAGGAGGAGCAACTCCCGGCGCAGTACGTCAACTACGTGTTCTTCAAACTCGACCCGCTCTGGCGCCGCCTGCCGGACGAGGAGCGGGAATTGGGCAAGCGGGAGTTCCTCGCCGCTGTGGAGGAGCACTCCGGCGGGATGCTCCTGCGCTCCTTCTCGCTCATGGGCCTGCGCTCCGACGCGGACCTTATGCTCTGGAGGATCGGTCACGACCTCGACGCCTTCGAGGCGATGCAGAGCGCCCTCATGAGGACGGGCCTCGGCAAGTACCTGAGCGTCGTCTACTCGTACTTCGGGCTGGCGCGGCGTTCGATCTACGTCGGCGAGCATACCCCCGGCTTCGAGAACCGCCGCTACATCGTCCCCGGCGAGGGCGAGTACCTGTTCGTCTACCCGTTCGTGAAGACGCGAGAGTGGTACCGTCTCCCCATCGAAGAGCGCCAGCGCATGATGAACGAGCATATGCAGATAGGCCGCAAGCACTACCCGGTGAAGAACAACACCGCCTACTGCTTCGGCATCGAAGACTACGAGTTCATCCTCTCCTTCGAGGCCGAGTCCCCCGAGAAGTTCCAGGACCTGATGATGGAACTGCGCGAATCGGAGGCCAGCGCATACACCGAACTCGACACCCCCATCTTCACCTGCCGCCGCCGCGACCTGCCGGAGGTTCTCGAAACTTTAGGCTAATTAATGATTCCTTAACCTCAAACCCTGGCGCGAGGGCGCCGGACTCCGGTATGATGCCCCCATCGCACCAACCATAGCCGGGAGGCTTATCATTGGCCTTCCGGCTATTAGCGTTGTCTCATGTAGTTGTATGTAGTCTGGGTAGGTGATGAGGGTAAGATGCCGATCAAGAAGAGCGAGAGACACTCGAAATACATCGGCCAGTTTGGGGAGGCACTAGTCTGCAACATGCTGTCGCGTTCCGGGTTTGAGATCATGCTCGTTGATCATGTAGGCATCGACATTGTTGCTCACCGCTCCGACATCGGACGCATCGGTATTTCGGTCAAATCTCGCACACGCAGCTCGGGAGCGAACGAACAGACTTCCGTTAATCTGTTTCGCTCAAAGGATGAAGGCTTGGAGAAGATGTGCAAGTTTTTCGACTTGGATCCTTGGATCGCCGTCTACGTGGAAACTGAAAGCAGCGCCGACCTTTACCTCACCAGTCTCGAGAACTTCCGCGAAAAATACGCCGGACGTGAAGATTTGACTGTCCTGGCTTGGAAAATGAAAATGAAGCAGCGTCGAGAATACAGCTTGGATCCGAACGTAATGCACCTGAGAATCGAATTTTCACAGAACAACTGGTTCGCACAACCCGACTAACGACAATCCCCGTCGCCTTCTGGACGCACCCGCTCTACCCTGTATAATTAATCCCGACATGATTACTCGGATTAACGAACGATCATCGCTGGGGACGCGCAACGTGGACCTCGTCGGCAACACGCCTCTCCTGGAGTTGCCGACGGTTTCGGCGGAGGTGCCGGGGGTTCGCATCTTCGGGAAGGCGGAGTGGTACAACCCCGGTGGATCGGTCAAGGACCGGCCCGCGCTCTGGATGATCCGGGACGGTGAGGCGTCGGGCGCCCTGACGCCGGAGAAAACCATCCTGGACGCGACGAGCGGGAACACCGGGATCGCGTACGCCTGGATCGGGGCTGCCCTCGGTTACAAGGTCAAGCTGTGCATGCCGAAGAACGCCAGCGAGGAGCGGAAGAAGATCCTGCGGGCCTATGGCGTGGAGTTCGTGCTCACCGATCCCGGCGAGGGATCCGACGGCGCCATCCGGGAGGCGCGGAGGCTATACGCAGAGGACCCGGAGCGGTACTTTTACCCGGATCAGTATTCCAACCAGGCCAACCCGCGCTCGCACTACGAGAGCACGGCGCCGGAGATCTGGGAGGCGACGGGTGGCGAGGTCACGCACTTCGTGGCGGGCCTCGGCACCAGCGGCACTTTCGTCGGCACGGCAAACCGTCTCAAGGAATTCAACCCGGACGTGCGGGTGATCTCCTTCGAGCCAGACTCCCCGTTCCACGGCCTCGAAGGCATGAAGCACATGGAGAGCGCCATCGTGCCCTCCATCTACGACCCGATGGTGGCCGACGAGAACCGGCGCACCCCCACGGAGGACGCCTACGAGATGGTCAAGCGCGTCGCGCGCGAGGAGGGCATCCTCATCGGCATCTCCGCCGGGGCGGCGGTCGCCACCGCGCTGGAGGTGGCGCGGGAGATAGAATCCGGGACCATCGTGACCATCTTGTGCGACGGCGCGGACAAGTACCTATCCGAGAGCTTCTGGGAGGAATAGGAGCTTGCCGCTCAAGATCGGGGCCGGCGACGTCGGCCACATCCACGACCACGCGAAAGAAACATATCCCCAGGAATGCTCCGGGGTGATAGTGGGCATGGATGTCGGGGAGATGAAGATCGTGGTTGACGTGTGGCGCGCGGAGAACACCTTCGAAGAAGACGAACGCGGGCACCGTTTCCTGATAGACCCGAAGGAGTACATAGCCTTCGAGAAGCGGGCGGGCGAGCGGGACATGGACATCCTGGGCGTGTACCATTCGCATCCGGATCACCCGGCGGAGCCCTCTGACTACGACCGCGAACACGCGTGGCCCGGCTGGTCGTACGTGATCGCCTCCGTCTCCGAGAACGGGGTCGAAGATATGCGCTCGTGGCTCCTCAAAGACGACCGCTCGGGTTACGAAGATGAGCCCATCGTAGGCTAGCTAGATAGTCAGATACACGGAAGGAGAATCTCATGCCGAAGGTCAGAATCCCAACACCCTTGAGACAGTACACAGGAGGTAACCCCGAGGTCGATGTCGGTGGAGGCACGGCCGCAGACGCGCTCGGGGACCTTACCGAGCAACACCCTGACCTCCGCCAGCACCTCTACACCGGCGACGGCAAGCTCCGCTCTTTCGTCAACGTGTACAAGGGCGACGAGGATATCCGCTACCTCGACGGCCCCGACACACAGGTTTCGGACGGCGACGAGCTCTCCATCATCCCCTCCATCGCGGGCGGCTCCGCCAGAAGACGATGTAGGTAGTTTTTCAGACACGGCTTTTCCAAGACCAGTAGTTTCAAAACCGGAAGGATTTCACCATGCAGACACGAGAGCCGTTAGTACAATCGCCCAACGGAGCGGTCCAGCTCTCAAACGAGGAGATCTCACGCTACAGCCGCCACCTCATCATGCCCGAAGTGGCGCTCGACGGGCAGAAGCAGCTCAAGCAGGCGAAGGTCTTGACGGTCGGCACGGGCGGGCTCGGCAGCCCGCTCGCCATGTATCTCGCGGCGGCGGGCATCGGGACCATCGGCATCGTGGACTTCGACGTGGTGGACGAGTCGAACCTGCAACGCCAGATCCTGCACGGCACCTCAGACGTGGGCCGCCCGAAGGTCGAGAGCGCCCGCGACCGCATCAAAGACATCAACCCGAACGTGAACGTCGTGGTCCACGAGGAGGCGCTCACCAGCGAGAACGCGCTGGACATCCTCCGCGACTACGACGTGATCGTGGACGGCACCGATAACTTCCCGACCCGCTACCTGGTCAACGACGCCTGCGTTCTTTTGGGCAAGCCGAACGTGTACGGCTCTATCTTCCGTTTCGAGGGCCAGGCGAGCGTGTTCTGGGCGGAGGAAGGTCCGTGCTACCGCTGCCTCTACCCCGAACCGCCGCCGCCGGGCCTCGTGCCGAGCTGCGCCGAGGGCGGGGTCCTGGGCATCCTGCCCGGCGCCATCGGGACCATTCAGGCGACGGAGACGGTCAAGCTGATTCTGGGCATCGGGGAGCCGCTCATCGGTCGTTTGATGCTCTACGACGCTCTAGGGATGAGCTTCCGGGAGATGAAGCTCCGCAAAGACCCGAACTGCCCGGTCTGCGGCGAGAACCCGACCGTGACGGAGTTGATCGATTACCAGGAGTTCTGCGGCATCCCGCAGGCCGCCGCAGCCGAGCAGGCGAACGGCGTCCCGGAGATCTCCGTCTCCGACCTCAAGGGCAAGCTGGACCGGGGCGAGGACGTCTTCGTCCTGGACGTGCGCGAGCCGCACGAGTACGAGGTGGCGAACATCGGGGCGAAGCTCATCCCGCTTGGCGAGCTTCCCGAGCGCCTCGTCGAGGTGGAGAACAACGGCGGGGAGGTCGCGGTTTACTGCCGCAGCGGCGTCAGGAGCGCCGATGCCGTCAGGCTCATGCAGGAAGCCGGCTTCGGGAAGGTCTACAACGTCAAGGGCGGTATCCTGGCCTGGAGCGACGAGATCGACCCGAGCGTCCCGAAGTACTAGGGAGGCTACAGGTTTCAGGCATCAGGTCTGCGTAAATACGGGCGGGGTCGTTCAGGCGGTCCCGCTTTTCTTTTCGGTTGGGGGTCACGAGCGGTAACGCAGCGAGGGCATCACCGCCTCGAAGCCTTCGCGCCGGTTGGGTTGTAGAATGATGGCGCTTTGTGTCAGCCTCCACCGGCGTCCTCGTTCGTCAGGTGAAACCCCGGGAGTAGAGATGAAGGCGAAGGTCACGGAAGAAGGAGTCCTCATCCCCAGGGAGATGCTCGAGGGTATACCAGGCCGGGAAGTGGAGATCCGCAAGGAACCGGGCAGGCTTCTCGTGCTGCCCGCCGATGACCCCATCCTGTCTTTCGGCGAGGACCCTTTGGAAGACGATATCACCGATGCTTCCGTCAACCTCGACCGATATCTCTACGGGTCCCAGGAGCCGGGCTCTTAGCCCTCGAGCCGGTGCAAGAGGTCTTCCTCGACGCCGGGTATCTCATCGCCCTGGAGTTCGGACGAGACCAGAACCATGACGCCGCGCTCACGCATTGGCGGGCGCACGTGGGGACCAGGCGGACGGGTCGAACCTCGCAGCCGCAACTGGTCACGACTACCTACGTCTTCGACGAGGTGGTCACCTACCTGAACGCTCGCGGACACCACGGCCGAGCAGTACAGGCAGGCGAGCAACTCCTCCGAAGTCCCTCGGTGGAGCTCGTGCATGTTGAAGAGAACCTGTTTCGAAGAGGCTTCGACTACCTTGGGAGACGCCAGGACAAGCGGTACTCGCTTACGGACTGCATCTCCTTCGTCGTCATGGCCGAGCGCGGGCTCACTACGGCTTTTACTTTCGATCAGCACTTCGCTCAGGCAGGATTCGTCAAAGAGCCTTGAAAGGCTCAGGCGATGTCAAAGAGGCCACCAGCGGCATCGAGGTCTCGACGAGGCGCTAGATCACGGACGGTAACGTAGCGCGGGCATCACCGCCTCGAAGCCTTCGCGTCCGGCGACTTCTTCGAGCTCTTCGGCGCGACGGCTCCAGAGTTCGCGCAGGGACACGAGGCGCGCGTGTTCACGCCGCGCTTCCGCCGTCTCCAACCCTTCGTGGCGCGACGCCTCGTGGGCGAAGAACATCCGGCGCAAGCGCGCCAGGCTGAGGTCCGGCTCTTCCTGGAAGCCGAAGGCCCGATGCCACAGGCCGCTTTCCACGTTGGACACGCAGTACGCGCTACGGAGAACGGCCGCGCCTTGCGCGTATAGCTTCTCGGCAGCCACCCCGACGAGCGCGTCGGAGATCCCGCGCCGGCGGAAGTCCGGGCGCACCATCAGCAGGTCCAGGGTCGGACCCGCCTCCCGTTCGCCCAACAACGCCGCGCCAACTATGTGATCCACTTCGTCGAGCGCAAGACGCGACACCTTCAGCAGCGGCCTGCCGCGTCGCCCGGCGAAGTAGTCCGTGATATTGCGCCGCGCGTGCTCGTCGACCTTCTCCGCCGGCCAGTCGCAGAACTCAACCCCGTCCTCGAACGCCTCGATGAACGTCTGGACTAGCTCTTGCGGGGCTTCGCTGGCAGGAACCACGGGCCGCACGGACAGGCGGGCCGGCGCCACCGCGATCACCCGCGGGCTGGATCCGAGCCCGAAGCGGACATGGACGTGGTCCTGGCGCGGCGTCAGGTGGGCATGACCATCCCAATATTCGTGCTTCCACCCGAAGCGCCACGGCATGCGCTCCCACTCCTCCCACGCCATCGGGACGTGGAGACTACGCATCGAGGGTCCAGGTGGTTCGGTCCATCCGGCGTCCTTTCGTATTGTTCATCAAAGATCCTACCGCTTCCGCAGCGCTTCAGCGATGACCGCTGACGGCACGCCCCGGACAAAACAACCGAACCGGGCTCCCATGGAGTTTGCGGCGCGCTTGTAACAAAAAGAATTCGACTCGTAACAGCAAAAACCGCCCAATTGGAAGATGTACCTAAGCTCTACTTCAGGCTAGACTATCATCGTCACGGGAATGGAAGGATGACGAGGATTGATAGGCGCGAATCATTCACGGAACCGCTACGGGCACGCAGCGAATGGCACGTCGGCTGGCCTGCTATGCGAGGAAATGCCGGAAACACCGGTATTACGATCGAAGGAATTCAAGGTCTTCGGCGCGATCGAGGTAGCGCACCTCCGGCTCCTTCCCGGTGAGGTCGAGACCCCGCCCTTCAAGGGACACCTGGTCAACGTGCACTTGGGCGCCCCGCACCGTCTAGTACAGC
>Ga0183260_10001417_pt1 | contig 19991 bp, 16 predicted proteins | sample AntDrymUQ4972206_2_FD_129768 | JGI IMG/M metagenome (GOLD analysis project Ga0183260, IMG submission 129768) | Polar desert sand microbial communities from Dry Valleys, Antarctica - metaG UQ497 (22.06) (version 2) (version 2) | ecosystem: Environmental > Terrestrial > Soil > Desert | place...
CGAGAGGAGTTCCTGTGGTTCTCAGTCGCCTTTTCCGCCGGAGAAGCGAGCCAGACCTTCAGCTCGAACAAGGTCTCGCCAAGACGCGTCGTGCCGTCTTTACCGAGATCACGCGCCTCTTCGATCGCACTACCCTCGATCAAGAGCTCTATGACGACCTCGAGATGCTGCTGATTCAAGCCGATGTCGGCTGGGATGTTAGTCAACGCCTCGTCCATGAGCTCCGGTCGCGGGTCGCCAGCGAGCGCATCGAGCAACCTGCACTCGCGCGCGAGGTGCTGCGGGAAGAGATGATTCGTCTCCTGGAGTTGGCGAGTCAGCACCGCAAGGTCAAGATCTTTCAACGTGGCGTGCCCTTTGTGACGATGGTGGTCGGTGTCAACGGGGTTGGCAAGACAACCTCGATCGCCAAACTCGCGGCCTATCATCAGCGTTTCGGCCGAACCGTGATGCTGGCGGCGGGCGATACGTTTCGGGCTGCCGCGATCGATCAACTCGCGGTCTGGGGCGAGCGACTCGACGTTCCCGTGATCGCCCACCAGCAGGGTGCCGATCCAGGCGCGGTGGTGTTCGATGCGATGCAGGCAGCGCACGCGCGAGCGGCGGACATCCTGATTGTCGACACCGCCGGCCGGCTTCATACCAAGCACAACCTGATGGCAGAGCTGACCAAGCTGCGCACGATCATGCAGCGGCACGTTGATGATGCTCCGCAAGAGGTGCTGCTTGTGATCGATGCGACGACCGGTCAAAACGGTCTGGTTCAGGCGAAGCAGTTTTCCGATTCCGTGGCGATCACCGACATCATGATTGCTAAGCTCGACGGCACCGCGAAGGGCGGCATCGCGTTCTCGGTGGCGAAGGAGCTGGGCACACCGATATCGTACATCGGCACTGGGGAGAAAGCGACTGATCTAGCAGAGTTTCGCCCGGAGACCTACGTCGATTCGCTCTTCTTTGGCACGGGCGACGAGCTGTAGTCACCGCGCTATCACCGGAAATCCTTCGTCAGCGTCCGTCGCTCAATCTCGGATCGCAAAGGGATGGAGATGTTTGAGTCGCTTTCAGACCGTCTCAACGAAACGTTTGGCCGCTTGTCGCGGAAGGGTCGCCTCACCGAGCAGGACGTCGACGAGGCGATGCGAGAAGTGCGGCGGGCGCTGCTAGAGGCTGATGTCAATTTCAAGGTCGTCAAAGATTTCGTTGCCGCGCTGCGCGAGCGGGCACTCGGCCAGGATGTGCTGCGTTCCCTCACTCCGGCGCAGACCGCGATCGGAATCGTCAACGAAGAGCTCATCAAGGTCCTTGGCTCGACAGTCGAGACGCTGCGGGCACCTGACCGGCCGCCCCAAATTTTGATGCTGGTGGGATTACAAGGCTCAGGGAAGACCACGCACGCCGCAAAGCTGGCGATTCACCTGCGCAAGAGTGGCCGCAATCCGCTGCTCGTTGCCGCCGATGTCTACCGGCCGGCCGCTGTCAACCAGCTTCAGGCATTGGGCCGCCAAGTCAATGTGCCTGTCTATGAGGAAGGAATCGATAAGAGTCCGATCGACATTGCTGACCGGGCGCTGACATTCGCTCGCGAGCGCGGTTTCAACCCAGTCATCGTCGATACTGCGGGTCGATTGCAGATCGATGACCGCTTGATGCAAGAGCTGGTCGACATTCGCGATCGGATCGATCCGACCGAGATCCTTCTGGTCGCTGATGCGATGACCGGTCAAGAAGCGGTTGGCGTCGCCGAGACGTTTCACGAGCGCCTCGATGTCTCTGGTTTGATTCTGACTAAGATGGATGGCGATGCCCGTGGTGGCGCGGCGCTCTCGATCCGGGCGGTCACCGGCGTGCCGATCAAGTTCATCGGCACCGGCGAAAAGCTGGACGCGTTGGAACCATTCTACCCGGAGCGGCTCGCGGGCCGTATCTTGGGGATGGGCGACGTGCTGTCCCTGATCGAGCGAGCGCAGGAGCAGACGGACGAGCAGGAAGCGCAGCGCCTCCAAACGCGGATGTTCAAGGGGCAGTTCAACCTCGAAGATTTCCTCGAGCAATTGCAGAAGATCAAGAAAATGGGACCCCTGACCCAGTTGCTCGACATGATCCCTGGTCTCGGCGGTCAAATGCGGCAAGCGAACGCGCAGATCTCGGACGACGACTATAAGCATATCGAAGCGATCATCTATTCCATGACGCCGGACGAGCGACGTCGCCCGGAAATCATTGGCAACCGGCGTCGCAAGCGGATCGCGCGGGGAAGCGGCCGAAACCCGGCCGAGGTGAATCAATTGCTCGCCCAGTTCCGAGAGATGCAAAAAATGATGACCCAGTTCGGCAAGATGTCGAAAAAGGGTCGCTTGCCAGCAAAGTTACCATTCGATTTTTGAATCCGGCTTGGTGAAACGACCATTCGCGGATAGGTCAGGCGGTCACGTCGGCACAAATTCCTGGTACCATCTTGCGTCTGAATGAGCGGTCGCGGCAGGCGTCGGTGGAGAGCTTCGGAGCGCGTTCGCGGAATCGAAAGGTGGAAAGGATGGCCGCGCAGGTCACTGTCTATACCACGTCAACCTGACCATGGTGTGATCGAGCTAAGGAGTTCCTTAGCAGCCGCAACGTGCCATACGAGGAGAAGGACGTCGCCACCGACTACGCGGCGGCGATGGAGATGATTCAACGGAGCGGACAACAAGGTGTCCCGGTCGTCGCCACCGAGGATGAAGTCATCCTTGGCTTCGATCAGGTCCGATTGGCTCGTCTCGCGGAAAAGTTCGCCGGTCCCAAACGCCCACCCCTTGGTGTGATGGGCGCCGACGCCGAAACGTATTTCTCGCGCCATCCTGACCTCGGTCAATCGGTGCCGGCGGGAACGAAGGGCGTCTATGTCGGCAAGATTCGCCCTGAAACTGTGGCTGAACGAGCCGGCGTGCAAGCAGGGGACGTGATCGTCGGCATCGCTGGGAAGAAGGTGCGGTCGATGGCACAGCTTGATCAATTGATCGGCACGCTGAAGGCGGGCGACGAAGTTGCGCTCCGGCTCCTGCGCGGCGAGGATGAGGCGACGATCACGCTCCAGTTCTAGCGCAACCACGCCGACGCTGGTCGCTTCTTCGCCCGTCAGCCAGCGGCCGCCATCGGTAGCCGGGAGCAAGGGTTGCCGCGTGCTACCGCTTGATCCACTCTTCTTCCAACGCCTCCCGATCCTGGTCAGTGAGCTGGGGTCGGTCGTACCGTCCGGCGACACGACGCTGCCGGAACGCCTCATAGAGTGTGACCGCGCAGGCGACCGAGATGTTGAGACTCTGGACCATGCCTATCATTGGGATGGCGATCTGACCGTCGGCCTCGTCAATCGCTCCTTTGGACAGACCGCGCATCTCGTTGCCAAAGATGAGTGCCACCGGTGCCACCAAATCATGTTCATAGAGATCGAGACTCTGGCCGGTGAGGGTAGTTGCGAGAATTGAGAAGCCGTCAGCTCTCAGCGCGGCGTAGCAATCCCCGATCGATTCGTGGCGCCGAGCCGCGACCCATTTCGCGGCGCTCGCTGACGTTGTTCTGGCAAAGACACTCTTGGGGACGGCTTCGATCGCGTAGACGAGGTGGACGGTCATGATGCCGACCGCATCGCACGAGCGGAGTACGGCACTGACATTGTGCGGATCGTGCACATCCTCGAGGACGACGGTGAGATCGGGCTGACGGCGCTCGATCACCGATCGAACCCGTGCCTGTCGACGCGGCGTGCGTGGCCAGCGATTCGTCTTGCTCGGTTGGTTTCTGGCATGCTGCCGCCGGTCGGCGATCGGCTCGACTGTCACTCGGCGTTCACCTTCAATGCGGTTTGAGAAGCACTCCATCTACTGCTTCGAGCACAAATTGTCGCACGACCATCAACCAATCCAACCAGCGCGGGCGACGACCGCGGCCGGACCTCTGCATCGACGTGATGGCGCTACGTGCGTGGTTGATTGGTTCTGAACGGCCCAGTGGAAGACGGAGCGCCTAGCACCTGTTTCGGGCCGGTGCGTGAATCGCCTGAAAGATGCGTGGTTGTATGCCGGTTGGATGGGGGCGAGCTGCGCCAGAGATCGACTCTGTCGTGCCTGTGCGCGGTACATACTCGGCACGCTCGGCACGTGCAGCACCGCGGCCGGCCTGCCGGCCGATCGTTCAATCGTTCGCTCGTCCGCCAACGACGACGCGAAACTGATCTCGCGCTGGGGCAGGGTCGGGCGTCGCCGCCTCGCCGGGATGGGGCGCATATGACAAACCGAATAAGGGCGGTTGAGCCGCCGCACAAACGCGAATTGGTGGTCGACGCTGATCGTGGAGCAGGCAATCGAGATCGCTCACGATTGACGCCAAGGCCGTGCATTCCTCGCAGCGCCGCTCATGCGAATTTGTACATGAACAGCTTGCCAACGCTGTTTGCAGGGCATGGCGCAGCGGATAGGCATCGTGGCGTTCCAGGTTGAGGCTAACGATCTGCATTCAGACCTCACTCGGGCCAAGATGTCGTCCGCTCACGGAGCAAGTCGGTCGACAATCGGGGCGTGACGGGCCGGCGGACCAGAGGCGGCACAATCGCACTTTCGGGCGCACCGCGAATCGGCTAGAGTACACCGCCGGCATCTCCAGGTCGAGAGTCGATGCGGATGGCTGGCGACGCTGCGCCGGTGGGGGGCGGTCACTTTCGAGACTTTGGGATCACTGCCTGCTATGAAGAGTTCTTGACGGTTGACAGTAATGAGGGGTTCGGTACTCTAACGCGGCTTGGCCTGAAGGTCGTTTTGCTGTGGCACGGTGCAGTCAGATAGTGCTGAACACAGGTTTGTGAGAGGTGGCCACGCAGCGGTGGGTGGCCGCCGCGAGAGGGGCACAAGGATGTCCGCCGACCGAGTCACCGGTGTTGATCGACCGTCGTCGATAGCGACCACATCGAGCCGCGAGCACCCTGATCGTGACGTCGGCGGTCATTCGCCGTCCAGGTGGCTGAGCATCCACGGCGCATGCGCATACCTCGGTGTCGATCAATCGACTCTGCGCCGCTGGAGTGATGCCGGAAAGGTTCCGGTCTTTCGGACACCAGGTGGTCATCGCCGGTATGCGGAAGCAGATCTCCGAGCGCTGGTTGGCGATGGGCCACGCCGCGAAGAACGCCCCCGCCTGAACAGACAAGCGCTGACCGACCGATCCCTTTCTGGATACGAGGAGGAGTTTCTCCGGGCGGCGCGTGACCAACGCTGGTTCCGGGCCTACAGCGGCGAAACGCAGCAGGAGCTCCGGCGCCTTGGCCGTCGGCTGGTCGATCTCGCGGTGCAGTATGTGGCACTGGCACCGATGGCAAACGATCGCGCGGCACTGCTCGATGAGGGGCGGCAGATTGGCCAGCAGTACGGCAGGTCGGGGTCCGAGATTGGACTTAGTGCCAGCGAGTCGGTCGAGGCCTTCCACTATTATCGCCATCCAGTCGTCCAAGCGGTGATCGGCATCATCGACGATCAAGAGCTCGCGACACGCCGCGTGATCCGTCTCTACGCGGAGATCGGCTACTTCTTGGATCAAGTGCTGATCGCCACATTGCGCGCTCATGAGTCCGCGGCAAGCGCGAAACGAGGGCACTCCCCTGACGCGGCGATCCCGACGGACGCGTCGATGATGGCCGCGGCACATTCATAGGTAGCCGCGAACGGCACTATCTCCGGCCGTTGGCGCTACCTTCTCCTGGTGACGAGTAGTCGTTGAGTGGTAGTGTCGTCACTTGCCGCGACCAGCCGCCCTCGCGGTCGCCCGGCAACGAGTTCCCGGGTGATCCAAGATCGGCCGCCGCACGGTAATACTAGTAGCACCATCCGTTGGCAAAGTTCATCGGGGGTTGGGTGCGGACCGCAAGAGCGCCTATCGCTCGGACCTCGAATCGATTCCAAATCGAAAGGCTCATCGATGACCGCCACCACGACACGGCAAAGCCGCAACACTTCAGGAATCCCCGCTCTGGCTTGGTCGGAGCGGATGCTGGCGCGGCGAGCGGTGAGGGCCGGTGGGTTGGCCGCATTGCTCATGCTAGTCGTTCAACTTGGATGGCGCCTGGGCTGGGCGTCGCCCGGCGTGCCGTCGCTACCGGAGATCATCGTTGCCGCGGTCTCTCGCCTGACACCCCTGGGAGTGTTCGGTTTCGCGACAGAGAACTTCGGCAGTTTGGCGCAGAACACACTCTTTGTTGCGGTCCTGATCGGCGTTGTCGCGGTCGGCTCTGAGCTTGGCGGCCTGGCTGAGCAGATCAAACGGCGCACCGCCGGGGGTGATCTGCTGGCACGCGCCGCCGCCGGCCTGATCGCGGCGCTCGCCGCCTTGATCGTTGTCGGATTGGTGATTTTGCCGATTGCTAATCTCGGCGTCTTTGCGCGCGATTCAAGTTCCGCGCGTGAGCTGATGACGCAGCTTCTAACCAGCTTTGCCATCTTCGGCATCGCGTGGGGACTGCTCTCCTCGCCGCGTCGAGCCGCCACCGAAGCGGGCGCGGAAGGCGGCGCAGATGTTTCCCGTCGCTACGTTCTGGAACGCTCAGTGTGGGGTCTCGGAACGATCGGGTTGGTTGGTGCAGTCGGGACGCTGACCTGGCGCCTGATCCGGCCACGCCCGCTCGGCAACGTCGCGGAGAGTGAGCGCGCGGCCGAAGAGATTGCCGCCGCTGCCCGCCAGCGCGCGGCGGGAGCGAGTGCCGCCCCGACTTCAGCGCCGATTCCGCGTTTGGTTGCTGCCCCGAACCCGCCAGCGGCCGTAGGTCCCGCGACGGCGGATAGCGACGCCCCGCTCGACGCTGATGCGAGCGATGCAGCGGCGGTCGCACCGGGCGCGGTGGCGTCAGATACATTCGCCAATCTCGAAGCTGGTGGCTCATTGACGCCGCTGATCACGTCGGTTGCCGATTTCTACCACGTGTCGAAAAACATTATGGACCCCGAGGTTGATGGCGACGATTGGTCGTTGACGATCGACGGATTGGTCAATCAGCCGTTGAAGCTCTCCTACGAGGAGGTTGTCCAACGCGCCACCGTTCGCAAGATAACCACCCTCTGCTGCATCTCGAATGAACTCGGCGGCGACCTGATCGGAACCGCGGAGTGGCAAGGATTTCCTCTCGCCGAGCTGTTGGCGGAGGCGGGAGTGCAAGAGAACGCGGTTGACCTCAAGTTTCGCTGCGCCGATGACTACGAGGATTCGATCCCGGTCGCTCAGGGCATGGACCCCGACACTCTGGTCGTCGTCGGGATGAACGGGGAACCGTTAGCGCCGGACCACGGCTACCCGGCTCGCCTGATTGTTCCAGGGATCTATGGGATGAAAAACGTCAAATGGGTTCAGCGCATTGAAGTGGTTGACGAGGATTTCAAGGGCTATTGGCAAACCCGAGGTTGGAGCGACCCGGCTCCCTATCAAATTTGGGGCCGGATCGATCATCCTGCCAGTGGTGACGAGATTCCGCCTGGACCCGCCGTGGCGGCAGGCGTTGCGTCGGCTGGCGATCGAGACGTGCAACGCGTTGAGGTCAGCTTGGACGATGGTGAGACGTGGGCGGACGCCACGCTCGAGGCGCCGTTGAATCCGCCGCTGACGTGGGTACGCTGGCTCTTCCCGTTCGACGCCGCGGCCGGTGAGCACAAGCTGCTGATACGGGTCACCGACGGCACCGGCGAGGTCGCGCCGCAGCAACGGAACCCGCCACTCCCCTCAGGGGCAACCGGCTGGCCGAGCCGGACGGTTCGCGTCGCGGACTGAGAACGGCCCCGACGAGCGTTGCCAGGCCAGGAAAATCAAACAATTCCCGACAGCGGGCGGTCGATTCCTGACGCGCCGCGCCGGGTTTCACTTGTGGTTCCCGGCTTCCAAAGTGGTCAGCCGACCGTATCATCATGTCAACCCGAGGTCGGTTTCCCCGTTGACCGATCGTCGCATTGCCCAAGGCCGCAGGGAATCTGGCGACGGGCCGCACCCGCAGCGATGTGCCTTGGGCAGGGGAGACAGAGGATGAGAGAGCTCGCGTCGAGTCACAGCGCGGTACCAACTCGCCAGTCTCGCATGGCAGCATCGATGCCGGCGGTTCACCCAGGGTGGTTAGAGCTCGAGGCCCGGACGAGCATGCCCGCTGCCGGCGAGTTGCCAGAGACTGCCCGCTACGACGCGCTGATGCAACTCTTCAAGACGGCAGGAGCGCTCGACCGAGCCGCCACTGATGCGCTCGCCGATCTCGATTTGACGGCTGGGGCGTTCGGCGCATTAATCGCCTTGGGCGAGGTCGGCGATGCCGGAATCGCACCGTCAGAGTTGGCGCGCCGTCTCGCGGTGGCGCGCCGCACGGCAACCCTTTACGTCGATATTCTGACCCGGCAGGGGTGGGCGGAGCGGCGGGCCCATCCGTTCGATCGGCGCATGGTGCTGGCGGTGTTGACGCCAGTCGGTCGTCGCCTACTCGACGATCTGGGCGCCGCCTACAAACGGCGACTCGGAGCTTTGCTCTATGAAATCAGTTCTCTCCAAGCCGAGCGGTTGCGCCAATTGCTGGCCCTGGTTCCGCTCGATCCAATCGCACCCCGACAGAGCGAGGACTAGCAGCGCGGGAGCCGAGCCGGATTACGGATCGCTTGATTCCTCCGTCGCTGGAGGTTTGTTTGCTCGCGTGCAACCTGTATCGCGGTCATCACCGCAAGCTTGCTGACGGCAGAGTAGGAGCGAGCGTGGCATCAGCTTGGCGGATGCACCGCCGCTGAAGATCGCGTGACTCGACCCATCTGGAACAGAAGTATCGACCAGCACATTCCAGCCTGAATCGAGCTGCTTCTCAATCGACGGCAGCCGGAATCGAATCGGTTCGGCCCCGGCATTGATAAGGATGATCAGGGTGTCACCGGCGATGCGGTTGCCACGTGCATCCCGCTCGTCAATCGCATCGCCCGCGAGCCTCAAGGCTAATGCGGTCAGGCGATCGTCCTCCCATTCAGCCTCCGTCATCTCTCGACCGTCAGCGCGAAACCAGGTGAGGTCTTTGACCTCCGACCCATGGATGCGACGGCCCTGGAAGAACTTGCGGCGCCGCAGTGTCGGCTGCTCACGTCGAATGCGCGTCAGGCGCCGCGTGAACGCGAGCAGATCTTTGTCGCGTTGATCGAGCTGCCAGTCGAACCAGTTGATGCCGTTGTCCTGGCAATAGGCGTTGTTATTTCCACCCTGAGTGCGGCCCATCTCGTCGCCGCCGCAGAGCATCGGGACACCTTGCGAGAAGAGCACCGTGGCCAGGAAGTTTCGCTTTTGGCGGTCACGGATTGCCACGATCTCGGGGTCGTCGGTCGGTCCCTCAAGCCCGTAGTTGGCGGAGAGATTATCGTCATGACCGTCGCGGTTCTGCTCGCCGTTCGCATCGTTATGTTTGTGGTTGTAGGAGACGAGGTCTTCTAGCGTAAAGCCGTCGTGACAGGTCACAAAATTGATACTTGCCGAGGGGCGGCGGCCGTCACCTTGGTAGAGATCGCTCGAGCCGGTGAGCCGATACGCCATCTCGGCAACCGTGCGATCGTCGCCTCGCCAGAAGGCACGCGTCGCATCGCGATATTTTCCGTTCCATTCGGTCCACAGGACCGGGAAATTGCCGACTTGATATCCGCCATGGCCGACATCCCACGGCTCCGCGATCAACTTCACACGCGAGAGAATCGGATCCTGATGGATGATGTCGAAAAAAGCGGCCAGGCGATCGACCTCGAATAGCTCGCGCGCGAGGGAGGCAGCGAGATCAAAGCGAAACCCGTCGACGTGCATCTCTTGCACCCAATAGCGCAACGAATCCATGATCAGTTGCAGCACCTGGGGATGCCGGACGTTGATCGTATTGCCAGTTCCGGTGAAATCGAGATAGTAGCGTTGCTGATCGGGAAGGAGACGATAGTAGGCTGAGTTGTCGATACCGCGAAACGAGAGCGAGGGACCGAGGTGATTTCCCTCGGCCGTGTGGTTGTAGACCACATCTAAGATCACTTCGATGCCAGCGGCATGCAGGGCTTTCACCATCTTCTTGAATTCGGTCACCTGCTGGCCATGCGTCCCGCTCGCGGCGTATCGGCCTTCTGGCGCAAAGAAGCCAATCGTGTTGTAGCCCCAGTAGTTTCGCAATCCTCTACTGACCAGGAATGCGTCATCGACAAAGGCGTGAACCGGCAACAGTTCGACCGCGGTTATGCCGAGTTCGACCAGATGCTCAAGAATCACGGGGTGCGTCAGACCCGTGTAGGTACCGCGATGCTCCGCCGGAATCTCGGGATGACAATAGGTCATTCCCTTGACGTGGGCCTCGTAGATGACTGAGTTGTGCCATGCCGTGCTCGGGAGGCGATCATCACCCCAATCGAACGATGGATCTATCACCACCGCGCGCGGCACAAATGGGGCGTCATTCTCTCTGTCTGGCCGAAGATCGGCGCCGCGGTCACCCGTGCGGTAGTCGTGGACGGGGCCAGACCAATCGACGGTGCCTGTCAGCGCCCGAGCGTAGGGGTCGATCAGAAGTTTTTTGGCATTGAAGCGGTCACCCTGATCGGGCTCATATTCGCCCTTGACTCTAAAGCCATAGGTTTGGCCGGGACCGATGCCGGGGAGATAGGCATGCCAAACGTGTGCAGTCCGCTCATCAAGCGAGATGCGCGACGCCTCGTTTGGCGCCGCCGCGTCGTCGAAAAGGCAGAGGTCGACCCCGGTTGCACCGTCGGAAAAGAGGGTGAAATTCGTCCCCGAGCCATCCCAGGTTGCGCCAAGCGGGTATGGAGTTCCCGGCCAAGCGAGCGCCGATTCAGATTCATACTGACGCTGTCGGACCACGCATGCTCCCGATCGGTGCTAGGCGGGAATCTCGACCGTTCGGGCGCGGTCGTACCAAATCGCGTTCCCACATACGTGCGGGCATGGCGTGCGACGCATTAGATGTCAGCAGCGACTTCGTGGTTCCCTTGTGTCGCGGTTGACGCGCTCTCCGCTTCCCCTTCGACAAGGTGAACGAGGATCAGCTCGAACATCTCCGATGTTCGTCCGTGTTGCTCACGTACCGCGGCCGCGGCGCCAGCGGCGTCGGGTGCATCGACCTGGTCCATATGCTCTTCGCCACCCACTTGAAATGTCACTTCATACAACATCTGGAGATCCTCCCAACATGGTCGGCAATTATGAGCCGTCCAACAAATGTCTTAGCTATAGACTTCGCGCGACGCGCGAGTTCCCCGTTTCCTTGCGCGGCCAAACGCTCAGGGCACGGTGTCCGGCCAACTGCCGCCTACAGGTTATATCATGTTAGCGGAACAGAGACCGAGGGCAGCGCCGCGAGAGCGAAGGATAAAAGGTCTACCGATCACCCTATTCGTACATCCCTAGGTCGGAGACGCTCGTGCCGCCCTGTGCAGCTCGTCGCTCGCAACCACGAGTGCGTCCGCGCCTTGTCGCGACCGCGCGACCGCGGCATCGAGGCGCTCCCAATCCAAGCCGGCGAATGCCGATCGGGCCTCGCTCATCGCCATGCGGAGGTGATCGGCACCCAGTCGATAGCGATCGATCGCCACGGCGAAACGGGTTGGCACGCGTCCGGGCCGCGTGGCACGGTCAATTGCCACGAGACGATTCTCAAGGATCGCTTCAGCGCGACGAATTGCAAAGAGGTTGCGGCTGCGTTGTTCGCCCAGCGCCGCCACGTTGTCTGCCTCGGTCGCAGCGGCGGCGAGTTGCGGCTCAATCGTTTGGTAGAAGTCGCCCTCGGCGGCGGTCAGAGCCGACATCGAGGAGGCAGGAGTCGTGCCTGGTAGGAGAATCGGCGGACGCGGTCTATTAACGAGAACGCCAAGGAGGCCGATAACACCAATGGCCAGAAGAAGGCACCTCGAACGATTCATGCCGCTATAGTACTGCGCTGGTTGCACGTCGTGCGTTGCGCCAGCCAGTGGGCCAGCCCGAACCACCAATTGCTCACCGCCCGATTGTTGCGAGACCAATGGTCAACCGATAAGCTCGATCGCTGCATCGAGTTGTGAATGTCGTCAGCGCGACTTTGGGCGCTGGTGGCGACTGGAGGGAGCCCGTTGTCACGAACCAAAGTGCTGCTGTCGTCTGAGACACCACCATCGAGCATCATCATTGAGGCCGTTCGACCGGAACTTGAGGGTGGGCGATATCCCGTCAAGCGCGAAGTTGGCGACACGCTCGAAGTTTCGGCCGACATCTTCAAGGAAGGGCATGACAAGATCGCGGCAGTGCTCCGCTACCGCCGCTGGGATGAAGACGAATGGTCAGAAGCGGAGATGCGACTCGTCGATAACGACCGATGGTCGGGTTCCGTGCTGCTGGCCGAGAATACCCGCTATTGCTACACAATTGAGGCATTTCCCGATGACTTTGCCACCTGGCAGGATGAGATCCAGAAGAAGTCCGAAGCCGGGCTAGACCTGTCAGTGGAGCTGTACGAAGGATCGATCATTCTCGCTGAGGCACGATCCCGGGCCGTCGGGGACGATCGCGAGACGATTGCGGCGGCGATCACCGCGATCGACCAACTGCCGCAAGCCGTGGCGGTGACGACGGTGCTCGCGGAGCCGATCGGTGACGCGATGCGGCGCAGCCGATCACGCGCTGGAGTAGCAACATATCCCTTAGAGTTGGAGGTCGTGGCCGATCGGGTCGCGGCCCGTTACGCGGCCTGGTACGCGCTCTTTATCCGCTCGTTTGGGACCGAGCCTGGGCGGAGCGCAACATTTGCCGAGGCGGCGGAGCGGCTGCCAGCGTTGGCAGCGATGGGGTTCGATGTCGTCTACCTGATGCCGATCCACCCAATCGGTCGTTCTCATCGCAAGGGACCGAACAATTCCCTCGTTGCCGGTCCTGATGACCCGGGTGTTCCCTACGCGATCGGCAACGAGCATGGCGGGCATGATGCGGTTGACCCCGATCTGGGCACGATCGACGATTTTCGCGCGTTCGTGGCGAAGGCTCGCGAACTGGGAATGGAGGTCGCCCTCGATCTTGCGATCAATGCGTCGCCGGATCATCCGTGGGTCCGGGAGCATCCCGAATGGTTCCACCATCGCCCGGACGGCTCAATCAAATACGCGGAGAATCCGCCGAAAAAGTACCAGGATATTTACCCGATCAACTTTACCAACCCGAATTGGCGTGAACTTTGGGAAGAGATCAAGCGGATCGTCCTGTTTTGGGTTGAGCAGGGGGTCACAGCGTTTCGGGTCGACAACCCGCATACAAAACCGACCGCTTTTTGGGAGTGGTTGATCGCTGAGGTGCAACGAAGCCATCCCGACGCGATTTTTCTCTCGGAAGCGTTCACCCGGCCAAAGGTGATGAAATCGTTGGCGAAGGCCGGGTTCGCTCAGTCGTACACCTACTTCACCTGGCGGAATTTTAAGCAGGAACTGACCGAGTACCTGGTTGAGCTGACGCAAACCGAGGTGCGGGAATATCTCCGCGGCAATCTCTTCGTCAATACCCACGACATCTTGCCGTACATTCTCCAGGAGGGGGGCCGGCCGGCCTTCAAGATGCGCTTGGCGCTGGCGGCAACCTTGTCGTCAGTCTATGGAATCTACAGCGGATACGAGCTCTGTGAGGCGACTCCGGTGCCGGGCAAAGAGGAATACCTGAACTCCGAGAAATACGAGTTCAAGGTATGGGATTGGGACCGGCCAGGAAATATCATCGACTATCTGACCACGATCAATCGTATCCGGCGCGATCACCCCGCGCTCCACGAGTACGAGAACCTCCAATTCATCGAGAGTAGCGATGACAATGTGATCGGCTACTACAAGACAACCCCCGACCTGTCAGACATCGTGCTCGTCATGGTCAACCTCGATCCGTTTGGCGCGCATGTGACCGAGATCCACGTTCCGTTGGACCGGCTAGGATTGTCAGCACATGAGCCGTTCCGTGTGATCGATTTGTTGAGTGGCGAGACCCACCTCTGGACAGGATCGACGCAGCGATTGGAGCTTGACCCCGAGCGTGAACCGGCGCGATTGTTCCAGGTGAAGGCATGGAAGCAGATCGATTTTGCGGAGCCGTGTTCGTAATCGATGCGGACAGAACGGCCGAGTCGGCCCGCGATCGACGGCGCAAGCTTGATACACTTGGCCGCCACCTGATCTCCGAACTGGCCCGCGCATGAGGATTAGCGTCGACACGTTCAGTTCCACTGAATGAGGAATCTCTTGCATGTTGAACTTTGACGAGCTTTGGTACAAGGACGCCATCTTCTACGAGGTGCCGGTTCGCTCCTTCTCTGATGGAAACGGAGACGGCTACGGCGATTTCATCGGGATGAAGGACAAGCTCGGATACATCCGCGATCTCGGCGTAGACTGCATCTGGCTGCTGCCGATCTATCCGTCTCCACTCCACGATGATGGCTACGATATCTCCGATTTCATGTCGATCCATCCCGACTGCGGCACGCTGGCTGATTTCAAGGAGTTTCTCGACGCCGCTCATGGCTATGGGTTGCGCGTCGTTGCTGACCTCGTGATGAACCACACGTCCGACCAACACTCTTGGTTCCAAGCGGCACGAAGTGATCGGGATTCGCCCTATCGCGACTACTACGTCTGGAGCGACGACACGACGCGTTACCCGGATGCGCGGGTCATCTTTACCGACACGGAAGTTTCGAATTGGACGTACGACCCGGTCGGCCAGCAGCATTATTGGCATCGATTTTTCCATCACCAGCCCGATCTCAACTACGACAATCCGACCGTCTGGCGAGAGATGTTCGATGTGGTTCGGTTCTGGCTGAATCTCGGTCTTGACGGCTTTCGGTGCGATGCGGTGCCGTACCTCTATGAGCGAGAAGGCACGATCTGCGAAAACCTGCCGGAGAGCCACGCGTTTCTGCGGGCACTGCGACGAATGGTTGACGAAGAGTTCCCGGGAAAAGTGCTGCTGGCGGAGGCGAACCAGTGGCCGTCCGAGGTCGTCGAATACTTCGGTACGACCGAGAATCCCGAATTCAATATGGCCTTTCACTTTCCGTTGATGCCACGCATGTTCATGGCGATGCGCAAAGAGACGCGGACGCCGATCGTTGAGATCATGGGGCAAACGCCAGAGATTGCGGACGAATCACAGTGGGCCATATTTCTTCGCAATCACGATGAATTGACGCTCGAGATGGTCACCGATGTCGACCGCGACTACATGTACTACGAGTATGCCAAGGATCCGAGGATGAGGATCAATGTTGGCATTCGGCGGCGTTTGGCGCCACTCCTAGAGAATGGCCGCCGCCAGATCGAGATGATGACCTCGCTCCTCTTCTCGATGCCGGGATCTCCAGTCATGTACTACGGCGATGAGATCGGGATGGGCGACAATATCTATCTCGGCGATCGCAACGGCGTACGGACACCGATGCAATGGAACGGCGATCGCAACGCCGGTTTCTCCCGCGCCGATTGGGCGCGGTTGTACTCACCAGTCATCATGGACCCTGTCTATGGCTATCAGGCGGTCAACGTTGAAGCCCAAATGCGACTACCGACATCACTTCTGAACTGGAAAAAGCGGATGATCGGTGTCCGCAAGCGGTATCAGGCCTTTGGCCGGGGTACGATCGATTTTCTCCACCCAGAGAACCTCAAAGTCTTGCCATACGTCCGGCGATATGCATCGGAAATGATTCTCTGTGTGGTCAATCTCTCACGCTATGTCCAATATGTTGAGCTTGACATGGATGAATTTGACGGCTGGCAGCCGGTTGAGCTGATCGGAGAGACGCGGTTCCCGCCGATCGGGCGGCTTCCCTATTTCCTGACCCTTGGCCCGCACGCCTTCTACTGGTTCCGGCTCGAGCCACCGCCTGAGGATGGAGGTGTATGATCGGACGAGCGATGCCCCTGAGTCAATACCGAAAAGAGCATCTGGACGCCGCGACAGCCGAGCGGCTGATCCGAGAGTTGGTCGTTCCAGGATCGGCGTCTCACCTGATGCGGGCCCGTTGGTTCGGGGACAAAGGGAGAGCGATCGCCGCGATCGGGACTGTCGACCTCGCGATTGTGCAGCGAGGCGACGACTGGCTGGCATTGACCGTTGTTGCCGTTTCCTTCGCCGACCGGTCTGGCGACGCTTGGTATTTCGTTCCCTACGCGATCGTTGCCGAACCCGGGGAGACGATTTCGTCGCTGCTGACGCTCTCGACCGCTGAAGGAGTTCACAGCGTCGTCGACGCGCTTGCGCTCCCTTCGTTCGCCACGTGGTTGCTGGAACAGCAGGCGCGCGATCACGCCCTGCCGGCATCGCGCGGTCGCTTCCACTGGAACCGATTCACCGACCCCAACGAGACGTTACGGCAGGCGATTGGCGCATCGCCACGGCTCGGTTCCGTCGAGCAAAGTAATTCTTCCGTTACGTTCGGTGAACGTGTCTTTCTCAAAGTCTTCCGGCGACTGCGGCCAGGGATTCAACCCGATGAGGAGATTGGCCGTTTTTTGGCTGAGAAGACTGACTATCGCCATTTTCCAGCTCCCTTGGGAGTGATGGCGTATACCCCGGCAGGTGGTCCCGCCTATTCGGTCAGCCTGGCGCAGCGGTTTGTTCCGAACCATGGTGATGGGTGGGCGGTGACACTCCAGTCGCTGGCAGACTTGGTCGCGAGCAGTCAGGATCGAAGCCGATGTCAGGCGCTGCTCAGGAGCCAAGCCGAGGTCATGGCACAGCTTGGCAAGAGAACCGGCGAGTTCCATCTCGCGCTCGCCTCCGGGGTGGCTGACCCCGCGTTTGATCCATCGGTCATCGCCGCTGATGAGATCGAAGTCTGGCAAGAGCTGGCTCTCGAAACAGTGCAAACGACGTTGGCGGCACTTCTGGCACGCCGGGACGAGCTACCACCCTCGGTTGCGGCGCTGGTCGATCGATTCGACAACCAGGCCGCGGAACTGTCGGCACGGATCGCGGCAATTCGGCGTCTTGAGGGGTTCGCCACGATCCGCGTGCATGGTGACTTTCATTTGGGACAGATGATCCGAACGATCGAGAACGATTGGTCGCTACTCGATTTTGAGGGGGAGCCGGCCCGAACGATCGATGAGCGGCGGGCGAAAGCGTCGGTCCTCAAGGATCTGGCCGGAATGACCCGATCCTTCAGCTACGCGCGGGGCGCCGCGTTGAAATCGATCTCACCGAACCAGATGACGGAGGAGATTGAGCAGGACCTGGCCACCTGGGAGGCGAACGCGCGGGAGGCATTTCTCTCGGCCTACCGGTCGATCGTGCGCTCTGCCGCTGTCCGTTTGGTACCGGCTGAGATATCCGCCTTCGACGCGGTGCTGTTGGCGTGGGAGATCGACAAAGCGCTCTATGAAATCGCCTACGAATTGAACAATCGACCCACCTGGCTCGATCTGCCGCTTCAGTCGCTCCTCGCGTGACTGTTTCGTGAAGGTGAGCGGCTACGGCGAGCTCCGACACTGCCCGCGGCAAGCAGCGCCTCTACGGCATACTGTTTGAGGCGCGGGTCGAGCCAGGGGTTGGCTCGCCTTGCCGCTCGGCGAAATGACGGTAGTCAATGTTGGGGAACGGATTGTCTCGCTCGACAACCTTCGCCAAGTAGTCCCGTTCGCGATCCGTCAAGTCATCGTCACGCTCAGCGATTGCCGCCAATTGCTCGAATCGCTCCAAGTGCGTCGTAAAGCGCTCTGAGGCGTATTCTTTTGCCTGGCCGGTGGTGACCAGAAACGGCCAATCGCTACTTTGCAACAGCAGAAGCTCGCGCGCGGTTTGGTTGAGCAGATCCTTCCGCTCGCCATCCGCCTTCGGATGCTGGGCGACCAGCGCTTCCATCCGCTTCTCTGCCGCGTGAATCTGCGGCCACATCCACTGGGTATCGACGTTCATCCAGGTAAAATGACTGCCGCCCGCGCCCCAACTCGATTCTGGCAGCGCCATCACCTGCTCGGGACCGTGCTCGTCGATGATTCGACTGGCGGTCGTCAGCTCCACGACATCACTATGGGCGAGGCCACGCAGAACACCCTTCAACCAGTCCACGCCCTCGAACCACCAGTGCCCAAAGAGCTCGGTATCGTAGGCGGACGAAATGACGCCATACCGATTGTTTGCGGCGTAGTAGTCGGCAATCAACTCTTCGACCAAGCGGACATAATCATTGACATGCTCCCTGACGCGCTCTTGCGCTTGCTTCGGCTCATAGAGCGGCTTGTCGCCAAGGTCGACTTCGCTCCCCCCAATCCGCCAGTACTGCATGCCGGAGACGCCGTCTTTACGGTGAAACTCTCGGTAGTAGAAGTCGCCGGGGTAGCCGAACGCGGCCGACCAAACTTGCTGGCCAGTCCGGTTATTGCGGCCAAGCACCGCAACTTCGCCGGGCGCATCGCCAACCCAATACGGCTGGAAGGTTGTGCCCGGTTCGGTTTGCTCGTCCTGCTTATGTGAGACGGCGTAGCGGCGCGGGACTGAGCCGTAGGGGCCGATCGCCTCGCCGGCAGCTTTGCCAACTGGCCGACCCCCCTCGACGGTATGGGTCTCGCTGAAGAAGACGCTGATCTTCTCTTCCGCCAGAAACGACTCTAGTCCGGGACGTTGGATGCGTTTGCCGTCGTCATCTTCGATGATCGCCGGTCGGTACGCGCACTCAGGGAGCCAGATGGCTCGTGGCGATCGACCAAACCGGGCACGATAGGCATCGGTGCCAGTCCTCAATTGGCCATGAATTGACGAATCGCGGGAGAGGAGCGGTAGGTAGCCATGGGTGGCGGCGCTCGTCGAGACTTCGATCTTGCCAGCATCCTGAAGGTGGGCGAAGGCACCGATCAGGTCGCCATTGAAGCGATCTCGGAACGATGTCAGCGTCCGCGCGTACCAGTGGTGGTAGTACCGCGCCAAACTCTGCATCGCGGAATCGCCGGCTTGCTCAAACCGGTCGACATCCTGTGATGCCCAACAGGCGCGCTCTGCCGCAAAATGACCAAAATGATCGATGATGACCGGGTCGGCGAGCTGCTCTGCCAAAATTGGTGTGACGCTCACCGTCAACGCAAATGGCAGCCCCTCCTCTTCGAGATCGTAGAGGGCGTTCAGGAGAGGAACATACGTCTCGGCGATCGCCTCGTGGACCCACTCCTCTCCGTGCGGCCACATTCCCGCCTGCCGGGCGTACGGAATGTGGCTATGGAGGATAAATGTAAATCCACCTTGCTTCGCCACGCCGCGTTCTCCCTTCGAATCGTCGACCTCCTTCCGAGTGGATGCCGCGACGACGGAAGCCTTGGAGGTCATGTGTACCCGCCCATTTAACCGCAGATCATCGCTCTCTGCCATGTGATTGCCGGCGTCCCAGCGATCGCCCTCGGTTTACTGATCGGATTCGTACAAGTGGTGGGATGTATTTGGCGCCGAATAGTCGAACGGATCGTACCCCGTTTCCTCGTCGACCATTCGCCGCCGTCCGTAGGTTGCGGTCAACTCGTTGAGTCCTTCCGCCAGTCCGAGATGCAGTTGATGTGGCATGTAGCGCCAGCGCCAGTTCCCAGAGGCTCGCCCAGGCGTGTTCATGCGCGCCTCGTCGCCGAGACGCATCGCATCTTGGAGCGGGACGATCGCGGTTGCAGCCACGGAAGAAAAGGCGAGCCGAATCAGATCCCAGGCGATATCGCTCCCGTCGCGGCCGAGATATCGTTGAATCTCCTCGCGCTCCCAGGCAGATCGTGACTGAAACCAGCCGATGGTCGTCTGGTTGTCGTGGGTTCCCGGGTAGACGACACAGTTCGCCTCGTAATTGTGGGGAAGATAGGCGTTTCCCGGCCCACTATCGAAGGCGAACTGGAGCACCTTCATGCCCGGAAGCCCGAACTGTAGGCGCAGCTGCGGGACATCCCGCGTGATCAATCCGAGGTCTTCGACGAGAAAGGGCAATTTGCCGACCGTTTGCTGCATAG
>Ga0183260_10001418_pt1 | contig 19984 bp, 16 predicted proteins | sample AntDrymUQ4972206_2_FD_129768 | JGI IMG/M metagenome (GOLD analysis project Ga0183260, IMG submission 129768) | Polar desert sand microbial communities from Dry Valleys, Antarctica - metaG UQ497 (22.06) (version 2) (version 2) | ecosystem: Environmental > Terrestrial > Soil > Desert | place...
ACGGCTAGCCTGCGACGGAGCGGTCGCGGGCAGCGTTCGTGCCCTGCTCGGCGAGTGCTCCGGCGATCGCGGCGGCGCGGCTAAGGCGTTCGATTCGAGCGCGAGCGTTGCCATTTTGTTGCCACGCCGCTCGGCGCGTTCTCTTCTGAGACGACGAAACCCCCGCGCTAGCAGGGGTTTCGTGAGAGCGGATGAAGGGACTCGAACCCTCGACCTTCTGCATGGCAAGCAGACGCTCTAGCCAACTGAGCTACATCCGCGTGGAGCCGGAACTCTAGCGGCTCTTGCTCCGACAGAGCCGGGGCGCCGGGTGGTACCCCGACGCCCCACCGATGGGCTTACCGGTCGGTCGTCTCGGGCTCGCGGTCGTGGGCCGGCTCGACGAGCTCCTCGAAGACGACGCGAAAGTCGACCATCGCCTTGCGGAGGTTCTCGGTGCGCACCTCGGGTGAGGTGTCGGTGTCATGCACCATGTCGTGGCCGTGGCGGTAGCGCTGGACGACGCTTGGATGCTCGACGGACAGCGCCGCGCTCTGTGTATCGAAGTCGTCGCTCGGGTAGCCGCGGTCGTCGAGGACACCGCGGACGAGGCTGTCGGCCTCACGCGCGGCGAGCTCGGGATCGTCGACGAAGCGACGCTCGGCCCGCTGCCAGTCTTCGGTGTACCGCTCGCGGGCGGTGTCGGTCAACGGGCGGATGTCGAGCGACGCGTGCAGGTCCTCGCGGTCACGGAGGTCGCGCTCGGCGTCGCGTCGCGACCCCGACTCATCGACCGTGCGGTCGTACTCCGGGCCGAAGCGGTCGCGCAGCCCCGTCGTTCGCCGCGAGCGTGAGTAGGAGCTGAACGCCAAGGCGCCGATCACGGCGGCGCCCACGACGATTGCCAGAACTACCCAGCCAGTAGTGCTCATACAGATTCCTCCTGCGGTTAGGACTTGCCAAGGGCCTACCCTCGGGTGTGACCCAAAAACCCGCTGTCACGTGTCGAACGCGGCGATCGCCTCGTCGCGCGCTACACGGAGTGCGCGCGACCGGTTGACAGCGTTCACGACCGCCCGCAAAGAGGCAGTGACGATCGACGGGTGGATCCCGACGCCCCAGAGCACGTCCTCGTCGACGTCGACCTCGACGTAGGCCGCGGCGGTCGCGTCCTCGCCGCGGGCCATCGCGTGCTCGTGGTAGTCGCGGACGTGGACCTCGCGCCCGAGCACGCCGCCGATCGCGTGGACGAGCGCCGCAATCGGGCCGTTCCCCTCCCCCACGACCTCCAGCTCCTCGCCCGGCGCGCGCAGCTGAGCGACGAGGCGATCGCCCTCCTCGCGGCTCTCGTGGGTGTACGAGCCCAGCCCGTAGGGCTCGTCGACGCCGAGGTAGTGGTCGGTGAATGCGCCGAGGAGCTCCGCCGCCGTCAGCTCTCCGCCGCGCGCGTCGGTGATCGCCTGCACCTTCTGGGCGAAGTCGATCTGGAGGCCGCGCGGGAGGTCGAGACCGTGCTCGGCTTTCATCAGGTAGGCGACGCCGCCCTTGCCCGACTGCGAGTTGACGCGGATAATGGCCTCGTAGTCCCGACCCACGTCACGCGGGTCGATGGGGAGGTAGGGGACGTCCCAGAGCGGCGTTCCGGCTCGCTCCTGCGCGTCCATCCCCTTCTTGATGGCGTCCTGGTGCGAGCCGGAGAAGGCGGTGTAGACGAGCTCGCCGACGTACGGATGCCGGGGATGAACGGGCAGCTCGTTGCATTCCTCGACGACCCGGCGCGCCTCGTCGAGCTCGCTCAGATCGAGCTTCGGGTCGATTCCCTGCGAGAGGAGGTTGAGCGCGAGCGTGATCAGGTCGACGTTGCCGGTGCGCTCGCCGTTCCCGAAGAGGCAGCCCTCGACCCGCTCCGCTCCGGCCATCAGCCCGAGCTCGGCGGTCGCCACCGCGGTGCCGCGATCGTTGTGCGGGTGCACCGAGAGGATCGTGCTCGAGCGACGGGTGAAGTGCCGCGCGAACCACTCCATCCGGTCGGCGTAGACGTTCGGCGGGAAGGCCTCGACGGTCGTCGGCAGGTTGACGATCATCTTCTCGTCGGGGGTCGGGCCCCACTCCTCGGCGACGGCCTCGCAGATCTCGAGCGCGTAGTCGAGCTCGGTGTGATGGAAGCTCTCGGGCGAGTATTGGAAGACGATCGCCGTCGCGGTCTGCGCGGCAAGCTCCCGACAGAGCTCCGTGCCACGGACTGCGAGACGCGTGATCCCCTCGCGATCCAGTCGGAAGACGACGCGGCGCTGCGTCTCCGAGGTCGAGTTGTAGAGGTGGACGATCGCCCGTGGCGCGCCCTCGATTGCCTCGAACGTGCGCTCGATCAGCTCGGGCCGTGCCTGGGTGAGCACCGCGATCGTCGTGCCGGCGGGCACGAGGGCGTGCTCGACGAGCGTCCGGCAGAAGTCGAAGTCCGCCTGGGAGGCGGCGGGAAAGCCGACCTCGATCTCCTTGACCTCCAGACGCACGAGGAGATCGAAGAACCGCCGCTTGCGTGGCCCGTCCATCGGGTTGACGAGCGCCTGGTTCCCGTCGCGCAGATCGGTCGAGCACCACGCCGGCGCGCGCTCGAGGACGACGTCGGGCCACGTCCGGTCGGGCAGCTCGACGGTGACGTAGGGGCGGTACTTACGGACGTCCATGGGCACGGCTTCTCCTTCGCGAGAGCAGACCTCTCCCGGTGTGTGCGGGAGCACGGCGCGGGTATGTGCGGTCGCTCTTCCCCTAGCGGGGAAGTAGAAGCGCGAGCGCGAGCAGGGCCGTGCCGGCCCGCATCGAGGAAATTCGCTCGCTGCCCATCGAGCCGAGACCATACCGTGGCCGCGCACGTAGCGTGACGGGCGTGCTCGACGAAACGTCCTTTGCGGCCACCGCAGCCGCGCTCTGTGAGACGGACGCGGGGCTCGCGGCGATCGTCGACGCCCACGGGCTCCCGGCGTTCTGGGCCCGCGAGCCGGGGCTCGAGACGCTCGTCCTTCTGATCCTCGAGCAGCAGGTGTCCCTCGCCTCGGCACGGGCCGCGTACGAACGGCTCGTGACGCGTCTCGGCAGCCTGACGACCGGCGGGATCCTGGGCTCGACCGACGAGGAGCTCCGCGCGGACGGGTTCAGCCGGCAGAAGGTTCGCTACGTCCGCGCGCTCTCCACCGCTCTGGAGACCGGCTCGCTCGATCTCGCCGCGCTCGAGACCCTGGACGACGACGGTGTCCGGACGGCGCTCGTCGCCCTCCCCGGGATCGGCCCGTGGACGGCAGACGTCTACCTGCTCTCGGCGCTGCGACGGCCGGACGTCTGGCCCGTCGGCGACATCGCACTGCAGGAGGCCGCTCGCCGCGTGCGCGGGCTCGAGTTGCGACCGTCAGCGCTCGAGCTCGAGACGATCGGCGGGGCCTGGCGTCCGCACCGGGCGAGCGCCGCGCGGCTCCTCTGGCACCTGTACCTCAGCGAGTCGAGGCGTTAAGGTCGAACGCGGGCGAAAGGAGCGGTTGATGGCCTTCGAGGATCTCAAGGAACGTCACGCGGCGATGTGGGGCTCTGCCCCGTTCGAGCGGATCGCGCACACGCTGGCCGACATGCACCGGGCGGTGATCGCCGGCGTACACGGAGGCTCCGGCGACCGCTGGCTCGACGTCGGCTGCGGTACGGGCGAGCTGGCGTTCATGGCGGCCGAGACCGGTGCTGAAGTGACGGGCTCGGATCTCTCGCCTGTCCTGATCGAGACGGCCCGCCGACAGGCGGCCGAGCGCGGTGCCGAGGTCACGTTCGAGGTGGGTGATGTCGAAGCGCTCCCATACGGCGACGAAAGCTTCGACATCGTGACCTCGTCGGTCGGAGCGATCTTCGCACCCGATCACGAGGCGGTTGCGTCGGAGCTGGCGCGTGTGACGCGGCCGGGCGGCCGACTCGGCCTCACCGCCTGGACGTCCGGCGGCGAGGTCGACGAATTCTTCCAGATCATCGGCTCCTATGCTCCCCCGCCACCGCCCGGGGCGGGCGTGGCCGCTTCGTGGGGCGAGCCGGGCTACGCCGAGTCGCTCCTCGGTAAGAGCTTCTTCGAGCTCACGATCACCGACCACGACACGCCGTGGCAGGCAGTCTTGGCCGAGGAGATGTGGACGGAGCTCTCCGAGGGCTTCGGGCCGATCAAGACGCTGCTCGGTGCACTGCCGCCGGAGCGCGCGGAGTCGTTCGAGGGCGAGCTGCTCGACCTCTTCCGGCGCGAGCAGACCGAGGACGGCCTCTCGATGTCCCGGCCATACCTCCTGGTCCTCGGCATCCGCGAGGGGTAGCAGCCCACCGTCGATGTCGCTTGCGACGTTCGCAGAGGTCTCGGACGCGAAGATAGTCGGAGTCCGCTGGCGCGGATCGGTCGCTTATGTCGTGGCCGCGTCGAGCGCCTCGTTCACGAGCCGGTCGGCGAGCTCGTTGTGCTCGCGGCGGACGTGCGTGTAGGTGACGGATCCGAGCGCGCGGGCCGCGCGGGAGGCGTCCAGGAAGAGGCCCTGCAGATCCTTGTTCTTGACCCGGTACTCGCCGCGCATCTGCTTGACCATCAGCTCCGAGTCGGAGCGAAGCTCGAGCGTCGTGACGCCGAGCTCGCCGGCACGGCCGAGCCCGGCGACGAGGGCCGAGTACTCGGCGACGTTGTTCGTCGCGACACCGATCGTCTCCCCGTGCGCCGCGAGCACCGTCCCGTCCTCCGCCTCGAGCACGTAGGCAAAGGCTGCCGGGCCGGGGTTGCCTCGCGCGCCGCCGTCCGTCCAGAGCACTGCGTTCATGTCGCGACCGCCGGGTACACGGCGCACGACTGTACCGTCGGATCCTGCCCACACGCGATGGCACGTAACCCGTGCTACACTGGTTATGTGGCGAACCTCACACTTGCGATCGACGGGGAGACGCTCCGCGCGGCGCGGATCCGAGCTGTGGAGCAGGGCACCTCGGTGAACGCGGTCGTGCGCGAGTACCTGACCGCTTACGCACGCCCCGAGAGCGCGCACGAGGCGGTGATGGCGTTTCTCGCGCGTGCCGAGCAAAGCCAGGCCTCCAGCGGGCCTGGTGGGAGGACGTGGACACGCGAGGACCTCTACGACCGCTGGGACCGACCGCCTCGCACGTGAGGTCGTTCGTCGACACGAACGTCCTGCTTTACGCGGTCGACCAGTCCGAGCCCGAGAAAGGTCGTCGAGCCGCCGCGTTGCTCGAGGAGCGGGCCGACGACCTCGTGCTCAGCGCGCAGGTGCTCTCCGAGTTCTACGCCGTCGCCACACGACGGCTCGCCCAGCCTCTGCCGGAAGCCGAGGCGGCGGCGTACGTCGATGACCTCGAACGCCTCCCTATCGTCGCGATCGACCTGGGGGTCGTGCGCGAAGGCATTCGACTCAGCCGCGAGGCACGGCTCTCCTACTGGGACGGACTCATCATCGCGGCCGCACGAGAGGCCGGTTGCGACGTCCTCGTCACGGAAGATCTCTCGCACGGCTCGACGATCGCCGGTGTGCGGATCGAGAACCCCTTCGTCAGCGTGTGAGAAACGAGTGTCGATAGAACGGCACGGGCTCGGGCGCAAGCGGCGTGTCGCCTCGGATCAGGTCGGCAGCCTTCTCGGCGACCATCATCGTCGGCGCGTAGATGTTGCTGTTCGGGACGAAAGGGAAGACCGACGCGTCGACGACGCGAAGCCCATCCAGCCCGTGGACGCGCATGCTCGTGGGATCGACGACGGCCTGCTCGCCCACCCCCATCGCCGACGTGCACGACGGGTGGAGCGCGGTCTCGGCGTCCCGGGCCACCCAGGCGAGGATCTCCTCGTCCGTCTCGACCCCGGGCCCTGGTGAGAGCTCGCCCCCGTCGAGCGCCGCGAACGCGGGCTGCCCGAGGATCGTGCGCGCGCAGCGGATCGCCTCGACCCACTCGCGGCGATCCTGGTCGGTGGAGAGGTAGTCGAAGCGGAGAGTGGGCTTCGCGAGTGGGTCGGCGGACGTGATCCGCACCGAGCCGCGCGCGTCGGAGGTCATCGGCCCCACGTGCACCTGGTAGCCGTGACCTGCCTCGGGTTGCGTCCCGTCGTAGCGGATCGCGAGCGGCAGGAAGTGGAACATCAGGTTCGGATAGGCGACCTCGTCGTTCGAGCGGACAAACCCGCCTGCCTCGAAATGATTCGTGGCGCCCGGCCCGCGTCGCAGGAAGAGCCACTGAAAGCCGATCCACGGTTTCCGCCGGAGCTGGAGCGCAGGCTGCATCGAGACCGGCTGCGTGCACGCGTGCTGGACGTAGACCTCGAGGTGATCCTGGAGGTTCTCCCCCACCCCGGGTAACGCGTGCACGGGCTCGACGCCAACGCTCCGGAGATGCTCCGGATCGCCGACGCCGGAGAGTTGCAGGAGCTGTGGCGAGCCGAACGCCCCCGCGCAGAGGATCACCTCGTCGGCCCGCACGAGCTCGCGCCGGCTGCCGCTCGCAAGCTCGACTCCGACCGCTCTCGTCCCAGCGAGAACCACGCGCGCGACCGTCACGCGGCAGCGCACCTCGAGGTTGGGCCGCCCGCGCACCGGATGGAGATACGCCCGGGCGGCCGAGAGCCGGCGCCCGCGACGGATGTTGCGATCGAATCGCGCGAATCCCTCCTGCCGGTAGCCGTTCACGTCGTCGGTGAGCTCGTGTCCGGCCTCCTGCGCGGCCGCGAAGAAGGCGTCGAAGAGCGGCCCCTTCGCGGGTCCCCGCTCGAGGCCGAGCGGACCGCCGTGCCCGCGGAAGGAATCGTCGTCGGTGGCGGCGGGACAGTCCTCCATCCGCTTGAAGTACGGGAGGCAATGGGCGAAGTCCCACGCCTCGAGTCCGGGCTCGGCAGCCCAGCGCTCATAGTCGAGCGGGTTGCCCCGCTGGAAGATCATCCCGTTGATCGACGAGGAGCCCCCGAGGAGCTTTCCGCGCGCGTGGTCGATCCGCCGCCCGCCGAGGTGCGGCTCGGGCTCGGTCTCGTACCGCCAGTCGTAGAACCGGTTGCCGATCGGTGTCGAGAGCGCCGCGGGCATGTGGACGAAGACGTCCCACCTCCAGTCCGGTCGGCCGGCCTCGAGGACGAGCACGCGCGTCGACGGATCGGCCGAGAGGCGGCTTGCGAGCGCGCAGCCGGTGGAGCCGCCCCCGACGATCACGACGTCGTAGCGGTCTCGGCCGTGACCGGTGATCAGAGCACCGTCCGCATCGACCGCTCGAATGCCACGACGTGGGCGCGCATGACTGCGGCCGCACGGGCGCCCTCGCCGTCGCGTATCGCCTCCAGCAGCTCGCGATGCTCGTCGACGGCGTCCTGGAGGCAGTCGACGCGATCAAGGGCGAGGTGCCAGATCCGCAGCGTCAGGACGTAGTGGCGCTCGAGCGTCTCCTCGAGGAACGCGTTGTGCGCGCAGCGGTAGACATGACGGTGTATCCGTTGGTCGAGCTCGATCAGCTGTCGCTCGTCGTGCGCGCCTGGGAGCCGCGCCAGCTCGTCGAGCAGCCCGATGGTCTCCGCCAGGTCCTGCGGCTCGCGCCGGATCGCTGCGAGTCGGGCCGCCTGGCTCTCGAGCATGACGCGCACCTCGGAGAGCTCGGCGAGGTCGCCCGCGTCGACACCCGAGACGACGATGCCGCGCCGCGGATACACCTCGACGAGCTGGTCGCGGGCCAGATCGCGAAGGGCTTCACGGACCGGCGTCCGTCCAAGACCGAGCCGCTCCTGCAGCTCCCGCTCGCTCACGACCGCTCCGGGCGGAAGTCCGAGCGTGACGATCAGCCCGCGGATCGCGTCGTAGGCCCGATCGCTGAGCGACGGCGAAGCGGCGGCACGCGGCTTGTGGATCGGAGATGTCGGAGTCGTCGCCATCGCGTCGGCTCGCCGGTGGGCGGGGCTCAATGCCCCGCCCACCGCCGGAGATCACTTCAGCCAGGCATTCACCGTCTTGGCGTTCGCCTTCACCCACTGAGCCGCCGCCTTGTCCTTCGACAGCTTCTTGCCCGAGATGAGGTTCGCGACGACGTTCTGATCCTTCGAGGTCCACTTGAACGCGCGCACCAGCTTGAGCGCCGGCGAGCCGCTCGCGAGAAACTCCTTGCTCACGAGCTTGTCCAACCGGTACGAGGGATACGCGCAGGCGTACTGCTTGGGATCCCCGCCCTTCTTCTCGTCGTCCTTGCAGGTCGCTGTCCGCTTCGGCAGCTGCACCTGCACCACCTGGTACTGGGCGTTCAGGTACTGCGGGTCGTACCAGTAGAAGAGAACGGGCTTCTTCTGCTTGTAGAGCTGCGTCCAGCGCGCCACCTGGGCAGGCTCGGCGCCTGCGACGACGTGCTTGAGGTTCAGGCCGAGACCCTTGATCAGCGCCCTGTCCTTCTGGACGTACGACGGATCGCCGCCGAGGAACATCCCCTGCGAGCCGGACTCCGGTGACTTGAAGACCGACTCCTTGCCCCTGATCCCGCGCCAGGTCTTCATCGCCGGGTACTGCTGGAGCAGGTACCGCGGGATGTACCAGCCGATCACGCCGGTGATTCCGTTCGTCCCGAGGCTGACGACCGACTTCGACTTCTCGTACGGCGTGCCCGGCAGGTTCTGCCAGTCCTCCAGCACGATGTCGATCTTTCCGTCCGCCATCGCCTGGAACGCGGGCTGACCCTCGGTAATGTTGAGGACCTTCACCTTGCACTTGAGCCTCGTCTCGAGGACGTTCTTGATCACGTAGACGTTCGCTGTGGAGCCCACCCACGAGTTCTCGTTCAGGACGACGTCGCCGCACGCCGCGGCGCGAGGCCCTGCGACCGCCCCCGCCACGAGTACGAGCGCCGTCGCCACCACGAGGCCCAGACCTGCGAGGCGAAGCCGCCTCCGGTCGAGACGATCGAGCATCCGATCCTCCTTCTGTTCGCCGTTCTTTTCGATGTGGTCGATCAACCGAGACCCTCCTTCCGTGCCTTGCGGGTGCCCTGCGTCACCCGATCCAACGTGATCCCGAGCGCCAGGATCGCGAACGACGCGATCACGCCCTGGCCGAAGTACCCGCGGACGAGGCCCTGCGCGACCTCGTATCCGAGCCCGCCCGAGCCGACGAGGCCGCCGATCACGACCACGGCGAGCACCATGATGATCCCCTGGTTGACGCCGAGCATGATCGCGTCACCGGCGAGCGGAATCTTCACCTTCGTCAGCACCTGACGGCGCGTCGCTCCGAATGCGCCCGCGGCCTCGACCGATTGCGGCGCGACGTCGTGGAGCCCGCGCTCCACGAGCCGGACGACGACCGGGAACGCATAGAGCACGCCGGCCACGATCCCCGGGACGATCGAGACGGGCATCAGGTAGATGAACGGGATGATGTAGACGAGCTGCGGGAGTGTCTGCAGGACGTCGTTCACCGGTCGCATCGCCTTCGAGACGAGCTTGCTCTCAGCCGCCGCGATCCCCAGGCCGACACCGATCACCACCGCGATGAGCGTCGCGACGAGCACCTGCGAGAGCGTGTCCATCGCAAGCCCCCACACCCCCGTGACACCGATCGCGCCGAGCATTACGAACGTTGTCAACGCCGGCCGGAGCCCCGAGACGACGAAGGCCACGAAGGTCAGCCCGAGGAGCGTCGTGAACCACGGCCCCTCGACCAGAAACTGCTGGAGCGGGAGCAGGAGCTTCTGAAGGATGAAGATCCCGGTCGGCTCGGTGACGGAGAAGATCCACGACGTCGGGTCTTGCACGTAGTCCAGCACGCTCTGGATTCGGGTGAGGAGCCACTCCTGTGCGGTCACCGTCCTCTGCCGGACGCCCGCTGCGGGGGGGTAGGTGCTCCCGACGCCCGCGAGCTTCGCAGCCGCGATGACGACGACGATGCCTGCGGCGACCGCGGCTGTCTGCAGCCGGACGATCCGCAGGCGGGCGGCGTCGAGATGGCGGCGCGCAGGATCGGTGCGCTCGGCGATCGCCTCGGTGGCCCGGTCGAGCGCGATCGCCATGACGACGATCACGAGCCCGGCGAGGAGCGCCACGGACGGGGTCGAGGAGAGGCCGCTGTTGACGACGGCCCCGAGGCCGCCGCCGCCGATGAGACCGGCGATCACGACCATCGAGAGCGCGAAGAGGATGGTCTGGTTCACCCCGAGGAGCACCATGCGCCGCGCGAGCGGCAGCTGCACCTTGGTCAGCATCTGCGTCCGCGTCGAGCCCATCGAGGCCGCCGCCTCGACCGTGTTCACCGGGACGCCGCGGATGCCGAGCGCCGTGATCCGCACCGCGGGTGGGATCGCGTACACCATCGTCGCCACGACGGCGGCGGCCGGGCCGACAGAGAAGAGGATCACGACCGGCATCAGGTAGGCGAACGCCGGGACGATCTGGGCGGCGTCCAGGACGGGCGTGAGGAACCGCGCGACCTGCCGCGAGCGACCCGCCGCGATCCCGAGCGGGATGCCGACCGCGAGCGAGAGGCCGACGGCGGCGAGCATCAGCGCCAGGGTCTGGACGCTCTCCGCCCAGAGCCCGGTGAGGGCGAAGAGGGCGAACGCGGCGAGCGTGATCAGCGCCGCTCGGAGGCCGCCGAACCGCCAGACGACGAGCGTTCCGGCCGCCCCCGTCCCCACCCAGGTCAGCCAGAGGAGGAGCTCCTCGAGCCAGCGGACCAGATCGTCGATAAGCGCACGGAACCCGTCGAAGACGGCGAACACGACGTTCTTGTCCTCGGCCGAGCGCTGCTCGATCAACCAGACCTGAAACCGGTCGAGCTCGAACTGGAGGGTCTCCCAGGCGAGCCGGGAGGGCCAGGGATACTCGAGACGGAGCGCGCGATAGGCGAGCCACATCGCCGCGATCACCAGGGCGACCTGCACGGGCTGTCCCCGCCACCACGGGCGGTGTGAGAGTGCGGGGGTGACGACGGTGCTCGCCTCGGCGACGACGCCCGACATCAGCCCCCCTCTCCGGCGATCGCCTCGAGCACGCTGACGCGGTCGACGACCCCGACGACGCGGTCGTCGTCCACGGCGAGGACGGGTCGCTCGCTGCCTGCGAGCGCCGGGATCGCGTTGCGCACGATCGTGCCGACGTCGAGCCGCGGCCCGTCGAGTGCTTCCCCCGGCTCGGGGTCGCGCATGACCCAGCGGAGGGTCAGCACCTGGCTCCGTGGGACATCCCGCACGAAGTTTTTGACGTACTCGTCCGCGGGAGCGCCGACGACCTCCTCCGGCGTCCCGAGCTGGACGATCGCGCCGTCTCGCATGATCGCGATCCGGTCGCCAAGCCGGAGGGCCTCCGAGAGGTCGTGCGTGATGAAGACCATCGTCTGCCCGGTCTCGACCTGGAGGCGACAGACCTCGTCCTGCATGTCGCGGCGGATGAGCGGGTCGAGCGCGCTGAACGGCTCGTCGTAGAGCATTACCTTCGGGTTGCCCGCGAACGCGCGCGCGACCCCGACCCGCTGCTGCATCCCGCCAGAGAGCTGGTCGGGGAACTGGTCGGCGGCATCCTCGAGGCCCACCACGCGGAGGACCTCGCGGGCACGGCTCAGGCGCTCCGACTTCGGCATTCCGCGGATCTCGAGTCCGAAGGCGACGTTGTCGATCACGCGCCGATGGGCGAGCAGACCGAAGTGCTGGAAGATCATCGCGACGTCGTTTCGCCGCAGGTCGCGGAGCTCCGCGGCACCTGCTGCCCTGACGTCCCGGCCGCCGATCGAGATCTCGCCCGCTGTGGGCTCGATCAGTCGGATGAGGGTGCGGACGAGCGTCGACTTGCCGGAGCCGGAGAGGCCCATCACCACGAAGACCTCACCGGGCAGGACCTCGAACGAGACGTTGCGTACCGCGGCGACGCACCCCGTCTTCTCGCGCAGCTCTGCCCGCTCGAGCGCGGCATCGGGCGTGCCGACGATGCGGTCCGCCTTCGGGCCGAAGACCTTCCAGACCCCCGACGCCCTGATCAGCGGCTCCACACAGCTGATATATCAACCGGCCGCCTGTCGTGTCCATGCTCCGCATGGACACTAGGTGGCTCCGGCGTCAGCCAGAGACACCCTGCAAGCGGGTGGCGACGTCGAACCTCACGCCCTGGGCGAGTGGCAGCTCGTCGGTGTAGTTCACCGTCGCGGTCTGGCGCCGCATGTAGGCCCGCCACGCATCCGAGCCGGACTCACGACCTCCCCCGGTCTCCTTCTCGCCGCCGAAGGCCCCGCCGATCTCGGCGCCGCTCGGCCCGATGTTGACGTTCGCGATCCCGCAGTCGGAGCCCGTAACGGAGAGGAACCGCTCGGCTTCGCGCAGGTCGGTAGTGAAGATCGAGGAGGCGAGCCCCTGCGGCACGTCGTTCTGGAGCGCGATCGCCTCGTCGAGCTCGTCGTAGACGAGCATGTAGAGGATCGGCGCGAACGTCTCGCGTCGCACGACGTCGGTCTGGGCGGGCATCCTGACGATCGCCGGCTCGGCGTACCAGGCATCGGGCCAACGGTCTTCGTGGACGCGCCCGCCACCGACGACGAGCTCGCCGCCGTCCGCCGCGGCGTCGCCGATCGCCGCCTCCATCCGACCGAATGCCTCGCCGGTGACGAGCGGGCCGACGAGCGTGCCCTCGTCGCGGGGGTCGCCGACCGTCACGCTCAGGTATGCCGCCGCGAGCCGCCCGACGAGCTCGTCCGCGATCGAGCGGTGGACGATCACGCGGCGGAGGCTCGTGCACCGCTGTCCCGCGGTGCCGACCGCCGAGAAGAGGACAGCCCGTACGACTAGGTCGAGATCGGCGCTCGGTGTAACGACAGCCGCGTTGTTGCCGCCGAGCTCGAGGAGCGAGCGGCCGAACCGCGCTGCGACCCGCGGCGCGAGCTCCTTACCCATCGCGGTCGAGCCGGTGGCCGACACGAGCGGGATTCGTTCGTCCTCGGCGAGCTGGCGAGCGCGGTCGGCGCCCCCGAGGACGAGCTCGAAGAGTCCGTCCGGCACCTCGCCGAACCGAGCCGCGGCCCGCTCGAGCAAGCTCGTCGTCGCGATCGCCGTGAGCGGCGTGCGCTCGGACGGCTTCCAGAGCACGGGATCACCGCAGACGAAGGCGAGTGCTGCATTCCAGCTCCAGACGGCGACCGGGAAGTTGAACGCGCTGATCACCGCGACGGCGCCGAGCGGATGCCAGGTCTCCGTCAACCGGTGCCCCGGCCGCTCGGACGCGATCGACCGTCCGTAGAGCTGGCGCGAGAGACCGACCGCGAAGTCGGTGATGTCGATCATCTCCTGCACCTCGCCGAGGCCCTCCTGCGCGATCTTGCCCACCTCGAGCGTCACGAGCGCGCCGAGTGTCTCCTTCTCGCGCCGGAGCTCGTCGCCGAGCAACCGCACGAGCTCGCCACGACGAGGTGCAGGCACCTCGCGCCACGCGTCGTAGGCTGCCGCCGCCCGGGCGATCGCAGCGTCCGTGCCCGCCTCGTCCGTCCGCTCGACCCGTCCGATCTCCTCGCCGGTGATCGGGGTGCGGACGACGACATCGCCATCGCTGACCCGCGCCGGATCGACGCCGAGACGGGTCAGGAGCGCCGCAGCGTGGGACGTCGTGTCGAGCGTCGCCATCGGGCGCAAGTCTATGGGGACTGTCCCCGCACGGGCTTGTCCCCCGCGCGACCCGTGAACGCGCAAAGCACGCGCCAGGACAATCCCACAGAGGTCAGTCTCCTTCGGGTCGAGACCCCGGCGTCAGACCGTCGCGAGCTCCGGAACAAGGCGCCCTGAGTCGTCGAACCGGGCATTCCAGCGCGCGTACGTCGACTCGACCTCGTCGACGTCGTGCCCTCGGTCGGCGATCCTCACGGGCTGGGCGGCGTCGGGGGTGACGCGGTACTGGTACCAGGTGATGTCCCAGGCGAAGGTCAGCACCGTCTCCTCGTTGACACCGGCGAGCGGGACGATCGAAACCCTCGGCTCGCCGAGGCTCTTGGCGACCCCGGCAACGGTGCGACGAAAGGTCGACTGGTTGAACAGGTCGGCCGCCTCGACGAGAGCCAGCTCATCGTCCGAGAGACGGCGCAGGATCGGGTCGGAGAGGACCGGCTGGGTTTCCTCCTCGCGCGCCCCGAGGAGCGTCTGCCAGAGCGTCTTCTGCCGCCTGCGCCGCGGATGCTGCTGGAGCGCGGGTGAGACGGCGTGACCCTCGCGCACCCAGCCGCTGTCGAGCGCGACCTCGCTGCAGAGCGGGCAGACGTCGACGAACTCGTGGCCGTCGGGCGAGAAGCGCAGCGTGTGCTCGCCCGTCAAGAGCGTCCGCTCGCAGATCGCACACGTGCGCGTGACGTTCATCTTGATGACCTTCATGGGCCGCCCACTATAGAGCCTTCCCCACAGAATCCACAGCCTGTGGAAAAGCTCGACGAGCACGTGTCCGACTGAAGTCGGTGACTGGGGGTGTGTCGGGCTTCAGTCCGACACGTGCTCTTCCTCACGACGAGGCGGCCTCCCTTGACCTCCGCGTCTCGTCGACGATCTTCTGGGCGACATGGGCGGGCACCTGGTCGTAGCGGAGCATGTGCATCGCGTAGTCGCCGCGCCCCCCCGTCATCGAGGTGAGCGACTGCGCGTAGGTCAGGAGCTCGGCCATCGGTACCTCGGCCTTGATAGTCGTCATCCCGGCCTGTGGCTCCATCCCGTTCAACCGTCCCCGCCGTGAGTTGAGGTCGCCGTTGACGGCGCCAACCGCCTCGTCGGGCACGGTCACCTCGAGCTCCATGATCGGCTCGAGCAGCACCGGGTCGGCGTTCGCATATGCCTCCTTGAAGGCCATCGAGCCGGCGATCTTGAACGCCATCTCCGAGGAGTCCACGTTGTGGTATTGGCCGTCGACGAGCCGGACGCGGACGCCCTGGACGGGCGCACCCGCGAGCTCGCCGTGCTGCATCGCCTCCTGGATGCCCTTGTCGACCGCCGGCCGGTAGCTCTGGGGGATCACGCCGCCGACGATCTTGTCGACGAACTCGTAGCCCTGGTGACCCTCGATCGGCTCGAGCACGATCTCGCAGTCGCCGAACTGACCGCGACCACCCGTCTGCTTCTTGTACCGATGCCGGGCGCGAGACTCCTTGCGGATCGACTCGAAGTAGGGAACGCGTGGCTGGTGGAGCTCGACATCGACCCCGAAGCGGCGCTTCGCGCGCTCGAGCGCGACCTCGACGTGCATCTGGCTCATCCCGGCGAGGATCTCCTCGCCGGTCTGCGGGTCTCGCCGGAGACGCAGGGTCGGATCCTCCTCGGCTAGGCGCTTGATGGCGGCGGCGACCTTCTCCTCCTCACCCTTGATCCGCGGTGTGACCGCGAAGCTCATCACGGGCTCCGGGAAGCCGAAGCTCGGCGGTGAGACGTCGACCTCGCGGTCGGTCAGGAGGTCGCCGGTCTGGACGTGCTTCAGCTTGGCGACCCCGCCGATGTCCCCCTCGCCGAACTCCTTCACGGGCGACGTTGCCTTCCCCTGGAGCTGGACGAGCGAGCCCAGGCGCTCCTTCGAGTGCTCCCGGTGCTCGATGAGCGTCGTCTCGGTCGTGATCTCGCCCTCGAGGACACGGAAGAGGTTGATCTTCCCGGCGAACGGGTCGGCGATCGTCTTGAAGACGAACGCGGCGGTCGAACTGCCGTCGGCCTCGAAGGGGGCGCCGCTCTTCGCGGGCGACGGGACGCCCTCGATCAGCAGGTCGAGCAGAGCGCGGGTGCCGAGATTCTTCGACGCGACCGAGCAACCGACCGGGAACACCTCGCCGCGGGTGACACCGAGCTTGAGCGCGGCAGCGACCTCGTGCGGGTCGAGCTCCTCACCCTCCAGATAGCGCTCCATGAGCGCCTCGTCGATCTGTACGACCTCGTCGAGCAGCTTCTCGCGGTACTCCTGCGCCTGCGCGACCATCGACTCGGGAATCGCGACCGGGTCGCCTTCCTTCTCGCCGTCCGGGTTGAGGTACGCGCACATGTGAAGCACGTCCACGATCCCCTCGAGCTCGTGCTCGGCGCCGATCGGGATGTGCACCGCGACGCACTTGGAGGAGAACTGCTCCTGAATCTGACCGAGTGTCCGGAAGAAATCGGCGCGCTCGCGGTCGAGCATGTTGATCACGAGGACACGGGCAAGGCCACGCTCCTCGGCGAGCTTCTTCACGCGGGCGGTGCCGACCTCGAACCCCATCACCGCGGAGACGACGACGAGCGCGCCCTCGACGACGCCGAGCGCGCACCGCGCCTCGCCCTGGAACGACGGATCGCCGGGGCAGTCGAGGAGGTTGATCTTGCGTCCCTGCCACTCGGTGTGCGCGAGCGAGAGCCCGATGGAGAGCCCGCGCTTCTGCTCGTCCTCGTCCGAGTCGGAGACCGTGGTGCCGGCCTCGATCGTCCCGAGCCGGTTCACCTCGCCCGTCTGGTAGAGCAGCGCCTCGACGAGGGACGTCTTGCCCGTCCCGCGGTGACCGACGACCGCGACGTTGCGGATCTTCCCGGGCTCGGTGGCTGCCATCAGCGCGTCTTCCTCCTCGTCGACAGTGAGCGAGAATGCTAACGAGCCGCACCCCGACGAGCGCGGCGGTCGGGTGGGACGAGCAGGAGGAAGGGCGGCGAGGACGAAGCGAGACCGACTGTGAGCTCGCGCTCCCGTGAGCCACCCGGATCCCCGGGCGAGCCGAGCGGCGGAAGGCGTCGGGTAGCCTTCCCACGCTTCCGCGGACGGTCTGCGGAGCCGGCGGGGTCATGAGCGAGCACCTGATCGCAGGGCGCTACCGCGCCACAGAGCAGCTGGGACGAGGCGGCATGGGCGTTGTCTGGCGCTCGTACGACGAGCGCCTCGAGCGTGCCGTCGCGTTGAAAGTCCTCCACCCGTGGGTGGCGGACGATCCCGAGCTGCGCGCTCTGTTCGAGCGCGAGGCCTCGGCGCTCGCGCGTCTCTCGCATCCGAACGTCGTCCGGCTCTACGACGTGCTCGAGGACCGAGGCCAGACCGTGCTCGTCATGGAGCTCGTGGAGGGCGTGCCGCTCGACACGATCCTCGCGGGCCGGACGCTGGACTGGAACGAGACGCGTCGGCTCTGCGCGCCCGTCGCCGCCGCGCTCGCGCACGCACATGCGCGCGGCGTCGTCCACCGCGATCTGACTCCCGCGAACGTGCTCGTCGAGCGCGCCGGCGGGCGTGTCGTCGTCACTGACTTCGGTCTCGCTCGGCTCGCCCGCTCGTCGCGGAGCGCGCCGGTCTCCGGCGTCCTGGCCGGCACGCCCGAGTACTGGGCCCCCGAGCAGGCCGCCGGCGACGCCACAGGCCCCGCGACCGACCTCTACTCGCTGGGCTGCATCATCTTCCGGTGCCTCAGCGGACGCCTTCCCTTCGAGGGGGAGGATCGGCTGGCGACGGGGCTTCGCCGGGCACACGAGCGGGCGCCGTCGCTCACCGAGGTCGCCGCGACCGCACCCGGCGAAGCAGTGACGCTCGTCGACCGGCTGCTTGAGCGGAGCCCGGTGCTCCGCGGCGACGCCGTGGAGGCGGCACTCGTCCTCGGCGCCCATCCTGCCTCCCTCCCGGTCAACACGAGCCCGGAGACGATCGTCGCGAGCGGGTCGCCACCGACCCTCGCGACGCGGATCCTGCGGGACCCGGCGACGATCGTGCACCGCGTCCGCGCGCACCGCGCTTCGGTTCGCCCGAGGATCGCCGCCGCCGTCGTCGGTCTAGCGGCGATGATCGGGCTCGCCGGCGGCGGCGTCTACGCGGTCGCGAGCGAGGACCCCACGGGACTTGCCGCCCCCGACATCGTCGGGATCGGGGTGGACGCGGCACGGGCCGAGGTGACCGAGCGCGCGCGGGAGGACGACCTGCCCGTCCCGCGGATCAAGGTCGTCGACCGCTCGTACTCGGAGACCGCCCCGGTGGGGGTGATCATCGGCCAGGATCCGCCCGACGGCGACCGCATCCCCGAGCGCGGTGCTCTGCTCGTCTCGGTCAGCCGCGGCAGCGCGTACGCCGATGTACCCTCGGTCGCCGGTCTCGCCGGCGGCGCCGCAGTCGAGCTGCTCGAGCGGCATGGCTTCATCCCGACGCGCCGATACGCGCCGTCGACCGCAATCGAGGCCTGGCACGCGATCGCAACCTTCCCCGCCGAAGGAGCGAGCGTGAAGCGACCCGCGCGGGTGCGGCTCGTCGTCTCGACCGGGCCCCCGAAGCTCGTCGTGCCCACGCTCGACGGGCTCGACAGCGCTCAGTCCGTCGCGGCGCTCGACGGCGCGGGCTTCACGACCGTCGTGAAAGAGCGCGCGACGACGGATCACGAGCCCGGAACGATCCTCCGCGTACGGCCCGCTCCTGGCTCGAGAGCGCGTGCCGGCTCGACCGTGACGATCGTGGTCGCACGTGAGCCGCGCTGGGAGGCGACATCGAAGCTCGAGAACACCGAGGACGTAGCGCCGCAGGCGATCGTCGTGCCGGCCGGCGCCCGGCTCGTCCTCTCGACGGTCGACACCTCGCCTCTCGGCATCTGGGGTGGCAACGTGCGGGTCACGCTCGGGGGCGACGCGGAGGACGACACCAAGGTCGACGCCGGGGAGACGCTCATCCTGGCCGACGCGTCGGACGGCGAGCGCACGATCGAGGTCGCGGTCGATGTCGACGGCTCTGTCCACTGGACGCTCGCCGTCGAAGTGGCGCGGTAGGACCCGGGGACTGGCCCCTCGGGCCTGTCCCCAGCGCTACCCGCGAGCGCCGGGCGCGACCCTGCCGGTCGCACGGGGGTCAGTCCCCTGCGGGGACAGACCCCTACCGGTCGGCGGTGGCGCGGACGGCGCCGGAGAGCCGCGCCTTGAGACGCAGCACGGCCTTCGTGTGGAGCTGCGAGACGCGCGACTCGGTCACGCCCAGCACCTCGCCGATCTCACGAAGGGTCAGCTCCTCGTAGTAGTAGAGGGTGACGACGAGCTTCTCGCGCTCGGGCAGCCGCGCGATCGACTCGGCAAGAGCGTCGTTCAGCTCGGTCTGCTCGAGCGAAAACTCCGGATCGGATCCGTTCGTGTCGATGATCGTGTCGATCAGGGCGACCTGGTCGCTCGAGCCCTGCGGCGTCCAGAGCTCGTCGAGCGCAGCCATCGACGACCGCGAGATGTCCGACAGGCTCTTTTCGAGCTCGTTCTCGCTGACCCCGACCTTCGCAGCGATCTCCTCGTCGGTCGGCGCTCGCATCAGCGTGCGCTCGAGGTCGACGATGGCGCGCTCGATCTCGCGCGCCCGTGCACGCACGGAGCGCGGCACCCAGTCGAGCGAGCGCAACTCGTCGATGATCGCGCCCTTGATCCGCGCGATCGCGTAGGTCTCGAACTTGATCTCCCGCCCAGGGTCGTACCGCTCGATCGCCCCGATCAGACCAAGGAGGCCGTAGGAGACGAGATCCTGCTCGTCCACGTGCGAGGGGAGGCTCGAGCCGAGCCTGCCGGCCACGAACTTCACAAGCGGCGCGTACGTCAGGATCAGGCGGTCACGGACTGCTCGATCGCGCGTCGCGCGATATTCGTGCCACAGCCCCTGCACGTCCTCCCCCGCGCTCGAGGACTTCATCCCCTGCACGAGCGCTCCAACGGTGCGTCGGTTCTTCCTGCCACCACACCAGAATACGCCCTCGACCGGTCGATCCATCCTGGTCGCAGGTGGAGGTCTCGCTGTCAGCGGGGCCAGGTTCGTCGTGCGAGGTCTGCCATCCAGAGCGCGAGAGCGCCCGCGGTGAGCGCGATCACCCACGCACGCCCGCCCTCGAGCGCCGACCAGACGGCGACCAGCGCGAGCGAGAGGGCGATCACCGCGAAGAGCGCTGCGAGGGCGAAGCGTTGCATGGCTTGTGACACAGTGTCGCAAGCGGTGCGGGGTACACTCAGCCGCGCAGCCCAGGGGCGTGGCGCAATTGGTAGCGCACCGGTCTCCAAAACCGGGGGTTGCAGGTTCGAGTCCTGCCGCCCCTGCTGG
>Ga0183260_10001419_pt1 | contig 19982 bp, 19 predicted proteins | sample AntDrymUQ4972206_2_FD_129768 | JGI IMG/M metagenome (GOLD analysis project Ga0183260, IMG submission 129768) | Polar desert sand microbial communities from Dry Valleys, Antarctica - metaG UQ497 (22.06) (version 2) (version 2) | ecosystem: Environmental > Terrestrial > Soil > Desert | place...
ACGCCGAGCTACGCCGCTGGCGCCGCCACAAGACCACCCGACGCTGAACGCCGCGGCGACGATTCGAGCGCCGACGGCCAGATAGCGATCAAGAATCGCGGCCATCTACCGCTGAAGATCACACACATTAGTAGAAGCTGGAGGCGACTGGGCTTCCACTAAGGATGCTTAGAGGCACCGTTGTTGGCCACTTTGGCGCCGTTACTCAGACGACCCCAGAGGGGAGAGAGGCACCCAAGGGGTGTTGAGCGAGTCCTCACGCCGTGCGCGCCGTCGGCGCGCGCTGTTAGAAACGCCCGCGTGGAATCGCGGGAGTGGCTGCCGGGCTTCGAGCCCGAGGAGAAGTGCCGCACGTGCGGGGCGGCTGCGATCACCGACGACCTGTGCCTTACTCATCTCGACGGCGCTGAGTTCGTCGCCGTCCTCGAATGGCTTAGGGCTGGCGAGATAACGCTCGATTTGCGCGGCGTGGAGATCTACCCGGACCGCTGGACGGCGATCAGAACGGCGATGACGGCGGACGGTGCCCGTGGCCCCGATCTGTCGTCGGCTTTCCTTGTCCAGGCCACATTTGGCGACCGGGCGGACCTGAGCGAGGCGACGTTCGGCGACGAGGCGCAGCTAATCGGGGCGACGTTCGGCGACCGGGCGGACCTGAGCGGGGCGACGTTCGGGTGACGCGGCGCAGCTAATCGGGGCGACGTTCGGCGACGAGGCGGACCTGAGCTGGGCGACGTTCGGCGACGGGGCGGTCATGAATTCGGCGACGTTCGGCGACGGGGCGGACCTGAGTTCGGCGACGTTCGGCCCCACTGCTGAGGCGGCGCAGGCGGTGACGGCTCAGTGGCCGAGCTGCCACGGTCGCGGAGCAGCGGCACCTGCGTCGTGCGGCAGTGGCTGTCGCCGCCGTCGAGCCGGACGCCGCGGCGACGGCAACTTCACCGCGCTGCTCGAGACGCTGGTCGCGCGAGCCGACGTCATTCCTGCCTCGGATAGGTGAAGACGCCGGTCGTGCGGCAGCGCGCGCTGGCGCCCATGCCGATCACGGCGCCTTCGCCGCTGGGCAGCGCTCGGATGTGGGATCCCGCGTATCCATCCGGCGTGAGGAACGCGTCCCATGCCGCGACCCAATCCTCGACGGCCCCGGTCGTGGGGTCGACGACGGGCTCCTTACGCGGCGTGACCCGCCTCTGCACGATGGAGCCCTGGTCGCGGCACTCCAGGAGGGCGTTGTTCCATTTGGACTCGGACGTCTGCCACCCGACGACGATGCCCTTGCCGCCGAAGCTCGCGTGCGGCTTGATGATGAGCTGATCGCGCTGCTCGCGGCAATACTCGAGCAGTTCGACCGTGGTTCCTTCGGCCTGTACCGGCCCGTCGGTCAGCGTGCGGGTCCACGGCAGTACGCGGTCCACCAGCGCCATCTCCGCGGCGGAGAACATATCCCGCGAGCCGAGGTCCGACAGCAGCGCCAGGCACCCCTTGTTCGCGTGGATGGCGCTTTGCATGGTGGTCCAGAGAACGACGTTGCCCTCCTCGTGAGCACGGAAGATCGCTTCTGCTCGGCGCACGCCGTCCGCGGTCTCGAGGAGCCCGTCGGCGGTGAAGTACCGCAGCACCACGTCGACCGGCTTGCCATGCAGGTAGAGCCGGTCGCCCTGGCTGCGGATCTGGCTCACCTCTCCGAGCAGCACCTCGATTCCCAGCCCCCGCATCATCTCCTGAAACGACAGCACGAGATGCAGATACTCCGGCAGGCCCCCGTCGACCTCGACGAACGCCACGACGGGATCCGCTCCACCGGTGAGCGGCTCTGCGGCCTTGCGCAGCGCGCTCGCCACCTGCTGGCCCGTGTGCACGTAGCCGAGACGGTGTTCCTCCGCGAACGCACGGAAGGCATCCACCTCCAGCAGCGTCCGCGATATCTCAGCTCGATCCGTTCCGCCCAGCTCGCTTCCCAGGTTGAGCTCGAGCAGCTTGAACGACGTGCCGTCGTGGTAGAGATCGGCACGGCCGTACAAGGTGGGGCGACCGTTCAACCGCGTCATGATCGCGGCCTCACGAGCATCGATGCCCAACGACTCGGCGTAGCGCATGAGGTCACCCTCGAACAGCCGTTGGGGGAGCGAGACAAGCAGGTCGATCAGAGCGATGAGATCGTCCGTGAAGGTCACGATCTCCGCTTGGCTCACGAAGAACGGCCGTGGCAGCAACCGCTCGCCACAGGAGGCGTGGAACTTCTCGGGGAACCGGGCGCTGGCATTGCTCATCGCGTCGAGCAGCTTCCGATTGCCGTCTAGGCATTGCCGGTTGTAGCTCTCGCTGACCACGTCGGTCACGGCTGACCACCCTTCTGTTCGACTCCATTTGACGTCTGCTGTGCGGCGGTTGACGCAGGGGCATCGGACAGGTCGCGGACCGTACGCATCCGCGAGAAGAAGATGGGGATCCAGGACGCCGCCAATCCGGTGACGCCGACCAGGAGCGCGCCGCGCACGCCGGCGAACTGGCCGACAGCACCGGCTATGGCCGCCCCAACGGCCATGACGCCGGTCATGAGAAACCGCATGGTCGCGTTCATCCGGTTCAGGAGTGCGTCCGGAGTGACGCGCTGGCGGAAGCTGACGAGGATCACGTTGTTGACCCCGATGCGGTACGTGACGACCAGCCAGCCGAGGCAGACGATCCAGAACCACGCACCGCGGTCGACAAACGCGACAAGGAAGGTGAAGGGCACCGCGGCGATGCCGAGGATCCACGTGGTCGGGCCCGCTCCGAGCCGCTCTGCAAGCCGGCGGGCGGTGGTCGAGCCGAGGAAGACGCCGAGACCCCCGAAGGCGAAGAACGTGCCGACCGCACCCGCCGACAGCCCGAGCTCGCGCTCGAGCATCAACGGGATCATCGTGATGCAGATCGTGATGGACAGGTTCGTGAGCGCCCCCGCCACCGCGATGGGACGCAGCAACGGGTGGTGGAACACGAAGGCGATCCCTTCCCGGATCTCGTCGAAGAGCAGCCGGTCGCGCCTGCGATCCGGGGGCGGCTCCTTGCGACGGATCCGCGCCAAGCAGAGCGCCGACCACAGGTAGCTCACCGCGTCGAGGGCGATTGCCCCCGGCGCGGTGATCAGCAGCACGAGGTAGCCGCCCGCGCTCGGGCCGGCCACCCCGGCGGCGGCGTCCCAGCTCGCCAGCTTGCCGTTGGCCTCGAGCAGCCGGTCGCGCCCGACCACCGACGGCAGATAGCTCTGGGCGCCGACGTCGAAGAAGACGGTCGCCACGCCGCACAGCAGTGCGACGACCCACAGCTGCTCCATCGTCAGCCCGCCGAATGCCCAGGCGATCGGCACCGAGCCCAGGAGCACCGCGCGAGCGCCGTCGGCTGCCACCAGCACGCCACGGCGGCGGACCCTGTCCAGCCACGGGCCGGCCGGCAGTCCGATCAGCAGAAAGGCGATGGTGTTCATCACACCGAGCACGCCGAGCTCGGCCGGGCTGGCGTGCAGCACGATCACGGCGAGCAGGGGAAGGGCGACGAAGCTGATCTGGGTGCCGACCTTGCTGACCGCTGCTGCGATGAACAGCAGACGGAACGCCTGGTTGTCGAACAGGCGATCCGGCACAGGCACCTCCTCGCTCGCAGCCGGTCCGCGTGCCGCCACGCCGACGGCCGGCGGCACGCCGCCGCAGTCGGCTTCTGCGTCCGTGCCGGCAGGCGCCTGCTCGCCCACTCGGACGCCGTTCATGCGACTGCCACCTCATCACCGCGAACGGTGTCGCGGCCCGGCACCGGCTGCGCCGCGTCATGGCCGAGCTCGACGATCTCGTTGCTCGCGCCGACATGTACCACGCGCGGTTGCAGCGACCGGGCGTCCCGATCGGCGACGACCGCATAGCTGATGACGATGACGAGGTCACCGGGGTGCACGAGGTGCGCCGCGGCGCCGTTGATTCCGATGATCCCGCTGCCGCGGGGGCCGACGATCACATAGGTCTCCAGCCGCGCGCCGTTGGTGATGTCGACGATCTGGACCTTCTCGCCGGCGATCAGGTCGGCCGCATCCATGAGATCCTCGTCGATCGTCAATGAGCCCACATAGTGCAGATCGGCCTGGGTGACCGTGGCGCGGTGGATCTTGGACTTGAATATATGGCGCATAGTTGTGTGTCCTTGTCGGGAGTTATCGGGAGTGGCACCGGCCGTGGATGCACGTGCTCCGGTGTGCGACATTGGATCTCTCCTGGCGAAGAAGAGCCACTGACGTTGTAGAGAGATAAATCTGTCGCGCTGATACAGGCTCTCGGCTTCAGCAACGCTGAAAGCACACGGCTTGCAGCACCTCGTCGCAGCGCGCGACTGCTGCGTCAGCGTCGACACCCGAAGCGATCACATAGCCCATCCGAAGGTCCCAGCCGGTCTTGACCTCGGGGATGACGTCGCCCTCGTTCATCTGGATGGCCACGCCCACCTCGGCCGCCGCGAGTTCGTCGAACAGGCCGGGAAAGCCGAAGGTGCTCGCGCCCGGCGGTACGCGCAGGACGCGCGCGTCGAGTTGGTCGAGGCCGCTGATGTGCCGGATCGTGCCGGGGGGCGGGGCGAAGAAGCGGATCGCCGCTCCACCGATGGATCGGGGCGACTGCTGGGGAAGCGGCTCCAGGCCCATCGTGACCGACAGAAACCATCGCGACTCGTCCACGCCGTAGGCGCGTCGCACCAACTCCGGGATGCCCACCCCGGCCATGCGGTTGTGCGACTCCAGGATCCTGGGGCCGTCGGCGGTCACGATGAGCTCCGTATGCGAGGGCCCCTCCACGACGCCGACCGCGTCCAGCAGGCGCACGGTCAGGTCGCGCGCCGCGGCCGCGTACGGCTCGGACCCGCGGCCGGGAGCCGTTACTCCGATCTCGGTGTAGTGCTCGTTGATCGTCTCCTCGGTGACCGCCACGGTCAGGTGGCGTCCCCCCGACGAGAAGGCTTCGACGGTGATCAGGTCGCCCTCGAGGTATTCCTCGACGATCGCTTCGGTGTAACCGGCGGCGAGCAGCTCGCTCCAGGCCCGGTCGGCCTCGCGCCGGTCGGACACGACGTTGACGTGCGCGCTTCCGGATGCGTCGAGTGGCTTGACCACCACCGGACACCCCACGTCGCTGAGCAGCTCCTCGACATCGCGGCTGCTGTACGCCACGCGGAAGCGGACGGGGTTGAGGTCGTGCTCCATCAGTATCCGGCGAGTCAGCGATTTGTCCTTGAGGGTTCGTGCTGCCCGAGCGCCGTTGCCGGGGAGACCGAACGCGTCGGTGACCTCGCCGGCCGGCACCGTCCCGAGGTCGGCGGTCGAGATCACGCGGTCAAACGGACGTTGGCGGTGCAGCGGCGCCAGCGCGCTCGCGACCGCTCGGCTGTCGGTGATGTTCGCGTGGACGATCTGCTCGCACTGCCCGGCGAACTCGTCCTCGTACTTGCCGGGCTCGTGGACGAGAACCACGTCCACGCCCAACTGCCTGGCGAACTTGGCGGCGTGGAAGCGCCCGCCGATCATGGCGACTCGTGGCATGGCGATCACCCGCGCTCGGACGCGAGCGGCTGCGTCGCGCGATCCGCCTGCTCGGACGCGGGCTGCGGGGCATCGGTCTCCAGCCGGACGGTCCTGACGAAGTGGTCGAACACCTCGTCGAGTTGGTCCTGCTCGTCGGTGGTGAAGATGAGGTGCCCGTGTCCCTGGAAGGTCTGCGGGGGTACGTTGAGGTGCTCCCCGATCGACCGGTAGATCGCGATCTCGTCGGCGCGGGGATCCGACGCCGCTTCCTGGACTCCATGCACCGCGGCCAGCACCCCCGGGCGGTCCGGGAAGATGTTCCAGAACCCGACGGGCGTGGCCGGCTGCCTCGGTTGGATGACCGGTACGCGGCTGCTGGCCATGTCCAGCAGGACCCGCACCATGTCGATGCCGGTGCTCAGCATGACGGAGCGGTAGATCGGTCCGCCACCCATTCTCGCCGCCGCCTCCAGGACCACTGGCACCTCGCCGTCCCGCAGGCGGAACTCCACGTGACTGGCCCCCATGTGGATGCCGAGCGCCGCGTGCACGGCCTCGGTGGCCGCGACGACCCTCGCCACGATCCCCTCGGGCAGCCGGGTCGGTGTGCAGGCATAGACCTCTTCGAAGGTCGGGCCGGTCGGCAGCGGCTTGTCGTGGATGGCGAGCACATGCGTCACGCCGTCCACCACCACGGCCTCGACGCAGATCTCGGGGCCGGGGACGAACTCCTCGATCAGCAGCGCGCCCCCGTGCTCCTCGTACGCGTTGCGATACAGCGGGTCGCTCTCGAAGCCCGTCCAGGCGCCCCGCAGCAGGGTCTCGAAGTGCTCCAGCAGCCCATGTTCGTCATCGACGCTGCGCACGTACATGCTGCCGGTGCCCAGCACCGGCTTCAGCACGAGCGGGTAGCCCGTCTCGCGGGCGACCTCGCGGGCCTCGCCGAGCGATCGCGCCAGACCGAAGCGCGGCTGCTGGAGCACGTCGCCCGCCGCGGCGAACGCCACGCGCATGGCGTGCTTGTCGCGGGCGCGGCGAGCGGTCAGCTCGCTCACTCCCGGCAGACCCAGTTCCGCGGCGACGCGGGCGACCGCCGGGACGGCGGCCTCCGCGAAGCTGACGACCGCGGTGATCGGCTCGCTCTCGGACGCGACCAGCTCCCACACCGCGGCCATCGTCTCCTCGATGCTGCTGGTGTCGACGACCGTCGTCAGGTCGGCGAAGTCGGACTCCCAGGTGGGGTCCTTCATGACGAGTAGCAGCCGTTCGCCGTGGTCTCGGGCGTACCGGTGCGCCTCGGCCAGATGCCGGCGCCGGCTCAGGTTCTTCTTGTGGAGAATCAGGATGCTCATGGCTGATCGCGTCGTCGATCGGATGCGAACCGCGGTGTTTGGCCGCGGCTCACGCGAGCCTCGCCAGCCGCTCGAACTGCTCGTCTGAGAGCTCGACGCGTGCCGCACCCGCGTTCTCCTCGAGATGGGCGATCGAGGAGGTACCCGGGATCGGCACGACGACGGGTGAGCGCCGCAGCAGCCAGGCGAGCGCGGTCTGTGCCGGGGTCGCCTCCAACTCGGCGGCCACCGCCGCCACCGGTCCATGCGCGTCGGCGTGCTCGCCCCGGGCGATGGGCTTCCAGGGGACGAAGGCGATCCGTTCGCGCTCGCAGTAGTCGAGCACGTCGTCGTAGTGACGCTCCGTCAGGTTGTACAGGTTCTGCACGCTGACGACGTCGATGATCGTCTTCGCTTCCTCGATCTCCTCGACGGTCACCTCGGACAGTCCGATGTGCCGGATCTTGCCCTCGTCCTGCAGGCGCTTGAGCGCGCCGAACTGCTCGGCGGCGGGCACCTTGGGGTCGATCCGGTGCAAGGTGAACAGATCGATGCAGTCCAGTCGCAGCCGGCGCAGGCTGAGCTCGGCCTGCTGGCGCAGGTATTCCGGGCGCCCCAACGGCGTCCACTCGGCGGCGGAGGGACGGCTCTGCCCGGCCTTTGTCCCGATGACCAGGCCGTTGGGATAGGGGTACAGCGCCTCGGCGAGGATCTCCTCGCTCACGCCGGGGCCGTATGAGTCGGCTGTGTCGATGAAGTCCACCCCGAGCGCCACCGCTCGGCGGACCAGCTCGATCGCCGCGGAGCGGTCCTCAGGGGGACCCCAGACCATGGGACCTGTGACCCGCATGGCGCCGAAGCCGAGTCGGTGTACTGGCAGCTCTCCGCCGATCGTGAAGGTGCTGCTGTCCGTCGTGGTCATGGATTACCTCCGGTATGAGGGAACGATGAAAGGTTAGAGCGCAATCTCGGTGAGCCACTCGGGGTGACCGTCGGAGTTTCCGCGTACGACGCGGGAGTAGGCCTCCGCCAGCCGCTCGGTGACCGGCCCGACCGTGCCGTCACCAACCGCCAGCCCGTCCACCGTGGTGATCGGAAGGATCTCCCAGGCCGTTCCCATGAAAAAGAGCTCATCGGCGATGTACAACTCCGTGCGATCGACGGCGCGCTCGACCGCCGGGATCCCGAGCTCGCCGAGCAGGGTCAATGCGCTGGCACGGGTGATGCTGTCCAGCACGCCGCTGGTCAACGACGGCGTCACGACCACCCCGTCGCGCACGAGGGCGATGCAGGCCCCGGGCCCCTCGCTCACCTGATGGCGGTCGTTGAGCAGGATCGGCCAGTCGTGGCCGTTCTCCCTGGCCTCCATGACCGCAAGTCGCCCGTTGTGGTAATTGGAGAAGGCCTTCACGCGCGGGGGCATGGATGCGTCGCTGATCCGCATCCACGAGCTCACGGCGACCCGGCAGCCGGCGCGATCCTCGTCGAGCCCGCTCTGAAACGGCCAGCTGTCCACGATCACCTCGCAGACGCTGCCCGCCGGCACCATCTGCTCTCGGATGACCCCGGCGGGAAACGCCCACGGCCGCACGTAGGCGTCATCGCGGTAGCGGTTGGCCCGGAGCACCTCGATCACCGCTTCGCGCAGCGTCTCGCGGTCGTGGGGCAGCTCGAGCCGGCAGATCCGCGCCGAGTCCTGCAGGCGGCGCAGATGCTCGTCCAGGCGGAACGCCAGCAGAGCGCTGCCGTCAGCCGAGCGGTAGGCCTTGATCCCTTCGAAGACGGCGGCCGTCGAGGCGTGCCCGACGGCGTTGACGTGGATCTGAGCGTCCTCCCAGCGCACCATCGTGCCGCTGCGCCAGATCCATTGCGGATGCTCGAGCGCGGGGCTGGCGAGGGTGCCGAGCGTCGCCGCAGCGTCGTGTGCCATCGGTCCGGAGCTCATATCGTGGCCGTCGCGTGCGGACGCCGCACCATCGCGTCGAGCGGGAGGCTCGCTAGGCTGTCGAGGACCAGATCGGCGGCCTGCAGGTCATGGCGGCTGCCCGCCGAGCTCGGGACCGCGATGCACCGCACCCCCGCGGCCCGCGCGGCCTGCACCCCGATCGGCGAGTCCTCGAAGGCCAGTGCGCCCGCAGCCGGCACGCCGCTGCGCGCAAGCGCGACGCGGTAGAGGTCAGGCGCCGGCTTGGGGCGCGCCACGTCGCCGCCGGTGACGAGGATGTCGAAGCGCTCCCGGATGCCGAGGCGGACCAGGTGCGCGTGGACCCAGTCCAACGGCGAGCTGGATACGACGGCGAGCGTCAGGCCCAGGCGAGCCGTCGCCACCGTCAGCTCGGCGACGCCCGGCCGCAGCGGCTCGAGCTCGCACAGCGCGAGCTTGCGTCGCTGCCGCCGCTCGCGCGTGGCGGCGTCGATCGGGCTGCCGAGCCGGTCCGAGAGGTCGGCGAGCGCCGTCTTCTCACCGCTCGGTCGCCCCGCCATCGCGGCCCACAGGGTGGACGGAAAGGATAGGCCGAGCTCGCGGTAGAGCTCGTCCCAGGAGCGTCGGGCGGCTCGCTCGGTGTCACAGATCAAGCCGTCGAAGTCGAGCAGGAGCGCGCGGATCTGCACGTCCTCAGCCCTTCCCGGCGGCGAGCTCGCCGCGATCGCCGATGGCCTCGTGCGGCGCCACGTTGGGCCCGAGCACGCGGTCGACGTAGTCGTTGCCGAACAGGCCGGTCGGATCGAGCTGAGCGCGCGTACGCAGGAACGCGCTCCACCCCGGGTAGCGTGGGGCCAGCACCTCGGCGGTGGCGGTATGCGCCTTGCCCCAGTGCGGCCTGCCTTCGTGCTCCCGCATGACGTGCTCGACGATCCGCAGGATCTCGATGTGCGCGGCCGTTCGCGGGATGGTGAGGTTGATGTACCCCGTGGCGCGCCCGTAGGCCGGGCTCAGCGGAGCGTCGTCCGGCGCGCCGACACGGACGAGGACCGAGTACGGAGAGTGCAGGTCGGAGCGGCGAAGGGCTCCGCGGAGCTCCCTGATCGCGGGGACGACCCGTTCCAGCGGCAGCGCGTGCTCCATCGCCAGGAAGCGCACGGGCTGCGGGAAGGTGAAGACCCGGTGGCTGACGTCGACGTATGGCCGCGGGGACGTGGCACGCCGGGCCGCGCGGTCGCTCAGCCGGTGCACCGCCGAAGGACTCACCCGCGCCGCCTGGGCGACCAAGCCGCAGCGGACCTCCTGCACGGTCGCGTTGTAGCGCCGGCGCCCGGCCCCGCGGGTGGGCGCGTCGGCGGTGACGTGCAGTGCTCTCGTCGAGGCGTTGTCGGTCCACGGCAGCCACGTGAAGGAGACATGCTCCGCGCTGGTCGTCCACGCGTCGAAGCGGTCGAGCAGCCGGTCCAGCGGCTCATCCTGATCGGCTGCACGCAGACGAAACCGCGGGACGCAGCGCAGCGTGACGGCGGTGATGATGCCAAGCACCCCCAGCGCGGTGCGGGCGCAGTTGAACGTCGTGGGGTCCGAGCCGCCGTCGAGGGTCCTCGCGCGTCCATCGGCGGTCACCAGCCGCAGGGCCGTGATCTCGCCGGAGAGCGGCGGGTGGCTCATGCCCGTGCCGTGATTGCCGGTCGACACGGCGCCCGCGACCGTCTGGTCGCCCAGCGAGCCGATGTTCGCGAGGGCCAGGCCCTCGCGGTCGAGCACAGCGCTGAGTTGCCACAGCGTGGTCCCCGGCCTGACCGTGACCGACATGGCGGCCCGATCGATGTCGACGATCCCGCGGTAGCCGGAGAGGTCGAGTAGCAGGCCGTCGGTGCATGCCAGGGAGTTGAACGAGTGGCCGGTGCCGGCCGCGCGAATCGTCAGCCCCTGCTGGCGCGCTCTCCCGATCAGATCCACGATGGCGGCCTCGGTCCGGGGCGCGGCCAGGTCAGCGGGCGCGCACCGGACGGTGCCGGACCAGTTCTTCCAGGTCGGGCGCGGAGATCTCGGTTGCGCCGGGCCATGCGCCGGCGCCTGGCGCTGTGGTGGTCTCACGCGCTTGCCGCCGTGACGGGGACCGGCTGACCCAGCGCAACGTGGGGACCCGCGCGTTCTGCGGCGTGGAGTCGTTCGCAGAACCTGCGGACGGCGTCCCTCCAGCTCGGCATGGTGTACCCGAGCCCCGCCAGGCGCTCGGTGTTGAGCGTGGAGTTGCGCGGCCGCTCGCCGAGAAAGGCGCAGTCGTCGAGCGCGAGGCGCTCGGGCGCGACGGTGGCGGCAAGTGCGGGATCGAACATCGACAGCGCGTGCTCGCCGACCTCGAACCAGCTCGCCGACATGGCGTTCGCGGCGTGGATCGTCCCGGTCGCGTCGCGCGCGCTGGTGAGCAGAAAGACGATTGCGCTGGCCACGTCCTCCACGTAGGTGGGAAGGCTGTACTGATCGGCGATCAGCCGGACGCGCTCCCCCCGACCGGCCTGACGGACGGTCGCCAGCACGGGGTCCAATCGCTCGTCCGCACCGCCGAACAGCCAGGAGGTGCGGACGTTGAGGTGGTCGTCGAGCAGGGCGCTCGTGCGCTCGCCTGCGAGCTTCGTGAGCCCGTACACGCTCAGTGGATTGGGCGTGTCGGTCTCCCGGTAGCCGCCGGGCGGCGGGTTCGCGCCGTCGAACACGTAGTCGCTGGACAGGTAGATCAGCCGGCAGCGGGCACGACGGCAGGCCTGCACGATGTTGCGTACGCCGGCGACGTTCACGCGCAGCGCCAGCTTCGGGTCTGCCTCGCAGTCGTCGACGATGGCGTGCGCCGCCGTGTGCACGACGACGTCCGGGGCGAAGCCATCGATGGAGGCGCTGACGGCCGCGGCGTCCGCGACGTCGAAGTCGGCCTTCGACACTCCGAGGACCGCCCAGTCTGCTGTTGCCGGATCGGTCCGCAGGGCCCCGGCCAGGGCCGTGCCGAGCATGCCATCGGCTCCGGTGAGATAGACGCGCATCCGCTGGCTCCTCACAGATGCCCGAACTCGGCGAGCAGCTCGTTGAGCCCCGCGCCCGACTCGATCTTCTCGCGGATGAGCCGCTCCTTGGCGACCTGTTCGTGGACGCCGGCGAGGACGTCCGGCGCCGTGCCAGCCGGGACGACCGCGATGCCGTTCTCGTCGGCCACGACGATGTCGCCAGGCTCGATCACCTGGCCGTCTATGACGACCGGCACGTTGACCTGCACCGGCTCGGTGCGGTCGTGCACGGCGGTCGGCGAGGGCCGCGGGATCGTGCTGCGATACCACACCGCGAAGTCGAGGTCGCGGATCTCGTCGACGTCGCGGATGGCGCCGTCGACGATGGCGCCCGCGATGCCGGCCTTCAGCGACAGGGTGGACATCAGGCCGCCCCACATCGCGGTACGCCGCGTCTCGTGGCACGCGACCACGATCACGTCTCCCGGCCGGGCGCGAGTGAGCACCGGCATGCAGTCGACGAGGTCGTCGATGGACTGCGCGACGGTCAGGGCCGGGCCGGCGATCTTGTACTGCGGCTTGACCGGGAGCAGCCCGCCGATCGCGCCGACGCGCCGGCGCGCGTCGGTCACGAGGCAGCTCGGGCTGTACTCGTCAAGCACCGCGCGGTAGGAGTCCACGAGATCCTGCGGCGGCCGAACGAGATCGTTGTAGATGGTCTGCACGTCTTGCTCCTCGGGATGGTGGGTGGGTCAGGCGCCGCGTAGAGCGACGTCGAACGAGCGATCGACCGACTCGCCACGCACCTCGGCGCGGATCGTCTCTGCAAGCTGCCTGCTCGACAGGCCGTGGGCCTCGAGCGCCTCGTCGTTGGTCCCACAGCGGGGCACTTCGGTGAGGCCGACGCCGCGGAAGCTCGGGCGGTGCCCCGCGTGCAGCTCGAGCAACGTTCGAGCCAGCAGATCGGCCTGACCGCCACGGGTGAAGTGGTTCTCGACCACGACGAGCTGCTCGGTGCCGCGGCACAGCTCCGAGAGCCAGTCGGGGTCGACACGGTTCAGCCACGGCAGGTTGACGACCGTCAGGTCGATGCCGTCGGCCTGCAGGAGCTCCGCCGCGCCCAGCAGCTCGGTGAGTACGACCGGCCCGGAGCCGATCGCGACAGTGCTGCCGCCATGGCGGATCACGCGCCCGCGCCCCAGGGTCAGCGGCCCGGCAGGCAGCTTCGAGATCTGCTGCGAGCATGGCGAGCTGACCAGGCGCAGGTAGACGCTGTACGGGGTCTGCAGGCAGAAGTCGACCGCGTTGCGGGCCTCTGCGGCGTTCGCCGGCTCGAGGACCACCAGATCCGGGATCGCTCCCACGGCGCTCACGTCGCGCACGGCTTGGTGGGAGTGACCGGGTCCGGCAGGCAGCACCCCGGCGAGCGACCCGACGTATACGACGCGGCGGCCCTCGGTGGCGTTGTTGTAGATCTGCTCGTTGGGCCGAGCGTGCAGGAAGCACGAGAACGAGTGCACGAACGGCACCATGCCGCGGGACGCGAGGCCGCCGGCGATGGAGACCATGTCCTGCTCGGCGATGCCGCACTGGACGTATCGCTCGCTCAGCCGCTCGGCGAACGGGATGAGTCCGGTGTCCAGCATCAGGTCGGCGTCGAGGGCGACGATCCGGCCGTCGCGCTGCGCATGGTCGAGCAGAGCTCGCCCGTACGCCTCCGGCAGCAGTTCGCCGGATCGCCGGCCCGCGGCCGGTCGCTCGGTGCAGTGCAGTCGCAGTGCCGCCAGCCCGCTCCGGTCCAGGATGACCCTGGCGCCCTCCACGAGCTCCGCGTGCGCGGCGCGGTACTCCTCCGGTGCGGGGGCGCCGCTGTGGAAGCGGTAGCGCCACTCTCCCTCGGCCATCGAGGTCGAGGCGAACGTGGCGCAGCCGGCGCCCTTGACGGTGTCCGCGATGATCGCGACCGGCTGGGTGGGAAACGCGCCGGACCGCTCGCGATAGGCGGCCTCGAGCTGCTCCACGTCGTGGCCGTCGCAACGCAGCACGCCCCAGCCGAAGCTTGCGAACTTCGCGGCGAGATCTCCGAGGTCGCTGACGTCACGCACCCACGTGTCGGATTGGATCTTGTTGTGGTCGACGACCACGGTGAGCTCCGACATGCCGGCGTGGGCCGCGCCCGCGAGCGCCTCCCAGTTCTGGCCCTCCTGGAGCTCGCCGTCGCCGGTCAGGACGTGGACGCGCTGCTCGCGACCGAGTATCCGGTTGGCCAGCACCATGCCCTTGGCCTTGGAGATCCCCATGCCGAGCGAGCCGGTGTTGGCGGCCATGTGGGGGGTACGCACGTCCGGGTGGCCGGGCAGCCCGCCCATCCGGCGTAGCCGGTGCACAAGCTCCTCGGGAAGCGCGCCAAGTCCGATCAGCGCCGCGTACAGGCCGGGAGCGTCGTGTCCCTTGGAGGAGAAGTAGACGTCGCCGCCGGGCTCGAACGGCTGGCGCAGCTCCTGGAGGAACAGCCAGCTGACGATGTCGCACGCGCTGAGGCTCGAGCCGAGGTGTCCCGAGCCGGCCCGCATGACCATGTAGAGGGTGTTGATCCGCGCCAGCGCGGAGAACGCGCGGACGCGGTCGTACGGGTCGCCGATGCCGGCGAGAACGCGCTCGAACTCGCTTGCGGGCACCCAGTCGAGCGCGGTTTGCGTGGTGGTCCTGGTGGCTGCGGACATGGGCTGTGTCACCAACAGACGTATCCGCCGTCGACGACCAGCTCGGTGCCGGTCACGTACCGGCTCAGGCCGGAGGCGAGGAAGAGCAGTGGTCCGGTCAGGTCCTCCGCCGTGGCCATGCGCCGCATGGGCACACGGGCGACGAACTTCTCACGGAAGGAGCTGTCCTGCTCGCCGAGCACGCCGCCGGGCGAGAGGGTGTTCACACGTATGCACGACGAGCCCCAGAGCGCGGCGAGATATCTGGTGAGCGCGCCGACCGCGGCCTTGGACATCCCGTACGCGGGCGGCTTCAGGAACGGAGGGTCGAGCTCGATGTGCTCGTAGACGCGGGGGTCGGGCGCGACGATGCCGTACAGGGAGCCGATGTTGATGATCGATCCCCGCCTGCGCTTGACCATCTCGGCCCCGTACACCTGGCAGGCCAGCAGGACGCCGAGCGCGTTGACGTCGAACGCGGTCGCGGACAGGTCCGCGGGCACGTCCTCGAACAGCCAGCTGCCGCCGTGCTTGGACGGCGGCCGATCGATCCCGGCGTTGTTCACCAGAATCGACGGTGGGCCGAACGCCTCCTGAAAGCCACCGAGTGCCTCCTGCAGGCTGGCGCGGCACGTCACGTCGGCGCGCAGGCCCATGAACCTGCCGGAGCCGGGGGGGAGGTCCGCATCGTCCAGACGCACGCTCGCCTGCTCACGGACGTCCAGTCCGACGACGTCGGCCCCCGCCTCCAGCAGTGCGCGCGTCCAGATCTGCCCCAGCCGGCCGCAGAGCCCCGTGACGACCGCGACCTCGCCGGCCAGGTTGATCTCAGATCCCATCGCTGCAGGACTCACGCGGCCAGCGACTGGGAGCTGGCGTCGTTCGCTGCGGCGAGGACATCGGGCGTGATGTCGGCGTCCATCTTCAGCGGTGCGACGAGCCTGCGGCCGAGCACCTCGTTGAGCCTGTAGGGCTTCATGCCGTAGCCCGGCGACTTGCAGGCCACGTCGCGCTCGCTGAGCAGGTGACCTGCCGCGAGGTTGCGCGCTGCGACGAGCTTCTTGCCCATCTTCAGGACCGCCGGCGCCTCCGTGTTGCTGCACCGTTTGGCACTGGACCCGATCGCCGCCTGCGTGCGCTCGAGGCCAGCGCACAGCTCGGCGAGCTGGTCGGGGTCCAGCGAGAAGTGGTGATCGCTGCCGCGGGCAGCGTGGTCCAGGGTGAAGTGCTTCTCGATCACGCGGGCGCCGAGGGCATAGGCGATCCAGCTCAGCTCGGGACCGAGGTCGTGCCCGGAGAAGCCGATCACCACGCCCGGGTACTCGGCGCGGTAACGGCTGATCACCGCCAGGTTGAGGTCGGCGGGAGCGGCCGGGTAGATCGCCGTGCATTGCAGCAGCGCCAGGTTGGGATTGATCGCAAGGATCGTGTCGCAGGCCCGGCGCACCTCCTCCATGGATGCGCCTCCCGTGCTGACGATGAGCGGCTTGCCGGTGTCAGCGGCGTACCTGAGAAGTGGAGTATTGGTGACGTCGGCCGAGGCGATCTTGATCGCCGGGAGATCGAGATCGACCAGAAAGTCGACGCTTGGAACGTCGAACGCCGTGGAGAAGAAATCCAGGCCGAGCTCAGCGGCGAGCTCGGCGAGATGCTTGAACTCGTGACGGCCGAACTCGAGTGCCTCACGATGCTGACCGTAGGTTCGCCCGAAGCTGTTACGTCCCTCGTAGGGCTGACGGTACATCGCCTTGGTGAAGAGGGTCTTGTTGTCGCGCTTCTGCAGCTTGGCAGCATCGGCGCCGGCTGCGGCAGCCTCGCGTAGAAGCGTTTCAGCCTGCTCGAGGCTGCCTTGGTGGTTGTGTCCAATCTCCGCAATTACGTAGGCGCCCGTGTCGTCGCCCACTCGGCGACCGCCGATCTGTATCTCGTGCATGGGACCTCCTTCCCTTCTCGATGTCACTGCAGAGAAGAGATACGAGGCTCGATTGGTGATACACCAGAGTGGCGAAGTGTGACGTGGCTCACGGAATGAGCAACAGCTTGCCGGTCGTGTACCGGCCCTGCAGATTCTCGTGTGCCTCGCGCGCATCCTCCAGGCGATACCGCGCGCCGATCCGGACGTCGAGGCGTCCCTCGGCGATCCAGCCGAAGACGTCGCCGGCCCGCCGCAGCAGCTCCTCGCGTGTCGCGGTGTAGGACGGCAGGGTCGGACGCGTGAGGTACTGCGAACCATGGCGCAACCGCTCTGGATCGAGCGGCTCGACCGGCCCGCTCGCTTGGCCGTAGAGGACGAGATACCCGCGCTGTCCAAGCGCTGCGAGGCTGCCCTCGAAGGTCGTGGCTCCCACCCCGTCATAGACGACGGCGACGCCGGCGCCGTCCGTGATCTCGCGCACGCGGCCGGCGAAGCCGGCGTAGGAAGTCGTCTCGTCGGCCCCGGCCTGACGGGCGAGCTCGGCCTTGTCCTCGGTCGAGGTCGTGGCGATGACGCGCCCGCCGCGCAGCTTGACCATCTGGGTGAGCAGGAGCCCGACTCCGCCCGCGGCGGCGTGTACGAGGACGTCGTCTCCGGGCTGCACCCGATACGTCGACGTACACAGGTAGTGTGCCGTCAGCCCTTGCAGCAGCGCAGCCGCAGCGAGCTCGGAGGAGACACCGTCGGGAATGGGCACGGCCCGAGCCGCGTCGACGGCGACGAGACCAGCGTAGCTCCCAGGCGCAGCGTCCCACGCCACGCGGTCGCCTTCGGAGAACTCCGACACGCCATCAGACACGGCGACGGCGACGACGACGCCGGCGCCCTCGATGCCGGCCACGATCGGCGGCGTGTTCGTGTAAGCACCGCCGCCCTCGCGTTCGTAGACGTCACGGTAGTTCACGCCGACGGCCTCGACGGCGACCAGCAGCTGGCCGGCCTTGATGCGGGGCTCTGGCTGGTCGCGGAGCTCGAGCACCTCGGGCCCGCCATTTCTTGTGATGATGATCGCGCGCATCAGCCTCACTCGTACTCGGATGAGCACCATGGCACCATGAACCTGGCGATGGCAGGGCGGGGGTACGTCGTCACCGGCGGCAGTCGCGGCGTGGGGCATGCCATCGTCGCCACGCTGCTCGCAGAGGGCGCGCTGGTCGCCACGTGCGCTCGTGACGTCGGCGCCCTCGAGCGAGCATGGTCCGATATTCCGCAGACGGTGCGCGGGCGGTTGCTGCTGTGCGGCTGCGACGTGCTCGACGACGACCGACTCGGAGCGCTCGTCGCCGACGCCGCCCGGGCCTTCGGCCGGCTCGACGGCGTCGTCGCGAACGCAGGGGCCGGCGTCGGCGGCGGCGTGCTGGACACCCCGGCCACGGCGTGGGAGGCCCAGTTCGCGATCAAGGTGCACGGAGTGCGCAACCTCGTCATGCCCGCCGTACCGCATCTCGCGGCGTCCGACGCCGGCGCAGCGGTCATCGTCAACGGGGTTACCGGACACGCTCCCGAGCCCGACCTGGCGGCCGTGGGCGTCGCCCGGGCTGCGGTGCTCAACCTGGCGCAGGCGCTCGCTCGCGAACTCGCCTCCCAGCGGGTCAGGGTGAACGTCATCAACCTCGGGGCCATCGTCACGGATCGGCAGCGGCGCCGACACGCCGCCTCGGGGTCGACGGTCGACTTCTCGGCGTGGTGCGCCGGCGAGGCGGCTCGCCGCGGCATCCCGCTCCGTCGGTTCGGCGAGTTGCACGAAGTGGCGCCGGCCGTCGCGTTCGTGCTGTCCCCCCTCGCGTCGTACATCACCGGCGCGACGATCGACATCGCCGGCGGGCTGGGCACTCGGGTGTGACGCGCGCTTGACGGCGCGCGCGACGGCGCACTGGCAAGGATCTGCATCCGCAGCGATCCCGTCGGGCGTTTGTCCGCCCGTCGGTGTGCGCACGCGCGCCGCTCATCCTGCGTCCGGGCTGGCGATCTGCGTGGTGTCGGTGGCGATGGGCGGGCAGACTCGGCAGGCGTCGGCTCCCGACTGTGCGAACCACCGGCAGGTCGACCGGATTGCGCATCGGGGAAGCGACGTGCGCATGCCGACGTCCACGCTCGCGGGCGGCAGCGCTGCGGCGGCGTCCAGCACGCGATCGATGACGCCACAGCGCGATCCGGTCCATTGCCTGCAGCCTCCCTCGACGCACGAGCCGGCGAACCGGAAGCGCGTCTCGGGGTCGCGACCCAGCCTGGCGCGCTGCACGAACTCGTCGTCGATCTGCAGCGGCGGCGTGATGTAGCCAATGGTGCCGTCGGCGTTGACGATGCCCAGCAGCGTCGCGCCGGGCTCACAGCGGGCACTCGGACAGGAGCGCTGCGCCACCTCGCCCGCGCCGCGCTCAGAAGCCCTGCTCGAACCGCTCATTGAGCTCGCCAAGCTTCTCGAAGCCGGGCTGGCCAAGCTGAGCCAGGTCGATCTGATATGCGATGAAGCCGCGCCACTGCGGTCCGAACTTCTCAAGGAGGACCGACGCCTTGTCGCCGCCCTGATCGATGTTCGCCAGCTCACTGAGCACGGTGCGCTGGATGGCGTTGTTGATGCGCGCTACGTCGCGATCGCTGAGGTTAATCTCGTCGAGCACAACCTTGAACTGCGCCATTGGTCTCCTTTGGCGTGGATTGTTCGTGACGCCCGCGAACGCCGGCGTCGGCGGCTGCAGGCCGGTGTAACTCGATCCCGCCTGCTGCGACACTAACCGTGTCGGGTCTGCACGAGTGTGCAGTACGTCACCCAGCCACCCCAGGAGGGCGCGCGCTCGCTGCGCGGCTACCGGCAGGATCCTTGGCCACGCGCCGGGGCTACGTCAACGGGTGAATGGACGCTGCAACAAACGCGCCGTCCCTCAGAGCGCGGCGAGCGATTCGCGGAAGTCTGCGACGGCCGGCGCGTTGCAGGCGGCGAGCCGGCCGTCGAGGCGCCTGAGTGCGCGCAGGGTCACGTGCGACCTGGTGGTGTGCGCGATGTCGAGCGCCTTGAGCCCTTCGGGCGGCGGCGCGGTCGGGCTCGTCGTCGGCGGCGCACGCGAGCGCGAGATGCGCTTGGTGGATCCCGCGTCCGCGGGCGCGTTCGCTGGGCCAGAGGCGCAGGACGTCCTCGAACGTCGTGACGGCCTTGCTCGGTCCAAGCAACAGCCAGCAGCGGGCCTCCTCGGCGCGGACGTACGGGCGTGTCGGAGAGCGGCAAAAACCGTGGGAGGCTCGCGTACGGCGCAACGCAAGGCGCGGCGCCTATTCTCGGTGTGGTTCGCGCTGCTGACGGCTGCGGACCCTGTTCGAACCTGGTTTAGCGTCGCCGGCGCTCTGGGTCGAGGGCGGCGGTCGCCGTGGCTACGGCGTCGAAGGTCGGTTTGGCGTAGATCGCGAGGCTGGCGAGGCTGGTGTGGCGGCTCTTGGACATGAGGATCGGGAGCTGGACGCCTGACTCGGCGAGGTGGGTCAGCCGGGAGTGGCGTAGTTGGTGCAGCGTCCAGCCG